>JABAOC010008782.1_pt1 | contig 16289 bp, 11 predicted proteins | sample 7062161 | NCBI WGS metagenome assembly JABAOC01 (sample SAMN14538625, study PRJNA623070) | marine sediment metagenome | biome: marine biome [ENVO:00000428]; feature: marine pelagic biome [ENVO:01000023]; material: deep marine sediment [ENVO:00002113] | place: India: Gulf of Khambhat ... | reverse complement strand
TGCCGGTGTCGTAACGAAAATTATTGAATAGTCATCAGTCATTGATAATTTTTGTGAAATATAAAAATAAGGCATGAGGTTATAGGTATAAAAAATGCGAGATTTAGTTGTTCTAGAATGTACAACATGTAAACACCGCAATTATACGACTACAAAAAATAAGAAAAAACATTCGGGTCGTGTAGAATTTAAGAAATATTGTCGATTTTGTAATAAACATACAATTCATAAAGAAACTAGATAATCGAGTCAGGCCAGTAGCTCAATTGGCTAGAGCACCGGTCTCCAAAACCGGTGGTTGGGGGTTCGAGTCCCTCCTGGCCTGCTAATTCTATCTATTATACGAAGCTATCTGTTGGAGTCGAGATTTTCAAATGTTCCAGAAAATAAATAAGTTTTTGCAGGAAGTAAAACAAGAAATGTCTAAAGTCAGTTGGCCAGCACGGGGAGAATTAAAAGGGACTACAGTTATCGTAATTGTGCTAACGGTGATGTTGTCTGTTTTTATTTGGTTAGCTGATAAAGTACTAGAAGGATTATTAAATATCATCTATTAAGCTAAGCTGAAGATTAAACTAAGTTATTTGAGAGAATATTGGAAGAGCAAGAGAAAAAATGGTACGTTGTGCATGTCCTATCCGGTCATGAGACCAAAGTAAAAGCCTATGTAGAAAGTGAAGTAAACCGGTTAGGTTTGGAAAATAAAATTATCAATATCCTAGTTCCATCAGAGGATGTGACAGAAATGCGAGACGGGAAAAAGAAGATGAAAAATAAGATATTTTTCCCTGGCTATATTCTGATAGAAATGGCATTAGATGTAGAAAGCATGCATCTAATTTCAAATACTCCTGGTGTAACGCATTTTGTTGGGACCAAAAATAAACCACAACCGTTACGACCTGATGAGATTAAACGTATTTTAGGTCGGGTGGATGCAGCAAAGAATCGAGAGCTTTTGGATGTCCCATTTAGGGTCGGGGATCCGATAAAAGTTATTGATGGGCCTTTTACAGATTTCACCGGTGTTGTGAAAGAAGTCAATGAAGAGAGAAGCAAATTAAAAGTTATGGTAAGTATATTTGGTAGGTCAACACCCGTTGAGCTGGATTTTTTACAAGTAGAATTGGAGAAATAAATTTAAATGGCAAAGAAAGTAGTTGGAACCATTAAGTTACAAATCCCTGCGGGTAATGCAAATCCTTCACCACCAGTTGGGCCAGCATTGGGTCAACATGGCGTGAATATCATGGAGTTTTGCAAAGCATTTAATGCAAGAACTCAAGATCAAAAGGGTTTAATTATTCCTGTTATTATTAGTGTTTATGGTGATCGTTCTTTTACCTTTGTAACCAAAACTCCACCAGCACCTGTTTTGCTTAAGAAAGCCGCCGGATTGGAAAAAGGATCTGGCGAGCCTAATCGTACAAAGGTGGGTAAAGTAACAAGGGCTCAGGTAAAGGAAATTGCCGAGTTAAAAATGAACGATTTGAATGCATACTCAATTGCGAATGCGATAAAAATGATAGAAGGTACCGCTAGAAGCATGGGAATTACAATTGAAGATTAAAGCTATTCCTGATTTATTTGTTATGGAGAGAAAATGAAAAGAAGCAAACGTTATAAAAAAATTTCCAGTAAGATTGAAAAGGGCAAAGAATATAACTTAGATGAGGCAATTACTTTGTTAAAGGAATTAGCTACTACAAAATTTGATGAATCTGTTGAAGTTGCTTTAAAATTAGGGATTGATCCCAGACATGCTGATCAAATGGTTCGAGGAACGGTTTCGTTGCCAAATGGAACTGGAAAGACGGTACGCGTATTAGTATTAACAAAGGGAAGCAAAGAAAAAGAATCCCAGGAAGCAGGTGCTGATTATGTCGGTCTGGATGAATATGTCGAGAAAATACAACAGGGATGGCTTGATTGCGATGTCATCATCGCTACTCCTGATGTAATGAGCACTGTTGGAAAACTGGGTAAAATTTTAGGTCCAAAAGGTATGATGCCAAATCCTAAGAGTGGCACGGTAACTTTTGAGGTTGGTCAAGCCGTTAAGGATGTTAAAGCTGGAAAGATAGATTTCAGAGTTGATCGAAACGGAAATCTTCATGTAGCTGCTGGAAAAATTTCTTTCGATGTTCCTAAAATCAAGGAAAATATCAAAGCTTTTCTTGAAACGGTATTACGAATAAAGCCAGCATCAGCTAAAGGACAATATATACGATCAGTGATACTTTCAACAACAATGGGACCAGGCATTCCATTGGATCGTGCAGCTTTGTTAGACGAATTGAAATAGTAAAATTTAGTTTAATGCGATTAAGGAAGATCAATCGATGGCAAAAGCAGAAAAAGAAAAAATAGTTACTGAAATTACAGATAAACTTTCATCTGCTGCAGGAGTTTATTTGGCAGATTATAAAGGCTTAAGTGTTCAAGAAATTAATGAGTTGAGAAATAAACTTCGAGCAGCTTCAATAGAATTTAAAGTCGTTAAAAATTCCTTAGCGAGAATTTCTGTGAATCGAGTGGGATTGAAGGATTTAGTCGAATATCTTACGGGTTCCACTGCAATGGCCTTTTGTTTGGTTGATCCTATGGTAGGTGCAAAAATTCTCTTTGAATTTCAAAAACGAACCGACAAACTCAAACTAAAAGCCTGTGTATTTGATAATCAAATATATGATAAGCAATACATTGAGGAGATCGCGAAATTACCACCCACCGAACAAATAAAGGCACAAGCAGTTGGGATAATTGGTGCGCCTTTGAGAAACATCGTTGGTGTACTAAATGGTTTATTAACAGCGATAGTTACTGTATTAAATGAGATTAAAAAGCAACGTGAAAGCTGATAGTTATATTGATACATATTAAATCTATTTGGAGGTTGAGAAATGTCTGAACTACAGGAGAGTAAAGCAACAGTAGAAAGTAAACCTGTTAAAAAAGAAGCTCCAGCGAAAAAATCTTCTGCAAAAAAAAGCGGAAATGGTGTTAGTAAAATTGTTGAATCTATTGAAAATTTATCTGTACTTGAGCTAGTCGAATTAATTAAGGCTTTGGAAGATAAATTTGGAGTTTCAGCACAAGCTACGGTAATGGCTCCAGTGGCTGTTCCTGGCGCACCGGTAGTTGCTAAAGAAGAAGTTGAAGAAAAGACAGAATTTGATGTGATTCTTTCTGCTGTCGGAGATAAGAAAATTCAAGTCATCAAAGTCGTTCGTGAAGTGATATCGTTAGGTTTAAAAGAAGCAAAGGATTTGGTTGATTCAGCTCCGAAGCCGGTTAAGGAAGGTGTCTCAAAAGATGAGGCAGAGGTGATAAAGAAAAAATTCGAAGAGGTAGGAGCTACGATAGAAATCAAATAAATTTTTCGTCTGGATTGAATTTAATATTCTTCAAAACCATAGTTAATAAGATCTAAGGTTGATTAACTTATTTCGAGGATTATTTTTATTAGTAACAAGAAAAGTAGCATTAGTTGTTGAAAAGGGGTAAATCTCTTCATGCCAATAACAAAAAAACAAAGAAAATCTTTTTCAAAGATTGCAACAGTCGCTGAACTCCCGGATTTACTCAATATTCAATTGAAGTCGTTTGAAGAATTTTTACAACCGAATATTGATCCTGACAAACGGGAAGATAAAGGACTACAAACAGTCTTTAGTAGTATTTTTCCAATTGTAGACAGCAGGGAAAATTTTATTCTCGAGTTTGTCTCATATTACATTGAAAATCCCAAATATACTGTTAAGGAATGTCAAGAGCGAGGTGGAACTTATTCAGTGCCGCTCAAGGCTAAACTCAGACTGTCAGTAAAAGATCCTGATAGTGGAAGCGAAGAAATCTCCGATACGATTGAGCAGATTGTTTATCTGGGTAATATTCCGATAATGACCAATCGGGGAACGTTTATCATCAATGGTGCAGAACGTATTGTGGTAAGCCAGTTACATCGATCTCCCGGAGTATTCTTTGATGAAATGAAGCATCCAAATGGGTCCAAAATTTATTCAGCAAGGATCATTCCACTTCGTGGATCGTGGTTGGAGTTTCTAACCGATATTAATGATGTTATGTATGTCTATATTGATCGGCGTAAAAAGTTTCCGGTTACTGCCCTATTGCGTTCACTCGGATATTCCACTGATCAGCAATTATTTGAATTATTTGATCTGGTTGAAGAGATTGAGGTCGATGATCCTAACATTGAATTTTATCTCAGTCAAACTATTCTTCTGGATGTTATTGATTATGAGACCGGGGAAATCCTGATTGAAAAAGACTCGACGTTGGATCCAGAAACCTTTCACCGGATTAAAGAGACAAATATCAAATCAATAAAGTTTTTGAAACAAAGCCCAATGTTAAGTCCAGAGGTGATTAACAATACTTTACGTAAAGATCCGTCAAAATCTGAAAAAGAGGCTTTGGAGCTTATTTATCGACAATTGCGCTCTGGCGATCCTCCTGATATTGAGACAGCCAGAGGTTTAGTGGATAGATTATTTTTTAATCCAAAACGATATGATCTGGGTGAAGTTGGACGATACCGACTGAATAAAAAATTAGGAATTAAAATTGATCCCAAACTAACTGTTCTAACGGAGCAAGATATCGTTTCAATTATTAAATATTTACTAGATTTAAGAAACGGTAAGCGATCTTCCGATGATATTGATCATCTGGGTAATCGACGGATTAAAACGGTAGGGGAACAATTAGCAGCCCAGATGAGTGTTGGATTATCTCGAATGGCTAGGACCGTTAAGGAACGAATGAATCTCCGAGAGAGCGAAAATCTGACACCGCAAGATTTAATTAATGCTCGGACGATTCTGTCTGTCATTAATACATTTTTTGGAACCAGCCAATTATCACAATTTATGGATCAAACGAATCCACTGGCAGAGATGACCCATAAGCGTCGCCTTTCTGCTTTAGGACCAGGGGGACTGACGAGAGAACGAGCTGGTTTTGAAGTTCGAGACGTTCACTATACTCATTATGGTCGATTGTGCCCGATTGAAACGCCAGAAGGTCCGAATATCGGTTTAATTTCGTCACTAACGACTTATGCGCGAATTAATGATTTGGGATTTATTGAAACCCCATATCGCAAAGTGGAAGATGGTCGGGTGACTGATAAAATTGAATATTTATCTGCCGATGATGAGGAAAACCTAAACGTCGCTCAAGCAAATGCTCTTTTAAATGAAGATGGCGGTTTTATAGACGATCGAGTTCAGGTTCGCGTGCAAGGTGATTTCCCATTAGTTACTCCAAATGTGGTTGATTATATGGACGTGTCGCCAACACAAATGGTATCTGCTGCCGCTTCGTTAATTCCCTTCCTTGAGCATGATGATGCTAACAGGGCGTTGATGGGATCTAATATGCAACGCCAATCTGTTCCACTACTAAAACCTGAAACCCCATTAGTCGGCACTGGAATGGAAGCGAAAGTGGCTATAGATTCAAGAGCGCTAATTTTATGTGAACATGACGGTATTGTTGAAAAAGTATCAGCAACGGAAATAATTGTCCGAGGTACTGACGATGAAGAGGTAGAGGAACTTGACAGAAAACAATTATTAGACTTTGATCGCGACGATTTTGATGTTTATACCTTAGATAAATTTATTCGAACTAATCAGGACACCTGTATTAATCAGATTCCGTGTGTTAAAGTTGGTGATCGCGTTAAGGCCGGTGATGTACTGGCTGATGGTTGTGCCACTCAGGGCGGAGAATTAGCATTAGGCAAAAATATCTTAGTTGCTTTTATGCCATGGCGCGGATACAATTTTGAAGATGCGATTGTTATTTCGGAAAGAGTTGTTCAGGATGACGTGTATACATCCATCCATATCGAACAATTTGAGTTACAGGTCAGAGATACCAAACGAGGCGAAGAAGAATTAACAAGAGAAATTCCCAACATAAGTGAAGAAGCCACAAAGGATCTGGATGAAAATGGAATCGTACGAGTTGGTGCCGAGGTAAGAGAAGGGGATATTTTAGTCGGTAAAGTAACACCCAAAGGTGAAACCGATCCTACGCCGGAAGAGAAATTATTGAAAGCAATTTTTGGTGAAAAAGCTGGTGATGTGAAAGATGCTTCACTTAAAGCACCGACTGGGCTAAAAGGGATTGTAATTGATACGAAACTCTTTTCCAGAAAAAAGCGGGATGCGAAAACAAAAAGACAAGATAAGAAAAAGACCGAAGAAGTTGATCAATGGTTAGCGACAGAAAAGCAAAGAATTCGGAAATTAAGAGATAGGAAACTCATTAAAATAGTGGATAGGCAATACTCTGCTGGTATTCGTGATATAGAAACTGGAAAAGTTGTCATTCGCGCAAAAGCACTTTTGAAAAAAGAGGCTTTAGAAGAAGTTGATTTTGATAAAATCGATCTCACCCAACCGCTTGTAGAAGATGAAGATCGGAATCAATTAATCAGTGAGATTTTAGAGAAATATTATGAGAAACTTTCATCATTAGATGAAGAATATGAACTGCGAAAGTTTAAAATTACTATTGGCGATGAACTGCCTCCTGGAATCGTACAATTAGCCAAGGTTTATGTTGCTAAAAAAAGAAAATTAATGGTCGGTGATAAGATGGCGGGGCGTCATGGAAACAAAGGAGTGGTTGCTAAAATTGTACCCATTGAAGACATGCCATTTTTACCTGATGGAACTCCGGTTGATATTGTGTTAAATCCATTGGGAGTGCCTTCACGAATGAACCTTGGCCAAATTATGGAGACGAATTTAGGTTGGGCGGCAAAGATTTTAGATGTAATGTATAGTTCTCCTGTTTTTGATGGCGCAAATTACAAAGAAATTCAAGAGGAAATGAAAAAAGCAAGTATACCTATCAGTGGAAAGACCCTTCTCTATGATGGTCAGACAGGAGAAGCATTCGATTCAGAAATAACAGTCGGTTATATTTATATGATGAAGCTTTCTCATTTGGTTGAAGATAAAATCCATGCGCGATCCATCGGTCCATATTCACTGATAACTCAACAACCGCTTGGCGGTAAGGCTCAGTTTGGAGGACAGCGCTTTGGAGAGATGGAGGTCTGGGCCCTGGAAGCTTATGGCGCAGCTCATACATTACAAGAAATCTTAACAGTCAAATCTGATGATGTAAGAGGACGCTCCAAAGTATATGAAGCGATTGTTAAAGGCGATACGCTTCCTGAGCCTGGATTGCCAGAATCCTTCAATGTTTTAATCCGAGAACTAATGGGATTAGGATTGGATGTAGAATTATTGGACGTCAAAGACGGTAAACCCTGATCAACTGACAAAATAAATTTTAACCTGAGATAATTATCTTCGTTTAGGATTATTTTGTAACTTGAGGTAAGTATTTTTAAGTAATGTCATCGCGAGCCAACCAAAGCAGTCCCTTTAAAATGAAAAGATTGCTTCATCGATTCGCTCTTTCTACGGAAAGGCTCGCAATGATTAAATACTGTTAGATTTTAATCCAAGATGAGTCTAGGTTTAAGATATATTTTTTAATAAGAAGAGATTTCCCAAAATATAACTTTTTATGAAAGGAGAGGGATATCCCCTTGATATCGACAAGACCAGAATTGACAAGTAAAGCAAATTTTACGGCGATATCGATTAACCTTTCCTCACCAGATAAAATTCTGGAACGTTCCCATGGAGAGGTGACTAAGCCTGAAACAATAAATTATCGATCGTTTAAGCCCGAAAAGGATGGACTTTTTTGTGAGAAAATCTTCGGACCTGTGCGAGATTGGGAATGTCACTGTGGTAAGTATAAACGTATTCGATATAAAGGAATTATATGTGATCGCTGTGGTGTAGAAGTCACCATGAAAAGCGTTCGTCGGGAACGGATGGGTCATATTACCCTTGCCGTACCCGTCATTCATATCTGGTATTGGAAATCGCTCCCGTCCAAGATTGGATATATTCTTGGAATGAGCATGACCGATCTGGAAAAAATAATCTATTATGAATCGTATGTTGTCATTCAGCCAGGGAACAGTGGATTAAAAGCGAAAGAGTTAATTAGCGAAGATGAATATTTCAGGATTATCAGCGAATTTCCAGAAGTTACTGAAGAAACAGAGGACGAGAGCGAGCGATTTATCGTAAAGATTGGTGGCGAAGCCATTCTGGACCTTTTTAAACGAACGTCCATTGACAAATTATCAGAAGAACTGCGCCATCAGATTCAGGTTGATTCCTCCATCCAGCGAAAAACAGAAGCCTTGAAACGGTTGAAGGTTATCGAAGCCTTTAAGCGAAGTAAATTTCATAAAGAGAATAAGCCTGAATGGATGGTGATGACGGTTATTCCAGTGATACCGCCAGAATTGCGTCCGCTTGTTCCATTGGAAGGTGGAAGATTTGCGACTTCAGATTTGAACGACCTTTATCGTCGTGTAATTATTCGAAATAATCGACTCAAAAAATTGCTTGAAATCAAGGCGCCAGAGGTGATCCTTCGCAACGAAAAACGCATGTTGCAAGAGGCTGTCGATTCACTGTTTGATAATGGCCGAAAATCGGCTGCAGTGAGGTCGGATGGGAATAGAGCGCTAAAGTCACTCTCGGATATGCTGCGGGGAAAACAAGGTCGATTCCGTCAGAACCTGTTGGGAAAACGAATAGATTATTCTGGTCGATCAGTGATTGTCGTTGGTCCCGAATTAAAAATGCATGAATGCGGTATGCCCAAGGAAATGGCTTTGGAATTATTTAAACCGTTTGTGATTCGCAAGCTCGTATCACGGGGGATGGTGAAGACTGTTAAGAGTGCGAAAAAAATGGTCGAAAAGCGCGGCAATGAAGTATGGGAAATTTTAGAAGAAATTATCGAGGATCATCCAATTTTATTGAACCGAGCCCCTACGTTGCACCGATTGGGAATTCAGGCTTTTCAACCGGTACTTATTGAAGGTAAAGCGATTCAAATTCATCCATTAGTATGTGCAGCGTTCAATGCTGATTTTGATGGCGATCAGATGGCGGTCCATATTCCATTATCATTTTATGCACAGGTAGAAACTAAAATTTTAATGCTTTCGACCCATAATATTCTTTCACCAGCAAATGGTCGGCCATTAGCCATACCCAATCAAGATATTGTATTAGGGTGCTACTATTTAACCAAAACTAAACCAGGTGAACCAGGAGAAGGAAAAATCTTTTCTTCTCCAGAAGAAGTTCTTATTGCTTTTGAAAATAAAGTCATTGGACTTCATGCAAAGATCAAAGTTCGAATCGATGGCCAACTTATCGATACAATATGTGGCCGAGTGATATTCAATCAGATTTTGCCAGAAGGAATTGGTTTTGTAAATGAACTGCTTACCAAGAAAAGAGTGGAAGAAATTATTGCCAATATTTACAGTAAATTGGGCAACCATACAACCGCTATCTTTCTGGATAAAATCAAGGAAATGGGATTTTATTATGCCATGAAAGGTGGGATCACGATTGGTATGGATGATGTGGTTACGCCTGAAGAAAAGCCGAATATTTTGGATAAATCCATTAATGAAGTTGAAAAAATAATGAAGCAATATGAGAATCGGATTATTACCGATGGCGAGCGCTACAATAAAATAATTGATATTTGGACCCATACCACCGGTGATGTTGCTGAGACAATGTGGGAAAAACTTAAGAAATCGAATGGTGGTTTTAACGCAATATATATGATGGCCGATTCTGGTGCGAGAGGTTCAAGGGAACAAATTCGCCAATTGGCTGCTATGCGTGGTTTAATGGCTAAACCTCAAAAGAAAATGACTGGAGAGATAGGTGAAATTATTGAGAACCCAATTATGTCGAATTTTAAAGAGGGATTGTCAGTACTTGAATACTTTATTTCAACGCATGGTGCGCGCAAAGGATTGGCCGATACGGCTCTCAAAACTGCTGATGCTGGCTACTTAACACGTCGTCTTGTTGATGTTGCTCAGGATGTGATTATAACGGAACCTGATTGTAGCACCATTTTAGGATTAAGAATCGGGGATCTGAAGGAAGGTGAAGAAGTTATTGAACCACTCAGAGATCGAATTTTAGGACGGGTTGCAGCCGAGGATGTATTTGATGATGAAGGGGCGGTTCTAATTGAGGCGGGAAAATTGATCGATGAAGATGCTGCGGATAGAATTTATAATGCCGGTATTGAAACTGTAAATATTCGCTCAGTCCTCTCCTGTGAGTCCAAAAGAGGAGTATGTGCCCTGTGTTATGGAAGGAATATGGCTACTGGTAAATTAGTCAATATCGGTGAGGCTGTTGGGGTGATGGCCGCACAATCAATCGGCGAGCCGGGAACACAATTGACGTTGAGAACATTCCACATCGGTGGTACAGCCGCAAGAATTGCTGCCCAATCACAGGCTTCCGCAAAGCAGGATGGATTCGTTTATTATGAGAATCTAAGATTTGTGAAGCGTGATGAAGAATATTATATCGCCATTGCCCGCAATGGTAAACTAAAATTAATAGATGAAGATAATAGAACGCTGTCTGTCTATATTGTTCCTTATGGGGCTCAAATTTTTGTCAAAGAAGGGGAAGAAGTTAAGAAAGGTCAAGTTCTGTTCCGTTGGGATCCTTATGTTACTGGTATTTTAACATTCCATTCAGGAAGAGTTGATTTTGTTGACATTATTGAGAATGTGACATTCCGGGAAGAAGCGGACGAAGCAACTGGTTTACGACAGAGAGTTATCATTGAATCGAGAAATCGAAGCTTGAGTCCTCAAATCAGGATTGTGGACGAGCAAGACAAAGAATTGAGTACTTACATTCTTCCTATTCGTTCATCCATTCAGGTAAAGGATGGTGATTCCGTTCAAGCGGGAGATTTTTTGGTTAAAATACCGCGTGAAATTTCCAAAACAAGAGATATTACCGGTGGTTTACCTCGAGTGGCCGAGTTGTTCGAGGCCCGTCGTCCCAAAGATCCAGCTATAGTCAGCGAAATTGATGGACGAGTGAAGTTTGGAGAAATTAGACGGGGTGTTCGCAAGATTATGATAACTTCGCGAGACGGACAGGAAGAAAAAACATATCAAATTCCTTATGGTAAGCACATTTTAGTCCATGATAATGACTATATTCAGGCCGGTGAAAAATTATGTGAAGGTTCAGTAGCTCCTCATGATATTTTGAATATCATGGGTGCTAATAAAGTTCAAGAATACCTTGTTAATGAAATTCAAGAAGTTTATCGCCTGCAAGGAGTAAGAATTAATGACAAACATATTGAAGTCATTGTTCGTCAGATGCTTCAAAAGATTAAAGTAGAAGATCCTGGAGATACGTATTACTTACCTGGTGATCAGGTAGACCGAATAACTTTCCAGGAGGAGAATAATAAAATTCGAAATTTAATTGTTATTACTGATCTAGGAGATTCTGATTTGCGAGTCAATGAAATGGTTAATCGGACTGAATTTGAAAGAATGAATCAAAGATTGATCAAACAGAAAAAAACACCAGCCAAATCCAGACCAGCTCGACCAGCAACATTTCAGCCGTTATTATTAGGTATTACAAAGGCCTCGTTGACAACCGAGAGTTTTATTTCTGCAGCATCATTCCAAGAAACGACTAGGGTGTTAACAGATGCTTCGATTGAAGGTAAAATAGATTACTTGCGAGGCTTAAAGGAGAATGTAGTAATGGGTAATTTAATACCGGCTGGTACTGGATTAAGTAAGTATAAAAAGATAAAAGTATATAGCCCAACAATTGCTGAATCCACCGAGGAATCTATTAAATTAGAAGAAGAGGTATTGGAAGAAACACTTGAACCATAAGGTACGGTTTAAAAGTTATCCGTATCAAAAAAATATTGCTATTTTAAAATATTATACTTATATTTGAAAATTTAATAAAACCGGAGACTGAGATTGCCTACAATAAATCAATTAGTTAGGAGTGGAAGAAAGAAAGTTATAAAAAAGACATCGGCTCCTGCTCTAACGGGTTCGCCTCAACGACGAGGAGTGTGCACAAGAGTTTATACAACAACACCCAAAAAACCGAACTCAGCCTTACGAAAGGTTGCTAGAGTCCGTTTAACTAATGGATTTGAAGTAACCGCTTATATTCCCGGAGAAGGTCATAATTTACAGGAACACTCAATCGTTTTGATTAGAGGTGGTCGTGTAAAAGACCTCCCGGGCGTTCGTTATCATATCATACGTGGAGTTTTAGACACTGCTGGTGTGCAGGATCGGTCTCAAGGTCGATCTAAATACGGTACGAAGAGGAAGAAGAGTTAAATATTTCATTAAAGAGTGGAACTAGATTAATATTATGCCAAGAAGAAAGAGAGTAGTTACTAGAGAAGTATTACCTGACCCCAAGTATAATAGTACTGTTGTTACTAAATTTATTAATGGTCTTATGACGCGGGGTAAAAAAAGTGTTGCAGAAAAAATTTTATATGACGCGATAGAAACAATTGAAGCTCGAACTAACAAAAATGGACTAGAATTATTTTATAAGGCCTTAGAGAATGTAAAGCCTATTCTTGAGGTTAAATCTAGAAGAGTTGGAGGAGCAACCTATCAAGTGCCTGTCGAGGTTAAAGAGAATCGTCGTCAGGCGCTAGCTATTCGATGGATTATCAGCTTTGCAAAAGCCAGAAATGAAAAAACGATGGCGGATAAACTTGCATCTGAGTTCATAGCAGCCTCAAAAAATGAAGGAGCTTCGATAAAGAAACGAGAGGATACCCATAAAATGGCGGAAGCAAATAAGGCCTTTGCACATTTTAGATGGTAACAAAGTAAGAGCAAATGAACGAACGAGTGTGAGGATTCAATAAATCATCTAGTAACATCAATAATTAATCTTCTCCACAAACTTTAGGGAGGAAAAAGATTAAAAATTGATACTCTCTAAATATGTTCAGTGGAGTTTTTTATGTCTGGAAATAAAAGGCTCGAGCGGATACGAAATATCGGAATAATGGCGCATATAGATGCAGGGAAAACAACGACCACCGAACGTATTTTGTATTATACTGGAAAAGTTCACAGGATTGGGGAAGTGGACGATGGCACTGCCACGATGGATTGGATGGCTCAGGAGAGGGAACGGGGGATTACCATTACGGCAGCAAACATTACTTGCAAGTGGAAAAATAATGAAATTAATATTATCGATACACCTGGCCATGTGGATTTTACAGTGGAAGTGGAACGGTCATTAAGAGTCTTAGATGGTTCTGTGGCAATCTTTTGTGGTGTAGGCGGTGTTGAACCCCAATCTGAAACGGTATGGCGACAAGCTGATCGGTATAAGATCCCGAGGATCTCATTCGTTAATAAACTTGATAGAATCGGGGCTGATTTCTTAAACGTGGTGGAGATGATAAAAAGCAACTTAGGAGCACGGCCATTAGTTATCCAAATACCTGTTGGTGAAGGCGATCTTTTTAGTGGCGTCATTGATTTGATTAAAATGAAATATCTAAAATTTGATGAAGCTACATCGGGGATCAAAGTGGAAGAATTAGAGATTCCTTCGGAATATGTAGTAAGCGCTGAAAAGTTTCGTAGCCAGATGTTAGAGACCCTATCCGAATTTGATGATGAGATTTTAGAAAAATATGTTGAATTGGAACCCATAGAAGAATCGAAAATCAAGACAGCAGTACGTAAGGCGACGCTTCAAGTTCATGTGACACCAGTTCTTTGCGGATCTGCTTTAAAAAATAAAGGTGTTCAACCTTTACTGGATGCAACTGTAGATTATTTACCATCGCCTCTCGATGTACCACCAGTAAAAGGTTTTAATCCTAAAACAGGAAGAGAGGAAATTCGAAAAGCTTCGGATGATGAATACTTTTGTGCGTTGGCGTTTAAAATTGCTACTGACCCGTTCGTTGAAAAATTAACTTATATTCGTGTTTATTCGGGAACGACCAAAATTGGGAAGAGCGTATATAACACGAATACACATAAGCATGAGCGAATCGGTAGAATTTTACGGATGTCGTCGAATAAACGAGAAGATCTCAAAGAAGTACATTGTGGAGAAATTGTAGCAATTGCTGGCTTCCGAACGACCAAGACAGGTCATACGCTAAGTTTAGACAAACATCCGATCGCTTTAGAAAGTATGGAATTCCCTGAACCAGTGGTCTCGATTGCCATTGAACCGAAAACAAAAGCTGATCAAGATCGTTTAGTAGATTCATTAAATCGATTAGCTGATGAAGACCCAACATTTCTTGTTAAGAACGATGAGGAAACGGGTCAGACAATAATATCCGGGATGGGCGAACTTCATCTAGATATTTTAGTTGATCGACTTACGCGGGAATTTCGTGTAAAAGCAAATGTTGGGAAGCCGCAAGTCGCTTATAAAGAATCAATTACGAAAACTACCCAAGCAGAAGGGCGCTTCATCAAACAGATTGCAGGAAAGAATCAATTTGCGGTAGTGGTATTGGAATTAGAACCCAATGAAGTTGGTAAAGGTTTTCAGTTTACAAATTTAGTATCGCCTGATAAAATTTCAAAACAATTTTTCCCTCCGATCATCGAAGGTATTAAAGAAGCGATGTTAGGGGGCGTGCTTTTAGGCTACCAGATGATCGATGTCAAGGTAAAGTTGATCGATGGAAGTTATGACGAAGAAGAATCCACAGATATAGCCTTTAAAATCGCAAGTTCGATGGCATTTAGAAATGCAGCCGAAAAAGCTGATCCTGTTTTATTAGAACCAATTATGAGAGTGGATGTGACGGTACCTGAAGAATATTTAGGTGAAGTTGTTAATTTTTTGCATTCTAGGCGAGCCAAAATTAATAAGATATATGTTCGTAAAAATCTACAGATTGTATCAGCAACCGTTCCTCTCAGTGAAATGTTCGGTTACACCACAATTTTAAGATCCTTGACTCAAGGACGAGCAACACATACGATGGAATTTTCACATTACGAACAGCTTCCTGAGGAAAAACTAAATCAAAAATTTGCAAGTAGGTATACGTTTAGTTAGAGAAATTATCAATAATTTTAAAAGGACTTTTTGAACGGAGGAATCGATCATGGCGAAAGAGAAGTTTCAGCGGACGAAGCCGCATATAAATATAGGGACGATCGGACATGTTGACCATGGCAAGACGACATTAGTAGCGGCGATAACGAATCTTTTATCTCGACAGGGTTTAGCCCAGGCCAAGAGTTATGATGAGATTGATAATGCGCCAGAGGAGAAGGCACGAGGTTTGACGATCAATGTTCATCATGCAGAGTATGAGACTGACAAGCGGCATTATGCTCATGTGGATTGTCCGGGTCACGCCGATTATATCAAGAACATGATCACGGGTGCAGCGCAGATGGATGGAGCGATATTGGTGGTATCGGCAGCGGATGGGCCGATGCCGCAGACGCGAGAGCATGTGTTATTGGCTCGTCAGGTGAATGTGCCGTATTTGGTGGTGTTTTTAAACAAGACGGATCAGGTGGATGATCCGGAGTTGTTGGAGTTAGTGGAGTTAGAGATTCGGGAGTTATTGAGTCAATATGAGTTTCCTGGTGATGAAGTTCCAGTGATCAAGGGTAGTGCGTTAGAGGCATTGGAGCATTTGGATGATTCCGAGAAGACGAAGCCGGTATTGGAGTTAATGGAGGTTGTAGATAGCTACATTCCGACGCCGCAACGAGTGACAGACAAGCCGTTTTTGATGCCGGTGGAGGATGTATTTTCGATCACGGGTCGAGGGACAGTTGGCACGGGACGAGTGGAGCGAGGGATGATTCATGTTGGAGATGAAGTAGAGATTGTTGGTTTGGGTACGAAGCGGAAGACGGTGTGTACCGGGGTGGAGATGTTTCGCAAGTTATTAGATGAAGGTCAGGCAGGAGACAATATCGGGGTATTATTGCGAGGCGTGGATAAGGAGGAGTTGCAGCGAGGTCAGGTGATAGCAGCGCCGGGAACAATTACGCCGCATACGAAGTTTATGGGTGAAGTTTATGTGTTGACGAAGGAAGAAGGAGGTCGTCATACACCGTTTTTCAATAATTATCGTCCGCAGTTTTATTTTCGTACGACGGATGTGACGGGATCGATCATGTTGCCTGAGGGTGTGGAGATGGTGATGCCCGGAGATAATGTGAATATGGAGGTGGGATTAATCACGCCGATTGCGATGGAAGAGGGTTTACGTTTTGCGATTCGGGAAGGTGGTCGTACGGTTGGTGCCGGTGTCGTAACGAAAATTATTGAATA
>JABAOC010004093.1_pt8 | contig 16312 bp, 13 predicted proteins | sample 7062161 | NCBI WGS metagenome assembly JABAOC01 (sample SAMN14538625, study PRJNA623070) | marine sediment metagenome | biome: marine biome [ENVO:00000428]; feature: marine pelagic biome [ENVO:01000023]; material: deep marine sediment [ENVO:00002113] | place: India: Gulf of Khambhat ... | reverse complement strand
AATCTCTGTACACCCGGCAATCACCAATTCCGCTCCCATCTCTATTAACTTGGATGCAATCTTGAGAAGGAGGGGACGTGAAGGCTCAAACTTCCCTTTCTTGATGTTGTTGAAGATAGTGGATCTCACAATGTTCTGATCCTCAATCCCCGGATTAATAATCTCCAGACCCTTGCTTTCAGCACGTCGATGATAAATTTGGGATTGGATAGTTCCATCGGTCGCTAAAAGCCCTATCCTCCGAACTGCAGGGTGTCTCTCCTCAATGAAATTAATCGTCTCATCTATCATGTCTACAACTGGGAGAATCTTTGCCGTCCGGAGATCCTTGATGAAGTAATGGGCCGTGTTGCAAGGCATGACTGCAAAGTCTGCGCCGGCTTGCTTGAGAATCCTCAGATCTTCCTTCAGTTTTGGAACTGGGCTTGCTCCCCCATACAAAATCGCATCTGTTCTTTCAGGAACCTGCGGATCATTCACTATAATGATCCGGAGATGCTCTTGATCCTTTTCAGCAGATGTTGCTCTTATGATCTTCTTGAATAGATCTAAAGTCGCTTCCGGGCCCATCCCCCCAAGGACCCCAATCACTCGTTTCTGTTTAACCATGGCTTTCTGGTGATGGAACAAGTGAATAAAACTGTTGACAATGACCTATCTACATTCTATGAATATATTGCGCGGACTGACAAGATTATCTATTTGAACAGTAATCACCCTCTGAGGGATAACTGGAGTGTGGTTACTTCATAAATATGGAGAACTGCAGGATACACAAAAAATACTTCTCATGTTGATGGGAGCTTTCATATTACGCCTGCCATTGGCTATTTACCACTTATTCTTTTGGCCCGAATCCTTTGGACCTAAGTTAGGTCCAATTCTAATGACCCTAATTGAACCGTACTCAGATTACGATTATTATTATAAGTTGTTTGCCCAAGCTTTCGTTTCAGGGTCGTGGACTCCTTATTCTGGAGTGGTCGAACACCCTTGGTTGAGCAGTTATTTTTATCCCCCATTATTTTTATATATACTCAGCATTCCTGCCCTAATAAGCCCAGAATTAGTCTTTCTTCCGCTCTTTTTGGCAGATGTCGGCTTACCGGTCTTAATTTACTTATTTTTAAGAGAGAGATTCGAGAAGATAGCAAGCTGGGGGTATATCATAATTGCATGTTGCCCGTTTCTCATTTTTTATGATGGAGGCCTGTTTCTCAATACTTCCTTGGTCCTGTTTGCATTGATCGTTAGCTTGTATTTCTTCTATGGTGAGAAGTATAAATCCGCGATGTTTACGCTGGCACTAGCTTTTTTAATCAAGCAGGTGATCTTATTCTTATTCCCACCGCTGTTTTGTTATGCAGTCTTGATATCATCAACTGGTTCGAAGAAATCGTATTTAAAGCAATTCGTTATATTAGGAGTCGTTTTGAGTGGCACTATTAGCATTGGATCCCTCCCATGGTTTTTATTGACTCCTACAAATTATATCTCAGCAGTTTTTATGGGGCAGGCGCCCACTTTAACTCCAGATCTCCAACCACGCCACCTGACGTGGCCTCTGCACTGGTACAGCTTTCTAATTGATCTTCGTGTTCCAACTGAGATTATTTATGTAGTAGGATTTCTTACCTTCACAATGTTAGGAATCTTGTTAATTGAGTTACTTTCGATTCTCTTGTTATTTCGTTGGCATAAAGCAAAGGAGTTAGATTGGGTACGAATTTTGGACATAACTGTGTTTGTTGCGATTCTGAGTCATCTTTTCCTCCCTCGAGGAGTATACAAATACTATTTCACTTTACATGTTCCTTTGATTATTCTTTGGGTAGTTTTTCATTACCAAGAGTCACTAGAAACAGCACGTGGTCGTAAGAGGTGGGGGTGGAGTCGTAGTAGGCTTTTCGTCTCTATTATTGATATTTCCGCGGCAGCTGTATCTGCTGTTAATTTGGCTCATTTTCTTCTTGATAATCTGGGCAGATTTCAAAAAACACTCCACAAATTTGGAGAATTAGAATCAATTTCTATGGGAATTTCTTTTCATATTATAGAACTCACTTGAAAAAAGCTGGTTTGAATGGCGAAATATGCTCACAGAGGCTCATCAACGAAGATTTTACATTGGTTACCAATGTTTCAAGCTCGGTTTCAGTCATTGGGGTCGAGAGACACCCCATTCCTCTAGGAGCCAGTGATATACCACGGTTCAGTAGATCGATGAACAAGAGTGAAGCAAGTTCCTTATCAGCCGCGGCAGCGTCTCGATAATCAATGATTTCTTGATCCGTTATGTGGATGTTAAATAGCGAAGCTACTCCCGTGACTTGAGCTTTTACTCCAACCTCTTCAAATACCTCAGTTAAGCGGGTACGAAGCCGGGTACCTCCTGCTTCTAATTTTTCATAAACTGAGGAAGTGAGTTCTTTTAGCGTGGTAATGCCGGCAACTAAGGTAATCGGGTTTCCATTAAACGTACCCGAATGGGGGAGAATTGGCGGTTCCCGGCTCGGGGAAAAGAGCTCCATGATATCCTTGCGTCCCCCAAATGCGCCTACTGGAAATCCTCCCCCAATAATTTTGCCCAGGGTCGTCAAATCGGGTCGTACATTATAACGTTCTTGGGCACCTCCTTTGGCAACCCTAAAAGAAATAATTTCATCAAAAATGAGAAGCACATCGTGTTGCTCTGTCACTTCCCGGAGAACTTTGAGAAAATCATCTCGCGGAGGGATCACTCCTCCTGCGCCAAGTATCGGCTCAATAATAATGGCGGCTAATTCTTTTGCATGATCATGGATAAGCTGTTCTGCTGTGGGACCATCATTAAATGGAAGAACTAGGATATCTTGTACCACACCATCAGGAATCCCCGCCGCATCAGGAATACTTCTTGGATGCGTTTTCGATCCCGCTAGATGAATTGGAGGGTGGACACTCACTTGAACAGAATCGTGAGAGCCATTATAACCACCTTCTATTTTGGCGAGCTTGGGTTTCCCGGTAAATGCACGTGCTGCGCGGATCGCATTCAAAGTCGCTTCAGAACCCGAATTGGTATAGCGTAAATGCTCAATCGATGGAATACGTTTGTGTATGATCTCTGCTAATTGGGCTTCGAGTTCAGTGGAGGCTCCGAAGGATGTTCCCAAGTTTAACTGAGCTTGGACAGCTGCAATAACACTTGGATGCAAGTGTCCTAGGATTAAACTGGTGTAATTGTTGAGAAAATCAATATATTCATTGCCATCTACATCATATATCTGACATCCCTTACCTTTCGCAACGTAAATCGGATGGGGTTTAAAATAAACGGCATTGCGCGAATTTCCACCTGGTAGAACGCGTTGCGCAGCTATATGCAAGGCACGACTTTTGGGAGTTCGCTCTAAAAACTTATTCAAAATTGGTAATCCAACCGCAAATTGCGACATTTGATCCACCGTGACATTAAATGTTTGTGAACTTCAAATTGTGTTATTCGAAACATATCTGTTGTCTGTTTAACCCAATCGGATAAGAAGTATGCTTCTTAAGATTTAGTTTTAAATGATTTCATCGTTCAAGGAACATGATCGCTACTGAAATACTGACTAAGCCTAAAACTACGTTTGCCAAGAGAGGTGCACTATAACCATAGGACTCAGCCAGAATTCCTCCTAAGATAGGGGGGAAAAGCCCAATTATTCCACGCAGTCACCAGAGTTTTCCGAATTCGGCGGCTATTCGATCTTGAGCGATATGATCAACCACCAGTGATTGAACCGCAGGTCCCCAAAAGCTCATTGCGATTCCGAAAAGCACAAAAATTACTAGAAAAGTCAATTCTCCCGGAAAAAGTGCCAAAATTAATATTGAAGGGATGGCAATCGAATCAGATAGGACTATAGCCCATTTACGTGTGCGATCAACTACACGGCTTACTACCCCAAGTTGACAAATCCCACCAGCAAGGCTTGTCAGTAGCGCATATAACAGAATTTTTTGGTCAATCACTCCTTGAAAATCGGCTAAGAGCCCGTAGATGAGATGCCATCCCAACCCATATGCAAAGGAATCTGTTAAAACAACATAGAGATACAGACTTTTGAGCTTCGAATGAATAGGCAAATTACTTTTGATGTTTTGGAAGAAACTTAATGTATGACTAGGGGCGAATAGAGTCTCGGATAACATGAAGTAAATTAGCCCAAGATTGACCCCGACTAAGATAGTAAAAAGGATGAAGGCACTTTTAATGGAACCTTGGCGTAATACTACATAACCAAGAATAGCCGCGAAAACGCCTGCAATAAGCCGGCTTGCACTCCGATAGGCAAAAGCCTTTGCATGTTGGCCACTAGGGGCAGCTTCTGTCGTCGCTGCATTCATAGCTGGCTGGTTAAGGGCAATTGCAAATCCTGCTATAAGTACTGGGAGAATGAGAATCGTCCAGTGGGTGGCTATTACAAACAAGAGACCTGCAACAATCAGAAACAAACTCGCAATAAGCATAGGTCGCCGGCGTCCAGCTCTATCACTGTATTCCCCAAAGATGAGCATTGGCAACAACATAGAAAAATGAGAAATGCTAACAATCGTGCCAACTATAGCCATCGAGCCCTCTAAACGAAGTACAAGGGGTTGGAGTAAGGAATTGAAGAGCATGAACGCTCCCCCAAGGAGGAATGAACTAACAACTAAAACGGGTAGATTTCGCCTTGGGACAGGAGCGCGAGTATCTTCACGCTCTATGTTTTCTAGAGAAATGGATTCATTAGCCACTAAGTCCTACTCCTACCTCAGTCACTCAGTTGAATACCGCTCCCATCATTGAATCTTTGAGGGCTGCAAAACTCAGGGATCATCTATACAAAAGAACCAATTGGTAAATTCGATCTCGAATGAATTCTCAAGCATTCTAGATGTTTCTGGCTTTGTCATCATCTCAGATTCTAATTCGTTACGAACCGGTCATCTTCACAACTTTACTATTATAATAACCGATTCAGAACACTTATTCTTTACAAGTCCTCCCGAATTACCTTAAGGAGTTTAACTAGCATTTCGTCTCTCCAGCTTTTTATTTCTTCTAAAGTTTTAGTATGGACCACTTCCATTTCATAAACGCCTTGTATAATCTTCTTCGTAGCTGAAGGAGGGATGGATGTCCATGTTTCCATGGTCTCCCATCGATAATTGTATGATTGGGAGAAATTCTCAATGAAGTGTTCAACGCCGTTTCCTGCTAAATGGATGCGTAAAAATGGACCGATTAACGGATCCCGGAGACCGATCCCCATGCAAAACGCTTTATCAACCTCTTCTGCACTAGCTATACCTTTGTCAATTAGGTCAATTGCTTCTCGTAATAGGGCAGCTTGCAACCGGTTTATTATATAGCCTGGAACTTCTCTATTAAGTACCACAGGAACCTTTCCTAGCTTTAACATGAATTCATAAGCCGTTTTAACGGTCTCTTGAGATGTTTGTTCTCCCCCAACGATTTCTACAAGGGGGATCAAGTGAACTGGTAGAACAGGGTGGACCAGCACACACTGCTCTGGTCTCGTTGTTACTTTCTGTATTTTTGTCATCAGTAATCCTGACGTGCTACTGGCCAATATTGCATGATCCGGAGCCAAAGTATCGATTTCATTGAAAACATGATTTTTTATCTCATAATTATCGGGAACAGACTCTTGGACATAATCTACATTATCTAAAGCCTCTATAATGTTTGTAGTTGTTGTTATCCTTTTGAGAGCGGCGTTTACATCACCATGTCTTAGAAGATTGTTGGTCTCCAAGAGTCTGAGATTTAACGTAATATAATGTACCGCTTTTTCAAGGATTGCTTCAGTAACGTCTTGCAGAATCACTTCAACACCTTGCGAGGAAAATAGAGTCGCCCAGCCTTGGCCTATCAGCCCAGCTCCTACACAAGCCACTTTAGTAATGCCCATTTGCTTCCACCCATTTTTTATTTTCACAACATCTCATAGATTACTTTTTCATCTGAATCTCGAGCTTCATCTAAAGACAATGAAGAAGGATTGAATTCCTTATCGATCTGGTTCAGCTATTTCGGCTTCTATCTAAAATATAGTGAAATATCGCTAAAATTTCCATATCAAAAATAAGATGCTTATAGCGCCTAGAAAAACATTCACTAGGAGAGGTGCACTATAACCTCCTAGTGAAGCCAAGTATCCCCCCAAAATCGGAGGAAACAAGCTAACTATCCCCCGTGCACCCCATAATTTCCCAAATTCAGAGGCTGTTCGCTCGGGGGATACATGATCCACCACCAAAGCGTATAAAGTGGGCACAAATAACCCTGTGGCAAAGCCCATACCCACAAATGCAGCTAAAATGGTTCTTTCATTAGGAAAAAGTGCACAAATGAGGATTGCGGGAAGTCCAATTGCGTCTGCTAGCACTAAAGTCCATTTTCGATTCCAATCGGCAAGACGACCTGCTATCCCTCCAAGTTGGAAAAGTCCTCCAACCAAACTTTGTACCAAAGCGTACAAGACTATCTTTTGACTGGATATTCCTTGATATTCAGTTAAAAGTGCATAAATTAGACTCCACCCCGTTTTAAAGGCAAAAGTATCGAGTATAGCAATAAAGAAATACAATCTCTTGAGATTGGAAGGAACGCGCCAATTCTGCCGAAGATTTTGGAGGAAACTGCCTTGGGAAAAATCACGAGTGATAAAATGCGTTTCTTTTAACAAGAAATAAATTAGGCATAGATTTGCCAGTGCAAAGATAGTACAGAGAAAGAATGCACTCTGAAGGGTTCTCCTCTGTATTATAACAAAAGCAAGTATGGTGACGACTACTCCTGCCATAAACCGACCTGAGCTTCGATAGGCAAATGCCCTTCCGCGCCTTCTTTCCAAAACTGATTCAGTTATTGCAGCAGCCGCAGCGGGCTGATTAAGGGCAAACGCAAACCCCATCAAGAGTACAGCGGGAATAAGGACTACCCAATGAGTGGCTGTCAAGAAAAAGAGACTAGCAGCAAGTAGGAGTAGACTGGCAATAAGCATAGGCAACCGTCGGCCAATTGCATCGCTGTATTCTCCAAAGATGGCTTGAGCGGCTAACATTGAGAAGGTTGAGATGCTAACCAAAACTCCCACTACTTTGATTGACCCTTCTAAAAACAGTATGAGAGGTTGTTGTAATGTTTGGGTGATCCTGAATGCACCATTTAGAAAGAATGCAGAGCCAACCAAAACCGGTAAATTTCGCTTTATAGGGAGAGATATTTTCTTGTGGTCTTTTTTTCCAGAAGGCATATCTACCTTCGTCATTAGATCCTACACCAACCTCAGAAGGGGCAATAGAAGAGATAGCTCAAAATTTACTCGAATTCACTGGATAACATACTCTTTATCATTTGAACTGTTGATTTGAAAAAAAAGCAAATTGATTTATCTATTAAATTTGTTATTCACTTATTAATGGAAGTGATATCTTGCCTATCCACGTCAGATGGCTCGGTCATGCAGCCTTTCAAATCAAAACCAATGAAATAGTACTCTATATAGACCCTCGTTACATGAAGAAACTCGAACATCTTGTAGGACATTTATTTGAACAGCCAGAAAAAGCTAATATTATTCTTTTTACTCACCATCATGTTGATCATTGCTATCCCTCGTCGTTTAATAAAATGCTTACTCCGAATACTGCACTCATTGGACCTAAAATATGTACAGATAAAATCGGTACAGAGTTAAAAGTAATCACTCCTGGTGATGAAATAAAAATAGGGGACATACAAATCCAGGCAGTTAATGCTTATAATTCAAAACGATTCAGGACAGCTGGTAAACCTTGGCATCCAAAGGGAGAAGGGGTGGGGTATTTGATAACAATAGAGGACAATGTAATTTATTATGCTGGTGATACAGACTTAATTCCTGAAATGCAGAAATTAGGGTCGATTATTATGGCAATTCTTCCAATTGGAGACAAATTCACAATGAATCTTGAGGAAGCGATAGAAGCCGCTCAAATCATAAGTCCTAAAACCGTAATATCTATGCATTTGCGAGAATCGAATCCAGAAGAATTCAAGGAGAAACTAGAATCCATTTCAACAATAGAAGTCATAATACTCAAAGAAGGAGAATCATATATAATATCATAAAACCCTTAAGAACAGTTCAAACGAAAAGATGGCCTAGCAACTCCAATTCATCTGCAACATCTTTTAGGTCAAGTTCTTCGAATTTTTCTCGTGTGGGAATCCCGTTATTCGTCCAACCGCGCAATTTGTAATAGTGGTCAAGTAACCAGTCGACCTTTTCTTGTGTTAAATGGATACCCTTAACCGGACCCTGATTCGTGGGTTGGAACCACCTTTTAGGAGGTTGATCCCAACTCCGCCCGAAATCTTGGAATTCTCTGATCCAGAACGCACGCGTTAAGTTCCAGACCCGTTCCGCATATTTAAACAGCTCTTCCGTGGTTTTATTGTCTCCAGTGACAGCATTATAAAATTTTGTGTAATATTCGTAATCCATTCCAGCTTCAATCCAAGGAAACCGGCAGACACCAAACTGGTCTAGTAAAGGACGACGGTGTTGCAAATCCACTACCACTTCCGGCTTTCCTTCTAATTTTTCACGTCCCATATCTACATCACGCTGTGAAGCCCACGATCGATTGTGGTGAGCTCCGATGTCCGCAGTCATGAAAGAGAGAGCCATCGCTGGTGTAGCACGGCAGTCGTAAGCAGAAACTTCTGCACCTTTTACTTGCATCGCGAAATCAATGCTCCCACCTCCCCATTTCATCGCTGCATAACGGGTACCTTCCGCTAGTACATCTCCAATGCCCTCGCGGTGGGCGATCATATGTTGTAATTTATAAACCAGATCAGCATCTCCAAATCGAAGTTCAAGCCCGCCAGTCTCCTCTTTGGAGATGATTCCCTTTTCGAAGCATTCAATCGCAAATCCAATACATGATCCAGTCGAAATAGTGTCGATACCTAGGTTATTACACAGATAATTTGCGTACTGAAGGTCATTGACATGAGTGAGCTCGAGATTCCCCCCGATGAGCCCGGAAGCTTCATATTCTGTGAAATGTGTCTGGAGTCCATATTTTTTAATGTCAACCATCATCCAGCATTGACATGGACATCCATAACAGGCCCGATCTTTAATCAAGTACTGACGTTGGGCTTCTCCTGAGATATCCTCCCATCGGTCATACACACCATACTGGAAATTTCGGTTGGGGAAGATTCCAACTTCATTCGTCCATGGGATTACCATTGTGGTCCCATAGCTTTTAAATGTTGGATAAATCATTCCTGCGCGTATTTCCTTGACTGCAGCGCTGCGGAGTTCTTTTAGTTTCTCCGGATCATGAACGTCGAGATCGCGGTTTGTTCCACGAATAGCAATAGATTTTAGCTTTTTTTGCCCCATAACCGTTCCACAGCCCATCCGTCCGGAATTGCGCCCTTCATTATGAGTGATACAGGCATACTTTACCCCGTTCTCAGCACCTGGACCAATAGAAGCTATTTGAAAGCGTGTGCCTAGTTCTTTTTTCAACAAATTCTCGGTTTCGATAGCACCTTTCCCCCAATATTCAGACGCGTCCCGTAGCTCCACATCATTATCATGAATAAAGAGATACACTGGTTTTTCTGAAACTCCTTTGAAAATAATCATATCATATCCTGCAAATTTCAGCTCAGGGCTAAAGAACCCCCCCATCATTGAGTCAGCATAGCCACCGGTGAGTGGGGATTTACATCCAAAGATGGTACGGTTGCCAGCAACAAGCTTATGGCCAGAAAGAACACCTGTTGCACAAATCAAGATATTATCCGGAGAAAGAGGGTTTATTCCAGGAGATAATTCATCCCACAGAATCCGGGCTACGAATCCTCGCCCACCTAGATATTCCCTTGCAAGTTTTCGATCTAAATCCTCCTTTATGACTTTTCCTGAAGTCAAGTTCACCCGAAGAATCTTTCCAGTGTATCCTTTCACCTTTAGTACCTCCCTCAGTTTTTGAGTATACTGGCTTTTATGATTCCCTTCCACTGCAAAGAAGATGAATGGTTAATGGAACGGGCAATTATATTCTAAAACTAAATATCAAAAATAAAGAGGTAATTTGACAGTTTAGAGGATTTAGTGTCCTTTAATAGGTCGTTTAATCACTAGAACAATGATTGAGCTCCTCAGAGGGCCCCGGGAGGTAGTTTCTTGGTATAGTCGAATGAGATAATGCGTTTGGGAAAGATATGGATTATTACTGATTTCCACACGCCAGCTAGATCTTATGTTAATTCTTGAGCTTTGTCTCTTGACATATATTTTTCAAGAATTAAGATGAGTTTTTGATTTACATCTAAATAGTCTAGTTCTGCCTTTCTATATATCATAACACACTTGAACGGTGGTTTTTGGGAATCGATTATACTGTAACTTTGTTGTTGCGCTTGACATTTCATACCTTGTGGCTGACATCTTGAGATGCGATCCAGATTAGTCTATATTCATTTTGTAATAGATAGGAGTGGCATTTATGGGCCATCTATCTTCGTTAAAACCACAGAATTTTACGATTAGAGGTTGCCTTAAGAAGGATACTATCTCATCTTGGGTGAATGGAGGCATCTGAGGATAAGGTATGCAAAAGTTCACCCAATTTTACTCGGGCTTTGGTTTAGGAACTTTAGCTCCAGTGAGCTTGCCTAATTTCTCTAGTTCGTCCGCAACATCCTTTAAGCCGAGACTTTCCAGCTTTTTTCGAGTGGGGATACCTGTTTTCTGATCCCATCCACGTTTTTCATAGTAGAGATCTAAGAGTTTGTTGTAAGCTTCGCGTGAAAGCTTATTGCCTTTTGTGGGTCCAGTCTTTACAGGATCATCAAATACTCTCGCTGGTGGATCGTCTTGCCGAGAGATGCCTTCTCGAACACTGATGCTCCTTGTAATATTATATACTCCTTCACTTCTTGTAAGGAGGTCTTCCAAAGTTGTCTCAATTCCAGTTGCTGCAGAGTACCAGCGAGCGTAAAAGTCCGTCGGGATGTCTAATTCGATCCATTGAAAGCGACATACCCCTAGAGCATCAAAAATGGGTCGAATGTGTTGGTGAAAGATTACTAATTCGGCTCGGTCTTTGTCACTCCAGTCCTTGCCAGCAGCAAGTTCCTTTGAAATAACCCAAGCTCGATTATGGTGTGCACCGACATCTGCAGTCGCATAGGCCAAAGCCATAGCAGGACTTGATCGGGTATCATAGGCGCTCTGTTCGAGCCCTTTGCTTTCAACTGCAAATTTTGCGGTTTCGGGACCCCATTTCGCCACGGCTGCTCGGATGCCTTCTGCTAGGATCGCACCTATGCCTTCTTTCTTAGCAATCATCTCAATAAGGGCGAGCTGAGCATCGGCGTTACCAAACCGAAGATCTATTCCTCCAGTGTCCTTCGGAGTGATGATTCCGCGTTCATAAGCCTCCATCGCAAATGCAATGAGGTTACCCGCAGATATGGTATCAATTCCTAGATCATCGCATTGGACATTCCCGCGAATGATAGCTGCCATGTCGTAAACCCCGCAATTGGGCCCGAGCATCTGGGCGGTCTCGTATTCAGGGCCTTCCACCATGTAGCCGACATGCTTGCCCGTCAACACTTGGGTCCATGCGCTGCAGACCGTGGGACAGCCGAAACACGATTTATCTAACTTTTTAAAGCGGCGTTCCATCATATCGCCGTCTATCTGCTTTTCAAAATCATGATGGGCATCACTAAAGTTGTTCACAGGGAGGATTCCTAATGGGGTGCCGAACGCAATGGTTGTCATGGTCCCCTGACGTTGCCAGATCGGATTGATATTATGGTTGATGCAGTACTCATTCATTTCTTCTGCGACTTGCATCAATTTATCAAAATCTGCAATAGGGATATCCTTGTTCCCCCGAACGGCAATAGCTTTGACTTTTTTTGAGCCAAGTACTGCCCCTAGACCGGTACGCCCTGCATTTCGGCCTGCGGCCTCGGTAGCAATGCCTGCAATCTTCACAAGATTCTCGCCAGCTGGCCCAATTGAGGCAACGCGTACGGACTCATCTCCAATATCATCTTTGATTTCCCGTTCCGTTGCAATATTACCTTTCCCCCAGTATGCAGTGGCTGAACGCAAGTGAATATCATCGTCATCAATAAAGAGATAGGTTGGCTCACTTGCAGCGCCCATAAGTACAACAGCATCGTAGCCGGCATGTTTCAACTCTCCTGCCATCATCCCACCCATATTGGAGTCACCATAAATTCCCGTGGCCGGAGATTTTCCAACAAATGAGATCTTGGCGCCACTAGGTCCTAGTAATCCACTTAAGGGGCCTGATGCCATTGTGATAACATTTTCAGGTCCTAGGGGGTCGATCCCCGGTTTAATCGATTCCCATAAGATTCGAGCACCGAATCCTCTTGCACCTATGTATTTTACGGCCCAAGCCGGATCTAACAATTCTTTGATGATTTTCCCACGGGTCAAATCGACCTTGAGAATGGTTCCAGCATAACCACCTTGATACATCATTCTTATTCATCCTCCAGCTTCTTCTGAAATTGTTAAGGCCATCTTCTTCGCTTGGATAATACGTCGGGAGTCACCCATCGCTGTGACCGGCTCAAACCGGAGTGCCTTCTTTGGACACCACCTAACGCATGCGGGTATGACTGTTAGATTATCTAGTGAATAGCCGCACAAGTTACAGACAATGGGTGTTGCTACATCATCATGTACAAACATAGCCCCCCACGGGCAGACTTCGACACACGCTAGACATTTGATGCAAAGTTCATGTGAAATTGTTATGATCCCTAGTTCATCTCGTGTAATGGCCCCTGTTGGGCACGCTGATTGGCACGGAGCGTCTTCACATTGTTTACAGACTGTTGGTGAATTCACAGCTGGATCTGGGAATAAAGCTACTATCCGGATTGATGCCTTTTTTGGATTGTTTGTTTTGTATATCGTCATGGCACATGCGATCTCACAGTTTCGACAGCCTGCACAAGCTTCAGGAATTACCGAAATCCGTTTTGGTTTCAATTACACTCATCATCCTTTTATGTTAATGAGAGTATGACTTACAAAACTCTATATATGATTTACGCCTCCCACCATAGGAATATGAGCCATAGGCATCTAATATTTAAAATATATTAGAATAAATTGTTTGGCTTGATAGCAAAGAAACCAGAGAATCTTTTTATAAATACCATTGATTAATATTCATTAATGAATGTATTTCAGAGTCTTTTTTAGGTGAGTCCTGATGTCAATCGATCTGATTCGGATNNATCTGATTCGGATACTTGTTGAGAAAGGACAAATGATTCAAGAACCTATGAAGCGATTTCTAAAAATTGGAACCAGTCCCGAATTAGAGGAAATAGTATTCTGGCAGGTTGAATCTGGAGGAAAGCGAATCAGGCCTACGTTGACTCTATTATTCGCAGAAGCCATTGGAAAACAGAGTCCACAGGATCCAAAGATAATTGCGGCGGCTGCTGGAATAGAGTTGATCCATAACATGGCTCTCGTTTATGATGACATAATGGATCAAGCCACACTTCGGAGAGGAAAACCAACTTCACGCGCGGAATATGGGGACGAAATGGCAATTATGGCAGGAATTCAGCAACGAGAAGCTGTTTCACACGCAGCAAGAGCAACAGGACCGGAATACTTTCCCAAAGTTTCTAGGTTATATTCTGAAGCAATTTCTGAGTTGGTTGAGGGAGAACGCTTAGACATTCTATTCGAGCAGAATGACCGTCCTTTCTCTTATTATAAAAAGTACAAATACGATCGAGTCACTGAAGCAGATTATTTGCAGATGATTAAAAGAAAAACTGCTAGTTTAATCAGAGCTGCTTGTGCTGTTGGCGCTCTAGTCGGCGGAGGAACTGTGAAACAGATAGAGGCCGCTGAAGAATTTGGTACTGCTATCGGCTGCGCATTTCAGATCATGGATGATTACCTTGATTTATTTGGTGATGAGCAACTTGGTAAAGACATCGGTAAAGACATTATTAGACGAAAACTCGGTAATATTGTCATAATCAAAGCTCTTCAGAACCTTCCACCTGAGAAGCAAGAGTCAATAATCAAGACCATGAGAAGTAACCTCCCTGAGGAGGAACGAGTCTCAATAGTAATGGATTTAATAAATCAAGGGAATGGTCGGTCTCTTGCGAAAGAAAGCGCAGAGGAGTTTATTGTCAAAGCAAAAAAAGCTCTCGAAGCGAACTTTCCTGACTCAAATGTAAGAAACATACTCGCTCAAATAGCCGACTTTGTGGTTTCCCGATTGTATTAAGCGCCAGTGGCAGGAAGAAATCCAATTAAACCAAGAGAGTTCTCAGGATCATTTCTCCACCTATATCTGCGGATAGAGGAACCAAGAACTGAGCGAGATCAATTTTGTTATTTTTTTACACGTTCTAAATAATCTTCTCGGGGAGGGCTGAAAGTTTCAATAAGAACAGCGGGTTTATCTCCTGTCGCATCGAAGTTGTGAGGGGCATTAGGTGGAATCCAGAAGGAGGTTTCAGCCTCAATTTCGACGGATTCATCATCAATATACAATATCCCTTTACCTTCGAGAAGGTGGCCCATTTGTTCATGGGGGTGCTCATGGGGAGGCGTTGGGATTCCCGGTTCTACAGTGAGTTTCATCATCATAGCCTTTTCTCCCACCACGAGAATGACTCCGTGTCTTCCCTTAACAGTTTCAAGCGTAGGTGCCTCATTAACTTTCACAATTTTCATTTTGATCAAACTAATCGATCCTAAACGTTTGAAATAAACAATATTATTGAGGCTTTATTGTAATCACATACTAGCCACCTAATCACTGATCTTCCGCGAGTTAAAAACGGAAAAAGGAGAACACGGCGACTCAAACGTCCTGATATGATATTTTTCGATATTAAAGAGTATCAAATAGCACGAAAAACATTTAAATGAAGATAGTTGTGTAGAAATCTATTTCAAGGAAAATCTGAGAGGTCATAAAGTTGCAAGCAGAAACGATTAAAAATAGAGGTTGGATGGTAGATTATACCTTCTATCAAGCAGGCGCCAACGCCACACTTCTGGCAATAGCCGTTTGGAGCTTAACTTCCTTGGGATTCCATACCATGATGCCTCTTGGTATGGATACACTCGAGTTAACCCTTTTAGGCACCCTAATTATCATATTTTGGATCTTGGTGCCCCTATATTGGATGCGGGTTTGGTGGAGCTATATCGCAGGGATCGGTCTGATTATTGGGGGGTTGGGGGGAGGAACAACAATAGCCGTTTGGTCTCGCGTATTTCGCTTTTCTGGATCCTTCTATAACTTCTCCATTATCATCATTTATATAATCGGCTTAGCGGGCATCTACTTTAGCTACAAGGCGTTTACAGAACGAAGATAAAACCAGTGGGGTGAAGACCATGAAAAGAAAAGATCTCGCGGGGATCGGAGGAATCGTCATTCTTACCGTGGTCATTGCTGTCGTCTTTGCGGCTAATGTGGAGTCAATTTACGGGAATTCGATGTTCAATGCGACTCTCCAAATCATTGACCAAACGCTGCAGACGATGGACACCTTAAATGCAAAACTTCAGTTTTTGATGACGGTCGGAAATTACCCCTCCTTAGTCGCAGGGATTGTGGTGAATGATTCGCTGGTGTGGGCGAACGCTTATGGAGACGCGCGGTTAGACACGGTGTACCTTATCGCCTCGATTACCAAACCCTTCACGGCCACCGCCATCTTACAGCTCTATGAACGTGATCTCCTCGATTTAGAGGATGATGTGAACGCCTATCTCCCGTTTCAGCTGAGACATCCCCAGTACCCAAACACGCCAATCACGATTCGCATGTTATTAACCCACCAATCCGGGATAGGTCATCCCACAGGTTATCGGCCTCTATATAATGCCCGTCGGTTTGACGAACAATGGCATGACTGGTTAGCAACAAATTTTGGATGGGAATATCCGAAATTAGATCCAATGCCCTCTTTGGAAACCTTCTTAGAGGACTGCTTAACCCCTATTGGGGCCTACTATTCCCCCACGTTCTGGAGATCCTTCGAACCGGGAACCGGATTTAGCTATTCCAGTATCGGGTATGATCTCCTCGGATATGTCGTTAGCCAAGTCGCCCAGCAACCCTTTACGGCGTATTTACAGGAATATATCTGGGATCCCTTAATTATGACCCAAACGGGTTTTCACGCCGCCGATTTTGCTCCAAACCATGC
>JABAOC010024679.1_pt2 | contig 16317 bp, 14 predicted proteins | sample 7062161 | NCBI WGS metagenome assembly JABAOC01 (sample SAMN14538625, study PRJNA623070) | marine sediment metagenome | biome: marine biome [ENVO:00000428]; feature: marine pelagic biome [ENVO:01000023]; material: deep marine sediment [ENVO:00002113] | place: India: Gulf of Khambhat ... | reverse complement strand
GACATCGTCCAATCAGACAAAATCATTTTACTTATTCATTGTGTGAACTGCTTAGATGATTTGGATTGGACATCGTCCAATCTGACAAACTCATTTTCTTTCTTTATGGAACAAAATGAACTTATTGAAAATGATCACCAAATTTTGATTTATTGATCATCAAAATGTTCCAGNNNNACCCAGCATTTTTGTCAAGCTAGTTCTGGGGTGAAAAATAGACAATGGACCCAGAGCTATATTAGATTTCTTTCAATTGATCCAGGGGTTAAAAATTTAGCTTTGAGGTTCGAGAAAAGAAAGATGAAGTTTGATGGAACAAAAATATGCGAGGAAATTATCACTGAGGTCTGGGAGGTCAGAGATCTGTCCAATCTTGAAGATAGAGAAAATAATCGAACACGTTTATATCTCGCGGCAATGAATATTTTACTTGCACACAAAGATTTGATCATGAATACTCATATAGTGCTTATCGAAAGGCAATTAGCCAAGAATTATAAAGCTGTCAGAATTTCTCAACATTTAATTTCATGCTTAATCATGTTGATGAGTACATCAGTTTTGAATCCATTAATCTATGAATTAGATCCTAAAGTTAAAAGTAGAATCTTGGCTCCAGGAATAAAAATGGATGCAAGACAAGTCAAAAAGTGGGCTATTGAACGAGCATATAGATTATTGAAAAGTAGGGGAGATGAAAATCACAAGAGACTAGAAAACAAGAAAGTGAAAAAGAAAGATGATTTGGCTGATACGGTAATTCAAATAGAAGCTTTCTGTAGATTAATGAACTGGGATAAATCTCCAGATAAAATAGGGGCAGAATATTCACTGAAAGGTGTAGACTCTCACCCAAGTATCAAATTAAGTGGAGATAGCAAAACAATTGAAATTAATGGACAAATGTACAGTTTATCCCAAATAACCGATGCATCCACCCCCACAATGATACCACCACAAATCAAAGGACCATTGTCTGGGTTAAACACTGACACGAAGAGAGGAAGGCTGAAAATAAATTTACTCAGTAAAAACGGAAATGGTTGATTGGATTCCTATCATAGGAATATTTATAATCTTAGTATTTATAGTTGCCATCATAATAGTTATAGTTTCTATTGATAGAACAACAGACGCAAATAGATCTAGTGTACCAGTCTCAAATAAATGTCAAAGATCATATGATGACTTGGTTGACGTTAGTGGAGATCCATGTTGTCTAATTGGTGGCGAACCCACAGCTTTCAAATTCGTCAAAAGTTTAAATTTGGTAGTTTCCCCAGTACCTACATTTTATTTAGACGCGTGTAAAGGATTTTGCCAGGACGCCAGAATAGATTCCACCGGAGCAGCTTGTCTAAGTGGATCAAGTAAAGCATTTTTACAATGCACAGCTTTAACCAAACCACAGAATTGTGTAGATGCTGGTATGCCGATTGCTCACGTTGGGACCCAATTCTACTACGCTCATTCGGCTACTGATGCCCTATGTCAACAGACCGGGAACTGTGGGTGAATTAATATATTCCTGCAGTAAGCAGTTATATATTTGAGGAGTTTATATCTCTTGACATCTTTTGATGAAAATATCATAGTCTTGGCCTAGGAATACTAAAACTTTTCTCAAATCTGATGTTGTTTCATCTTCATCATCCAAATAATGATAAAGTAATTCATGTACTTCCTTAGGCATATAGTCATCGACTTTCCATTCCCATAAATCTGTAGGTGTCGTTAATCCGACTGATTTATCATCGATGCTAATTTTAATGTCGTATGAATAACCAATAACGTCGGCTATTTCTGGATTAATCGGTATACTAATATGTTTTTTGGTGTTCATTAATCTAGTTTCAATTGGTTGATCTTTTGAAATAATAGTCAGTTTTATTCATCAAACTTTGGTCTTCTCCTTTTTGGTTTACCGTCTGAATCTTCCCCCTTATTGCCACCAAGGAAATTACTTATCATAGGCATGAAGTTTCCAACTAAACCAGCTAAACCAGCTCCTTTACTTTGTTTTTCTGGTAGAGCTTCTGGACCTGGTTTTGGTTCTGAAGACCCAGAAGCCTGTCCTTCTTGAGGTTTTGGGTCTTCTCCACTAACTACACCTAAAACCATTTGAACAGCTTGTCCAGCTGCTGGACCCAAAAACTTCCCGAGATATCGTGTAGCTAAGAAAACACATCCATTAAATAATGATAAAGCTATTAGTCTCACATATACTGGCCAATCTCCACCTATATCTAATTGTTCCATTTCTCCTAACTCTATCAATAACTGTTGATATTTATTCATCATTGTTATTTGAGCCATAGTGTAACCGGTGAGATTTAATCCTAGCCCCTTTACCCCACCTAATTCTAGAACCACCCAGCCAATTACTAGGAAAATTTTCCATTTGTCTGCAGCATTTTCTATATGAATTTGACTGATATATCTTTTGTATTGTATATGAATGACTTCTAAACTATCATCTGGATTTAAAGCTGGAATTTGGAATTCTGGAAAAGCTTTTCTCAGTATTCCAAATTTGGTGATGAAATCTGCCCTAATTCTAGCCCTGTCAGTTGGAGTCATTGCTTGATAGTTTGGAATTTCATTCATTTGATAAAACATACTTGATTTGTCGTATATAGGTTCTGATTCTGGTTCGGCAGCATTTTGTTCCAACTCTTCAACATCTGATTCAACATCTGAATCTTCAGGGATTTGATCAGCTGACAACTCAATCTCTTCACCAGTTTCTTGGTTAACGTAATAATATTCTTGTTTACCTTGACCATTAATTCTTGTCATTCTAATCACTGTAATTTCTTCATCTTCATTTTCCTCGTCGATAATATTTTCATCATTTTCCTCTTCATTTATGTGAACAGGAGTTTTGATCCTTGGTATAGATTTCGGCGTAAAGGTACGATCTACTTTATGAATCTTGGGTACGTTATCCAATGACTTTTGATTTAAATTTGGATTAAGAACCAGTGGTGGTATATTGAGTTTTCTGGGTTTAACTGGATTTTTAGTTATCGGCGGGGATTTTGCTCGTATCGGCAAAGAAACCGGTCTCCTTCTATTACTCTTAATTGGTTTAACTTTTGGGGAGAAATGATCAAAATCATCAGACACTGATGTAGATTTTTTATTAAGAATTTCTTCTACTGTCATACTTTTACTTTCAGCACTTTCACCGTTTTTGTTGTCTGGTTGATCATCTGATGATTCAGATAATTCGTTTCTGACTATACCATTGATTTCAATAGGAACACTAATTTTCGGAGAAGATGGCCTCTTCAACGGTATTGATTCTGGATTTGTTACTGAATTGCTAGAAGACTTTGTATTTAGTTTCAGAGTTACTGATTTTGGTTTGCTCCGGTTAGATCTAGGACTTGAGGGATCATCTGAAAAGACATCATCTAACATTGAGTTATAATCATCATCTTCTGGTAGAATAGGTGACATAACGCCGGTAGACGATTCCCCATTTGAGACCCTATCTCCAGAACCTGTATTTCGTTCTGAAGTTGATTGAACCTTTACAATAGGATTTGGTAAATTAAACTTAGATAAATCTGGAATTTTGATACTACCTTGACCTGGTGGTACTTTAGGAGAGATACTACTAGCCTTTAAATTTAGGTTTAATCTAGGTCTAAATGAAGGGCCGGTTATAGGGAGAGATGCTATTCTTTTACCAATTAAGTCATTATTTTTCCCATTACCATCGACAAATTGTCTATTTTCCCTATTATCCCCTACATCATCCTGGAGAATTTTCTCTTGATTTAATACTTCTGTTGTCATCAATATGTCCAATCACTCAATCTTTTGACCACCGCAGGAATCTTTAAACTTTCCTCTGGACGATCTGTTCTGTGACCCATTTCAAAAATTTTTGTCCATTTTCCAGAGATTCTCCGGCTTCCAGAAAGATCTCTGGTACTGTTATCCCACAATGACTTAATTTTCCAGTTCTTTCAATCAAGAATTTATTCCACAAATTTAAGAAGATTCCTCTAGACCATAGTTTTTGTACCTTCTTTTGGAGATTTTTCTGTTCTTCACTGGATAAACGATTCATCAAAGAGGACAAATTTCTAATGAATCCTGGATCATCCCCTTCGAATTGGTACAAAGGGACCAAAAAATTAGCGTTGAAGAATGAGATTTCATAAGTGGTTAATAATTGATTTTTTACTGGAATGGAAAAAACTTTTCCCGGTATTGTTGTCTTTGTATTTAGGTTAAATAATTGCATTCCGAATCCCATTTCGTGCCATATTTTTTCCACTGGTGTTTTCATATCTATAGGGGTTATGGTTGAAGAAATAATACTTTCCTCGATTTCATAATTTCTATCTGGGACGGCAATGTAGAAAAGAGGTGAATTTAGAGAATTATTAATCATACTCTGCAAAGACTCTGACTGGAGTGGTAAACGACGAGACTCAACAGATTTATTAAGACTAGTTGATTTGTCAGGAAAAAGAAGAGAATTTTTGACAGTTATTTGTTTGAAATTTTTCAATGCAATGTTAATATCTTTATATGAAAAAATTTTCCATTTTGGATATTCTTTGATTATTATTTTCATTACACCGATAAATTTCTTGACGTCTTCGTATGAACCAAAAGATGCACTTATAGAATAATCTTGATTAACACGGAGATTCATAATCATAATTTTGAAAATGGTATTGTCATAAATCTCTAGATAAGAAAGATATGCTGCATAAGAGATTATGGATATCCAAATATTTGGATGTTGGTATTTTAATTGTTCAGCCGTGATGAATAGTCCATAATCATCTGGATAAATACTAAATACTGGCAATTGACCATTTTTAATCAAATCAATACTTTGATTAATCCAACTGCTTGGATGTTTTAATCCAAATTTTATACTTGTCCTAAATATACCACCATTAAAATTAATTATTTTAATTGGCCAAAAGTTTGTCAATTCTTCTATAACCTTAGGTGAACATATTTCTAAATCCATGGATATCTCTGTTGAAACTTCACGATTATATTTATATTTCAGGGTTTTATTTAGTTTAAAATATCCATCTTTTACAAGACTATTTATTTTGCTATTTAATCTCTCTCTTAAAATATTTCTTTCAAGATTTTCTCCTATATATAATGGAAAAGGAAATTCTTCGGTTCTTATGATCCGCAACTTCTCATCTTGAAAGTTATCTAATTGAGATAAAGCATAGTAAGATAATTCATGTGAACTTATAAATGAAACCTTATTTTTCAAGAGGAAATCGAGTTCATTATTTGTGAGAGGTATTTTTGCATCTAAGTCAATGTATAGATTTTGTGTGCCACAATAAAAAGAAATAACATAATTTTCTTCTTCATCATCAATAGAAAATTTATCTAAACAAATTTCAAGCCTAATTGCCAATAAGTTCTGTATGATTTCTCCCACATTCGGTAAAATGTTTTTGGCATTTTTCGCAATTGATTTAGGTAATATTACCTGCATCTTTTTTAAAGAAATTTGTTTTACCAGAGAATCTATCTCAGTTAAATCGACTAAATTTGAGACAACTATAGTTAATTGAATTAAACCTCTATATAAGTTTTGCCTAATCNNAAGATTTTGAGGTATTCTATCTATTAATGAACTCAATTTTTTATATTTCAATGAGATATACGGGTCTCTATAATTTATGACAAAAGAGAGTTTTTTAGCAATCACCGTCGTAGCGGGCACTTTTGCTGCTAAAGTATTCATTTCCTATCAAGAACAATCTTTTTGGAATGTTAAAACTTTTCTGGAGTTTTAGCCCATGCCTGGATAAAAAGTTATGGGCTTGAATAAAATCCAAGAAGAAAGAAAAACGGAAAACTTTTGGCATTCCAAAAAGACATCCTTCACCATGGTCAGACAAAAAAGGCATACATTCAGAATTGGTTCTCCGCCTAAAAATGGAGGAAAAAAGAGTATGGAGATTTTAAACAAAATGCTCGGCAACACTTATGATAGGTTGATTCAAAAGGGAGAATCATCCATCAAAATTAATAAGGGAGAATTTGAGAAAACTGTCATTGAACTCTCTGGAATTCATGAGAAGTCTATCTCTGATCTCACAGACCTCGAAAGAGAAAAACTTGATGCTGTAGTAAGAATAGGTCAGGTTACAGAGGGAACTAACGCACATAGTACAGTAAGAGGAATTATCTCAAAACATGATAAAACTTATGGGAAAATTATTCCTAAAACAGTTGGAGCTGTTTTACATGGTTGTCATCATGTCCATAAAAGTGTTCCTGGAGAACATTCGTGTTCAGCTGTATGTGCCGGATCTCTTCAAATCCCAGATCATGATGGAAACTTTACCAAATGTTCTTCTAATGTTTACATTCTTGAAAGAGAAGGAAAAAATTCTAAAATAAGCCTTTTATCAAAGAATAAAAACAATCATTTTGCTCTTATCTATTTCAATGACAAATATTTTGACGGTTTGACTTACAGTGAACTGAAAGTTTTCAAAAATAACGGCATTACTCATGCATCTATATATTACTTTGATTCACACTCACATCACGTTAAAGTAAGAGATTATACGGAGATTGACAATCTTCTGAAAGATCATAAAGATCATCACAGACATGAAAAATCTGGAAATAATGTAGGAGCCATAATTGTAGGTATTATTATAGCCATTATTATAATCGGATTATTATTTTGGTTCTTCTCCGGAAGATCTTGGTCATACGGAAGTAAATACAGAAATTCATACGAATCTGGAGGAAATAGTTATTATGGACACAGTATGAATGCTCAATCTATGTCTTCGATGAAAGTTTCTGCTCCTAAATCTGGAATTAATATGCCCACGTATTAATCAAAATTAATCACATTTTCAATAAACTTATTGAAAATGTCTTCATGGATTTTTAGTCAAGAATAGGTTTAGTTTTTGGTTATTTTATTGTAGGCTTTGAAGCCGGCAACTCCATTATCTCTTATTGTAACAGTCTTTTTTATGATTCCCCTTACATATAGAGTATATTGATCACCGCTATTACTTGATGAGCTTATTACTTCATCTTCTTCATCTTCAATATAATCCACTTGATCTTTTGTAGAACTTGTAGAAGGTTTTGAAACAATTTGTTTAGTATGTTTACCACCAATTGTAACGGTCATTGTAGCTTCAACTTTATTGAAAACCAATCCTCCATCTGGTCCTCTTCTTAATGGTTTTAAAGATAAAGATTTGGCGTTAAATCCTACGTCAATAGGGTTATTGGCATGATACCATGGTTCCATATTCGAGTAATGAATTTCATCTTCAGTTGTATCACGTAATCCACCGGTATGTTTAAATGTAGCAAGGACACAAGGATTTTGACCATTTTTAGGAGATAACGCATCAGAGGTATAATTTGATCTGATGTTTAATTTAGTTGCTTGAATATGAGCCGCCTTCCACATAACAAAGGTGCATGGATATCCGCTTTTTAGACTGACTGCTTTGCTTGTTCCAAATGGAATCTTATTTTGAGCATCATTCTTGATCGTATCCATCACCAAGATTTCAATACTTCCACTTTTTCTTTGTTTTCTCTCATTTTCTGAAATGTTGGCATATTTACCAAACAACCTTGGCATTTCGAGCTTTTTGGATTTCTCTGTCAAATATTTTGCCTGAGGAGGTACTAATCTCCACACCTGATCGGTACTCTTAGAGCTTGGGTCAGGCTTCTTTACTCCTAAAACTTCGATAAGTCTGTGAGACTGATCTTCAAACTCAAAGATATGCTTTACCGAACTAAGAGAATTATAAAAAAGTGGAAGTGCGTTTCCAAGTATTTGATAATAGAATGGCAAAGGTAAGGAATTTTTATCTTCAGGAATTTGAGTTCCCCATTTCCTTAAATGTTTCTTGTTTCCACACATAGTACTATAGGCTCGTTTCTTTCCTTCTGGGATAAAAAATTGGAACCAATCATCAAGGAAAATATTATCAAATGATTGTCTGATTTCTTCATCAAATATCAATGTGGCACTCTTAATTAGATGATGCATAAAGTTTTTGACTAATCTTATTTTAATTACTTTCTCATATTTAGTAGCTACCTCTATTTTATTTAAAAAATGGGTTAGATATGTAGCATACAAAAAATCATAACTATTCTCAACATCAAAAACATATTTATTTGATTTTTTGGTATGAGTTAATTCGTGTACACAAGTTGCTAAAGGACAGGATTTAACTAGTTCATAGGTTAACAATGATGTTACTTCTGCAGTCTCGTCGTCTAAACCATGAAAATGTTTCTGTATATCTGTTAGAGCACTAAGCTCTAATTTTATGGCTTTACCAGTGTCTCCGTTCTCCATTAGGTTGTTTGTTTTTGCTGAATCTCTAATCTTTAAACTAATTCTGAAGGAATTTGTTCTGGACTCTTCGGGTTTGTAAGCAAACCCTTATAAAGAGAACTAAACTTTCCTATTTTGGAAAAATTGTTCGAAAAAAGCTATAAATTTTGAATTTGTAAATAGGGAAATATAATGATGAAATTTTTTATAGACGTTTTTTAAAAATTTTCAATAATCCTTTTATTATGTGGAATATTTTCTATGAAATACGTCTATAAAAAATTGACCTGGTAACCTTCCGAAGAAATCCAAAATTTGTCAGAACGTCGAAAATTGAATCCACAAAAAAAAATTCTATATCCTTAAAATAGTTTTTCCAACTCCGCAAAAACCAAATTTCAAAATGTCTCTTCCAGGTGCTACAAATAAAGTACAATTCAAAGCTACGCTCGATGGCCTTTTTGCAAATCTTGCTAATGCCTTTAAGGTCGTTAAGGCCGTGCAAGGTCTTCCAAGTGGTGCACGATTACGATTTGCTAATGGTGCCATTGTTGGTCGAAGGGATGCTGAAGGGATGTATAATGCGTCTCTTAGTGCATTAAAGACTTATGTCCTTAGGTCTTACACTGCTGCTGGAAAAGCTAAACGAAAAGTTGGCGCAAAAGGAACTTCTGTTGGTTTCATTGTTCCTTTCTCTGTTGGTGAAGAATTGAGAAACTATATCAACACTGTATACAGTACTCCTGCCTATGCTGCTGTCCGTGGAGCTCTTCATTATTTCAAGCCTGATGAACTCAATCAGACAGTTGCTAACCAAAATGTCTTGACTAATCTTTTGGTCATTATTGTGAAGCTTGCGAATCTTCCTCAATATTCAGCCCATAACGCTGGAAAGGCTCCAGCTCAATGGAACAAGCAATGGCTTGGAGCTGATACTACTATGGCCTCAGGTCTCACTAATACTTTTGCTTCTTTGGTTAATGATAGTCGATCTCCAGATGCTGTGGCAAAACGAAATGCTAAGGTGGCTAAATTCCAAAAGGAACTTGCAGACAAAACTGCAGCCAACAACAGTATCACAGNNCAGATGCTACAAAACGGGATGCTGCTAACCAAAAACTTCGGGCTTCATATGCAACGAAAATTGATGATGCTCAACGAGTCTTTGCCCCAAATGATTTTCGTTATTCTGGAATCCAAAGCATCATTTCCAAAAATCGAACGAAACTTGACCCGGCATCTGTTGCCAGTAATGATCAACTCAAGGCCCTGAACGAAATCGTCATGCCTTCTACATTGACTAAGCAACAACAAGAATCTCGTGAACAGGATTTGGTGGAAGGAACATTGAGACCTTCTACTCTCATTGCTCAGGCCTTTACAGCTTCTGGTCGAGCTTCAACTCAAGAAGAGACGGTTGTTGCTTTCCTCTTTGATGATCTCTATACCTTGAAGGGAGCTATCCAGAGTCTTAAAGCTCAGGAAGAGGGAGTAGACCTTAATACCTATCGAGCAAGGATTCGGGAGCGATTCGTCGGACCGAAATACGCTTAAAGGATCAATCAAAGACAAATAATAAACATAAAATACAATTAAGAGAAAAATAAAAAACAGAAACATATCAGTGTTTCAAACACCAATATGTTATTCATCATGACAAAAATCAATGAATTTGAACAGCCGGAACCCAATGAGTTGTCCTATTGTCTTTAAATTTTGATTTTATAACAGGATTCCCTAATGGATCTCGTTGTTTGTTATAACAAACAAGGGTGAATATACCTTTTACTCCATCTGGATCAACATAATCTCTAATGGAAACACCTTTAGCTTGATATGAAGCTCTGATAATTCTATTTGAATGATTCAACATGATATTTAATCTTTCATCAGTTAAAGTTTCAACTAAAGAATCAGGTTTAACTTGAGAAGCATATAATATTTCAGCTTTCAAATAATTTCCTATACCAGAGAAAATAGCTTGATCCATTAAAACTTGACAAATTTGTTTATGGTTTTTCTTCCTAAGCTTTTGGATCCAAAGTTCACTGCTGACTGTTTCAGATAACAAGTCAGGACCTATAGAATTCCATTTCTTTTCAAATGATTGTTTGTCAAGGTAAATTCTTAAATTACCGAAATGTCTAGGATCGTTAAAAAACAACTGACTTTTAACCAAACTGATCTTAAGTCCTTTCTGTTTTTTCGGTAAAATGATACCAAAATTCATCCACAAATTGCTGTGTTTTCTGGGTTGTTTTTTCGTGCGAGGCCGATTATTAGATGAGCTAGGAGAGGTCTTTGAGCTCCTCCAAGCCGTATCTGGATTGATCCAGGTCCCAGAAATACCAAGAGTGCTATTGATGTAAACATCATTGGCGAAACAGAAGAAGATTTGTTTTCCCCTGCAAACAACTTTCTCCAACTTTAATGGGAGAAGAGATTCTAACTGACGATAATTATCTAATCCAGTTGCATATTTGCTTTTTTGATCCCAACGGATTCCAACTAATTCCAACTTGGAATAGGTAGAATTTAGTCCGTTGGTGATGATTTTAACTTCAGGACCTTCAGGCATTTTGACACGTTCAACAATCTATTGGAGCTGTCAATTTCGTGGCTTTGTCTGTATTGATTACTCGATTCTGATCTGGAAATACCAGAGAGAATCGAAAAAATTCTTACGTAAAAAGTAGATCATCAGATAAATCTTAAATGGATGATGGAAATAATGGACCTGCTGTCCCAGGATTGATCACCGCGACAATATTTTCTCAAAATGCTGTCAAGGTTTTAAGAGGCACAGATTTCAATCTAGGATCAAAACCAGGAATAACTTTGAAATGGAATGACTGTATCTTGATCTTATTTTATGGAGAAGGACGTGAGTCACAAGAGCTAGCTAAAATATGGGCGGTCGCCGCCAGTAAGGTTGCTGGTGCAGTTTTTGCCGCTTGTAATCTCACGATTGAAAAAGAGGTTGCCAAAGCCTTTATGAACTTGCATAAAATGAATAGTACATATAGGAGTTATGCTTTGAAAGGAATTCCTTTCATTATCACCTATCAAAATGGATTTCCTGTCGGTTTCTACAATGGAGATAGAACAGTTCAACAACTTGTAGACTTTTCATTAACTTTAGCGTGCAAAGTTGATTATTCAGAGCCTATTCAAGTCGGTGCCGGAGTGGCCATTTCTTCAGATGAGAACTTGAAGATGGATGGTTATGCTGAATATGACGAATCTAGAAAAGATTCTCTAGCCTACAAAGCTGGAACCAGTGTTAGACAATTTGGAGTCGGAACCACAACTGGTGGAGCACAGACGACTGCCGCTCAAACAGCTGGAGAGGCTGCTCCGGTTGACCAATCGGGAGAGACATAATTGTTAAAGGAAAATTGATCTAATTAATTCTTCTAGATGTTTTTCAATAATCATGAATATTGTCATCATCGTTGGACAAGCAAATCAAATTCATTATATTGAGGGTCGACAAGTCGTTGTTCCTCAGGTTATGCTAAATTGGCCTTTAGTGAATCTCTATGATATTGGCAACACAAGATATTACGTTATTCCTAATATTTTTCCCAACTACTATGATCATCTCTCAAATCATAAAATATACATCTAAGGATTGACTGGTCTTTCATTTTACTGGTCCCTTAGACTGCTTAAATAATTTTCAGAGAAAATTCATTTGACTCATTAAATGAGTGAAATGATTTGAATACTAGATGTTTAGTATCTCCTGTTGTTTCGACAGATACATCCCCAAGCAAGATAGAAGAGGAAAGTAAGAACAAGTGCGATAATGATTGCCCAAAGAACTGCTCTTCCTTGATCGACTTCTCGATCATCCTTGTGCTTACGTTTGCCATAGCCATCATGGTCATAGTGGTCATCGTGGTCATCATGACCATAGCCACCTTTGCCATGTCTAGGACTCCTTGGGCTTCGTGGACTATGAGGACCATGAGGTCCCTTGGAACCATGACCTCTATGTTTCCGTTTTCCATATTTCTTGTGCTTATCGTCAACAAGAACGAATTCTGGTCGGAAAGCCCAGAGCAAAGCCCAGATGATGAGAGCCAAAATGACGAAGCAGATAACTGCCCACCAGAGGCCACCATAACCATTGTAACCCGAATCGCATGGATCAGGACATTTGGGTTTGGGAGGACATGGGTCGCATGATTTTACAGGACGACATTCATATTTTTGTACTCCTGGGATAACCTTCTTTCGATATACTGGTTCTTGAACCACAGTAGACGTGGGCTTTGTAATCTCAAAACCACATCCTTTTGGTCGAACGCTTACGCCGGCAGGCATGCCTGCACCTCTCGACACAGAAACGCTCTTGAATGATTCGGCTTTTAAGCTCCCCATAGCTGGAGATCCTCCGTTCAACATGTTCATAGCTGAAGGAGATAATGATTTCAAAGTTGGAATTGAACCGTTGCTCATTGTTCAGATGGAATAAAGCAGATGATGATTTTTAATAGGAAGTTTACTTTTCTGAGATTTTTCAACAACTCCGACTCCAGATCCTATTTTGGGTTGTCGGATGACTTTTTTTAGTCAATAATTCCGCCTATTAAATTAAGGATTATCTTATTTATGCGGGCGAAATAACCTTAAGACTGGAATAATGTCTTCTTCTTTCATCTCTCCTTTCAATGACAATGTTTTCCCACTAACTTCTCCTGTCAATCCAGATGGAAACATGATCTTTAACTTAGGTTTACTCATCTTTATAGATGAGCGCAGAAACTGAGAATCTGCGAGAGAGGGCGGATTCCCAGAACCTGTTACTGTCGAAGTAGGTAAAGTTCTACTTATATCAACTCTGAAGGAAACTCCTACTGGAAATCTAGGTAATCCGTCTTTTGTCCGCTCAAAATATTTAAAAGTATATCTTTGACCTATTAAACTTTGTCTATTTTGTAACCAAATTCGTCTTTCATCAAATGTTCCTTGAGGACGGACTGGGAAGACTTTCCCAGTATCATCTTGTAACTTAAAAATAGCTAGTCCTTTTTCTCTTCCGGTTCCATCTATAACGTCGATGATGGTTCCTTCTTCGTCTCTGAATTTCTTGAATTTAAGGAGATTATTGTTTCTTTTGCCTTTATATTTAGCTCTATCAATCTCAGCTTGACCAGATCCTGGATGAACCAAATGTCTTATCATCAAACCTTCATATCCTTGATTAACATAGAAGGTATGAGCTTGTTCCATCTCTTCTCTAGAATTGGCTATTCCAGTAGACAGAATGACAAATGTCTGAGGTTCGCCAAAATCTTTAACATATTTTACATAGGCTTGATAAAGTAATAAATACCTTTTAGCCGTCGTTAATCTTTGTGGATCAACTATATCAAAGATATAATATTTTATCTCTTCATTCTTTGGATGTTTAAAATTAGTGGTGTGAATGTATCCATTTAATGTTTGCATTAAAACACCGTGAATATACATCTCTCCATCTAAAACAGATCCTGGTGGAAGATAACTGAAAAACTTAAATAATTCTGGCTTGATATGATCTAACCATGGAAATACTTTTCCTCCTCGAGATTTAAATTCAACTCCAGTACCTTTGTTGTAAGCTATGGCTCTAATACCATCTATTTTGGCTTGAAAGGCTATTGGAAATTTACTGATATTAGTTGATCTTGGCTTGCCATCAGGTTTGGTTGATCCTGGTGGATAATATTCATTTGCCAACTGTGGCTGAATATCTGCACTTGTTTGTCCTAAAGGTCGATACCCACTCCTATGCTTTACCTTCCAACGACTTCTAGCCTCAAGTAAAGCTTGTTGCTGCATCGATCTGTTAACTTTAGGAACTACTTCTCGACGCTCATATTGAAGTTTACCTCCAACGTGTCCATGAGCGGTGACTAATTGATTAGTTCTTGAATCAAAGCCAATTTGCCATATTCGTTGTTTCCCTTTTTGATCATATTCATAAATTGGGATAATAGTCCAATCTTCTTGTGTGGGATCTTGTTGATCAGAAATAATTTCACCATCTATAACTTCATCAGAAGTCATTTCTGAAGGAATAGTCGATGAAATAGTTGATAAATCTGGTTGAATACCAGAAATGGTCGCTAAATTTGGAGCAATGATCTCAGACCCTACTGGTTGACTACTTGACACAAGCTGGTTGAATTCGCCGAAAGACATCTTTTCGATAGCGGATATATTTGATTGAATGAACAATTTTGATGTAGAATGGGTGTTTTAAATTAGATCATATAGTTACCTCTGTTTATATCTTGAAAAAATATTTAATTACACATGAAATACCTAGATTATTTTCCTATGACAAAATTCATAAAGTATAATATGAACATTTTACATATGTTTATGTAAAATGATAAAATGGAAATTTTTCCTATTAAGGACTTTTATGATGAAACTAAACCTAGATTGACCAAAAATTCTACAGGGAAAGTGCTGGATCCTGTCGTCACTACACAAACAGCGAAGGTCTGACCTGCCAATCTGGTAACTGGAACATTAAATGTCGCAAAACCAGTCTCAGATGTACCAGTCGTCGCCGAAGCTAACAATGTTGATGCCGTATCTCTAAGCTCGATCGTATAGGTGTCACTAGCATTATTCTTGGTATAGGCGAAATTTTCAATCACAATATCACAAGGAAGAACGTTAACTCCTCTTGCTGTTGGAGATCCTACAGCTCCATTTCCTCTATTTCCATTGGCTATAAGATATTGACCGCTAGAAGTCGTTTCACCACCAAAGGTGATGTAAGATTTATTAGGTCCGGTTGGGCCTTGAGCCGCGACCAATTTAAGAACATTGAGAGTTGCAGCACTGACTGAAACATTCATTCCACTGTTGTTAATAGCGATCAATTCGACATGTTGTCCAGCTGTTAATTCGAGACATACCGTCTTTGAGAATGGCAAGTCATCTGTGGAATCTGCCGGAGCCATCGAATTGATGTTATGATCAAGATTGAAGCACGTGGCACTTTCAGAGATGTAAACTCCGTTGACACGAAGTTTGAAGACTACATACACACCTGGAGGCTTGAAGTTCAAACAACCTCCGTAGGAAACCAGATATCTACCACTTTTCACCACTTCAATTTGTATATAAGGTGAGGAACTTCCAATAACTCGGAAACAAGGGTCAGTCTTTTTATGTTGGAAGTTTACTCTAGTAGCGGTTCCACCACCAGGAAGAATTTGAGCAACTCCTGTTGGTCCACCAATTCCTCCAGTAATTCCAACCATGAAGTTATGCATTTGGGCAATGCTCTGGTCAACAACCTCTGGAGCAGGGCCTGTTGGACCCGTTGGACCAACACAACCAGTTAAGTGAGTAACTGTGAAAACAAGATTATTCAAGTCAACAGATTTATCCCCACTAATATCGGTACTTCGATTTTCACCAAATAGTCTAAGCACATCTCCAGAGCTCANNGAAAGTCATCTTCAGGAGTTATATCTCCAGCAGTCGTGAATTCATGGTCGTTATTAGTTACTGTTTTGAGAATAGCATCTCCAGGAGTAACTCCGTTTAGAGTAACATAGGACTTGAATTGAACATGTGGAGGAACCGAGCTAATAGTATAGTGATAGGAGAGTTGGTAATAACCATCCTCTGACACTGTAATAGTGTTGGCTCCAGAGTCGGCATCAACTGTACCATCATTGTCTTTATCATTGGAGAAGGTAATCACTTGGCTGGTAGCCGCAGGATGAGTATAAGTTTGTCCGTCTGAGACACCAGTACCACCTAAGTTGAATAGTTCACCAACCCCCATGTCGCATGGTTCAAGTTCCCCTGTAGGCCCAGTAACACCCGTTGGACCAGTAACACCTGTTGGACCAGTTGGACCACCGCGATCACCTGTTGGACCTTTGAAACCAGTCATACCTTTATCTCCAGTCATACCTTGATCTCCGGTAGGACCCTGTGGACCGGTA
>JABAOC010013038.1_pt1 | contig 16334 bp, 16 predicted proteins | sample 7062161 | NCBI WGS metagenome assembly JABAOC01 (sample SAMN14538625, study PRJNA623070) | marine sediment metagenome | biome: marine biome [ENVO:00000428]; feature: marine pelagic biome [ENVO:01000023]; material: deep marine sediment [ENVO:00002113] | place: India: Gulf of Khambhat ... | reverse complement strand
GATTTGCCAATAATTTATAATGCTGCTGAGGTTTTTGTCTTCCCTTCTTTATATGAGGGTTTTGGCTTGCCTCCTTTGGAAGCCATGGCAACTGGCACACCAGTTGTTGCATCTAATATCTCTTCAATTCCTGAAATTTTAGACAAAGCAGCTGATTTCTTTAATCCTTGGGATCCAGAAGATATGGCCTTGAGGATAAGAGATGTTTTGTTTTCTAAGAAGAAACAGGAGGAGCTTAAAAAAAGGGGGCTTAAAAAAGCATCTCAGTTTTCTTGGCAAAAATGTGCCCAGGAAACCTTAAAGATTTATGAAGAAGTGTATAAAAAAACTGGGGAACCAAATAACTAAAGAACAATAAGCTACTAACAGTAATGTTCAATTTGTTCAATTACTACGCCCAGAAAGCTTTCTGGGCAAGTTTGTTCAAAATGTTAAAGATGATAAATAATAAACAGCTGATGGTTGGAGGTAAAAACAGATGGCATAGTTATTTGTTTATAGACTATAGTCATAAAATACAATAACTACTTATCAAAGACCAAACTGGTAGCCCTGCCTGAGGACCGACTATTAAAAAATTTCAAAATTTATGGTAAACTAAAGTATATCAATGATAAAAAAATAATAATTAAATTCCACACTTTTTGTAGGAGGTTTTATGAAAGCACTTATTACAGGCATTGCTGGGTTTGCAGGTAGTTATCTAGCAGAGTATTTGTTAAATGAGAAGAAAATTCAGGTTTATGGAGCAATTATAAAAAGATGGCAAGATGATTTAGGTAACATTGAACATCTTTTAGATAAAGTAACTTTGATTGAATGTGATATTCGTGATTCTACCGCTGTTACTAATGCTTTAGAGAAAGCTGAGCCAGATTATATCTTTCATCTGGCTGCTCAAAGTTTTGTACCTACTTCTTGGAATATGCCCTCAGAAACTTTAACTACCAATATTATTGGCGAGCTTAATCTTTTTGAAGCTATTCGAAAATTAAAATTAGATCCAATAATCCAAGTAGCTGGGTCTTCGGAAGAGTATGGTTTGGTTTATGAAAATGAAGTTCCTATTTCCGAAGATAATCCCCTTCGTCCTTTAAGTCCTTATGCTGTAAGTAAAATTGGACAAGACTTTTTAGGTTACCAATATCACAAAAGTTATGGGCTTAAAATAGTTCGTACTCGGGCATTTAATCATACCGGGCCTAGACGGGGCGAGGTTTTTGTATGTAGTACTTTTGCTAAACAGATTGTGGAAATAGAAAAAGATAAAAAACCGCCAGTGATTTCTGTAGGCAATTTAGAAGCAAAACGTGATTTTACTGATGTAAGAGATATGGTTAAAGCTTATGTTCTAGCAGTAGAAAGATGTCAACCAGGAGAAGTATATAATATTTGTTCAAGCAAAACTATTTCCATAAAGGAAATTCTTGATATTCTGATATCTTGTAGCACAAAAAAAGATGAGATAAAAATAGAGCAGGATCCTGAAAGATTAAGACCTTCTGATGTGCTGATTTTAAAAGGCGATGCTTCGAAATTTAAAACTCAAACTGGTTGGGAACCAAAAATTCCCCTTACTCAGACTTTAAGTGATTTACTTGATTGGTGGAGGGGGAGAATAAAATAAAGAGGTCTATTCCCCCGGTAGTAATCAGGGGACGGCTCGTTCGCCCCGACAAATCCTCGGGATGAAATAGAGGAGGAATAATTGATTGATTATTCTTTGTTAGCAATTGGTTTAGGCATCTTAGGTTTGTTTTTTGCTGGTGTTCTTTATTTTTGGGTTAAAAAACAACCCTCGGGCAATGCAAAAATGCAAGATATTGCTGATACAATTGCTCAAGGAGCAATAGTATTTCTAAAAAAGGAATATTCTATTTTATCTTTATTTATTGTGATTGTTTTTGGTTTACTTTGGTGGAAAATTGGTTTATATACAGGGGTAGCTTTTTTATTTGGAGCTATTTGTTCAATGTTAGCGGGATATTTTGGAATGAATGCAGCCACCCGGGCCAATGTCAGAACTGCCCAAGCAGCCAAAGAAAAAGGTCAAAAACAAGCCTTGCAGGTGGCTTTCTCTGGTGGTGCTGTTATGGGTATGTCTGTAGCTTCTTTGGGAATTTTAGGTCTTTCTATATTATTTTATTTTTTTATAGATATAAACCCTGCTATTTTAGCAGGATTTTCTATGGGGGCTTCTTCTATTGCTTTGTTTGCTCGTGTGGGGGGAGGAATTTATACTAAATCAGCTGACGTGGGCGCAGATCTTGTAGGAAAAGTAGAAGCAGGTATTCCTGAAGATGATCCTCGTAACCCTGCTGTTATTGCTGATAATGTTGGAGATAATGTTGGAGATGTGGCAGGGATGGGCGCTGATCTTTTTGAATCTTATGTAGGATCTATTGTGGCTACTATTGCTATTGGCGCTACGATGACTTATGCAATTTTATCCTGGATGTCTCTGCCTATTGTAATAGTTAGTTTAGGACTCTTATCCTCTGTTTTTGGGATTTTATCTATAAGATTTTTTTCCAAATTAAATCCTCAAGCTGCTTTAAGATATTCTACTTATATAAGTGCCTTTTTGCTTTTAGTTGGTTCTTATTTTATAATTAGATATTTATTAGTTTTGCCACTGGGAGTATTTTGGGCTTTATTGTCTGGAACAATTGCCGGTATAGCAATTGGTGTTTTAACTGAATATTATACTTCAGGCAAGCCTATAATTAAAATTGCTCTTTCATCTCAAACAGGAGTAGCTACCAATATCATAACTGGTTTAGCTTTGGGCATGGAAAGCGTAGTCCTACCTGTTTTGATTTTATGTGGAGCAGTTCTGGTTGCTTACTCTAAAGCTTCACTTTATGGAATTGGAATTTCGGCAGTGGGAATGTTGGCAACTATTGGGGTGACAATGTCTGTAGATGCTTATGGACCGGTTGCTGATAATGCTGGGGGGATTTCTGAAATGGCTGGCTTAGGACAAGAAACTAGAAAAATTACAGACCAGCTAGATGCTTTAGGAAACACTACTGCTGCTATTGGAAAAGGATTTGCTATTGGTTCCGCGGCATTAACTGCCTTGGCTTTATATTCAGCCTATATTCAAACAACCGGGCTTTCTGGGATTAATGTTGCTGATGCTAAAGTAACCGCAGGGCTTTTTATCGGAGGAGTAATTCCTTTCTTTTTAGCTGCTTTAACAATGACAGCAGTTGGAAAAGCAGCTTTTTCTATGGTTTCTGAGGTTAAAAGACAATTTAGGGAAATTTCTGGACTAATGCAAGGAAAAGCCAAGCCAGATTCAGCAAGATGTATAGCTATTTCCACAAATAGCGCTTTAAAGCAAATGATTTTGCCTGGTATTATTGCTGTAGCAACCCCAGTGATTGTAGGATTTGTCTTAGGGCCGGAGTCATTAGGCGGGTTTTTAGCAGGAGCTACATTAGTTGGGGTGTTATTGGCTTTAATGATGGCCAATGGCGGAGGAGCTTGGGATAATGCTAAAAAATATATTGAAGCTGGCAATTTGGGCGGAAAAGGCTCTGATGCTCATAAGGCAGCAGTGGTGGGAGATACTATTGGTGATCCATTTAAAGATACTTCAGGGCCATCAATGAATATTTTGATTAAACTAATGGCTATAGTTTCCTTGGTGTTGGTACCACTTTTGATATAAAAATCCTAAATCCTAAATACCAAATCCTAAACAAATCCTAATATTTAAATTCAAATGACCAAAACGAATGTTTAGAACATTGGGGAATTAGAATTTAGATATTGTTTAGAATTTAAGTGCTTAGAAATTAGGATTTAAAAACTTTAAGGGTTTTATCATGGATTCTCAACAAGAATTATTAAATAAATATTCTTTATCTGGGACTTTAGACCGAATTGAAGAAGATAAAGCAGTTATTAGATTGGACGATGGACAAGAGATTTTTTGGGCTCGAGAAAAATTACCACAGAATGTCAAAGAAGGAGAACTTGTTAGAATTAAACTGTTTACAAGTGATACTGAAAGTGAAGAAAGAGAGAAAATAGCTAGAAAACTTTTAGAAGAAATTTTGAAAAAAGAGGATTGATAGGATTAAAAAATGAGAAAACAGAAAAAACCCTCTAAAAAAACAAGATTTTGGTATCAAAAATGGGTGAGATTAATTTTCACCCTTTTAATTTCTATAATCATGATATTAAGCTTTTTTTTATTTTATAATTTAGCTTATACAAATAAAATTTTTAAAGGAGTAAAAGTAGTAGGAGTTAACTTAGGAGGAAAGACAAAAAAAGAAGCTTATAGTTTAATAGAAGAAAAAATTAGTGAATTTCCCCCAGAATTAACTTTAATGTATTCAGATCAAAAGATAAATTTAAAAAATAGTGACATTGATTTACAGTTTGATATTAATAAAACAACCGATTATGCTTTTAAATCAGGACGGAAAGAAAATTTACTTGTTAATTTGTCAAGCCAATTGAATTTTATGGTTTCCGGTGTTAATTTACCTGTACAATATTATTTAAATGAAGAAAAATTAGATAAATTTTTAGAAAATATAGGTTTTCAATTTGAACAGTCTACTGAAGATACCAAGCTTTTGATTGAAGAAGATCAAGTGAAATTTGCTATAAGTAAATTTGGCCAGAAAGTAAATATAGAAAATATAAAAGAAGATATAAAATCATCTTATGCTTTTTTATATTCAGAAAATATAGAAATTCCCGTAGTTAAAATCCATCCTAAAATCAAGAGCAAAGATGTCTTAGAGGCTCAAAAAGATGCTTTGCAGTTAATTTCTAAGCCTATTGTTTTAAAATATGGACAAGAGAAGTGGGAGATTACAACTTTCGATATAGCTTCTTGGATAAAATTTGTCCAAAAAGAAAAAATAGTTCCAAAACAAGAGACAATCACCCAGTCTTATGATTTAGATGTGTATATTAATAAAATTAGAAATGCATCGAAGTACAAGTCATTAAGAATATATATTCCAAGGTCTACTTTGGAATCAGAGGTAGACCAGGATAAGTTAAGAGAATATATAACTGATTTAGCTGAGAATACTATAAATATATCCCCAACAAATGCCTCCCTTGGTGTAAGTGGAGACAAAGTGATAGTTTTAGCCTCTGAAAAAAAGGGAAGAAGTCTACAAATTGATGATACAATAGATAAAATTAATGATTGTCTTTCTGATGATAAAAACCGAGAAATAAAAGTATTAATTTTTGAAGAAAAGGCAGAAGTTCGGGCAGATAATTTAGAAGAGTTGGGCCTGGTTGGACTTTTGGGTCGGGGAACATCTAATTTTGCTGGCTCCCCCTCTAATAGAATACATAACATTAAAGTAGGAGCAGCCTCTTGCCATGGGGTGATAATCAAACCAGATGAAGTATTTTCTTTGGCAGAGACTTTAGGAGAAATAGATGCTTCAACTGGATACCTGCCAGAACTGGTTATCAAAGAACATAAAACTATTCCAGAATATGGCGGAGGACTATGCCAGGTTGCTACAACTTGTTTTAGAGCTGCTTTAAATTCTAGTCTGCCTATCCTGGAGCGGACTAACCATGCTTATATTGTTCAATACTATGCTCCTACTGGCACTGATGCCACAATTTATCCTCCTCATCCAGATGTGAGGTTTGAAAATGATACTGGATATTATATTTTAATTCAGACTTCTGTTTCTGGTAATAATTTAATTTTTGATTTTTATGGAACTGGTGGCACGCGAAGTAGTAAATTCTCTGGAACAGAAGATGGGCCAAAAGTGGATAAAGTAGAGAGTGTTTCTCCTCATGTTTGGGATCAAAAATCAGATGGCTCAGCCAAAGCAGAATTTTGGTATTTTGTTTATGAAAATAGCAAAGAAATTTCCAGAAAACGTTTTTATAGTGAATATGATTCTCCGGCAAAATATCCACATTAGGACTGTGATATATGTGACAAATGATAGGGAGTTAAGGGCTAAAGGATAGTAATTAGGGTTTAGTGATTGGTGGGTAGTGATTAAAGAGTATTCTCAAACCAAACTATTCTGCGACCGCAATATAGTTTGGTTTTTATTTTGCTATTTAACTAACCGCTATACGCTATGTGCTAATTTGTGTTATAATATAGAGGCAAAATTTTAAATCTTAAAGCCCCATAATCCACTTACATTACTACGGGGCCTTGACCTTAGTAAGGAATAATTTATATAGCAAAGGACTCGGGAGAAAATAATGACTAAAATTAATAGTCAAATTTTTAGAGAATATGATATAAGGGGGATAGCTGAAAAAGATTTAACACCAGAGATAGCTTTTAAAATTGGAAAAGGATTTGGGACTTATCTTAAAAATAAAAGGATAGATGAAGTGGTAGTAGGCAGAGACAATAGATTATCATCAGAAGATATTTTTAATAATTTAACAGGAGGATTGCTTTCAGTAGGATGTAATGTAATTGATATTGGGCTTTCCTTATCCCCTATTGTTTATTATATTTCTAGATTTTATTTAAAAACTAACGGTGGAGTTATGATTACTGGCAGTCATAATCCTACTGAATTTAATGGATTTAAATTGGTTGCTGAAAAAGGATGTATTTATGGAAAAGAGATTAAAAAAGTTCAAAAAATTATTGAACAAGAAGATTTTAGTCAAGGCAGAGGTAAATTAAAATCTCAAGATTTCTCCCTGTCTTATTTAAAAATGATCAAAAACAAAATTAAACTTGGTCCTAAAAAACTAAAAATAGTTTTAGATTGTGGTAATGGAACAGCTAGTCTTTTTGCTCCTAAATTATTAGGCGAATTAGGGGCAGAAGTAATTCCTCTATATTGTCAGTCAGATGGCAATTTTCCTAATCATCTACCTGATCCTACAAAGATTGATTATGTTCAAGATTTAATTTTAAAAGTAAAAGAAGAAAAAGCAGATTTAGGTTTGGGAGTTGATGGCGATGCTGACCGCCTGGGAGCAATTGATGAAAAAGGAAATATTATTTGGGGTGATCAAATGATGATTTTATTCTCCAGGGAAATTTTAAAGAAATATCCAAAAGCTAAAATTATTATTGAAGTTAAATGCTCCCAAGGGCTTTATGAAGATGTAGCTTCCCATGGTGGTATACCAATCTTTTGGAAAACCGGTCATTCTTTAATTGAAGCTAAAATGCATCAAGAAAAGGCTCTTTTGACTGGTGAGATGAGTGGACATATGTTTTTCGGAGACGAATATTATAGCTATGATGATGCTTTATATGCAGCAGGCAGGCTTTTGCGTATTTTAAGTAATACAGAAAAGACTTTCTCTCAGATGTTTGCTGATACTCCTAAATATTATTCTACCCCAGAGCTTAGACCATTTTGCCCTGATGATAAAAAATTTGACATAACAACCTCTATTGTAAAAGATTTTAAGGAGAAATATGGAGATAAGGTAATTGATATAGATGGTGCACGAGTAGTTTTTGAAGATAGTTGGGGATTAGTAAGAACTTCTAATACTCAACCAGCTTTGATAGTACGGGCTGAAGGTAAAACCCCTGAAGCTTTGGAGAAGATTAAAAAAATTATTAGCGATGAAATTTCTAAATATAAAGAAGTGAAGTTGGATTGGGAGAAGCAAGATTAGATAAATTATTCTATATTCTAAAAAGCCTGAAAAGCAAAAAGGCCGCGCTCCGCGCGGCCTTTTTTGGCTACTTAGTCCTATATTTTACTCAAATCAACACCCTGTGTTGAAGTGTAGCTAAACATAAGGCATTTTTCTATTTTAGAGCTTTATTTTTTAGAACTATAAATTCATCAAAGGATTTTTCCTCAGTAAAATTTTCTTGAATATAATTTGCAATTTTCTTATTTTGCATATAAAGATCATCTTCGCTTTTAGGAAAAACACAATATTTAGGTTTGTTTTCTTCTATTTCATCTATATAGGTCTGGCTAAAATTAAACCCATATCCTTCCCTTTCATCCAAAAGTAAAACACTGGCGGAGACAAATCTGGAGGCAGAATCTCTTTCAGACAGTCTATATAAAGTGGCACCATAGGTATAGACTATAATTTTATCATCTTTGCCTGTATTGTTTTTGATATAATTTCCAATAGCTTGGAATTCTACAGCTTCTTTCCTAGCTTCCCCAGAAAAATAATTATAGAATTGTTTAGTTGATATGACAAAGGAAAGAAGCATACCTAAAAACAATATAGCCACAATTAATAAATTTTTTTTATTTTTAATCTCCAGAAATATATTGCCAGAATACAAAATTATTAAAATAAAACCAGGTAGCAAAATCAAGAAATAATAGGGATAAAATGCTCCCATAGCCGTTCCTAAAATCAAATTGGCCAGCAGAAGAAAGAACAAAAATCTATAGTTTTCCTCTTTGACAACAAGCCTGTAATCTTTTAAAAATTTTACAATAAATATCAAAAGAGGCACAAAAAAAGGCAATAAAATAATAATAAAAATAAAATGAGGTGAGACATTGCCAGCCCAAGTACTCCTTAGGTATTTTGAACTGAACAGATATGCGCCAACAAAAAAATCATATAAAGCATTGTGAAAATAAAAGTATAAAAGCCAGAGAGCAGTTTGTAGGATTAAAGGAAGAGCAAATATTAAGGTATTTAGTATCAATCTTTTGATGTTTTTATAGCTGGTGGTTAGAATTCCCACCACAATAGGCAAACTTAATATTATAAAATTGCCTTTAAGATAGAATAAAATGGATAAATTTATGCCGGATGCAAATAAATAAATCCATTTTTTCTTTTCTTGGAATTTTAAATAACTTAAAAACATTAAAAGAAGAAAAATAATACCCAGATTTTCTGTATTGTTACCGCTTGAGGTAAATTGGGAAAGATTGCGAAAGAATATGTATAAGATTAGTCCGATTTTTACTATTTTATCTGTATATATTTGATTGATTTTTTGAACAAGAATTTGGAGCAGTTTATAAAACAAATAAATATCAAAAATGGTTAGTATTGTTAAAAATATTCTATGCAATATTAAATTTCCGCCAAAAAGAAGATGCATTATAGCATTAAATACAAAAATCAAAGGGGGTTTGTGGTCCCAAGCTCCTATATATAAAATTCCTCCCTCGGAAAAATTTTTGCCTATATAATAAAACAGCCAATGGTCGCTGTTTACTGGATAAAACCAAGTAGCCAGCCGACAAAGAAAAAAAATTGCTATTAGAGTTGCCCAAAATAGTTTATTATTTTCTAGGATTTTATTGATAAATTTTTGGATTTTTCCAATCATTTTAGTTCTATTTGTAATTTTTTGATGACCTTTTTAATAATTTACCAGAACTAGATTTTTAGTCAATTTATTCTTTAGATGTTCTTAAGAAGTATACCCTCCATAAATAAAAGAGGCTGTGCAGAGCGCAGCCTTAACTAATTCCTAATTCTCTATTCTTTATTCTTAATAACTTTACAAAAGTCCTATTTTATTTTTAACTTCTGCCAAAGTTTTTTGGGAAATTGGAGCAATTTTTTCTGCTCCTTGTTTTAGAATTTTTTCTATATAGTCAGGATTTTTGTCCAATCGAGCCAGTTTTTTCTGAAATGGTTTTAAAAATTCCACTACCACCTCGGCTAAATCTTTTTTGAAATCAGCATAACCATAGCCTGTATATTTTTTCTCTATATCACCTATAGATTTTCCTGTAACTAAACTATAGATAGTAAGTAAATTGGAGATAGCTGGTTTTCTTTTTTCATCAAACTTTATTTCTTTACCAGAGTCAGTTACTGCACTTTTTATTTTTTTGGTTATTTCATCAGCCGCATCTCTTAAAGTTATAATATTATATTTTTTGGGATCACTTTTATCCATTTTATTTTCTGGGGCTCCAAGACTCATAATTTTAGCCCCTTTCTCTGGTATAAATGCCTCAGGTATTTTAAATGTTTTTCCATAAAGACCATTGAATCTTTGAGCAATATCTCTGGTAATTTCAATATGTTGTTTTTGATCCTCCCCTACAGGAACAATATCGGTTTGATAAAGAAGAATATCACAAGCCATAAGAACTGGATAATTAAATAATCCCACATTTATATTTTCAGGATGTTTTTTGGATTTATCTTTAAATTGAACCATTCTAGAAAGCTCTCCCATATAAGTATAACAGTCTAAAATCCAAGTTAGTTCTGTGTGTTCTGGTCTATGAGATTGAATAAATATAACTGCTTTTTTAGGATCAATCCCAAAAGCCAGATAAATTTTTACAAATTCTCTCACTCTTTGTTTTAAAAGTTTTGGGTCTTGTCTTACAGTTATAGCATGGAGGTCAACAACGCAAAAAATGCTATCATATTTTTCTTGGTATTCTGTCCATTGTTTGATAGCTCCAAAATAGTTTCCTATTGTTAAGCTGCCTCCTGAGGGAGCAGCACCGGAAAAAATCTTTTTTTTCATAATTTACTTTCTATCTCCCCGCTTTGTACAGGGGGGAACGAGCCAATCCCCTGATAGCCATTGGGGGCATAGACCTTTTCTTATTTTAAGTTATCATAAAAACTACTAACAAACAAGTTCTTATGTGGTATAACACTATTGTGCCATGGCACAAAAAGTGAGGTAGCTAAAATTACAACATTATTTGACGATCCCTGCCCGCCAATGCCTTCGTCATGGCGATGACAGGCAGGGGCTGAAAAGTGTTGTAAAAATTTTATGTTTTATTTATAAAAACAAAAAGAAAAAGGGGTCAAAATTATGGAATTGACCCCTTTGGGAATCTTATTTTTTCAATTTTACTAAACTGGCACTAATATTTCTTTATCTCCTTCTGTAATTTTTTTCAAAATTTTACCACATTTGCAGCATATGTAAGCCTAAATTGGAGCATCTGGTCTAGGATTTAAAGAGTATGTAGTGCTACCATCTGAGTGAGGGTGCTTTTCTTCAAATAAAGAAAAAGTTTTCCCTGCAACAAAAAGATTATTTCTGCATTCAGGGCACATCTTTTTCACTTCCTTTCTGGATTATTCAATAACTTCTACTTCCAGCGGGATAAGAGTTACCATATCTTGTAAAGAATACATTCCGCCACCGCCACTACCTGGACTTATTTCTACAATAACCTTTGTTACTTTTAATTTTTTAATTTTTCCCTCTTCTTCCCATTCAGTATGGCCATTTATTATTTCTCTTTCAAAATCATCAGGAGAAATATCAGGATTATATTGATAGCTTACAGAAAAGCCTTTAATTGGTTTTTTGGCTTTTTGTGAATCTCCTGTCTTTCCTATATAGCCGCTTTTTTCGGGGATTTGATAACATGTTGTTTCATAAAAAGCAACTATTTCATCATTTTCTAATATTTGTTCACAACTTTCTTTTAAAGTAAATCTTATTGCTGCTTTTTCTATTTTATTGCACTCATAAATAGTTTTTTTCTTTATGCTTGATTTAGGTTTGCTGCAACCAAACATAAGAAACACTAAAATTAGAATCAATAAAATACTGCATAACAGTTTTACTTTTTTCATTATTATCGCCCCTCAAGTTGTTAAATTGCGCCGTCTTACAACGGATATCTTAATTTAGCATACTGAATATTTTTTGTCAAAAAATATCTTGACAAAAATTTTTTTGATATTTATAATTGAATTTAGCACTCTACTTAAGCGAGTGCTAATAAATAAGTGTTATAGGTGTCAAACGTGTCATAGGTATCAAAAGACAATATATAATCTCTGACACTTATGATACATCTGATACATATGATACCTACGACTGAAAGGAGTTTTAAGATGAAAATTAGACCTTTAGCTGATCGGGTTGTTGTAAAACCATTACAATCTGAAGAAGTTACAAAATCTGGAATAGTTCTTCCAGATACAGCCAAAGAAAAGCCTCAGGAAGGTAAAGTCATAGCAGCAGGTCCAGGAAAACTTTTAGAAAATGGCAAAAGAGCCAAAATGGACATTAAAGAAGGAGACAGAATATTATATACTAAATATGGGCCTTCAGAGGTTAAAATTTCCGGGGAGGAATATCTGATTGTTAAAGAAGAAGATATATTAGCAGTTATAAAATAGGTGTCAAAGGTGTCATAAGTGTCACAGGTGTCAAAGGATATAATAACTTCTGACACATTTGATACATCTGATACATCTGACACCTGCGACTGAAAGGAGTAAATATGGCAAAGCAAATTTTATTTAATGAAAAATCAAGGCAGTCATTAAAAAAGGGCGTAGATATCTTAGCTGATACAATTAAAACCACTTTAGGCCCCAAAGGTCGTAATGTTGTTTTAGACAAGAAATTTGGCTCCCCCACTATTACTAATGATGGGGTGACTATTGCTCGGGATATTGATTTAGAAGATCCATTTGAAAATATGGGTGCTCAGATAGTAAAAGAAGTAGCCACTAAGACCAATGAGGTCGCTGGAGACGGGACAACTACAGCAGCAGTTTTAGCTCAGGCTATTATCTCTGAAGGTTTAAAAAATGTTGCTGCCGGAGCCAATCCCATGGCTATTCGCAGAGGCATTCAAAAAGCAACCCAAGCTGTGGTAAAGACATTGAAAAAAGAAATTTCCAAGCCAGTTGCTACTTCCCAAGAGATTGCTTATGTTGCTTCTATTTCAGCTGAAGATCCTGAGGTAGGAAAATTAATTGCTGAAGTTATGGATAAAGTAGGAAAAGACGGGGTGATTACAGTAGAAGAATCTCAAACTCTAGGATTGGGCAAAGAATTTGTTGAGGGAATGCAGTTTGATCAAGGTTATATTTCTCCATATATGGTTACGGATGCTGAGCGAATGGAAGCAGTATTTGACCATCCTTATATTTTAATTACGGATAAAAAGATATCAGCAGTTGGTGATATCTTGCCTATTTTAGAAAAAATGTCTAAAGCAGGCAAAAAAGATTTAGTTATTATTGCTGAGGATGTAGATGGCGAAGCACTGGCTACTTTAGTTGTCAATAAAATAAGAGGTATATTTAATGCCTTGGCAGTTAAAGCCCCTGCTTTTGGTGATAGAAGAAAAGAAATGTTGGCTGATATTGCTGTATTAACTGGTGGTCAGGTAATTTCTGAAGAATTAGGGCTAGAGTTAGAGGGTGTTGAGTTAGAATCTTTAGGGCAGGCCAGGAAGGTAATTGCTGATAAAGATAATACAACTATTATTGAAGGAAAGGGTAAGACAGCGGATGTAAAAGCAAGGATTGAGCAGTTAAAAACGCAGATTAAAAATACCACTTCAGAATTTGATAAAGAAAAACTTCAGGAGAGATTGGGTAAGCTTTCTGGAGGTGTTGCAGTAATTAAAGTAGGAGCAGCTACAGAGGTAGAACAAAAAGAAAAACAACATAAAGTAGAAGATGCCCTTTCAGCAACTCGGGCAGCTGTTGAAGAAGGAATTGTTCCTGGTGGTGGAGCAGCTTTGCTAAAAGTAGCTTCTTGCTTAGATGAATTGAATATCTCTGAGGAGGAAAAAGTAGGAGTGAATATTATAAAAGATGCATTGGTTTCTCCTTTAAGACAAATAGCCAAAAATTCCGGGATTGAAGATATTGCTATGATAGTTAATGATATTNNGATATTAAAGATATTAAAAACACAACTATTGGTTGGGATTTTGCCAAAAATGAAAAAACAGATATGATGAAAGCAGGGATTGTTGATCCAATAAAAGTTACCAGATCAGCCCTACAAAATGCCGCCTCTGCAGCAGCTATGCTCCTGACCACTGAAGCGGCAGTAACTGATATAAAAGAGGAAGAAAAAGAAGGTATGTCACCTGGCGGAGGGATGCAAGGAATGCCTCCAATGTAAGGGCAGGGGAGGTCCCAAAACTTTGCACGAATATGTTTACTTTGTAAAAGAATTTTACTATAGGTAAGAATTAAGCACGAAATAGAAAAATAGGAGCCGCGCGGAGCACGGCTCTCTTAAATATTACTCTTAATCTGAAATTATTTGCTTTTTTGGATATTTATTATATATTATTAATGCAAATTATTTATAAGGATTAGAACTATGAAAAGAATAAAACTATTGCCTAATATCCATAATAAAATTAAAAAAGTCTTAAAAAACTTAGGGCTTACTACTTGTAGTTCTATTCCCAAAACTGCTCATAAATATTCTACTATGTGTACAGATAACAAAGAGAGAAAATTTTTCTTTAAAATTCGTATGGAAGATAATCCTAAAACTGAAAGAGCATTTATAAATGAAATCAATTATACTAGATTCTTAAATCAAATTTTCCAAAAAGGGCATAGAATTCAGGTCCCTAAAATTTTAAAGTATAATATTGCTTCTATCCCAGAATGGAGTTTATTTAGATTAGCTTCAGGCAAATATTTGGATAGAAAAAATCTCTCTGTAAAAGACAGAGATTTGATTGTAAATACTCTCTTGAATATCCAAAAGATTCCTTTATCCAAACTTCCCCAGGAGAAACCTAAAGGTGAAACACTTGGTTTTTGGCAGACAGATTATCTTTGGTATATAAATAGAATAACTAATTCTTTAAGGCGACTTCGAGAAGAAATAGATTATAAAAAGATTCTGCAAGCAGTAAATTTCGTCGTTGAAAATCAAAAATTATTAGATAATTATCCCAAGGTTTTAGCTCATGGAGACTGGGATTTAAGTCATATTTTTCTTGGAAAGAACTCTGTAATTTTATTTGATTGGGAACATGCTCGAATTGATATACCTACTATGGATTTAGCTTTTTTATTTGTTAGAACAAGAGGTAATAAAAAATGGTCAAGAGATTTGGTTTTAAAATTTATACAGAAAAAAGGCAACAGAAGAGAACTTAGGCAACTTTTTAGAATTTCTATTATTCGTTATTCTTTAAAGAGAATGGCTAATACCAAGTTGTTATATGAAGATAGGATAATTTCTAAAGAGGAAGTAGAAGCTATTCGTTCCGATTGTCTAGGTCTTTTTTATAAGGCTTTAAAGGGATTTTCGGAGATTTTAAAATAATTCTTGACATTTTGAAAAATCTGTGCTATCATTTTATCTTGTCATCATATTTATGGTGATTTTTATTTTTAGATCTTTGAAAAGATTATACATAGATGTAGATGCTGGTCTTGCTACCGAGGGGAGTAATATATTCCTATTAAGGAGGCAAGATAGTGGAAGCTACTAATAGACTGCATGCGGTTTTAGATTCCAAAGGAATGCGATGGATTTTTCTCATATTACTAGTACTAATAGTAGCATTTCTGTCTGCAAAGATTGGATTTGTGGCTTTACTTATCCAGTTTTTACAAAAGTTTGATAGGTGGGCTCAAGTCCAAATGACAATAGTGGCAACTATTTCGTTGATAGTAAATTTTGTACTTGCAGGTTGTATCTTTTTTCTTCTAAGAAGAAAGATACAGCAGTAATTTCTTAGCAAGACCAGCACTTTTTTCTGGAATTTGTATCAGCAGAGACGGAAAAGAAGAAGAAATGTCAATGATAATAAAGAGTTTAAGAGAAAGAAATTATAGAAGGAGGGTTTTAGAAAATTTTATTATTTGGTCGCTTTTGATTGGATTTGTAATGATAGCAATATTGGCAGTAATTTCTAGTAAGGGGGTAGGAAATGGCAGTAGTAAAAGGCGTGGGCCAACATATTAGAATGTTTGATCGGGTTAATCCATTTTTCCCTTTTCTTGGATCATATAAGTTGACTTGGGAAGAGTTAGACAAAATGGATAAAGAGGAAGCAGATAAGTTGTTTTGCCGGCTGATCTGGAAAGAAATGATTCCTAGTGTGATGATTCTTCTTCTTGCCGCTTTAATTCTATTTGTTAATCTAAATAGAATTATTGCTTGGATTGTAGGAATCCTTGTTTCTAAAGGAGTGATTTGGTGAATATCAATAAAATATTAGTAGTAGGAGTTGTATTACTTTTCGCGGCAGCATTTTCGGTCCTAGGGGCAGTAGTTTATATAACAAGCCTATAAAGGAGGCATTTAGTTGATTAAGACAGAAGCGAGAAACCAGGCAGGGGCTGTATTGTATGTTATTTTTGCAGTAATTCTTGTCACACTTGTTTTTTGGGCTATGTTTCGTTTTTCCGCATGGCTGGATAAAAAAGTGCCTTCTCCTTCAAGCAGAGAAGCTGATAAAATTATATATCAACTTCAGCAGGAGTCGGCAGAGAGAGAGTAACAACAGAATAAAAAACAGTTCCGGTAGCTCAAGGGAAGAGCGCTTTGATGTAAAATTAAAGAGGCTACAGGTTCAAATCCTGTCCGGAACACAAAAGGCTAAGGGGATAGACAAGACATTACTTTATTGTAATGATCAAATCTATTTTAAAAATCCTTAGCCTTATTT
>JABAOC010003919.1_pt2 | contig 16335 bp, 19 predicted proteins | sample 7062161 | NCBI WGS metagenome assembly JABAOC01 (sample SAMN14538625, study PRJNA623070) | marine sediment metagenome | biome: marine biome [ENVO:00000428]; feature: marine pelagic biome [ENVO:01000023]; material: deep marine sediment [ENVO:00002113] | place: India: Gulf of Khambhat ... | reverse complement strand
GGATATACGACTTCATGTATTGGTTGATTAAAATAATTACCAAAATCAAGAGTAATTAATGAATCTGGTAATTTAACTTCATTAATTGATTGACAAAAACTACCAAAAGCAAGAGTTGCAAGTGAATTCCCAGCAAACATCAAATCATCAATAGTTTTTACCTTACTAATATGAATAATATCATCGGGATTTAATATTTTAAATGAACATATTTTCTCTCTTTTTATATAAGTGCTATTATTAATTATATATACTTTATTTGTGATTTTAGTATTTTTTTTAATTGATTTATTTACTTTGCTAGCATTCAAAGTATGATTTTCATAAAATAGTTTTTTACACTTAATTCTCAAATTATGATTAATATGGCTTAACTTGTAAAATTTAGCCATATCTGCTATAATTTTTAAGATATCATATGGTAGCACATCAAATGACATAATATTTATAATTATATTGAAAATAATAAATACAGATCATCTAAAATATGCTTTTCAATTTTTTACAATAGTCCTAATAACACTGCCTTAATCCTTTGACTAGCTTTACCATCTATTAATGCTCTAGANNTTAATTCTCTAGATGAATCATTCATTTTATTTTTAATATTTCCATAATTTAATACATTGTGATACAAATTATTAATATTCACTAGCATGTTAGTTCCACCATTTTCAATTAAAGTAATTGGTCTTTCTGTATTTTCTCTAAGAGTAAAACATGGAATATTTAGAGCAGTTGTCTCTTCCTGAATACCACCAGAATCTGTGATGACACAATGCGAATTAGATACCAAATTCATAAATTCTAAGTAGCCTAATGGTTTAGTTAATTGTATATTATTAATATCAATATCTAGTAAATTTAAATTTTTCATTGTTCTAGGATGAATTGGCCAAACCAATTTTATGTGCTGACCAATTTCAATTAATTTATTAACAATTATCTTTAATTTATCTACATCATCAACATTACTAGGTCGATGTAATGTCACAACTATATATTCACCCTTTTCAAAATTTAACTTTTGATAGTAATTTGTTGCATCTATTGATTTTCTATGGGCTATCAAACTATCAATCATCGTATTACCCATTAAGTAGATGTGTTCTTTTTTTATTCCTTCATTGATTAAATTAGTGTAGCCACTAGGTTCAGTGACAAAATGATAATCTGAAATTTTATCCACTAGTATTCTATTAACCTCTTCAGGCATAGACAAATCACCACTACGCAAACCACTTTCAATATGAGCAAGTTTAATACCCATTTTATGAGCGGTTAAAGCTCCAGCTAAAGTGGATGTCACATCACCAAACACTAAGACTAGATCGGGTTTAATTTCATTAAACTTTTGTTCAAGACTAGTAATAATCTCTCCAAGTTGACCAGCTTGTGTTCCAGCAGTGATATTGAGATAATAGTCCGGATTAAGCTTTTCAAGCGCTAAGAACTTTAGTTGTTCAAAAAATACATGACTCATATTCTTGTCGAAATGTTGTCCAGTATGAATAAGTGTCAAATCATAGGGATCTTGTAAAATATTAAATAAAGGAAAAGCTTTAATAAAATTAGGTCTGGTACCTACAATAAAAACTATTTTTTTCATTAATATATGTTTAACATATATTAATCAACCATTCTTTAAATTAATTTTCAATAAGATTTTCCTCCAAGAATGAATTTATCCATATCAAAATGACCACCATATTGTCCTTTCTTCTTATTGTAATACATTAACATTCCAATTATAGTAATACATAATAGAGATAATCCAATAGCTGTTCTGTGCTTCTTATGAGCTTTTCTAATTCTCTTCAAATCTTCATCTTCAACTGCTTCATCTTTCTCTAATTGTTCTTCCTTATCTTCCATTTGATTCTCATATATAAATGCAAAAACTAATAGAGCAATCATAGCCAAAGACCATTGTAAATCCATCTTGGTAGTCATAATGAACCATAAATAGGCTAAAGCTGAATATAATAGTGCGGCTTGTGGATAGTGTACACCGCCAACTTCCATAACAATAATTAACATAGTAGAATATCCAATAGCGTGTTGAGCATATCTATTATCTGATAAGAAGTCTGTTAACTGACCAGAATATAACCCTTGAGTAAATTGTTGTGCATAAATTAAATAAAATATTAGTAATGCAGTTGTCATGGATATATTTTTATTACTTATTGCCTTCATATTGAATATGCGGTCGAGCTTCATTTATTATTATTTTATATTATAAATTGATAAATAAATATTGAAAATTTTATGGTCTAGTGTTAATATAAATATATAATTATTTTATATATTTATAGCAATGTGTGGTATTTGCGCATTCCTTGGTCATANNGTATTTTAATGTTGCAAAATCGAGGATACGATAGCTGCGGTATATCTAGTATTAACTGTGTTATGGGTGACTATTCCATTATCGATGTAGATAACGTACCTACTTATACAATCAACAAATATGCAAGTACTTTGCAAGAAACATGTTTTGATCTTTTAAAGAAGGATTTGTCTAAACACAATGAGAGTCAAAATATTATTATGCATACAAGATGGGCAACTCATGGTCCAAAAACAGATGCCAATTCTCATCCCCATATCGATTATCAGAATAAATTTTCACTAGTTCATAATGGTATTATTGAGAATTATGCTGAACTAAAAGAAAAGTTAATCAATGAATATCACATTCAATTTAAATCACAAACAGATACTGAAGTTATTGTTAATTTGATTAGTGTGTTATATAATGAATTAGGTAATGTAGAAGAGGCAATTAAGGAAACATTAAATAGATTAGAAGGTACTTGGGGTCTAGTAATTCAATGTATTGATACTCCTGATTCATTATTTTGTGCTCGGCATGGTAGTCCTTTATTGGTTGGTTTTAGTGGTAATTATGCCATGGTAGCCTCGGAACAATCTGGCTTTTCAAAATATGTCAATAACTATATCTGCTTGGATGATAATGATCTGGTTATTTTAACTAAGGGAAATGGAAAAATTATATTTGAAAAGCAACATGATTATAAAGTAAGAGAAATTAATCAAGATACTTCTCATCTCAGCTTAACTCCGTACCCTTATCCTCACTGGACTTTAAAAGAAATTCATGAACAGTATGATGCAGCATTCGGTGCTATGAACCAGGGCAGTAGAATCTATACGGACTATGAAGTCAAGTTAGGAGGTTTGAATCAACATACTGGTTACTTAAAAGAGACAGATAATCTTATTCTCTTAGGATGTGGGACATCTTATAATGCCGGTTTATATTCATTAAATATTCTTAAACAAATTTCTGGTTTATCTACAGTACAAATTTATGATGGAGCAGAATTTACAAAATATGATATTCCAAATAGCGGTCAAACCGTTTTAGTCTTCTTGTCACAATCTGGTGAAACAAGAGATTTAGTTAAATGTTTAGATATTGCCAAAGATAGAAATTTGTTTACAGTTGGTGCTGTCAATGTTGTAGATTCTTTGATTGCCAGAGAGGTTAATTGTGGTGTTTATCTTAATTGTGGTCGAGAAGTTGCTGTTGCATCGACAAAAGTATTTACATCTCAAGTTGTGGTTCTTCATCTAATGGCTGTCTATTTTGCCCAAATTAAAAAGATCAATGAAAATAAAAGAATGAAGGTTATTAGAGGGTTAAGAAAGATACCATTTGATATTAGGGAAACTCTAAATAGTACTCATAATCAATGTAAAGAAGTAGCAAAATATTTACTTGATAAGGATAGTATCTTTATTTTAGGTAAAAATGAGTCAGAGGCTATAGCAAAAGAAGGATCTCTCAAACTGAAAGAGATAGCATATATTCATGCCGAAGGTTATAGTTCATCAGCTCTCAAACATGGTACTTATGCTCTAATTGAAGAAGGTTATCCTGTGATTATAATTTCTCCAAATGATGAACATTTAGCTAAAAATAATAGTACTATTGAAGAACTAAGTTCGAGACAAGCCTATATTATTGGTATTTCGGATACAACTGTTAGTCCAAAAGCAAATATTTATATTAAAATACCATCTAATAAAGTATTCACCAGTTTGTTATCAGTCATGGTTTTACAATTGATTGCTTACGAGTTAGCATTACTTAAAGGACATAATATGGATTACCCTAAAAATTTGGCTAAGTGTGTCACTACAGATTGAAATTAGATAATTGACTATTTTTTATATTAATAATTATACAAATAACTGTTAATATATTTTATGTTCTTTAAATTTTTTAACAAAAATTATTGCTATTCAAATTTTTTAACAAAAATTATTGCCACTCGCCCCACTATTATCAGCTGCTTTATCCATTAAACAGAGTTGTGCTTTGCTTCTATTTTCATTTTGACCATTCCATACTTTGAGGGCTGAATTTTGCAATGCACGACCAAAAGAGAATGATAATCTCCATGGCCTTATCATATCTAACTCTTCTGAGTTAATTAATCTCAAACATTCTGTAGCTTCTTCTTCTGAAGCACCGCCAGATAAAAAGACAATCCCTGGTACAGCAACAGGTACAGTGTCTTGCAATACTGCTACTGTATGCTTGGCAACTTCTAAATTAGAAACTTTATCTTTGCAAGTTGTTCCATGTCTAACCATATTTGGTTTAAGCAAAGTTAAATTCAAATCTACACCTTCCAAATGACATCTATAGTAGACTTCAGCTAATACTTCTTTAGTCACATCATAACATTCCTCAATAGTATGACTACCACCCATTAATACTTCAGGTTCAATGATAGGAACCAGACCACAATCTTGACTAATTCTAGCATACCGGGCTAAAGTTTTGGCATTGTTATCAATAGATAACATAGTTGGTCTGAAATCATCAATTTCATAGACACATCTCCATTTAGCAAATCGAGCACCAGCTTCAAAATATTTTTTGGATCTCTCGGCCAGATCATCTAAACCTTTAGTCATGTATTCATGTGATGGAGGAACTTTTTCTAAACCCATATCAGTCTTGATACCAACAACAATGCCAGCATCAAATAATGGTTGAACTAGTCTCTTGCCACCCTCATCTTTATCAAATAGTGTCTCCTCATAAGTAATAACTCCACTAATATATTCATTTAAATATTTGGCATTAAAAAGCATATCTCGATAAGCCCATCGATTTTCATGAGTATTTTCTAAACCAATACTCTCAAATCTTTTCCCAATTGTTCCAATACTTTCATCAGCTGCCAAAATACCTTTATTAGGTTGACATAGTTTTGCAACTGTTTCTTCCATAACTTTTACTAGATCTTCTGACATTTTATTTATACTTAATTTGTATATAATTATTTTTAAGTATATACGAATAATAAATTAATTTTCTGGACCTTTTATCATTTTCCTACTCCCAAGAATAATTGGTGTTCGTTCGTGGATATTAGAGGGAATATGTTCCAGTGCTGATTGGCCATGTGATAAAGATTCGCCCCCAGCTACCTCAATAATCAGACTCATAGGTGCAACTTCGTATAAATATCTTAGTTTACCTTGAGGTGCATTAACTGATGCAGGATACATAAATAATCCACCATACAATAATGTTCTATGAATATCTGCGACCATTGAACCAATATATCGGGCAGTAAGATGTGATGATCTGAAACCATCCACCATCTCTTTTGTTTTATCATCCCATAATTCATAGTTACCTTCATTAACAGAATATATTTTACCCTCTTTGGGAATTCTAATATTAGGATAAGTAAGAAGATACTCATCATTATGGTGATCTAAAGTGAAACCGTTAGTTACATAGTGTGGATCATTTAAAGCGAAAATTAACATTGTTGACGCACCATATAGACAATATCCACCAACTAACATATCAGATCCTTTTCTCAAATAATCTTCTGGTTTTAATTTTTCATTTTCATCTGATACTCTTTTAAAAATACCAAAAATAGATCCAATATTTACATTGGCATCAATATTAGAACTACCATCTAGAGGATCAAATGTAACAATATATTTTCCTTTAGGATTACAAAGAATAACTTCATCTACTTCCTCTGATATTAATGCACAAACATTAGAATCTTCTTTTAAATGTTGGACAAATAAATCATTAGATACAACATCTAATGTTTTTACCTGTTCTCCATGATAATTAGTTATATTATTTGAAGTATATCCAGTTAATCCATCTAAACTTGCTCTTGATATTTTATGAGCAATTATTTTACATGCATTTGCTACCTGCATAATAATTCTGGAAAGTTCTAAATTATTATTGTTTTTTGGAGTTAGTAACCATTGACTGAGACTGATAGTATGATGGCAAGCTGATTCAATAGGACTGTTATTCATATTTATTTATTTATATATTTTATCTCAAATTTGAACTTGGCTAGCTTTTCCTTTGATTATAACTTTACCAGGATGATTTGTCTTTTTCACATTTTTAATAGATGTATAATTGACTGTTACTTTCTTATAATTCTTATATTTTGTATTTTCTTTAACCAGTTGAGCACAATGAAGAACCATATTTTTAGTTATAGGATTCTTTTTATCACAACTTATTATTACGTGACAGGATGGTAAATTAGCTAAATGAAACCAAATATCTGTCTGTTTAGCTTGACTAATAATTTCTGTATTCTCTTCTGCAGTTTCTCCAATGATAATCAAATTATTTGGATAAGTATTATCTTGCTTAACCATTTATATTAGTATATACGAATAATATAATATAAATATTCCCATAAGTTTGATCATCAATTTTATTAATTGTTTATCCCCCTTAAAGATTTAGAAAGTATAAATTATTATTATAAAAATGAACTTTGGACCTGGATCTGGTTTAACAATTGACTTATCCAATAGTCAAATTGATCTTTCATTATCACAAATTACAGAAACTATTGTTGATACATATTATAATGAAGATAATTATAATTTAGAGAAAAGCCAAATAAATCAGGAATTATATTCCTTAGAAAAAGATTTGCATATGCTGAAAGAGATTAATACTGATATGAATCAAAATTTAATAAAAACTGATACAAATAATTATGACTTTAATGATATAGAAAATATAGATATGAATAAGTTAGTAGAATTAACTTCAAATGTTGATGAAGAGATTATTAAAGAGCAAAATGAAGAAATCCAAAAGGTAGAACAAGGATTAAATGATTTGAAAGAATTAGTCAATGAAGTTAATAAAATCATTGTTATTAATAAAGAGGATTTAGAAGCTGTTGAAAAGACAGTTGAGAAAGTGGAAGATAATGTAGATGATGGACATGTCGCTTTATGTGCAGCAGAGGAACTACAAGAAGCATCAATATATGTTGATTGGTTAAATCACAAAAATACAAAAATCGCTGGTGCTGCAACAGTTGTCGGCTTAACCACAGGAGGTTTAGGCTACTTATTTGGCACTGGAGCTATGATTGCGTCAGGTATGGCTGTAGCTGCTGGCGCAACAACCGGTGTTGGAACAAAAGTAATATTAAGAAGTATCTCTCAAAAGCTCCGCTTTTAAATCAGTTAATTAAAAATTAATATTATTTATTATCGGATTTGTATTTATAAAATGTTGCTAGTCATAATATAAATATGCTTGATTGATAATATTTCTACTTACCTTTATTCCATATTGATATTTTAATTNNTTTAATTTATCACATACATAATCCACTTTCGATTTAACATCGAGTAGATCATTTACCTTTTTCCCTATTGACATTTGGTGACAATAATTAAGTGTTTCAATTAGTAAGTCTTTGTATTGTCTATTAAAAATATCTATAATGTTATTATCATAAATAAGAGTCATTATTGAAAATTCATAATTATTAAGTACATTAAGTATATTATCTTTACTTATTCTATCTATTTTANNAACTTATTAATTTTGATATCATACTCTATTTTGTCTGTTAAATAGATATTAAGGAATAGAATGAGAGATATTATTTGGCTTGTAAAATCTTTCAATTCTACATGATCATATGGATTATCACATATCATTCCAATAATTTGATTATCATAGACACGATCATTATATGTTGCACTAATATTATATATATAATTTCGACCTTTAACTATATCTCCTGCAGATGGATAACTTAAAAATTTACCTAACTCCTGTTCTGAATAATTATGTATATCAAATGGAACCTTTTTCTCCTTTGTTACTAATATACCTTGATCTATTTCTATAAAATTAAAATCAGGGAAATGTTTTGCTATCAATCGAATCATCATTTTTAAACCAAATTCTTTGATAACTTTATCAATTGGTTGAATTAAATATGATTTTCTAATGTTTTGGTAAACAAGAATTGGATTCAAACTATGATGCATGGACCCTGTCTCTGTAATTAATGTATCAAATATAATTGATAACTCTTGATATATATTATTACTCATTTATCTGAGTATATTTAATTATTAATAGAATAATTTATAATATTAATAATTAAATGAAACTTCAATTTTTATCACTGCTATATGTATACTATTAAAATATGGCAGACTTATCCCATAGATACATAGATCAAAAAAATATATTAGTATTAGGCGCTTGTAATGATATTACTAGCACTACATACACAGATAAAACTGATTTAGAATTATGGAAACTTAAATATTCTGATTACAATATTGAAGGAATATCTTTAGGAGGCCGAACAGATAATCCAGATTGTCATATAGGAAATTTTAATAGTCTTTTATTTTTGTCACGACTTGAAAATGACAAATATGATATTATTGTATTTGATCGATCAACTGTTAAATTTCTTAAATGGACTAGTGAGCATCTAAAAATTATAAAACAAAAGCTCAAAGATGGTGGTGAATTTTTTTTACCAAATCATGCTGGTAGTGGTTTAAGGTACATAATATTAGGTAATATTAGTGATTTGCCAATTACAAAAGTAAATGTTCGTAGATGGCTTGATCAACATGGCTATCAACGATACACTCCTTGGAATAATATAGATCTATTTATTGGTACATATGGTCCAACTCTTATTTTTCCGAAAGAATATTTTTTTGCTGGTAAAACAAATATTAATCCGGATTATGCAAAATATATGTCTGAATATAGAAGAGAATTAATGGATAATCAAAATAGACCGATGCTCTATAACATATTCAGTGAACAGAATGTAAATTTAGATCGAGACAATTATCCTACTAGGCTTGATATCGATCCAAAGGAGAGCAGTGATATTTCGGAATATTATGTTATTAGAAATGATGAAACATATATATCTACACTTCCAACATTAGATAGTAAGAATATGGTGATAAAGTTGATAAGATTGAAGGATAAAATGAAAATTAATCCACAAGGAGATTATGAAGAAGAAGTTAATAATTATCAATACATTGCTGATAATTTAATTTCTCCAAGTGATCGATTTAAGCAAGCTATTGATAAACATTTACTAGATATTAGAGGATCGCTTACCCAACGAGGAGGTTATTATAATAAATATCAAAAAGAATATGTTAAATGTAAAACTAAATATTTAATGATTAAGAAAACCATAAAATAAAACTTTATATTAATAAAGCTCATCAACTAAACCTGTTTCTAAACATTCATTATATTTCCACCATAAATCATGTGTTAAATGTTCTTCGATTTGTTCTTTAGTCATATTTGTATGATCAACATAAATATCATAGATATCATCCATCATCTTTTTATTATTTTTATATTCATCCCTTATATTCCAATGTGTCCCATGAGCACTACTTGATAATTGATGAATCAACATATATGAATGTGGGGTCATGAATCTCTTCTTACCTACAACACTCATTAATGTCGCTGCACTAGCAGCATGACCATCAACGACTGTATAGACAGGTAGTTTGGATCTTTTAATCGCATCAACAGCTCTAAAACCAGAAAGTAAACAACCTCCATAACTTGTTATATGAAGATACAATGGATTGGGTTCAGCATTTTTAACTAATTGGTTATCTCTAATAAAATCTTCGAATTCCTTATTCTTCTCANNATTAATTTTTCAACTGATGATTCACTAACACTGGCTCTGAAAAAAATTTTATCATCTCGAGAAAATACTTCATCCCGATTGAAAAAACAGAATCCGTTAGTTACATCCTCTGAATCACTATAGGTACTATCACTATCAGAATCTGAAAGTTTAATAGTAGCGTTTCTAATCTTTTTCTTCATTCTTCTTGTTTCTCTCATTTTCCTCCTTTTCTTGATAGCTTTTCTATCAGATTCAATCTTATTATTAAATGCGTAAATGTAACTCCTTTTCATTAATAATAATAAATATAACTATTTCCTTAAATATTTTTTATGTATAAATTGTTGCACTTTTATTTAAACTATTAGTACTATCATCTAGTAAAATATCAATATGCTTCTCTTTAACATTAAATGGTATCTTAAAATGATTAATATTATAACTCATATTTATTTGCCTTCTATTATTCTTTTTATTCGCATTAATAATCTTAAGAATATTAATTCTTTCAAAGAGATTGTATAAATTTCTCTCTAGTTCTCGAACACCNNTCTCATTATGTCCTCACTAATAATGATCTCTGATGGATCTATTTTTAAATGTTTGTGAATTTTAGGTATCATATAATTCATTCCAATTTGTATTTTATCATCAACTGTATAACTATCGAGATTGATAAGAGGTAATCTATCTAATAATACTTTATCTATTGCATCTGGGTTATTAATAGATATGATAATTAGAAGCTTGGAAAGATCAACAGGTATCTCTTGCATATACATATCTGTAAACTCTGAATTTTGTGTATAATCTAAGATATGAAGTAAAGATGAAGAAACCTCTTTACCATGGATTGATTCTTGGATTTTATCTAATTCATCTAAGAATAATATCCCATTTTGTGCTCCCATATCAATTAGAGCTCTGATTAAAGCTCCTGGTTTAGATCCAATATATGCTGTATTATGACCCTTAAGGAATGCTGAATCTATCATACCACCAAATGATATTTGATGAAAAGGTAAGCCCATACCTTCAGCTAATGAACGAGCAAAAGCTGTTTTACCAACACCAGGTGGTCCAACTAGACCAATGCATCTTTTATCACTGTAAGGATTTGTATAAATGGCACAAGCCAATTCTAATATTCTCTCCTTAACTTTTGATTGTCCATAGATATTATTATTCATATATGAATTGACTTTGAGTAGTAGATCAATTGCTGAATCATACTGATTATTAAAATTAATAATATCTGTTGGTAAATCAAGGGCCACATTGATCCATTCTAGTAATTTATAATATGACTCATCTCCCTTATCCAAATATTGTATTTCCTGATATTTTTTGTAGATAATAGCCTTAATTTTATCAGAATGTTTAGATCTTAGAATTTTCTGTTCAATTGATAATTCATCATTATTGATAGCCTTTAATTTATTAGCAACTTCATAATCCTCATCTGTTAGTGGATTTGTTTTTTTAATTTTTTCATACAATCTGATTTTCAAATGTAACCACTCTTCAGTGTCTGGTTCGATATTTTGGAGGACTTTTAATAATTCCATCATCTCCACTTTATCTTTGAATGACATATTAGATTCTAAAATACTATTTTCAGTAATAGTTCGATCATTTATCTCTTTTTGAATTTTATCGTAAAGTGGTTTATGTTCTGTTATAACTTTAGTTGTGTTACCTCTTCGCATATTAATGTTATTGGCTATTGATTTAGCTAAATCTGTTAAACCTTCGGTTGACCACCTCTCTGAGGTTAATGGACCATATTCTTCTAATGATTCTTCTGATAAATCTTCATAATCTATCCTTCTCCTTTTTCGAAGACTATAGTGTCTCTTTTTAACAGGTTTATCGACATTATCACCTCTCTTCCTCTTCCGATTATTTGGCTCATTATCAACTATAAAATCATCCAAAGAGTTGGAAGTATCTTCTTCCATATTTGACTCGTCATCAAAGCTTTTTGAAGTTGACTCGTCATCTAAACTTTCAGATAATTCATCAGATGTTTCTAATGATTCGGTATCTTCAAAATTATCCATATTATCATTCTTATCAATAGTCATATTGCCTTTATATTTAATATAGTTAATTAATCCTTTAAATAAATATCAATTTTTTTAAAGAAAGTTTGTACTATTCATATTTTTCAAAAGAATACATGCCATAATTTATATCTAAATTAGTACATACTATAAGCATAAATGCTTATACCAATAGTCCAACCATATCATTCAATCGAATCAAACAATCTTTCTTATTATCAGCATTAATAGAATAGTGCATAATATCAGATGTATACTCTATCTGATGATTGAACATAGTGATAGTATAACTGGGATAACTACTATTATTAGTTAGTTGGCCAATCTTTTCGCCTTGTTGCATCCATATTGCTTCCGGTACAACAGTTGCATATTTATTTTTGGGACAATTCTTTAAAAAGTTCATTAATTTAGGATTTGTTAGTGTATTATTAGTTCCTTGATTATAATTAATTAAGATAACAACAAATACTAATCTTGTATTCGGTTGGGGTCTTAAATAATCATCACAAGCGAAGCAACTACTTGAGGGTCTTGTACCAGCACCAACACCGACACCAGAATAAGTATAATTACCTAAAATAACAGATGCATAATCTCTCTCATGAACACCCGGAGGAATAAAATAGTCAGAATAAAATTTTAAACCTGTAAATGTATAATCACCTCTATTAAATATTCCAACTTCTTTAAGATATCCTGAATATGGCATATGAACAGATTTATGATCTTGTAATAATACTCTTGATAAATATCCAGAACCTTCTAATAATTGACCGACTGTTTTAGTATCAACCAAATTTTGCAATCTAATTTTCTTATTATATATCGTAAATGTTAAATCATTATCTATTTCAAAACCTCTCAATCGACCATCTGTAGTCGCCGTAATAATATTATTTTTGTATGGATGATATTTAATTGGCCTATCAATATAGAATTGACTATATTTATTAAACACAACTTCTTTCATAAGAGTATTTGCATATCTATAATATATATACTCTTTACCAGAACCATCAATAACTTCGGGGATAACAATACGATTGTTAGTTCTAAATGATTTTGAGAAGAATAATAGGCAACAATTTTTATCATTAACACTTGTATCTCTAATAATATTCTCAACATTAAAAAATTTTTCAATTAAGAAAGATGATGTATCTTTATATTCAGTTGATACATTTGAATGGATAACACGATTTAGCATAACATACGCCTTATTATTTGATTCTGCTTTATTGATGTCAATATCACCGGAAAAGAGCAGTGTTATAATATTACTACTTTTATTATGTTCAAATAAGTTAATATTGTAAGAAACTTTATCGGATGGACATAATTCTATACTTCTACTCACAAAATATGATCGGATTGTTTCATTAATATTATCTATATTTTTGAGATGTATTTTATTAACTACAATATCATTGCTATTAATATGATTGCTCATATTTGTAATTACTAAAAAATAGTTATATAAAGATTTATCGAATTTATAATCACTTATTGGAGATATAAATTTGAATTCTAGGAATCTTTTAATCATCTTCTATATATATTATAATGAATATAAATATAAATTTATATTGATATTCACTATTAATTCATCCTCTGTTACTATTGGAAATTAATTTTTGGAATTCTTTGTCTGTAATATCAAGTATTGCATCAATAGATCTTAAATAACCTTCAATTATTGGTCTCTTTTTATCTTCCGGAGTATCTGGATCAACATATACACCAAAACAACAATCATATAATTCACATATTCTACTTATCTTTTTAACATCCCATAGGTTTTTTAATTTATTATAATCTAATAATGTCTCATATTCTTTTTCTTTCTCTAATATGTATTTTGGTAAATGACTATCATTATATCTGCCCTCCATTCCATCCTCCAACAAATTGATGTAAAATTGTAGTGCTAATATAACATTGCCATATTCATATGTCTCTTGTAACTTTTTAAATGCATCACAAACATATTTAACCATTTTATATAACTCTTCACTTTTAGATATTTCATATGCATTTAAGTTATTCATGCCTTTCTTATCTTCTGAATTTTCAGAATCAAACTCACTCCCCATCACTTCGTGAATAGCAACTTCATGAACACTATTTTCATCTATATCTTCATTAATTAAGAACCATTTAACAACTCGAATTATAACGTAGTATAATTCACTTATATTCTCTCTTCCATCTCCATTGTATAGCCTAAGTATTGGTTGGTATTCAGAAGGTTTTTGAAGAGTTAGTATATGGTTCTGAACACTTACCTTAGTATGAATTTCACTAAAATTAAGAGCCACAAGCCGGCACAGTGTACCCAAAGGATCCAATAATTGTTTTTTCATACTCTTACTATAATATATTTGAACATTATTTTTTAAGTATTTCATATTCAAATTTTTAAAAAATTGATCTTTTAATAGATAAATAATAATTAATAAAATTTATTTTTTTAGTATAGATTAACTAGTTTATAATTTTAACCAACTTTGTGTTTTTGCATATGTAGTTTCCCAGTCATATTGTGACCAAGTACATACTGGAATACCATTCGTCATAACAAATGTTCTCTCTTCTGTACATAATGCATATACAAATTCACTTTCTAATTTTTCTTTAATTATTGTGCAATTATTAATTAAATTTTCAAATGTCACTTCTTTTCCATCTTTTAATAAGGGATGACCTCCAGTAGCTCTTAAATCTTCAAATGGTAGATTAGTACCAAATGTATCTTTTTTAATACATATAAAATCAGATGTTGGTACAAATTTAATATTGTAAATAACATTAATGAATTTACCATTTATATCTTTGACCTTATCACCTGCTCTAATATCTTTAATTTGAACTAAACCAAATGGTGTTTCTATTTTGGCTGTTGGATAGATACAACATGCTACTGTAGTAAAATTATTCAATATACCATTTTTTACTAAATAATAATATTTGGCGTCTAATTCTTGAAATTCAGTTGGTTGTAATGTATTAAACATACTGTCTGCGCTTGCAGCTAGATCATTTTGTGTGAATGCCATGTTCAATAGAGATTGTACATCTGTGTATGTCATGGTACCTAGATTGAAGGAATTAACTGATGCAATTTCAAAACTAACACAATCATTTAATATTATAGTTTCTAAAGATGGAATATTAATGATATTGAAAATAGGTAGCATAATATATGGAAACGATTCCATTGTGTCACGTCCAATACCATGTAATTGACCATTTGTANNGTACTATTTATATACAATCCAACAATAATTATGTCGTTAGCTTGTGTAAAATATTGTGTTCCATTTAATGTAAAATATAAAAAAGATATATTTGATTCATATTTATATCCATTTATAACAATTATATTACTCATTAAATATAATTATATATTATATAAATTTTATTATTGTAACATATAATAAAAAGTTGATTTTTTAATTAATAAATAATATAAACATTAATCCATATTTATATTAATATATGAAAAAACAAGATCTAAATAATGCTGTAAAAGAGATACTTGAAGATCCAGATGGATATGCAAGAGAAATTACAGTTACAAAATTAGTCAATGTACTAAAGGCACTTTCAGATCATTATTATAATACAGGGGAAAGTTTAGTATCCGATGAGATTTATGATATTCTTAAAGATATTTTAGAGGAAAGAGACCCAACAAATAAATACTTGGTAGAGATTGGGGCTCCAATTGTTAAAAGTAAAGATAAAGTAACTCTTCCATATTTTATGCCTAGTTTAGATAAGATAAAACCTGCAACTGATGCACTTGATAAATGGAAAAAGAAATATAAGGGACCATATACTCTAAGTGATAAATTAGATGGTGTTTCTGGTTTATTAATTAAAGACAATAAAAATGGTAATAAATTATATACCAGGGGTGATGGTGTTAAAGGTCAAGATATTTCTTACCTCTTACCATATCTAATTTCAACAAAAGGAAATAAGTTAAAAGATATTCCAGATGGTGCTGCAATTAGAGGAGAATTAATTATTAGTAAAAAAGATTTTAAAAAGATAGAGAATGAAATGAAAAATGCTAGAAATGCTGTTGCTGGTTTAGTTAATTCAAAAACTGTTCCTTTAGATATTGCTAAACTAACTACCTTTATTGGTTACTCAATATTAAATCCACAATATAATCATGTTGAACAGATGAAAAAATTAGAAGAATGGAATTTTCCAAATGTTAATTATAAAGTCATTAAGGTTAGTAAAGA
>JABAOC010004609.1_pt4 | contig 16355 bp, 14 predicted proteins | sample 7062161 | NCBI WGS metagenome assembly JABAOC01 (sample SAMN14538625, study PRJNA623070) | marine sediment metagenome | biome: marine biome [ENVO:00000428]; feature: marine pelagic biome [ENVO:01000023]; material: deep marine sediment [ENVO:00002113] | place: India: Gulf of Khambhat ... | reverse complement strand
CCTGCCGAAGAACTGTTTGCGCGGGGAATAGTCCAAAAAGGCCTTCAAAACTCTTTGCAATCAAATACACTACCAATTCTGCTCAGTGGCCTGCTGTTTGGGCTGTGGCACATCGAACCATACCGCATTGTAGGTGTCAGCGTGGGAGGAATATGTTTTGCCTATGTGTACCAAAAATCTGGAAATAACCTCATTGTTGTTGCATTGCTACATGGAGTGTATGATGCTTTTTCCATAACAATAGCCTTTGTTGCGCAGCAGTATCTCACGACTGGAGTGATTCCGTTACTTTGATTGAGTCTTTCACGTATCATAACTTGAACTGCAGAATCAATCACTAGTACCATCTTTTTGGCTGATGTATAAAGTCGTTCTTGTGGAGAGTAGCCTAGTCATTTGCTATTTCTGTCAATTTGAGCAAAACGACGACTATTTAGGGCTTCAATACAAAACTTGATTGAAGAATCCAACAAAGCTGCCAGGTTTGGAACACGATTGAAATATGAAGCAATTCGGGCAAAATCGGCCATATTAAACAAGTACTCAAATCCCGATAGTTGGTTTTGGGTCGAGGCTTCTACCAATCCATACAGAGGTTGTCAACATAATTGTGCTTATTGTGATGGAAAAGCTGAATATTATCGGATTAAAAACTTTGCAAGTCACATTAGGGTGAAAACCAACGCACCTCAGCTCCTCACAAAGGAGCTTACAAAACTAGGCTTCCATGAGACATTTCGACCAGGCCGAAAAACCCTCCTTGATTACCTTCCAAATGAAGCACAGGAAAGGAGGGCTTTGGAGGGATTAAAGAAAAAAACCCAACGTAAATTTCTTATCGCAGTTGGGGGAGGAGTTTGTGATGTCTATCAACCTGCGGAAGCAGAATTCAAGGTGACACGCGCTCTTCTAAAAGTTTGTCGTGATTTTGGGTTTCCTGTCTCCATGTTAACCAAAAATGTCCTTATTCTCCGCGATCTTGATCTCTTGAAAGAGATTAATGAAATTTCCTATACTAATGTGTCCTTTTCTATCACATTAGTAGATGAAAAGCTCAGAAAAATCTTTGAACCCGGGAGTTCTCCTTCAACTGATCGATTTGCAGCTTTACAAAAAGTTAGACGTGCAAGATTACCTGGGGGGGTGATGTTCATGCCCATATTACCAGGAATTGGGGATACAGATGAGAATATGCGTGCCATCATTGGGCGTGCAAAAGAAGTAGGAGCAGAATTTGTATTGCCTGCTAGTCTTACTTTAAAGCCAGGTCGAAACAAGGATGCATTTTTACAAGTAATTACAGCGAATTTCCCTGAGAAATTGCCGCTCTACAAAGATATCTACCGTCTCAATAATAAATTCGGGATTGGAGACTCCTCAAAATGTATAAACGTGNNNNTGATAGAATCTCTCGCTACCTTGGAAACGCTAGAACATTTCTAGGGATACCAAATAACTTGCGTGTATCAGAGATACTCCATGAAATTGCCTATTTGATCCAATTTGTTCATCAACAGGGGTGGAAGAACGCCCGGCCTTACACGAAGGCCGCACAAGCCATAGAAGACCATGATGAAGACGTTAATATACTCTCGATTAAGGAGCTCCAGAATATTCCAAATGTTGAAACATCCATCGCACAGATTGTTCACGAGATATTAGAAACAGGGACATGTGGACTGAAAGAGAAACTATATTGACTTTTCCTTTCTAGGATTAACATCTAGATATCAATTATTGGTTATTTTTATTCCATAGGATATCTTCATCCATCGTACTCAGAAGAACTTCATCGCTCAGTAAAATTTATTATTTTCAAATCTTATCTTGAAAAAATTAATTAAAATTAAAGGGGGCACAGGATATGAGTATAGATTTTGGAGATGGAGTAGATAAAGTCAAAATTAGAATTATTACTGAAAACACAACCGACATTACTCTAAGAACTGATATTAAATTTAAAGACAAGGTACAACAACCAGGTCCATCAGCCTTGAGGTGTTTAGCCGAGCATGGATTGGCTATGCTTATCGAAGTGTATAAAGATAATTTGGTTAAAACATTCCTGATAGATGCAGGTGGACTATTAGGATCAGTTTCTAATAATTTGAAAGCACTTCAAATTGATATAAGTAAAATTGATAAATTTATTCTTACACATGGTCATTTTGATCATTTTGGAGGACTCAATCAAATTATCAATCAATTTTCTCCTGGAACTGAAATAATCATAGCTAACAATGCATTTTTACCCAAATGGGCACTCATGGGCGAATTAGTAAGTAAGTTAATACAATTGAATTTAGAAAAGCTAAAACAACTACAATCAGAAAAAAAATTTTTTCGGGCACCCATGCTCAATAAAGTGCGATTCAATGAACAGATAAAGAATAAAAATCTAAAGTTGCAGGAAACAAGTGTACCTATTCAATTGACTACCGGAGTCTGGACCAGCGGTGTAATAGAAACTTCCATAAAAGAAGAATTAACAACGGGATTATATGTTCAGAAAAATGGTGAAATTCTATTCGATGATTTCAAAGATGAGATATCTGTTTTTATTAATGTTAAAAATAAGGGTTTAGTGATTTTTACTGGATGTGGCCACACGGGAATAATGAATACCGTAAAAATGTCGCAAAAACTTTCTGGAATCGATAAAGTTTATGCGTTGATTGGTGGCTATCACATGAATTGGGCAAATAAAGAGCGAATTGATCAATCCATAGACTACTTAAAAAAATTAAATCCAGAAATCTTGTGTGCGATGCATTGTAGTGGGTTCTATTTTACCGCCCGCCTTATGAATGAGATTCCAGAAAGCGCAGTTCGAGGAATCGTAGGAACTGTTATCAGTCTCTAGGGCTTGAGTTTTGATATAAAACTCGAATTCAAACTTATAGAGTATTTCCTATCTAAATGAGAGGGAGGTAATATGGAAGTACTTTTAGAAACAAAGAAACTTTCGGAAAAATCGTAATACATTAGATAATGAACAATTTGACCAGAAACTAATCTTCCTAACACAGTAATTAGAGTGAATAAAATGAATAATCCCAAATTACCGTCACAAAATGAATATAACAAGCGTATAGAACGCTTACAAACTGCTTTGCGGGAAATGAATCTCGATGGAGCGCTTCTTTTCCAACGTGTCGATGTTTTGTATTTCAGTGGAACGGGACAAAATGCTGCACTGTTTATCCCCTCTTCAGGTATACCCTTATTAATGGTACGGCAAAGTTACGAACGAGTCCAAAAGGAGCGGATCGCTGGAAGAATTACCCAATTCCACCGAATGAAGGATATCTCACGTATATTAATGGATCATGGTATATGTGATTTAACTCGACTTGGTTTAGAATTTGATATTCTTCCTATCCTTGAGTTCCAGAAGTTGAAACATTCCCTCGAGGTCCAAGAATTTCTGAATATATCTCCATTGGTGCTAAATCTCAGAATGATCAAAAGCCCAACAGAAGTGGAATTAATGAAACAAGCTGCAAGAGTGGTCAGAATTGGTCATGAGCGTGCATGTGAAATTCTAGAAACCAATGGTGTGGGTATTCGAGAAATCGAACTTGCTGCGGAAGTTGAAGCTGCTATGCGTCGGGAAGGGCATGATGGGCTGATCCATCTTCGCCATTGGAATCAAGAAAATTTTTATGGACATATCCTTTCTGGCCCAAACGGAGCTCTGCCAAGTTATGTCGCTTCACCAACAGGAGGTCAGGGGATTAGTATTGCCGTCCCCCAGGGCGCTGGAAATCGGAAAATTAAGAAGAACGAACCAATTTTGGTCGATATAGTGGGTTCGTTTCAAGGCTATTACACTGATGCATCTCGGACTTATGTCATAGGGCAGCTACCCAACCTGCTGCTCAATGCCTATAAACTCACCTTTCAAATTTTAAAGCAAGCTATCAAGCTTATACATCCTGGAACTCTCTCAAATGAAGTTTTTAAGACTGCTTTAGCTATGGCAAAGGAAGGCGGTTATGAACAGGGATTTATGGGCTGTACCGACGACCGGGCTCCTTTTTTAGGACATGGAATAGGAATGGAACTTGATGAACCCCCCGTTTTGTCGAAAAGGAGTGAAATCCGACTTCAAAAGAACATGACTCTTGCCATCGAGCCCAAAATCGCATTTCCAAAGGTTGGAGTCGTCGGTGTTGAAGACACTCTTCATCTAACAGATACGGGTTTAAAATCTTTGATTCAATGGGAGAATTTTCTTGAAGTCATATGAAATGAATTTATAAAGCAGAGCTCCTTTTAGGAGATGAAATGTCTAATAAACGGTTAAATATCATACCAAGAAGTAGGACCTCGCCACTTGTATTAATGAGATGGTTTACTACTCTCTTTGAGACCTATTGGCAACAATTACACTGTTTAAATCCCTATCCCTGCTACCACTTGGAATTCCAATCATTCTAGTCGAATACCTATAAATTCATCTGGTAAAGCAAAATCTGGTGTCATAGTGACACGTTCTGTATTAAGGAGCTCTTCTGCTAACTCTTCTAACAATTCTTCTCGTTGATTTTCTGTGATTTTCAACATAAATTCTCGTATTCTCATGTGAAACGCCTTAAGTTCAATTTCAGAAAGGTCAGTTAAATTCTTCCATGAACAAGTGGCGTTTGCTAGGAATTCTTCAATCTCAAGAAACTTTTGTAACATGAACGCCAAAATTTGCTTGCGCATCACCAATAAGAACAGGATTACTGTTGTTTTAAGACGAGAATCTTGCTGGATTTCTTCAGGATACCCTTTAATCGCACGATAAAACCCCAAAGCGAAAAAATTACTGCCTGGAATCTCTATTGTTCCAGCATATTTTGTTAGTTTCTGATCTCGATAATCGATTCCAGACANNGTGAGATTAAATACTTCTGCTTCGTCTAAAAGGGATTTATTGAAAATTGTAGTCGGTCCAGCAGAGCCCGCATAGGTGGCTACTAAGCCGATTTCACCTGCCAACTTCTCATCAAGAAGTTTCCTCAACTCCAGATATTCTTTAGTTCGCACAAGTGTATTTTGAAGAGTTTCAACTTGTTTCCGCTCAGAAATGTCACGGGTAACACCTAAAATTCCAAAAGGCTGGCCATTGTCCCGGAGGAAAGTCATTTTGACTTCTGTCCAGATAGTAGAACCATCCTTACAGTATTGTTCCAATTCTAATGTCCGTGTCCTAGACAGGTCCTTTTGTTTCATGTTTTCTATAGCCATTTCTTCTGCAAACGCTTTCCTTGCAACCTCAAGAGAGGCCGGAGTCAGGATATCTTCCAATGTCTGGACCATCGCTTCCTTCACACTGTAACCGCGTAGTCGTGTGATTGTGGGGCTGACATAGGTATACCGCAAGTTTAGATCCATAGTCCAGATGATATCGGTTACGTTCTCAACAAGGAGTCGGTAACGGGTCTCACTTTCCTGCAGTGCTTCCTCTGCCTGCTTGCGCTTGGTGATATCATCTGTGACCCAGATTAGGCCTGTTACTTTCTTCTCTTCTATTAAAGGATGAATTTCAGTTTCTAAATACCTCTGCTCCCTTATTGGGATTTCATACGTATGATCGAGGACGCAGGAACTCCGACTTTCGAGCACTGCTGCTGCTGATTCTCGAAGCGCGGCTTCCGTTGGAAACTTAATGATAGTGAACAAATCTCTTCCTAAAATGTCTTCTTCCACGATCCCAAAAAGTTTTGTAACAGCTCTATTATAACTAACAATGTTATATTGTGTATCAGTGATAATGATGGCTTCTGTGATGCTATCTAAGATGGTTGTGTTTAATGTTGTCAATTGGATTAATCTTTCTTTAGCTTCTTCAAACAAATTTTTGTATAAATCTCTTGAAACCATTAGACCTTCCGCTCCTGCAAGATTCTTGAAACTTATATCCAACCTATCACTTTACTTATTTATTAGGTCATTATATTCTTATAAATTATTAAGCTGTATAAGGGAATCCATGCTTTAAGCTCAAAGTATGTACATGGTTCACAGATGCTCGGTGGTTTTGCTTAATTGTGCGACAAAAACTGTGCAATATACATTATGACTCAAATTATTAGATATAAGAACTACATTTGTAGACGTTGCAAATTCAATCAGTCAAAAGTGCATTTTTCTCATAGCAGTAATTCTTAGCTTCTAAATTAAGCAAAAAAACCGCATAGAATACAAAAACAGCTGAAATCGATATTCATCAGCATTCCAAATTCCCAGAACCACATATTTGAGGAATTTTTCCCCGTATTTCACTTTATTCAAAAACTGCATAAGGGAGGCTTAAGACTTTTTATGTCATCTTAACAAAAATAGGGTATCCTTGAAAGTTAGTGATACAACATGTTGCCAGATGATGCCAATACAATGAATAAAGCCACAAAATTATTACGTGATCTCATCCGAATAAATACTGCGAATCCCCCGGGCAATGAAACCAAAGCAGCTCAATATTTATACAATTTTCTCTCGCAAGAAGATTTCGAACCCGAGATCTTGGAATCTGCGGGAGGGCGTGGGAATCTCCTTGTGCGGCTTCCTGGTGAGAATGGGCAATCTCTTCTCTTACTCAGTCATCTGGATGTTGTCCCAGCTAGCCCAGAAGGCTGGGATCTTGACCCTTGGAAGGGAGAAATTAAAGACGGGTTCGTCTATGGACGAGGCGCGCTGGATTGTAGAGTTTAGTTGTAATAGAAGCGTTAACCCTTGTACTCTTAAAACGGGAGGGATTTCGTCCGAAAGGTGACATTATCTTAGCGGCAGTGGCAGATGAAGAGAAAGGTGGGAAATTGGGAGCAGGATGGCTCGTTAAAAATCATCCAGATAAGGTTCGAGCCGCGTTAGTGATTAATGAAGGCGGGGGAATTGGAATCCCTATGAATGGGGCGAATAAATACCTTATCCAAGTTGCGGAAAAGGGTGTTTACTGGACCAAAATCCGAATAAAGGGAGCCCCGGGCCATGCCTCCATTCCAACGGTCGGGGACAATGCATTAGTCTCGATGGCAGCTGTTATTGAAAAATTAGGTAAGCACCGTACTCCTATCAAAATTCAGGAGGTCGTGAGAGAGATGGTTTTTAAATTAGCCGGAAGAGGGGTAGGAAGCCGGTTACTTTTGACACCTTTTCTGACTGACCGCTTGCTGAATCGACTAAGAAAGAAGATGCCAGAGATGTCTGAACTATTCCGTGCCCTCGTAAGAATTACAATTGCCCCGACAATGCTTCGCGCTGGTGTGAAAGAGAATATCATTCCTGAAATAGCGGATGCCGTCCTCGACTGTAGACTGCTCCCAGGTCAAGATTTTGAAGACCTTAAGGCTGTATTTGCGAAAGCGCTAGGTAATCTGTCCCAACTAGAAATCGAACTTGTAACACAAGACCCAGGGACGGTTTCCCCACATGATTCCGAGCTTTTCGCCGCGATCGAGCGACAAATAGCGGCTGTGGATCCAGGCGCGACTTATGTGCCCTTTTTGGTCAGTGGCGGGACAGACAGCAGATTCTTCCGAAAAGCCTTTGGATCGGTGGCTTATGGTTTCCAACCCATTAAACCTGATATTCCCTTATCCGACCTCATCAAGTTGACTCATGGACGAAATGAACGAATAAGCCAAGAGAATCTTGTTTTTGGCACGAAAATTTTGTATCACCTGACGAAAGACCTACTATCGTGAAGTTTACGTCTGGATTACACCCTTGAAGAATAAAAAAAAGGGTGATAGGCCTCTGACCTCAGATGTACTTGAGCAACGAGTCCGGATGGCTCTTCTTAAGCTTTTCATACCAAATGCATAAGCGCCAGAGAATTATTAGTCCGATAATCCAGAAGATCGCGGTTCCTACCAAATTCATTTGGAAGGATGTCGGCCTGTTTATCCAACTTACCCAAAACTTATAGAGCAATATATGTATGATATAGAAGAAAAGAGGAACCTTTCCGAAGGTGAGGATGACTCCTGTGATGCCACGAGAGAAGTTGGAGCGGTTCTGGAGGATAAGGCCAAGAGCAAGGAAGAAACACATACCTCCGAGGGTCCATAACAGGAATGCGATGCTTGGTGGGTATTTTGCCATGAATAACCAGTCCTGAATTGTATTATCTGTGTTCCCCAGCCGCGGAAGCCGATTCCCATAACCTTTCAGAAGCCGTACCACAAACCAGAGTACTAGAGCTGCTCCTCCGACCACTACAATAGGTAAGACCAACCGTTTGATTTTTTCCCTTTCGTATGAGGTTAGAAAGATACCAAAACACCAACCGAGCCCCATAACACCAATCCATGGTATAATTGGGTAGAGTCCAACATAAGGCCACCATTCGAAGTTCGGGTGAAAGAGAATTACTTTGAGGTACCAACGAAATCCATCACCCACACCTAGTCTGATTAGGATATGCCAGAGCCAGTCGAATTTGAAGAATGGTTGACCAATTATGATAAAAATAGAGAACCCTAAGATAGCAATGGGGGGAATGCGGCGAAGGACGCTGAAGATGATGAAGCATATGGCAATACTGGCAAGGACTCCGAAGTACAAGTAGGGGGTGGGGAGGTGAGGTGGTAAGTTATAGAAGAAGGCGGGAGCGATGATAAAGGCCTCAAAGAAGAGTAATATGGCACCTCTTTTTATTATCCGGAGAGTGATGTCCCTTTGGGACTCACCACGAGCAAGCCTCCCCACCGTGGAGAGGGCTAAGGCGGTTCCTGCAAGAAATATAAAGGTTGGGGCGCACCAATGAGTAATGAATCGGAGGAGAAACTGAGTGAAGTTGGGGAAAACGGGTCGGTATAATGTTGGCACTCCATCTGGAAGCATCCATAAGCCCTCATTCCCCCGGCGCCCAGGGTTCCAAAAGACAGAAACGTGGTCCCAAGCCATGAGCACCATTACGATACCGCGAGCGAAATCAATGAAGGGAAGCCGAGCCTGCACTGGGTTCTGCACTGGGTTCTGACTGGGCTTGGCGATGGCTTTGACATTAAAAATTGCTTTGACATGGGATCTTGTTAGATAGAAGATTATTATAATGTAGTTAGCAATATAGCTGACTATAATCAAGATTGCTTCTAAGCTTAAGACGCTTTCCTCGACTGTAAAATCCAATAATACGATAATTAACACTGGGATATTGAACCATAACACAAAGATGCCGATTAATGCGATTATTATGCTCAGCCACCATGCCCAATTCCTTCTCATCCATAATCCATACGCAAGGAGAAAGCTCCCCACCACGGAAGCAGGAGTGATGAGCTCATTAAAAAACAATTGAAAAAAGGATTCCCATGAATGGATCACTAACAAAAGGATTATTAGTACCATAATCCCTATGAGAAGATTGTACCCCACTAAGAGAGTTAATCCCAGAGGTCTTGCTTGTTTTTCTGAGATTTCATTCAACTTACAACTTCCTTGAGCTAATATAGTAGGTAATTGACAAAATAAGTGGTTTTTAAATTTTTTGCGGCACCGATTATGTGTGATTAATTGCTAACTCTTCTTGGGGAGATCGAACTTCTTCATCATTTCCATGATGGACTTCTCAAGACGCTTTAATCCCTCGTCCACTTGTTCCTTCGTGATGACGAGGGAGGGCAGTAACCGGATTATGTTTGAAGGAGTAGTGTGCTCATCAACTATTACACCGTTCTCTTGCGCCTTAACTATCAGGTAGACTATCGGACTATATTTAGGATCATTCTTTTGCTCAGGTGTGAGTTCTTTGGGTACGATATTCTCCTTAGTTTCAGGGTTCTTTATGAATTCGATGCCCATGAATAGACCGAGGCCTCGGATGTCGCCAATCACCGGAAGCCTCTCCTGCATCCCTCTGAGTTCATCCTTCATGTAGACGCCCATTTTCGCGGCCCGGTCGGCGAGCTTCTCCTTGTAATAATAATCAATAACAGCGAGACTGGTGGCGCATGCTAGAGGGTGGCCATAGTAGGTGTGACTGTGAGGGAATCCATTTTCAGTGAAGTAGTTGGCAAGCTTCTTGTTGGCGATGGTAGCGCCAAGGGGCACGTAACCGGCTGTGATGCCCTTCGCATAGGTCTCTATGTCCGGCACTATGTTCCAGTGCTCGCAGGCGAACATCTTCCCTGTCCGGGCGAAGGCTGTCATCACTTCGTCGAAGATCAATAGCACACCCATCTCATCACAGATTTTCCGTACCTTCTGCCAATATCCATCAGGGGGAACCACTTGGCCAGCCCAGCTACAGATGGGTTCCGCCATAACTGCGGCAACTGAGTAGGGTCCCTCCTTCTCGATTGTGTAGTGGATGAAGTCGGCGCACAGGAGATCGCACTCAGGGTAAGTCTTCTTATAGAAGCATCGGTAACAGTAGGGCGAGGGTACGTGTTTAAACTCCTCGAAGAGAGTGAGACCAGGAAAATGCCGGTTGCGCACGCTGCCGCCCACACTCACCGTCGCGTATGTACTTCCGTGATACGCGTCCCAGAAGCTGATGATCTTTGATGCACCTCTGTAAAGCTGGGCGAGCTTTAGAGCAGCTTCATTGGCCTCGGCGCCGCTATTACTGAAGAAGGTCTGGCAGAGGTCTTCTGGGGTAATCTGGGCAAGACGCCGTGCAAGCTGGATAAGAGGTTCGGTGTAATAGCTAGGGGAGGCGTATGCCAGATTGTCCAACTGCTTTTTCGCTGCCTCGATGATCTCCTGGTTATTAAGGCCAATGTTCACGTTGAAGATCTGTGAGATGAGATCAATATAGCACTTGCCCTTTGCGTCCCAGAAGTGAACGCCGTTGCCTCTGACGAGGATAAGTTTCTCGTATCCGGGTCGGGGCTTCCACCTCTGGATTAAATACGTCTTGGCATCCGCATAAAGGCGGTTAACTTGGTCTTCAGAATAGGTTTTTTGACTCATGACAACACCAGTAACGGAGTCCAAAATAAGGATTATTTGAGATGTTCTATTGTAGCACTTAATAGAATTGAATCGGTTGAAATTTGTGGTCCCTTCGGAACTACTTAAGGAACTCTTTATACCGGGACTGTTTGATTAATATGCGGCTCATGTTTATCACGGTTACTACATCTTCGGACAAGTTCTTTTTCTCTTACACGAGAATATATTGTACAATAGAAATTCATGGCTTTTTTGGCACGCATTACCATATCAATCTTTTTTATCGAATCCGAGGAACTTACTCCAACGATTCAAGCAAAAAATCTTTGTCTTCTTTAGTTTAGCAGATAATTATCCAGATAACTCACTGATCACTGATTTTGGAATTTTCTTGGTAGTTCTATAAAAAAGGCGGTACATTTATATAGCGAGATTTGGTTGGCACACGTTTAGGTAATATTAGGGGAATACGAGTATGGTGCCTCAAATACTCATTGATGCTTTAATTTATGCGAATTTATTACTTGTTCTATCTATCGGCTTCACACTAACATATATGACTGCGAGAATCCCCAATTTTTCACACGGGACTCTAGCTGCTATTGGCGTCTATGTAACCTTCCACATGCACCGTGTTTTGAACTTGAACCCATACAGTGCAATGCCGGTGGCCTGTGCTCTGGTTGCTGGCATATTGATTGCTCTATACTACGTCGTCATTCGCACGTTAATCCGAATGGGTGCAACCGTCATCTCTCTGACAGTATCTACTATCGCGCTTGAGATCATTCTCTTCGCTGCGCTAATGATTTATGTGGAGGACATCAGCAGTAGATCAGGCGTATTTTCTATGGCATTTATATTAAGAGAAAGCGATTTCAAGGTTATGGACCTGCCAGGAATCTTGATCGTCTCTATACTGCTCAGCATATTTCTCATAGTCGGGCTCCACCTGCTGCTAACTTATACTAAGTTCGGAATAAGCATGAGAGCGACTGTCGAAAATCCAGAGTTAGCCAAAATAATGGGTATCAACACAGAATTTATCATAGCCATTTCATGGCTGCTAACGGGAGGGCTTGCTGGGCTTGCCGGAAGTTTGTTGCCAATGTGGTTGCAAGGAACCCCGCAGATAGGATTTTTATTATTAATCAGCGTATTCGCAGCTTCCATCCTAGGCCTAGGTGGAATTCGAAGTATCTATGGCGCCATGATCGGGGGCCTCATCGTTGGGTTGACCGAGGTTCTAGGAACAGTCGCGCTGGCTCGAGTATTTGGTCCTGCCATTCCAGCTTACCGATTGTTAATACCCCTCACCATTATGTCAGTCATTTTGCTGATCGCTCCCACTGGGATAGTTGGGTTAATAGACAAATACAAAAGCGCCAGAATGGCACGAGAGGAGGAAGTAGCCAATGTCTAAAATAATATCTAACGTATCTAACTTATTGTCCAACTTCATCAAATGGGTACGAACGGGGTACAACATTATCTACGTGCTCCTGTTTTTGGTGATCGTATACCTTCTCAACCCAATACTTCTTTGTCGGCCATGTCTTTTACAATTAATCGCCTTCTTTTCACTCTACTTCATTATCACTGTGAGCTTGAACTTCCAATATGGGTATGCAGGGGTTCCAAACTTTGGCATGGTGCTCCCAGTGGCTGCGGGGGCCTTCGTATCCGGAGCTTTAGCTGGAAGGATCGCAATGTGGTATTATGGTGTCGGAGAGGGGCTGGATTTCATCGATGATAATAACACTGTCACATATCAGATCAATGCTCACCTAGCCAACGATCCGCTGGGTGGAATAATGATTTTTGTATTAATACTCGTTATTGCTGTTGTCATTGCATTCGGCTTAGGGTATGTCGCATCACGTCCTGCCATTAGGTTGAGAGCAGATTACCTAATTATAGTATTGATCTCGATGGGCGAAGCCATTCGGATAATCGGCAGGAACTATCCCCGTCTTGTGGGAGCTACCATGATGGTTAGCGTTCCCGATATCCTCTTATGGTTAGGAGATTGGCGTTCCACTTTCTACACGCTCATGTTTATCGTGGCTGCGCTCCTTCTATTTGCAATGGTCGAAAAAATGACAACTTCACCCTATGGAAGAGTCCTGAAGGCTGTCAGGGAAAATGAGGTGACCGCCGAAACTTTGGGCAAGGATGTTATCTCGATAAAGACCTTGACACTAGTGATTGGATCCGGCATCGCTGCCGTAGCTGGTGTATTGTGGAGCTTTTATTTGAAGGTTGTGGATGCTTCAGGGTATCTCCGCCTTGATTTTACGTTCTGGCCTTGGCTTATGATGATGATCGGAGGGATGGGAAACAATCGCGGTGCTGTTGCTGGAGCTGGCGGTGTCGTAGTCTTTCGGAGGCTCCTTATTTTTTACAAGCATGATATATCCGGGTTCTTCCCATTCTCTGTTGTGTGGCTTGAGCAACTATTGCTTGGGATCGCCTTGCTCCTCTTCATAATGTTCAGGCCTCAAGGTCTAATCCCTGAAGAGCCGACAAAGCTGAGGGGGATAAATAGAGAGGAATACGAGGTTATTCGCAACCGTGTGAGAAGCAAGGGTTCGAATTAGGATTCTCTTTATCTCGAATACAAGAAAGAAGGATAAGGTGTTTTCCTCTCTCTAATTATAGTAATAAAGTTGCCGCGCCCAAAAAAAAATGTACATGGGTCTAAGTGAGCCCCAAATACATGCGATCGAACTCCTCATGGGACAACAACTTTTGAGCTCCCCCTTCAAAAATTGTCCGTCCATTAGCGAGAAGATACGCCTTCGTTCCGATTTCGAGGGCTTGCTTGACAGCTTGCTCTACCACAATTAATGTTAGACCTAAACTGTCCTTTAGCTCAACGATCTTAGATAGCACTTCGAAGGCTACCTTGGGGGCTAGATGAGCAGTTGGCTCATCAAAAAGCATCACCTTTGGCTCCCGCAACAAAGACATGGCCATTGCCACCATTTGACGCTCCCCTCCACTGAGGGTTTTGAGTTTTTGGTCATAGAATTCGTTAACGATAGGGTAGAGGGAGGCGACATAATCAACCTGCTTTTCGAATTCCTCTTTGCTCAGTGCATGACCGGACATTATTAGGTTCTCTCGAACCGTCAAGGTGGAAAAAACGCTCTCTGTTTGTGGTAAGTAGGCAATGCCGCTTAGAGCTCTTTCATGGGCAGGCATCGTGGTTATATCTTCGTCTCCAAACTGAACGGTTCCGGAATAAACACTTGTCAACCCCATAATGGACTTCAGAAGGGTACTCTTGCCTGATCCATTGGGCCCTACGATGACAGTTATCTCTTTCGCCTCGGCGGTAAAATTGATGTCGTAAAGGACTTGATATTTGCCGTAACCCGCATTGAGGCCCGTAACCTGAAGTATTTTCATGTTTCATTCCTCTACAAACATGGGTATTTCAGTGTATGCCTCAATAACTTTAGGATTGTTCACTACTTCGGTGGGTGTTCCCTCACAACAGATCTTTCCGTCTTCTAGGCAATATGCGTAATCCGCATATTTCACCGCGAGATCTAACCGGTGTTCCACTACCACCATGCTCAATCCCAACCGATCCCGTAAATTGATCATGTGTTGGAAGAGATTGTGAGCCAGAACCGGATTGATAGACCCTACTGGCTCGTCCATCAGAATCGTTTTTGCTCCAGTCATTAAGGCACGTCCCAGCTCTAAGAGCTTGAGTTGCCCCCCGCTCAATTCCGCGGCTGGTTTATCCCAGAGATGATCCATATCCAGCAAAGTCAGCACGTCAAAGGCCCTTTGGACGGACTCCAACTCCTGCTCCAGCCACCTTTGCTTTAGAAAGGACCGTATTACTTGCTCACCGGGATTGTTTTGCGTACCCAGGCTTAAATTTTCGAGAACAGTAAGTCTTGGAAACGGTTGCGGAATTTGGAATGTTCGAGCAAGGTACCGGGCAATCTTGTGTGGCGGCCATCCTGTAATATCCTCCCCACCGTACAACACCTGACCCGCATCTAGTCGGTATAGGCCCATGAAACAGTTCAGGAGGGTGGTCTTCCCACTGCCATTAGGACCGATAAGCAGGGTAAGCTTCCTTTCGGGAAATTTGATGTCGATGTGATCGACTGCCCTCAGAGCTCCAAAGTACTTTGCAANNCCTCCAGAATTACCGTATCCAAGTTAGCCATCTTGTTTACCCAAAATTAACTTCAGTTGTAATAATGAAGTGATTATTTCTCTCAAAAATTTTTCCTTCTCAAAAATTTTTCCTTCTCAAAAAAAAAAGGAAAAGGGAGGGATTATGGTTCGTTTTGCTTTTCTAACCGAGTGGTAGTGGGAACTCACGATACCAAGTCACCATATCGGTCATGGGATCATACACCCCAATAAGTTCCCAGCCGATTGAGTTAGCATCAGGAATAATTCCAGCTGGATTGGAGCTTTCTTCGGGCCTAACGACCGCCCATATGTCAAAATTGGCTCCGGCTCGATCCCCAGCTTCGTTAAATCGACACCAACCGCTTGCTCCAAAGTGCGTTTCTGCAACAATCGGCACCGCCTCCTTGACCACTTCAGGGTCGATACTGGCGCTCTCCAAGATTGCCTTCCCAAGGATCCAAACAGAGTCGTATTGACATGTTTCATACGTTGTTGCAGGGGCCCCATATCTTGGATCGAACTTTGCAGCGAAATCAAAGTAGTTTTGAGTTTTTGCGATGCCCATCAACGTACCTACGTGCCGGACCTTAACCATATGCTGTCCTACTTCCCGTATAGGGTCTGGAGTGGTTTCATGCCCATCGGTACCGAACCAAGTAACACTCATTAGAGTCGGATAATTAGCGGCAGCAGAAAAGAACCCTACACCGTCCGGGACGTCGAATCCGATGTATAGAAGACCGACTTTGTCTGGCCCATACTCCGCAATTGCATCGCTAACATATCCATCTAGAAGCTCTGCCTCTGCACCAAATTCTGTCTTCTCAGGATCGTATCGCATTTTTTTTGTGACTACGCCTCCTAGCTCAAGCCACCTATCTTCAAAAAAGCCGTAAAGGCCATCGCCCCAGGTGTCTCCCCGGATCATAGCCACTACTGCCTCGACATCATAGTCATAAATCATCTTCGCTACGGCGGGCCCTTGGCTCACATCTGTGACAGGCATTCGGAAAACGTAATCGTCTGGGATTGCTAGGTCCATGGCAGTGGAGGCAGCACTTATCAAGAGGATCTTCTGCTCGTTCGCTTTTTCAATAACCAACCTGACACTCGAACTCCACCAGAAACCAGTGACAAACTTTACGCCTCTGGCCACTAGGGAATCGAATTTCTCTACTACCTTAGCGTCGCTACCTTCGGTGGCTTCAAAGAGTGGGACCATTTTAAAGTCGATGCCCAATGATTGGGCATACGCATTGATCTCCTCAACTGCGATTTCAGTTGCATGTCGTTCG
>JABAOC010009222.1_pt1 | contig 16362 bp, 9 predicted proteins | sample 7062161 | NCBI WGS metagenome assembly JABAOC01 (sample SAMN14538625, study PRJNA623070) | marine sediment metagenome | biome: marine biome [ENVO:00000428]; feature: marine pelagic biome [ENVO:01000023]; material: deep marine sediment [ENVO:00002113] | place: India: Gulf of Khambhat ... | reverse complement strand
CCCAGATCAAGAAAATGCTCTTGTTGAAATAAGGACAAAGATCTTCTTCGTATAGTTGATATTAGAAAAAAAAGATTTTATTGTTAAGCACATTTAAAAGGCGAGCGTATGAGGGAATAAATTTTCCTTTCATACGCTCGACGATCAAGAAATTAGGTCAACAACTAAGGAGGGATTTTTAATAAAAGAAGTGAGTATTTTCGATCGTTTAGAAGAGAAGGGATTAGAGGGACAGTTTTTGTAGGAGTTGTAGCAAGGATTAGGATTATCCCCCGCGAGAGTGAGGATATTTTAGAAGCTGTCAAGTTAATATTGTCAGGAGCAAAGAAATGAAAAGGTTATTTCCCATTTTTAAAGAGATACTGGTAGTTGTAAGTTTATTTTTATTGACAGTTTTTATTAATTTAGTATTAGCACAAAGCTCGAATATTTCACGTACAGTGAATTTAACGCCATCAAATGATCCTTCATACTTTGCAATTGAAGCAGAAAATATGACCCTGACGAATTACATAATCAACACCAATTCTTCAGCTTCAGGCGGTAGCCTGATTAAACTTAACACCGCCAGTAGCGGGAACCCAACCGGTAGCGCGACTTACACCTTTGCAGGTACTACCGACACCTATGATATCAAGATCTGGTATTATGATGAAAATGATGGTGCATGTACATTTAATATCTATGTGGCAGGTGTGCAGGTACGTACCTGGGTGGCAAACCAAAATCTCGGCAGTGCTGATCCAGTAGCGGCGACTCGGACAAGTCAAACAATAACAGACGTTACGATTAAAAACGGTGACCAAATTAAACTCGAGGCGATTCAAGACTCTCAGGAATGGGGCAGATACGATCTTGTTGAAATATATACTCACGGTTACCAACCTCCCTCAGTAATTATCACGTCTCCTGCCAATAACGCTTTTTTTAACGCTGGGGACAATATTACCATCGTTGCCGATGTTACTGCGAGCTGTGGTGTTGCAAGGGTGGAGTTTTATCAGGGTACAACAAAGCTGGGTGAATCCTTAACGAGTCCTTATGCTTACACGTGGAGTAATGTTCCTGCCGGAAGCTATAGACTGACGGCTACGGTTACAGATAGTTGCGGCGTAACACAGACTTCAAATCCAGTGAACATTACGGTCATGAGTTCAGAAGGAGAAGTTGTCGTCAATATTATTAGGCCTTCCGAAGGAGCCACATTAAGAAATGTAGTTGCTGTGAGGGCAAAAGCTTATGATACTCATTTTGGTACCAATGATGGAGCTGGAATAAGCGAGGTGATATTTTATCTGCTGCAAGAAACAATTGTGGTCGCTTCGCATCAGGAGTTAGCGGCATCATACGATTGGAGTCTGGATGCGGCCGGCTTAGATTCAGGTGATTACATTCTGCAGGCTAAAGCATTCAGTATTTCAGGCGATTCAGCTATATCGCAGATCAATGTGCATGTCATGGGCAACCCTCGACCTGCCAGTAATTGGGTTTTGACTTTTTTAGATGAATTTGATGGCACCGGTGCACCCGATCCTACAAAATGGGATAGACCTGAGTATAATAGGAAAAATAATTCTAGCGGTCCAGATGGCTGGTGGTCATGTGAAGATTCTTATCTTGATGGGAACGGTAATTTAATTATTCAAATCAGAGAAATACCAAATAAAAACGCTGATAGTGATCCCTATGATTATTCGGTCGGAGCAATAAGAACTTATGGAAAGTTTACACAAAAATATGGAAAATTTGAGATGAGGGCTCAATTGCCAACCCAACAGGGGTGGTGGGTGGCTTTCTGGATGATGCAGGGCAACCAGGGCAGTGTTGGCAATGGTGGTGTCGATGGTTCAGAAGTTGATATTATGGAAGCCTGGGGTTGGACTGATAAAATCAACCATGCCATTCATTGGGATGGATACGGTTCTGCTCACCAATCTGTGGGCACATCAGCTTACCCGCCGGGTATCCGTGAAGGATTTCATACCTATACTTTAATTTGGGATCCAGATATGTATTACTTTTACATTGATGACATAGAGGTATGGCGAACTACTGGGGGTGGAGTTTGTAACCAGCCCGGATACATTAAAATTACGGGAGAGTGCTCCACGGAAGCGTGGGCAATTGATAAATCCTGGTCGAATGATCCAGCCGGTGCCACTTATCCAGATTACTTTCTGGTGGACTGGATCAGAGTCTATCAAGCCCAGGAGACTGACGTTGAAAATTCTTCCGCAGCATTACCTACCGAATTTGCATTGGATCAGAATTATCCAAATCCTTTCAATCCATCAACCACGTTGTGTTATCAGGTAAAATGCAAAAGCGATATAACATTAACAGTGTATGATGTGTGCGGTCGAGAAGTAGCGACAGTGGCTAAGGGATTGAGACAAGCTGGACACTACTCGGTTGTTTTCGATGGCTCAAGACTTGGTAGCGGAATCTATTTTGCGCGGTTGGTTGCAACGCCGCATGATGGCAATAAACCATTTATACAGATGAGGAAGATAGTTATAACGAGATGAGGATCGCTATGAAAAAAGAACATTTTTTCCTTTTGATACTTTTTGTGTTTCTTCCCATAGGGATATTCGCACAAGTTGTACAGATTACTGATCGATATGGAACAGCAAATGTTCTCGAAGGAGAATACCGAGTCTATAATAATGTCTGGGGAGCTTCGACTCCGCAGACTCTTGAAGTGAATCAGAGCGAAACGTATTTCAAAGTCATTTCGACAGGACACAATAATACAGGGGGCGTTCCAGCTTCCTATCCTTTTATTTTGAAAGGCTCTCACTTTGGTGGCACGCCTACAACAAAAAATAATCCCTTACCCATTCAGGTCCAAAATATTAGCAGCGCTCCTTTCACCTGGGTGATTGGTACTAAAGATGCCTCCGGAAAATGGAATGCTGCGTTTGAGGCCTGGTTCAATAAAACCGGGACAGGTGGGAACAATGACGGTGAATTGATGATCTGGATTAACCATCATGGTGGCCCATCACCCGCCGGCTCAAAAGTAACGACGGTAGAAATTTTAGGACACACGTGGGATCTTTATCTAAATCCATCTTCCAATGTGATTTCCTATAAGAAAACCAGTGTTACCGATAGCATAAGCCTTGACTTTAAATACTTCATCCATGATGCGGTGAACAGGGGCTTTCTATCTACCACATGGTATCTTCTTGCCATGGAAGCCGGTTTTGAAATCTGGATTGATGGCAAAGGATTGACAAGTTATTCCTATTCGGCTTCTGCTGAAGAAGGTTTATCGACAATTATCACATCGCCTGCCATAGGCGCAACATTTTCAGCGCCAGCAAACATTACAATCAATGCCAGCGCATCCAGTCCTGATGGAAGTATCACAAAAGTAGAGTTTTTCGAGGGTGTTACCAAACTGGGAGAGAGTACCACGAGTCCATATTCCTTCACATGGAGTGATGTACCAGAAGGGAGCTATACATTGACGACAAAGGCGACTGACAATTTAGGCGCAACGGCTACCTCAATTCCTATAAATATTAATGTGGTTCCTGCCCCTACCGGTACATCCATGGAAGCCGAAAACATGATTTTGGTTAATTATCTAGTCAACACCAATTCCAGCGCTTCAAGTGGCAAACTGATTAAGCTTAGTGGGAGCGGTGTAACCGGCAACGCAACGTTTGATTTTTCAGGCAATACAGGGACCTATGACATGGAGGTCTGGTATTATGACGAGAACGATGGCACATGCACATTCAGGGTTTATGTGGACAACACAAAGGTGGAAGAATGGATTGCCAATCAGAACCTCGGTAGTCCTGATCCAGTCGCGGCGACGCGCACGAGCAGAACCATAACAGGTGTTACGATTGCAAACGGCGCACCAATAAAACTTGAGGCGGTGCAGAACGGTCAGGAATGGGGCCGGTATGATAATATCAAGATCACTGAGAGTTGCACACCAGTGGTTTCGGAACTCATTATAAATCAACCGAAGAGGTTCTCTCTTGGTCAGAATTATCCGAATCCATTTAATCCGCACACTAAAATACAATTTGAGATTGCAAATGCCACTGAGATTGATTTATCTGTCTATAATCTTTTAGGAAACAAAGTTTTTACATTATGCCATGGCTTCTATCAACGAGGGAAATACAGCGTCCGGTTTGATGCATCAGATTTTCCTGCTGGAATTTATTATTACCAATTAAAAACACCCAATCAGCGTCTGACGCGAAAATGCTTACTTATTAACTGACAAATGTTTACATTCTTACCCTTTTGGGTATATATAAATTAGGAGATTTAAAGATGTTAGCAAAAAACTTAAAATTATCATTTTGATATGATAATTACTGAATATCTTCCCTCACGTTCTCATGTTCTCTGGCAATTGTGCCTGCAAATGGGGATTCGCCACATCATCGTGAGCGCGAAGCAAGAGCGGACGGGCTTGAAGCCACCATGGGAGATTGACGCCTTGCACCAGTTGCAGCGCAATTTTGCGGAGGCTGGCTTGAAAATCTACGGGCTGGAAGGCGATCAGTTTAACATGAGCCGCATCAAACTGGGCCTCGATGGCTGTGATGAAGACATCGAGCATTTTTGCCAGATGCTTCGCAACATGGGCGAATTGGGTATCCCGTTGTTGTGTTACAATTTTATGGCGCAAATCGGTTGGTTCCGTAGCAAGTCGGACGTAACTTCGCGGGGCGGCGCCCTAGTTTCTCGGTTCGATGTGAACGAATTATCCGCTGAAAAGACTGAATTGGGTGAAGTTACAGCAGAGCAAGTTTGGGAAAATTTTAGTTATTTTGTTCGACAGGTCATGCCGATTGCGGAGAAAGCAGGCATCCAAATGGCACTGCATCCAGATGATCCTCCGCTTCCATATCTGCAAGGCGTTGGTCGCATCTTTGGAACGCCCGAAGCCATCGAGCGCGCCTATTCGCTGGCACCGAGCCCTAGCAACGGTATCACGTTTTGCCGCGCCAATTTCAAATTGATGGGCGCAGACCTGCCAAAATTGATTCGTCATTTCACGAAACATAAGCGATTGTTCTTTTTGCATCTGCGCGAAGTGCGGGGCACGACAGAATGTTTTGAAGAGGTTTTCCACGACGAAGCTGCAGTGGGATTAATGGAGACGCTCAAAGAATGCCATGAAGCAGATTTTGACGGGCCGCTCCGTTGTGACCATGTTCCAACAATGGCAGGTGAACCAAACGACCAACTGGGTTACGGCACGTTGGGCAGACTGTTTGCTAATGGCTATGTCATGGGGTTGATGGATGCTTTGGGAATTCCACGAGAATGAATGGCAATAACCTAACCGGGACAAGCCAGTTGGAACAACGTGGAAATCTCGATTTCGGGAAACCAGAAAAATATTAGACCGCTAATTACGCGAATTAAACAAATTTCGCTAATTAGTGTCTGAACGAAAAAGTAGCATAAGCATCTGGCTTGTGGTTGGTATCAGAGCTAAGTTTATTTTTTTTGCAGCAAGCAAGATGCTTGCGTCACGATCAAGAGAATTTTCGAATTAATAATTCACGCGATTTGAGTAATTGGCGCAATTCACCGTTAAAAAATCTTTGCCTATTGTGCAAGAAGTTCACTTTTTAGATACTAAATAGGACAGTAGAACATTCAACGAGGTGAAAATGAAAAGAAAAATGAACAACAATTTGAAACAACCTCAATCCAGGCAGGACTCGGCGTCGCATACAGCGCAGAATCACGGAGTTGAATCGGAAACAGCTTTTGAAGGAATCCTCAGTCCCGGCGAACAAAGGCTGCGATGGTTTTTTGTGGCATGGCTTACTCTGTCATGTATCATAAATGTGATTGATAAAAACACACTGGCGATCCTCGGCCCAACTTTAAAGCAAGAGTTTGGATTGAGCAATCAATATTTCGCAAACCTGCTAAATGCCTTCCTGTTCTCATTCGCAATTATGTACACGGTGGGAGGGAGGATTGTGGACAAATTTGGCGAGAAGATATCCATGGCAGCGTTTATTTTATGGTGGTCGGTTTCCTGTATGCTCCATGCTTTAGCGAGGGGCGCTGTAAGCTTGGGTATATTTCGTTTCATGATGGGAATCGGTGAGCCTGGAAATTATCCGGCAGCTTTACGTGCCTCAACCAGTTGGTTCTCAAAATCCGAGCGAGGCTTGCCAATAGCCATCTGGTCATCGGGTAGTTCAGTCGGCAATCTGCTTGCTCCTCCTATGATTGCCTTTATCGCGCTTTATTTTGGATGGCGTATGGCTTTCTTGATTCCAGGCTCAATAGGATTGATCTGGGTATTGGTTTGGTTGTTGGTGTACCGGCTGCCTGCCCGGTCGTTAGAAAGAATGGGTGTTCCTGTTAAATCTCAAGTCTCCGAGGAGAAGAAGCCTCATGCGTCAGAATCGCTGCTAGATTTACTCAGGAACAGGAAAGTCCGCGCCATTGTGCTGGCACGGCTTGTCTCTGATCCAGTGTGGCTTTTTTACATAAGCTGGACACCTATTTATTTAACGGAAAGATGGGGTTACAATCTAAAGGATATTGGATTGTACGCCTGGATTCCATTTATCTTCGGTGCCGTAGGCGGCGTTTTTGGCGGGAGTTTTTCAGATAAGATGATTCGCCGGGGGGTGCCTCCTGCACAGGCGAGAAAGCGAGTGCTGTTCGTAGCAGGAGCAATCGCCCCACTGGGTATGACCATTGGTTTCGCATACTCCTCCGCAATTTCATTGGCTTTGATTGCAGTAATAGCTTTCATCGTCTATATATGGTTCATCAATACGGCTGCGCTGGCCACCGATTTGTTTCCGGCGCGAATCGTCGGAACCGTTCTGGGCCTCATGGGCACGGCTGGAACTTTGGGCGGTATGGGACTCAATTGGTTGGCAGGTTATATTTTGGATCATTACCATTCTTACACACCCATTTTTTTTATCGCAGGTTCAGGTCATCTACTGGCAACTCTCATCCTGTTTTTCTTTTTGAAGGATGGAGCAAGTGGCTCTGATTCAAATCAACATAATACAAAGCAATAAAATCAAAGGAGAAGCAATGAAATTGAAAGATCAAGTAGCGATTGTGACTGGAGCAGGCAAGGGAATTGGCGTTGCCCTAGCAAAAGGTCTGGCGCGTGAAGGAGCTGCTATAGTGGTGAATTATTCACGCTCCGCAGAGGAAGCCAAGAAAGTCGCCGACGACATTGGCGCGGCAGGCGGTAAGGCAGTAGCGGTACAGGCCGATGTTAGTGATTTGTCTCAGCATGACCGCCTCATCTCGGCCGCACTTAACAATTTTGGACGGCTCAATATTCTTATCAACAACGCGGGAATCGAGTATCGTGAGTCGTTTCTTACTACGACGGAAGAACAATTTGATCATACGCTTGGCGTGAATCTCAAAGCCGTTTATTTTTTGAGCCAGAAAACAGCTCAAGTTATGGTTGACGCAGGAAAGGGCGGTAAAATCATCAACATTTCCAGTTGCCATGATACTGCCCCACTGAACATGCGTTCGGCTTACGGTGTTAGTAAAGGTGGGCTGAAGATGTTGACCAGATCTCTAGCGTTGGAACTAGCAACACACAAGATCAACGTCAACGCGGTTTCGCCGGGAGCCATTCTCACCGAAATGAATCGCGAGAGCTTGTCGAAGCCTGATGTGCGCGCCCGCTTATTGGCACGGATTCCATGGTATCGCCTCGGTGAAGTCGAAGATTGTGTCGGTGCCGTGGTATTTCTATCTTCGGCAGAATCGGATTATGTCACGGGCGCCACCCTTTACGTCGACGGCGGATTGCTGCTACGGCGTTTGTAATCAATTCCAAATCCTCAGTTCAACAATAGAAACCATCAACTTTAGGAGATACAATGAAACAGGTGTCAACAGAACCAACAAACAGTGATCTATACAAGCCGGCTGACAATACAAGCACGCCAGCAATTCCACACAACTCTGAAATGGAGCAGATATGCAACCGCTACCAGCAACTTTATGCGGGTCTGATTTTCGATGTTTTAGAGAGTATGGGCTACCCAAATCAGGTGGTGTCGCATGAGATCATGCCACTTACTCTGGACATGAAGCTTGCTGGCCCGGCCTTTACGGTGAAGGGAACAACGACGGCAGTCAAGGATGAGAAGTGGCGATATCGACGATTGGATGCGATCAAGGAGATGATCTATCCCTGTATAGAAGTAAGAGATCGCGGAACAACACCTTACAATGTTGCCATTTACGGAGAACTGACTGCGACCACGGCACAAGCGCATGGCGCGGTAGGTGCCTTAGTAGACGGTGGCACGCGGGACAGCATGATGTTGATTGAGATGAATTTTCCGGTGTTTGTAAGGTATCGTTCACCGATAGAAGCCTTTGGCCGTGTTACTACGCTGGACCATCAGGTTCCGATTCTCGTGTCTGGAGAATTGACGGAGACAGTCGTGGTCAATCCGGGCGATTTTATTTTTGGAGACCTTGATGGAGCTATAGTGATTCCCCAGGCGCTCACTTTAAAAGTTCTTCAGGAGGCAGAGCGGATTATGGAAATTGAAAATGCGGCACGCGCAGAATTCAAAAAGGGAGCAGATCCGATGGAAGTCTTTAACAAATATCGCCGACTTTAAAAGCAGTAATCAAATTCACGTTTGATATCACAACACTTGATATGAGCGATGAATATAACACTAACTTTTTGAGAGGAGAGACAATCATTGTCAAATAAGCAAACAGTGAAAGAATCATCAGTGAGATCAAATAACAGTTCGCTCAGCCATCGCGTGATCCCATACAAGTGGGAACTGATTATCCTGTTGTGGCTGGCATTCTTTCTGCACCAGGCCGATCGGCAGATCTTTAATAACCTGGCGCCTCTAATCATGAGTGACCTGGATTTGACAAAGGTACAGTTTGGCCTGGTCGGAACGATTTTTACCATCGTGGTTGGGATAATGGTGCCGTTGTCTGGCTATGCCGGTGATACCTTGAGCCGGAAGTGGGTGGTATTGTTGAGCATACTGATATTCAGCATGGCCACGCTATTAACCGGTTTATCTACCGGCCTGGTTATGCTGATCATCTTTCGTAGTATTGCAACCAGTGGCAGTGAAGCGTTCTACTACCCGTCAGCCAACTCGTTGATTAGTCAATACCACCATAAAACCCGCGCTATGGGTATGGCAATCCACCAGACGGCACAGTATATCGGTATAATCGCTAGTGCATTCGCCGCAACTGTGGGACAAGTATATGGCTGGCGCTATGCATTCTATGTGTTCGGCAGCCTTGGAATTGTGCTGGCAGGTGTTATTCTCAGGAGAATGCACGATACACCGATTCCCACTACGACTGTTGGCGCCGATTCGCGGCCCGATCGTGGTCCAAGTGTCGGTGAAGTGTTGCGATACATATTCAGCAAGCGCACTGTATTGATCCTGAGTGTGTCGTTCGCTGGAATGGTATTCGTTAATATCGGTTATCTGACCTGGATGCCAACATTTATGCATGAACGATTTGCCCTGAGGTTGGACACGGCGAGCTTTTTGGCGCTGTTCTGTCACTATGTTGCGGCGTTTATCGGCGTAACTGTCGGAGGGCGGTTATCCGACCGCTTCGCTCTCCGACATCGCAGCGCTAGGATGCACTTCAATTATATAGGCTTGCTATTGGGCGCGCCATTTATCTGGTGGATGGGGCAGACGGGCTCAGTTGCGCTCTGTTGTATAGCGTTGGCAGGATTCGGAGTGTTCCGCGGTGTATACGATTCGAATCTGTTCGCCGCGCCGTTCGATGTAATTGAGCCTCGCTACCGTTCGTCGACTGTGGGATTGATGATTTCGTTTGCGTTCATCATGAGCGCCTCGTCGCCAACCCTGTTAGCATTGATCGCCAGAGAGTTGAACATGGGGGCAGCTATCAGCTCGATGGGAATAGTCTACCTAGTGTCAGGGCTATTTGTCATAGTAGCTCTTTGTACGACATTTGAACGCGAGTACTATGAAGAGCCGAAGGCGGAGCTGGAGTCATAGGCGAACATCATGGTCAAGATTTCCACCCGAGAGATCAGCCTACCGAAGGACGTAGCAAAGATGTTTATCTTTAATTAAAATGAAAGGTGAATCGAGAGATGAGAAACACAAAATGTCTTAAAGCAATATTATGCGGATTCGTTCTGATTGCTACAATTGTGAGAAGTGAAACTCCTGATTTGACGTCCTATGTCGATCCACGCATCGGGGTACTCGAAGAAGGAAGTAACTGTGTCATCGGACCGCAGATGCCTTTTGGTTCGGTGAATCCAAGTCCGGACACTCCCGATGGCCAGCATGATGGATACCATCCGGAGCGTCCAATTCGTGGATTTTCCCAACTTCATGTAAGCGGTACAGGATGGGGTAAATACGGTCAAATACTGGTTTCGCCGCAGATCGGTTTAGCTGTTGGTGAAACGGAACACGATTCCCCCAAAGGATATGAGAACGCCACCTGTTATGAATACCGTGTTTTTTTACAACGTTATCATATCGACGTAAAATTCACTCCAACACATCATGCTACCATTTACGCTTTTATATTCCCGAAATCGGATTCGTCCTCCATCCTGATTGACGTCTCGCATCACATCACGAGGGATATTGCGTCTTATGTTGGTGGAACTGTACATAGCGCCAGAGTGGATATAAACGAATCTGCTGTTTCCGGCCAGGGTAGGTACAGCGGCGGATTCGGAAGCGACCCATACTCTATTTATTTTTATGCTGAATTGAATATAAAACCGGAGCAAGTCGGTGTTTGGAAAAATAGAGACATTTTTGCCGGGCAGACTTCTTCCCACCTGACAACGGAGAATGATCGAATCGGCGCTTATTTGCGGTTTCCAACAACCGAGAGCCAGCAGGTTCTGTTAAAAATCGGCGTTTCATTGAAAAATATCGAGACGGCTCGATCTTATGTTCAAAAAGAAATTCCCCATTGGGATTATGACACAGTTCGCAGATTATGCCGCGATAGATGGAATCGGGAATTGAGCCGTATTCTTGTCGAGGGTGGAACTAAAAGAGATAAAAAGATTTTTTATACTTCCCTGTATCGATGCATGTTAATGCGGCGTGATCGCAGTGGCGACCTTAAAGGATACGCTGAAGGCACTCAAGTATGGGATGATCAATATGCTGTCTGGGATACCTGGCGTACCCTTTTTCCACTGATGAATCTGATTAAATCGGACATGGTTCGCGATAATATTAATTCATTCATCGCCCGTCATCATAAAAATAAATGGGTGAAAGATGCTTTCATCGCCGGAAATGACATGGCAGAGGAGCAGGGCGGCAATAATGTCGATAATATAATCGCCGATGCTTTTATTAAAGACATTGATGGTGTGGATTGGCAACAGGCCTATGATGTAATGAAATATAATGCCGATCACCAGCGATTGGGCTTTCAAGGTTTTGGACAGATGGACGTGGTTGACACAGTTATGGCTTCCTATAAAACACAAGGCTGGATTCCCGCCGGTATCATGTCGTGTTCTTATACATTGGAATATGCCTATAATGACTTTCTTATTGCACAAACGGCAGAGAGATTGGACAAAAGTGAGTACCGGAATTATCTCACTCGCAGTGAAAAGTGGATCAATATCTGGGATCCGAAAACAGAAAGCGACGGCTTTTCCGGCTTTATCCGACCGCGATATAAAACCGGTGAGTGGGTTCCTTTTGATCCCAAACAAGATTATGGATCCTGGAAAAATTATTTTTATGAAGGCAGCTCATGGACTTATTCCTATTTTGTGCCGCATCAATTTGACCGTTTGATTGAATTGATGGGCGGCAGGGAAAAATTCATCGAACGATTAGAACATGCCCTGGAACAAGATCTGATTGATTATGCCAATGAGCCGGCTTTTCTTGCGATTCGCGCTTTCCATTATGCCCTCCGACCAGATTTAAGCAGCCAATGGACCAGGCATATTTTAACGACCAGATATACCGAACGCGGCTACCCGGGCAATGAGGATAGTGGAGCCATGGGGTCGTGGTATGTCCTATCTGCTATAGGTCTGTTTCCCAATGCCGGTCAGGATTTTTATTTTATCGATGCGCCGCTCTTTCCTAAAATCACGGTAAAGCTTGCCAAAGGAAATATATTGGTGATTGAGGCAGAGAACGCATCATCTGAAAACAAATTTATACAATCCTGTTCGCTTAATGGGAAAATCCATAATCGATCGTGGATTCGTCATCAGGAGATTGTTAATGGTGGGACATTATCTTTCACGCTGGACAGTCAAGCCAATAATTGGGGACAATCCGAGCCACCGTCTTCTGGTATTATGAATCATGTTCAGAATCATTAATTTATAAATGAGCCCAGTCTAAAAAGGTGATATACCAATTCCATCGCTTTTGTAACCTATTGTTTTTATGTAATGAATTTGTATTATTTGAGCGATGGAATCGGTTTTTAGATTACACTCATAAATGATAATGAAATTAAGGATGCTAGTGAGCCCTTGGTATCACCTGTATTGTGAGCGAAGACCTATTATGTTAATAAAGCATTTTCTTAGATTGTTGGAATAAGATCTTAGGACAATTGGTAAAGTCAGGATATACAATCCTGGGTTCGTTTATTCTAGCGTTACAACCCCTGATAGTTTAATATCCTTTGATGACGGACCCACCAAAAAATAGTAAGCTTACCTGGTTTAGCCAACCAATTTCTGGCATTTGGATCTCATAAAGCAAATGCCCGCCTATTCAGAACAATCTTTACTGTTTTTGATTCGCCTGGCTGAAGAAATACTTTTTTAAATCCCTTCAGTTCTTTTTCCAGGCGAGGTACGCTTGCTGCAACATCATTTACATAACCCCTTGTAATTTCAAAACCTGCTACCTTACCGGTATTCTTCACTTTGAAGGTTATACTTGTATTTTCACCTGAAGTAGATGATTTAGGTATTGTTATAAGCCTATAATATGCAAAGGTGGTATATGGCAGCCCAAACCCAAAAGGATACAGCAGCTCAAATTTCTTTGGCAAAAGCGCATTCTGCTGTGGGAGCCCTGGTCGACAAGACGGCACAAGGGACAGCATGATGTTGATTGAGATGAAGTTTCCGGTGTTTACAAGTTGTCGCTCGCCGATTGAGGCTTTTGGCCGTGTTACTACGCTGGACCATCAGGTTCCGATTCTCGTGTCTGGAGAATTGACGGAGACAGTCGTGGTCAATTCGGGTGATTTTATTTTTGGAGACCTTGATGGCGTTTTAGTGATTCCCCAAGCGCTAACTCTAAAAGTTCTTCAGGAGGCTGAGCGAATTATGAATTAGATTTGGCTGATTAAAACATGTCAATTTTTGCTACCAAAAGTAGCGAAATAGTGAGTAATATACGGTAAAATGGAGTAAAAAAGAAAAGGCTGCAATCTCTCTAACTCAAGGAATTACAGCCAATACAGTTTGTTTGGACAGTGGAGCGAAGGAGGCGCTCGAATCCATGACTTCTTGACTGCCAGTCAAGCGCTCTCCCAGCTAAGCTATAGTCCTTTATTTTTAAGTGCATTACTCATGAGAATATTTTTACAAAAAGTCATATTATTTTTTCTATTGACATCTTAAACTCTTCTAATTATATTAATCTTTGAATTTCAAATTAGCAATTAGAAAACAAAATGGCTATTTCTAAACTCATTTTAAATATGAATCTTTTTATTTAGTTGCATTAATGGAAATTTTTTATTAAAATTAAAAATGCTCTTGGGTTAAAAAATTAATAAGATATCCTAAAATTAGCAGCAAGGAGGGGTTAAGTAAAAAGAAGGATAAAGCGAGTAGAAATAGAAAAAATAAGATCAATTTGTGGGAAGATGAGGTATGGCAGGAGCTAAATTATTAAAGTTCCGGTGCACACCAACGTATCGTAAAATGGTCTGGCTTGAGTCCCAATTGTTCATGTGATGGTTTAGTAATAATGCTATTTAAGGTTCGTTTTGTTTTTTCCAAGCCTTACATAAATCAATGAACTGTTGTCTGGCAATATCGCACCAGGCATCGATATCTTAGCACATGGCGGTTAAGACATATCGAACCATCCACTGATAGTGACTTCGGACTCGATATTGTTCAAATTAGTAATCAATTTTCTTTCGTTTATTCGACCGTTCGGGAGCGGCTCTATTTTTGGAGGTGTTTTTCCACAGTTGGGAATCTCTGGGTGTTATGGCCGAAGAAGATTCTTTTGCAATCACATCGATAAATGCTTTTGAGTTCGGAGTAATTGAGGATGGGTTTGATTTCTTCTGAGTCGCTTATGGCTATTGCCATTATATCTGGAACGAACTCAGACCTCAACGGTCTCTGAGACCTTTCAGGTCTTTCTGCCGGAGCAGTGTTTTTAACCATTTTTTCGTAAAAGTCAAAAAAATGCAAAATTTTTAAAAAAATTTGGTATGATTGGAGATAAGTGACAAAAATGGCGGAAACGGGGAAGTTGGTGAGGATAGCAATATAAGCTAATTAATTAAAAAAATTATGACTAGATTTCACGGTTTTGTTTTTTTAAACGCTAAGGAATTTGAAACAAAATGAAAACCACAAACAAAATTCCGAAATTTACACGATTCAAAATCATTCGATCCCGTTACATATTGATTATTTCTTTATTGCTGCTTTCAACGTTATTTTTATCTGGTCTATTAGAATTGCGGCAGACAAAATACGAGATTTATCATATCATGAAAGAAGAAGCCGCCACATTAATGAAAGCGATTACCGTCAGTGGTGCGAATGCCATTTACTCATATCTTGAAATTGAAAAATTAATCGAAGACAAATTATTCGCTGTCGCTCGTTTAATAAACCGCCTGGAAGAAGAAGACGATCTTTCCCAAAAATTATTAGAGAAAATTGTTGCGGAGAATGACATTTATCAGATCGATATTTTGAATGAGCGGAGTCAAAATGTACGGTTTTATTCGGTCGATTCAGTTCACTACAGATTTTCAAATAGTGAAGTTATCCGTCCCATCCTCCTGGGACAGGAAGATGAGCTGGTTATTGGAATCACGAAAGGCAATGATCAAGGCAAACAGTATTATGCTGTTGCTGTGAAAAGAGCGAAAGGAGGAGCTATCATCGCCAGTGTTGATGCCGAAGCCATTATTGAATTCAGGCAAACGATTGGGGTTGGGAAACTGATGCAGGATATCAGCCAATATCCAGGCATTGATTATATCGTTTTGCAGGATTATGACGGGATCATTCTGGCGTCCGAAGGCGTTTCCAGAATGAATAGTATTAAAAGCGATCCTTTCTTAATGAAGGCTTTTAATCAGAATGATTTGTTTTCAAGGGATACAAAGATTGAAGGTCGAAAAATATTTGAATTCGTACAACCATTTATTCTGAATAATGAAAAATTAGGAATCTTCAGGATCGGTCTTAAAACTGACTATATTGATCAATCCAATAGTCGTATCCAAAAACGTTTGATCATCATGTCAATTGTATTGGGATTATTTGTTTTAATCGGGATCAATTTTTTGACAATCAACCAAAATTATCGCCTCATTAATGAGGCTTATCGTCGCATTCAGACTTATTCCCGCAATATTCTGGAACACATGACAGATGCGGTGATTGCCATCGACAAGGAGAGACGAGTTACGTTGTTTAATCGTGCAGCGACCCAATTATTTAAATTAGACGCTGAAAATGTTCTCAATAAACCTTGTGAAATATGTCTTTCTGCCGATATTTCGCCTTTAATCGATGCAATCACTATAGGAAATACAGTGAAAGATGATGAGAGAACTATTCAGTTTAATAATCGGCGGTTGATAACATCGATTAGCACCTCAGTCTTAAAGGATGAAAACGGTGAGATTGATTCGGCATTTGCCGTTATGAAAGATTTGACCGAAAAACGAAATTTAGAAGAATCATTACATCGGAAAGAGAAGTTGACCGCCATGGGACAATTGGCTTCGGGTGTGGCGCATGAAATTCGGAATCCTCTGAATGCCATCGGAATGATTTCTCAGCGGCTGGATAAAGAGTTTGAATCCACAGAAGATAAAAAAGAATACCATGAATTGACAAAAACAGTGGTTTCGGAAGTGCGGCGGATTAACGAGATCATCCAACAGTTTCTTAAATTTGCTCGTCCACCAAAATTAGATTTAAAAAGAACAAATGTCACTTCATTAGTAGAATCGACCATAAAATTGGTTAAAACACAAGCACAAGATAAAGGGATTGAGATCGAACAAAATTTAACTCCCCTCCCTGAAATGCTGTTAGATCAGAATCAAATAAAGCAGGTTCTTTTGAATATTATCCAAAAT
>JABAOC010001328.1_pt3 | contig 16362 bp, 15 predicted proteins | sample 7062161 | NCBI WGS metagenome assembly JABAOC01 (sample SAMN14538625, study PRJNA623070) | marine sediment metagenome | biome: marine biome [ENVO:00000428]; feature: marine pelagic biome [ENVO:01000023]; material: deep marine sediment [ENVO:00002113] | place: India: Gulf of Khambhat ... | reverse complement strand
TTGTGGCAAAGACCGGAATCTTAAAGTGCAAACCTGCCTCAGATAAGGGTGTGGGAAGGGCAAATAAAAGAGAAGCAAGACTTAAGACTTTAAAGAATTTAAACTTTTTGGATTTTAAAAAAGCATAGATGGCCAAAATAAGGGGAAGAAGGCCAATATAGCCCATCATTTCAACGTAAGAACCTTGACTCCAGAAATTTCGGGTAACTGGATTGCCAAAAAAATCGGGTGCCAGTAAGGTAACAAGGTGGCTGGGAGGAGTTTGGAAAAAGTGATACCAATCAGGGGAAATAGCTTGACTCCTTAAAGAGTTTGAGTAAAGCTTGAGGCTGGGCAAGAGCTGGAAGCTGGCTAAAAAAAACGGAGAAAGAAAGACAATGGTGAAATTGATAAACTGTTTTGCTCTATGCTTGGCTTGGATCAGGATCCAGACGAGCAAATAAAAAAGAGAGGTTAAAATTAGATAGAGGCTTATTTGAAGATGACCGGCTAATAGGCTGGTGGTGAGAGAAAGGATAAGGGTCAAATGCCAAATGGAAAAGTTGTCGGTTTTTTTTATTTTTTCGATCAGAAAAAGACATAGAGGCAACCACAAGATTGCATGAACTAGGGTGCCGTATTCTAACCAACTGGTAATGAAGCCTGAAAACATAAAGGCAAGGGCGGAAAGGAGCGCGGCGATTTTTGTCAGTCTTATCTTTCGGCAAAATAGATAGGTAAATAGCCCAGCTAAAAGGGGTTGGGCGAGGATGAAGAAACCATAGCCAAAATAAAAAGGAAAAAATAAAAGTAAGAAATTTAGTGGATAAAAAACGGCCGATTGAATATTAGCCAAATTGGGGGAGCCACTGAAATTGTAGGGATTCCAGAATGGCAATTGACCAGCTTTTATTTGAGCAAGGTTAAAAAGCTTTAGCGGAAGAATTTGAGTAACAACATCAGGTAGGGCATTGTTTTTTATGGGAATTTTGAAAAATCCTTGCCAGGGATTAAAAAAACCAACCAGAAAATCAAGTGGGGCCGGGACAAGTTCTTTTAAAAAAAAGGGCGATGAAAAGAGAAACCAAACCGTTAGGAGGAGAAGGGTCGGAATTATTTTTTTAACTTTCATTTAACTCTAGCTGGTAATCTCCTGGTCTATTTCTTTGTAAATTCTTTTTATCCGACCCTCTTGTTGAAGCTCCCAAAGCCGAGTGTAAACAATGAAGGTATTGAAGGCCTGAAGAAAGCTTTCTATAAGACCCTGAATTCCGTCTTGAAAGCCTCTTTTAAAAATGAGTCTTCTGAAGAATTCAGCTGGAACTGTTTTTAAAAAAGTAATGAGGGTTACTGGAGGGTGATTGGTCTTAAAGAGAAGGTCGGCCTCAATCTGGGTCCACTCAATTATGCTTTTAAGACAAGAAGTAACATTTTGATGGGTTAAGTGGGTGATTGGATTTTTTAGTTTGCCGATTTTGCCATCTATTTTGGGGGATTCGTGAACTTTTCCAAACCAACCCAAAAGTCTTTTCTTTTTTATAAGCCGAGTGTTGAAGTCAGGATACCAACCACCGTGGAGCATTTTTTTACCAAAGATGATGTTTTGTCGAGGAATTTCATAGGCGGCAAGCTTTTCCCTTTTGACAGCTTTTCTTATCTCTTTCTTTAACTCTTCTCCAATTCGTTCGTCGGCATCAAGATAAAAGAGCCAGTCAAATTTTGCTTTTTTTTGACCAACTTCCCTTTTTTTGGCAAAGCTTTTGAAAGAGGTGGTGTAAATTTTGGAGGTAAACTGCCTGGCAAACTCAACAGTTCTATCTTTTGAGCCGTTATCGACAACAATTATCTCATCTGCCCACGAAAGGGATTTAAGACAGTTTTTGATGTTTTTTTCCTCGTTTTTAGTGATAACAATGGCGCTAATTTTGCTCATATTTGGTCCTGTAAATTACAATTTTATCATTTTCGAAGGCAATTTTTCCAAACTCTTTAAGGTTAAATGGGTCGTTTTCCTTGTTTAAATAAACATAGGAAATCTTGTTCTCTTTAACAAAATTGTTCTTTTGGGAAAGAGAGAGAGAATCAAAAAAATCTTTGGCCTCTTTTTCTCTTTTTTGATAGTCTTTGAGGGTATTTTCTGTCATTAATCTGTCTGAGTAGTAAGTTTTTTGGCCTGAAAGCGCTGAAACATACATGGTGAGTTTGTTAAAAAATGATGGGTTAAGAAGGATAATGTCTTCTGAGTTTAATCTTTCTTCCAAAAAATTTAGAGCTTTGAGTTCAGAGTGGGAAATGATTGTGGGCGAAGATAAAAGCACTCTTTGGAAATGCTTGGGAAGCGTAGGAAGGGAGAGAACACAAATAGCTAAAATCATTAGAGTTTTTAGGCTTTTTGATAATTTTTGGGCAAGATTTTTTATTGCACAAGCGGTGGCAAAATTGGCAAAAATTAAAGGGTAGTAAAGAAATTGAATTGTGTTGGCAACACTCCCTTTTTGGGTAAACAGCATCGGAATTATGAGAGCAAAAACACAAAGACTCAAGCAAAAAACAAAAATGCCTGGTTTTAACCATTTTAAGCCCTTTTTGGTTATTTTTTTTATAACAAAAAGGAAGCCAATTACTCTGGTGCCTAAATTGCCAATTAGAAAAACTAGAAACAGTAATAGGTACATTAGAGATAGGAAAAGGTAGTTTTTGGTAAGGATTAGTTGTTGGGTTTTATAAAAAACTCTCAACAGATGTAACCTATCTCGGCTTTCAACCATTGAAATCAGATACCAAACAGGTCTTACTTCAAGAAAACTTGAGGCGTTTTTAGTAAGGGGAATAAGAAGGCAAAGGCCAAAGATAAGAGTGGCAAAAAAAATTTTTATTGTTTTTGTCCTTTTTAGAAAAACAGCTTCCACCAAAGCAGTGGTTAAAAGGCCAAACAGGCTTAAAATAAATCCATAGACTTTAAAGCCGGCAAGAATACCAAAAAGAAAGATACTTAAAAAGGCAAGGTTTTTTTGAGGTGTTTTTAAGAATCTTTTAAAAAAAGTGAGGGCCGATAAAAGAATAAGGACAGAAAAAATAAATGGTGGATTGGTAAGCATTGTGAAGGTCTGGCTTACCCAAAAGCTTGATTCGTGCCAGTCAAAATTTTTTTTATAAAGAGGCAAGAGGTATGCAAAGCTGCCGCCAAAATAGGTTAAAAAGATTGAAAGATTGGTAATTAATCTGTTTTTTGTTAGGAATCTTATGAAACTTAACACTGAGAGACCTAAAAGAAGCGAAAGAAGAAGGGGAATAAACCTAAAATAAAGATTAATGCTCGAAATATTTGTAAATTTGATAATCATTGCCGAAAAGAGGTCGGAGAAAAAGTGATAATTATTGACCAGTTCAGGAGCAAATCCGGGATGGACGGGGAGGATTTTTGAGGTCAATTGGCGAGTAAGGGCGATATGCCACATGGCGTCTCTGAAGTCATAAAAAACCATTCCTTGTGGAGTTAATCTGCCGCTTAAAAACAAAATGAGGCATTGGCCGATAATGCCAAAGAATATTAATAGGAGGCTTGATAAGTTTTCTTTTAATAATAGGGTAATTCTTCCAATAGGGATTTTGAGTCCGTTTTTTTTAAAAAAAAGTAAATTGATAATAATGATTGGAAAAATCAAAAAAGGTATTGCCCCAACTAGGCCTAAGATGAAACCCAAGATGGTAATCAGACAAATGCCTAAAATTGAAGAATAAGTAAAGACAAAAAGGGGTTTAAGTTTGACCTTGAGGATGTCAAGGATAAATTTACCAGGAACAAAACAAAAAGTTAAAAAAAAGAAAAGAAATTTTATCGAATCTACAAGTACATTCATTGGTATGATCCTCGACCAAATTTCTTAAGGTAAAAATCCCTCACGCCTTTTTTTTGCCACTGGGTGCCTGAGGCTAAAAACCTGAGGCTTTCCTTCATTAAAGCTAGTTTTGTTTTAATGGGAGCATATTTTAGGCCAAACAGCATTCTGTTTCGCGTGTAATAGTACTCCTGTAGCGTTGAGCCGCTGCCGCCGGCGGTTTGAGCATTTTTGTGCCAAAGGGTGGCTTTGGGTTCAAAGAGGAGTTTAAAGCCAGCTTTTTGAGCCCGTAGACAAAGATCGGCATCCTCAAGATATAAATAGTATTTCGGGTTAAAAAGGCCAACCCTTCCAAAGACTTTAAACTTAACAAACATGGCGCAGCCGGTGATAAATTCGACTGTTTTTTTTTGGACAAACTGGCCCTGGTCAACCTGGTCGACCCCAAGGTGAATCCCTAGAACGTTTTGCCAATCAATCTGCCCGCCTGCATACCAGATAACTTTGCCTAAATCTTTTTTTTGGTAGCGGCTTTTATGAAATTCAAAACCAGGAGCAAAATAAATTTTGGGGGCAATAATGCCTGAGTTTTTATCTGATTCCCCCGCTTTAAATAGATTCAACAGGCATTTTTTTTCAATTAAAGTATCATTGTTTAAAACAAAAACATAATCAGCGCGATTTTTAAGCGAATACTTAATGCCAACATTGTTACCTTGGGCAAAACCTAGGTTTGTTTTGTTTTTGATTACCTTGGCCTGGGGAAATTGTTTTTTGATGGCGGCAGGAGAATCGTCAGTTGAGCTGTTGTCGACAACAACTATCTTGATTTTAAAATTTTTCTTTTGAGTGGAATGGAGGGTTTTAAGACACTCAAGAGTGTCTTTTTTGCCGTTGTAATTTAAGACAACAACAAATACTTTTTTAAGTTCCATTGAGGATATTTTATCACCCTACCTTTCTTAATCCAACTCATCAGAGCCTATTTTACCTTTTGCCTTGAAGGGAGAAAAAGTGCTGCGGCAATGAGCATTGAGCCGAATAAAACATTGTACTGCCCACCGAGTGGTGTTGGGAAGACGAGAATGAGAAGAAATAAAACGACAATATATTCTAGCTCAATTGATTTAAAGTTTTTTTCCCAAACCAGAAGGATATAGAGCAGAATCCCAATGGGTATCCATAGCCAATATTTGATGAGGAAGAGATTGTTAAACTGAGTCCAGAGGAAGCCATGGATTCCCAGTCCAAATTGGACAAGAAAGGTTGTTTGTCTGTGGCGCTCCATAAAGACAGTTTGTTCAAGGAATGTCGAGCTGTCCCATAAAAGAAAAGGGAGGAGTAAAAGGAGGGTGGTCATGCCCATCCAGAAGAGCATTTTCCAGTATTTTTTAATCCGGTGTAAGCTGGAGGCAAAAACGACCATTGGTGGAAGGAAAAAATACTTGGTGGCAATGATGCAGCCAAACATTACTCCAGTGAGCAACGTTTTGTTTTTTTGTCTGAACTTCATGGCGAGATAAAGGAAGAATAGGATAAGAGGGTCAATAAATGAGCCGGCAGTGGCGGTTGTGAAAAATGGGAAATACAATAACAGAAGTGGAATTCCAAGTCGGAGCGAGACGGGCGTTTTTTGCTTCTTTAGATCTTGGTAGATTAAGATAGCGAGAGCTAGTTCACAGAGAGAGAGTAATAACCTCGGATCAGTAGAGGTTATTGCGGTGAGGAGAAAGGGGTAAATAGCCATTGGCCAGTAAGTAATAAAGTTGTTGAACCCTGAGAATGTTGCCTGTTGAAGAGTTCCTCCGAATTGACTTTGGTATGGATTTTTTCCGGATAGCAAGGCCGCCGACCCATGTTTTAGAAGATCAAAGACGTCAATATTTGGCTCTATTACAATTCTAGTGAGACTGATCCGGAGCAAAAATGCAACAATAAACAGGATAATGATTTTCCACTTTGAGATTGATTTGTTTTTACTGCTTGCCTGCAGCCAAGCGAGGGTCAGAATGATGGCGGTAAGATATCCGATCCGAAACAGAGCTTGTGCCTTGGTTCTGATCCCGTTTGGGTCATTATTAAAGAATGTAAACCCGAGGATTTGACTGATGAGAACAAGGAGGGGGATGACGATGTGGGCCGGGAGGTCTGTTTTGATAGTGAAAAAAGAGTTGGTTCTTGAAAGATGGTAGAGGAGAAAGAACAATAAGATAATGATAAGGAACCCCCCATAAGAAAAAGTACCTTGGTGATGAAGTAGAGGGATTGAGATAAGAGTGGCAATGAAGAGTAGGAAGACAACAGTTTTCGTGGAGCTATCATTGCTCATCAGTTGTTATTTTAACACGGCTTGCAAAAAATATGATTGCCGTTAAATGACGTTTGTTTGAACTTTAAGCTTTCTTAACTTGTAAAGGAAGATTTGGTTTTGAAGATGCCATTTTTTTTCCAGTTTTTTGGGATTAAAGCTTGAAATTTCCCAAACGGGATTTTCGAGCATTAAATCTTGCGGATTGCGGCTGATGACATAAAGGACTTCGGCTTCAGGATAGCGAATAACGTCCATTGGTGTTTTTTTGTAAATGGCTTCAAGAAAGTACCGGTAAGGTGTAGCCCGGGTGTCACCATCTAGGGTAGCGGCAACATTAAAATTTTTTGTTTGAACGTCTTGGGCAATAATCTCGGCGGCCTTTTGGACTCCAATCATGTTCCACCCCTCAGGCATGGTATAGCCGTTTTCTCTCTGATAATCAAGGTGGGCGAAGGAAAGAAAAGAAAGAATTAGTAAGAGAACAATGCCGATAACTTTCATTTTTTGATAGAGGAAATTGATAGTAAGAGCAATAAGAATAAAAATCACTGGCTGGAGACAGATAAAATAGAAAGGTACCAGGTTTTCTTTGATAAATGCAGCAAAGACAACTTCAACAATAATCGTCAGTAATAACAAAATGGTGATGTTTTTGGGATTCTTTTTGAGAAGAGCGAAGGAGATAATCAATAGACAAGTGACAAAAAAAGTGAAGGGAATCATTTGGGTTTTGTTAAGGGTAAAGTCTGAGGCGATAAGATTCAAAAAGTTTAAGATTGAGCTTCGGAGGTTGAAGGTTGAATCTGAAGTTTTAAGGTAGGTAAAAAAAGCTTTGGTGTTGAAAAATTGATGGCGAAGTTCAAAGGCAATAAAAGGNNGAAAAAGGCCTAAAAAAAATTTCTTTCTGTCCATTTTTCTGCCAAAAAATTTTGCTGCTAAGATGAGGAGAATTAATAGTATGAAAGGAAAGTTAAGGTAGTGGAGTTGGACTAGGATGCTTAAGGAAATAAAAAGAGGAATAAAAAAAATTGATTTTTTTTTGATTAAGATTTGAGCTAAAGAAAGAAGTGACAAAATAGAGAAAAAAGGCGTAATAAAGGGGTTAAGAGCGATTCGAGAAAACTCGATTGCCTGGGATGAAATCGTATANNAATCGTATAAAGTATGGTCGAAAAAAAAGCGATTCGATAATTAAAGAAGGTTTTGACAAAGTAAAAAATTAAAAAAAGAGTCCCTAAATCAAAGAGAATGGACATGACTGCCCCGCCAATAGGGTCGAGCTTAAAAACCCAAAAAAAGGGTAAAAGAAGATAATAATAGACAGGTCCAAGATGGACATCAGAGATCGAGGTTTTGGGGCCTAAGAGAGTAAGCCGGTGGTCGATGAGCATTTTCTTTATTATCAGAGCGTCTCTCCCTTGATCTGCAGAGAAAGTTGTTAGAGCTCGGAAATTATAGATTCTCAAGGAAAAGGCCAATAAAAGAATTAGAAGAAAAGGAAGTATTTTAGAAGAACTAGTCATTTTTTAGACCTGGTAAGACCGGTAAAGATTTTAAAATAAACCCAAAGGTAAGAAAGAGCCATTTTGGAGACTTTGAAGGTGGAAGCGCCATCGACACGAGCTTTGTAATCAGTTGGAACCTCTCCCAACTTGAAGCCGGCCTTGTGGGCCTTGAGGGCAAATTCGGGAGAAATATTAAAGCTGTCGGCCTCAAGGTTAAGTTTTTTAAAAATTTCCTTTTTAAAGCCTCGAAAGGCGTTGGTAATATCGTGAACTTTGATTCCAAAAAGGATTTTGGCAAGAATCAAGACTCCTAGTCTGGTGAGAGTGGCTTTGACAAATCCCAAATTGCCAGAAGAACCGCTTTTCATATAACGGGAGCCGAAAACTAAATCAAGGCCGCTGTCTAATTTTTTAATAATTTTTTTGTAAGTTTTAGGGTTGTCGGAAAGATCTCCCATAGTCCAAATGACGTATTTACCCTTGGCTTTTTGAGTTCCTTCTTTTAAGGCTTTGCCCATTGTATTCCCTAGTTCTCCATCCTTTTTCTGACGATGAACAGGGTGAATAAATTTATATTTTCTGGCAAATCTGTTTAAGATTTTTCCAGTCTTATCTTGCGAGCGGTCATTGACCGGAATAATTTCGAAATCCAGATTCTCACTTTGGGCAAATTTAATGATTCTTTTNNCCGGCATTTTTTTCTTCGTTGTGAAAGGGAATGACAAATGAGATATTCATAGTTTGATCTTATAAACCGCCTGTTTTCGAGGGCCTACTTTGAATCTCCAGTCAATGAAATCCTTTATGGACTGCTTGAAGGGAACTTTGGCAGCAAAGCCTAGTTGCTTTTTTGCCTTGGAGATGTCAGCACAATGAACCAGTGATTCATGGGGGAACATTTGTTTTTTTATGATGCCAGTTTTTTTGCCTAAAATCTTCATAATGGTTTGGGCCATTTCTAAAAGATTATGAGTTTTGCCAGTGCCCAAATTGAAGACTTGAAACCCTTTAAGGGCAGAGACTAGAAGGAGTCCGGAAATAGTGTCTTTAATATTGGTCCAATCAGCAGCACAAGAGGTAAATTTTTTACCTTTGAACTGGCCGTGAACAATTGGTTTTTTTCCGCGGATGATTCTTTCGGTAAAAATAGAAAGGACTAAGTCGGGTTGGCAGCGGGGCCCAATGACATGGTGAAATCTGGCAATAGGGGTATTGATTTGGTAGTACTTTGAATACTGCTGACAGAATTCTTCTGAAGTTTTTTTTGCCTGGCCATAGGGACCTTCAGGCTGAGGAACAAGTTCTTCATTAAATGGCGGTTTTTGCTTGCCGTAAACTTTATTGGATGAAGCAAGAATAATCTTAGGTGGATTTTTGGTAAGTCTGGCTGCTTCTAGGGTGTTGATGGTGCCCATGACATCGACCTCGGCATACCAGCGAGGCTGGGAAAGAGCCAGACGATTTGAGGGCAGGGCAGCTAGGTGAAAACAATAATCTGATTTTTGGACATATGGTTTGAGTTTTTTGAAGTTCAAAACATCTCCAACGATGACTTTGGGCTTGGTTGAGTGGGTCTCCATCACCTCTTTAATGTTTCTTTTATTTTCTTCATCTCTCATAAAATTGTCGTAAATTGTTACTTTCGCTCCTTTTTCAATGAGCTCATCGGCAAGATGACTGCCAATGAAACCAGCCCCACCGGTGATGAGGACTTTTTTGCCTTTAAAATTTGGGATTTTTGCTTTTTTCATGAGATTAACCTAAAACCTTCTTAATCAATGGTTTGTTCTCAAGAATCCAACTTAAAAGTTGGCTGACGCCTTTTTTATAGCTGGTTTTTGGGCGCCATTTTAGGTCTTTTTTTGCTTTGGTGATGTCAGAGATGTAAACAGGCTGGTCGCCTGGTCGCCAATCGTCAAAGCTATATTTTATCTTTTTCTTTAACTTAATCTTTAAAAAGTCTAATAATTCAAGTAGGGAAAGGGTGTGCTTTGACCCACCGCCAATATTGTAAACCTGTCCTTGAGCAATTTTAATTTTTTTAACCGCTTTATCAAAGGCCTCAGTAAGATCATCAATAAAAAGAACATCTCTTACCTGTTTACCATCTCCATAAATGGTTATTTTCTTTCCCAGAGCGGCAGCGATGGCAAACCAGGCAACCCAACCTTGATCTTCGATCCCAAACTGATGAGTGCCATAAATACATGATTGTCTAAAAACGACTGTTTTTAACTTATAAATCCGGAAATAGTCCCTAAAATATTGGTCGGCCGCTCCCTTGGAACATCCATAGGGGGAGTGGAAATCTAGAAATCTTTCCTCAGGAATACCATTTTTTAAATTTTTATACCGATAACGATCCTTAAGCTTTTCAATTTTCAAATCCTCCATGCCGCCATAGACTTTGTTGGTCGAGCTGTAGATTAAAATTGAGTCGGGGGCATTTTGTCTTGCCGCTTCCAAAACATTAAATGACCCCAGGGCGTTGATTTCAAAATCCTCACGGGGGTCTAAAACTGAGGTGGTGACAGCAACCTGGGCGGCTAAGTGAAAAACAGCATCGCTTCCTTTGATGCTTTTCTTAAGGCAGGAAAAGTCTTGAATATCACCTTTGATAATGGTGGCTTTTTTGTGCCTTTCTTTAAGAAGGGCAACATTTTCTGCTGTTCCTTTTCTTGAAAAATTATCAAAAACAACAATCTGGTGTCCCCTCTTCAGGTAAAAATCAGCGAGATGAAAACCAATAAAACCGGCGCCGCCGGTAATAAATACTTTCATAAAGGATATTTTACTAGTTTTCCTCTTTTGGTAAAAGGGTTTTTAAGAAGTTTAGAGGATTATTTTTGGTTTTTTTCCGAAACCAGAAGCGGAGCTGACTTTGGGCGTTTTTAAATTCCCTTTGAGTTTCAAGGAGAAATTTTTCGTCGTCATGAACCCAGAATTTTTGAGCTTCCCAGACTTTTAAAAAGACAACTAGGGAGTAAAAGGACTGAAGAAGGGAAAGAGCAAGACCATGAAGGCCGTCTTTATAGCCTTCTCGGGCAAAAAAGACTGATAGAAAGTCATTGGCGGGCATTCTGATAGCATCATACCAATGGATTTTTTTGCCTGATTTTAAAAGATTTTTGGCTTCGTTGTCGGTATAAATGTGGTTTAATTTATCGACAAATTGGCTTACCGTTTGATAATTATAGTGGATCATGGGGTTTTTAAGTGTTTCTACTTTGCCCATGACTTTAATTTTTTCGTGGACATGAATTTGAGGAAATTTACCTTTATCTTTTCTAAAAAGCCTCAGTTGATAATCTGGCCACCAAAGTCCATGTTTGATCCATTTTCCAAAAATGATGTTTTTCCGAGGAATCCTGAAACCAGAAAAATTTTTAGTGGCAATCGCTTTTTTAATCTCTTTTTGTAACTTAGGGCTGGTTCTTTCATCGGCGTCAAGATTTAGAATCCAATCGCCGGTAGCTTTTGAGAAGCCAAAATTTTTGTTTTTGTTCAACATTTTATAATTGGGCCGAGTGAAGATTTTTGAAGTGAAACGCGAAGCAATTTTTTTAGTTTTGTCGGTCGAGCTGTTGTCGACGACAATTATTTCGTCGGCCCACTTGACAGACTGAAGGCAGTCTTTGATGTTTTTTTCTTCATTGAAGGCAGAGATGACAACCGAAATTTTTGGCATATCAGGTTTTGATTTTATCATTTTTAATTAGGAATTACAGCTTTGAGAGGTAAGAGGTCTTGGGCATCTTTAGGAGGAGGGTTTAAGTCTTCAAAATAAACCTTAAGAGAGTAGTCATTGTAGAAAACCTGAAAGGCGCTTTCTCCTGAAAGAGCATGGTGGGCCTGGGTAGATGAACCGCCCCATTCCTTGGAGATAAAGGGATAGTCGGGATCGTTAGTAAGGTAAATGTTAGCTCCTTTTGGCGGGCTGGGGTATTTTTCTTTTGCTTTTTTTATTAAAAAGTGGGCAATTTTGGCTCTTTTAACCACCCAGTGGGTTTTTTCGCTAAGTTTGATTGAAGTAAAGGATAAAATTAGGAGGGTAAGGACAATAATTAGCCTGGGAATTTTGGAGGTTTTGACTAAAAGCGTCGATAGTAGGCCGGCAATACCTAACAGAGGAATAGTGAGATAATAGGTGAATTTATGCCAAGGAAAAAACAGAACGGGTCCTAACGTTAAAACAAACCAGAGAATAAAAAAGACGATGAGTTTTCTGGTTTTTGGGTGTTTTTTAACAAGATTAAGGGATTTTGCAAAAAGCCAAGGGATTAAAATTAGAAAAGAAGCCAAGAAGATGAGTCCATAGCCTAAATACCAATTTATAAAATTGGGATTAAGTTTTGGGCCTGGACCGATAAAATCAAGAAGCATCTCTGGAAGACCAAAAGACCAAAGTGTAAACCACAAGAGGCTGTTGAGAATTGTTTTGGGAGAAAGTGAAAGAAGATAATTTTTTTCCGTAAGAGGATTGCCGAAGCCCAGTCTGATAAAAAAATAAAAAATCAAAATTACAAAAAAGGGTAAGAGTTGTTTTTGTTTTTTTGGGAAAAAAATAAATGTTATTAAAAGAAGAATAAAGGGGAGAGTAATGGCGGTTTCGATGGAGAAAAGGGCGAGAATAAAAGTGAGATAGGCCAGTTTATTTTTCTTATAGAAGAGATAAACAGTTGAAAAGAAGAAGGTTGTCATAGAGATTTGCGAGAAAAGAATAATCCAATAAAGGCTTAAGAAATGAGAAGCGTTGAAAGAATATAAAAACGCAGAGAAAAGAGCAATGTCTTTTTTTCGGGTAAAAAGATTGATGAGTTGATAAACTAGAAAAACATTAACAAGGAAGAGGGTAAATGAGTAGATGTGAAAGGGGAGGGGGTTTAAGCCGGAGGTTAACTTTACAAAAAAGGGGTAAAGTTTGTGGACTAAAGGGCGAAAGAAGGGGTGGCCGTAGGTTTCTTTGGGAGAAAAAAATAAAAGAAAGTCTTTTAAGGAGTTGGCTTGGGACATTTTAAGAATAAAAAAATCATCGGCAGCAAAAAAATTTGTAAAAGCTTTATGAAAAAATAATATTGGAGTAAGAAGAGTTAAAAGGGGAAAAAATTTTTTCATTGCTTTTTAATGGCGCGGAGAATGATTTTTGCCTCACTGGCTAGTCTTTTCTTGTCCAGTATAAAGATGAGGATAAGATAAAAGAGGGCGGCTGAAAAGATAATAATAAAAAGACCTGGGAGAGAGTTAATAAACTTTGAGAGAGTCAGGAAAAAGATAACCATGGCGGTAGTTGAAAAAAGAGAAGTTTTAACGCTTTGGAAAAAATTTATGGTGATTATTTTTTTGGTTAAATAAATGGTCAAAATTGAGGTTGAGGCAACTAGGGCGGAGGCGGCGGCAACTCCGTTGTAGCCGAATTTAAAGATTAAAACGGGAGTTATAATCCAAGTCAGGGTGGTCCAGAAAGTCATCAACTTAAGAGTGGTTTTTATGTGGCCGGTGGCGTTGAGGGTGTTAACAAAAGTGGTTGAGATCGATGACCAGAGTCCGTTGATGACAAAGAAATTTAAAGAGATAAGAGCCCCCTGCCACTTTTGGTATTTAGGAATAAAGTCGACAAAGAAAGGGGCAGTCAAAGCAAGACCTGTTAAGAGAGGAAAAATAACAATTGAGACAGCATAGATTGATTTTTCAACGGCTTTTTGAAGCATTTGCTTTTCACGCTGCAGGCGAGAGTAGGCAGGAAAAGTGACTTTGATGACAGAATCCATAAAGAAGCGCAAGGGCATAAAGGCCCATTTTTGAGCCCAGCCGATAAGACCAACTTCCCAAAGAGGAAGGATTTTTCCTACAAAGACGGTTAATAAATCATCTTTTAAAAGAGCCAAGAAGCTGTTGAGCTGAAAGGGGATGCCGAAGGTGAGCAGCTTTTTGGCAGAGGGACGGTGGATACCAAGAACAGGCTTCCAGGGAGCCAAAAGGTAAATGGTAAAAAGGCCTGAAAACCCTCTTATAAGGACGGCCCAGGTAAAGCTTGAGACGCCGAAGCCTTTGGCGGCTAGAAAAACAGCGATGGAGTAAAAACTTATGTTTTCAACAATCTGAGGGATGATGAGGCGGTTGAAGAGAAGTTTCCTTTCTAAAATGATTGAGGGGATGGTTTTTAGGGAAGACANNGAAAAGCCATAAACCTCCAAGGCTTAGATTGTAAAACCTAGCAAAAAAGGAAGAAAAGAAAAGGGCAAACAAGACTAAGGTGAGAACTAAAATCTGTTGGATAGTAAAGGTGGTTTTTAAATCTAAATCAGAGATTTTTTCCTTCTTCTGGATAAGGGCAGCAGCCAGGCCTATGTCGGAAAAATAAACCAAAAAATTGACGGCAGCGGAGACAACAAAAAAGACGCCATACTGTTTGGGATTAAGAAAAACAGTAAGGAGAAAAGTGGCGATGAGAGTAACAATTTGCAATAAAAAAGTGCGGGAAGTGAGGGCAATAATGCCGGAAACGGATCTTTTTTTTATATGCTCCAGATCAATTTCTTTTTGCGCAGGTTGAAGTTTTTCTTCCATAGAGTTATTTTAACAAAATTCAGCCTTGTCCATTTTACTTTTAATCAAAAAAGGGAGCAAAAATAAGAAAGAGACAAGGGAGATAAGATTGGCGAAGGTCCGAAGGGGAGTGTTTTCAAAGCTTAAGTCAACTTGGTGTTTTCCTTGAGGAATATAAAGATTAATCACTCCCCTATCTTCTAGAATGGACGCTTTTTTGTCATCAATTGTTGCTTGCCAACCAGGAAAATAGGCAATATTGGCGGTAAGGAGATTATCCTGAGGGGTATTAATTTCTAGATTATACTGATGAGGCTTTTCGAGTTTTAAAACCAGATCAGCATTTTTTTGAAGAAAGAATTTTTCTTTGGGTAGGCTTTCAAATGATTCGGGGCGGGGAAAGTCTGGAGGTAAATATTCGTCTGAAGTAAGAGAAGTTTCCCATTTTATTTTTTGATCGCTGAGAAAATCTTTATCTTCTGCTACCCCTGTGTAAAGAGGTTGAAAATAACGATAATTAACAAAAATTAAGGCAATAATGATAAAGCTAAAACTAAGAAGCTTTAAGTTTTTTTTGCTTTTAAACTTTAAAAAAATTGAGCCGGCAAGAAAGGAAGAAGTAAAAGCGGCAAATAATAGAAATCGCCAAGGAAATTGGAGATAGGAAAGAAGAGGGTAGAAAATCTGCCAAATTGGTCGGGAGGCTTGAAGCATCATAAAGAGACTGAAAAAGAATGAAACAAGGAAAAACAAAATTATTCTGTTGGTTTCTTTAAATTTTTTATCTCCACGAAGGCTTTTTAAAAAAAGCAGTATTGCTAACAAAATAAAAAGTAAATGGAGCTTGCCTGCCTGAAAAGAAAGGCCGTCGGGTCTTCCTGGAATAGAGCCGCCGTAGCCAAAAAAAGCAAACCAAAGTTGGTCTGGAAAGACAAAATGCTCAAGAGGGTTGAATTTTTGGGAAACCATAAAGTCTACTGAAGTAAAGCCTTTTTCCATCAGGGCCGGAAGCCAGAAAAAGCAAGAAAGAGATAGGCCAAGCATAAAAACATAAAAGCATGAAAGCATGAAAGTAATTCTTGATTTTTTGGTCAGTAAAGCTGAGAGAAGGGTTATAAAAACAATGATTGAAGGAAGCCAAATTACGACAGAAAGATTGTGGGATAAGACGAGGATTGCTAGGATTAAAGATGAGAGAATAATGTATTTTTTTGGGGGTTTTTTAAATTTTGTCGCTTGATAGAGTTGGTAGAGAAATAGGAAAATTAAGGGTAAAAAAGCATAGGCCCAAAGCTCGGCAACAGCGCCTCGAACATAAATTTGGACAGCGTGATAAGGAGCATAAAGATAAAACAAGCTGCTCACGATGCCGCCTATTGGGCCAAAAAATTCTCTGGCCAGAAAATACATAGAAAAACCCGAGGCAATAATGGCAAAAATGAACATTAATTTGGTTGATAACAGTGAAGTAAGGCCTAATAAATTAATAATTCCACCAAAGTAATAAGGCAGAGGGTTATAAAAGTTAAAAATGGGGTAGCCAAATCCGTATCCCAAATCGGCAACCCAGCGGACAGGAAACTGAAGCGTGCTAAGAGATTTTCGCATTTGGAAAACTCTGGCGATTTGGGTGTTATCGTGAGTTGGGAAAAAACCAGGTTTAAGTAAAAACCTCATTGAGAAGTAGGACAGGAATAAAATGAGAATTAAGGGTATGGATTTTTTAATTCTTGGCATATTTAAAACAAAAGTAAATTAAAAATAGCAAGGAAATTAAAGTAATGGCGTCGGAGAAAAGCCTTAAGGGGGTTTCTGTGAATTTTAATGTGATTTTTGATTCTCCTGAGGGAAGACTAAATTCAATTAAGCCGCTTTTTTTGTAATCAATTGGGGTTTTTTTGTTGTTAACAAATAAATTCCAGCCTGGATAATAAACAGTATTAACCACGACAGATTGAGGTGTTTTGGAGGAAGCAGTAAATTCAAGAAGGTTACTTTTTTGTTGAATAATCAGGTAGTCGGACTGGGTGACAATTTTTTGTGCTGGGGCTTTTTGGGGAGGATTTTTAACCCAGCGGGGTAAAAACTCATTTCGAGTAACAGCGGGACTATCATTGGTAAAATAAAAATTATCATCTCGGAAAAGATAGTCTTGGGGTCTAAAATTGTCTTTGTTTATGAG
>JABAOC010017082.1_pt1 | contig 16373 bp, 10 predicted proteins | sample 7062161 | NCBI WGS metagenome assembly JABAOC01 (sample SAMN14538625, study PRJNA623070) | marine sediment metagenome | biome: marine biome [ENVO:00000428]; feature: marine pelagic biome [ENVO:01000023]; material: deep marine sediment [ENVO:00002113] | place: India: Gulf of Khambhat ... | reverse complement strand
CCAGAACCAATAGCAATTATTGGAAGTTTTCAAAATGTACCACCTGACGATAATAACTGCCCACTGACCAGGGTGATACATTTTGAAATGCCTACCAGTGGTACACTTAAAATGCTTATTGGCAAAACGCATTAATCCTTATATCTTTAGGCACTCGATTGATTGATTTTTAAAGAATAAAGATTTTTTATTGAAGGGGATTCCTAATGAAGATAACGAACTTCGTTACATAAATAATTCCAACGGGAAAAAATTTCCAATGGATTTTCTTGTGTCAATTTTGTTGCTAACGGACTACGTGCGACTCGATGGAAAAATACTTCTAACTTATTATTGGGTCTGCATTCAGCAATAATATGATTAAGTTTAGAATTTGATTCACGACACTTTGCCAGGTCACATATTACCCCCAAAACCGATAAATCGCCTTTTTCTTTTGTTTTTTGAATTAACCTTTTTACATCAATGCTTTTTATATTAAGAATTAGCCAATCAATAATAATCCAGGTTAGTCGTCCGCTATTGCGGCAATAAGAGGTGCTTTCTGCAAGCACTTCTTCTGGAGTCCGAGATAATGCAATTTTAGTCGATTCATTTAATAGAACTGCGCCACCAAGTTGATGCCATTCCTGAAACAAATAATCTAACCGATCTTCCATCCCTGCTCCTGCAAAAAATAGTTCATCTTTTGTGCCCAATCAGGACGAAATTTATTGGTATGATTTATAATCTCAATTAATACCTCTTTTTCTCTTTCAGTCATTTTGGGTAATAAAAGTTCCAGATCTTCTAAATCTTGTTCACGTAATGCGATGATCTTCAGGGCTACCAGCTCTGGTCTCCCCAAAACATATAATCTAATGTTATCGAATTTATAGTCCAGCGGGATAAGACGGTGATAAAAATCTGATAATAGTATTCCAGCGAAACCTTTTGCAGCGTCATTCAACCAATTCTCTGGTAATTCACGATTGTCTGCAACTATTTTTACCGCTTTTCTCAATTCAGATGCTCCGCCTCTCAAAATAAACACATCTACATCATGAGTTGTACGACTGGCTCCAAAATATAAAATCATTGCAGCACCGCCGATTAGAACGATGTCAAACGATGATGTTAACTGTTTATCTAACTCCTGGAGAATTTCTATCAATTCATTTTTATCCATTATATCTTCACCCTATCATCTCTTGTATTAATTTGTTTTTACAAGGTTTCATATCGGCTTACATGGTTAGTTGGACAAGAATATTCATGACTTTATAGAGTTTCCACTTTCGCTATATATAATAAAATTGAACTAAAAAGTCAATACATTTTTCCCAGAAGGTTGTGTGAATTGCCATGGAATTCTGATGGTGGACTAAAATGAGGTATCTCTTCAAAATTTGTGGATCATCCAGTGGAAAATTCCAATATCCAATTTTTCAATGAACAAAACATATCCAGATCTCGATACTTTTTCGTTTGGAATTTTTTTTAAAGCATTCTCCTGAACATACCAACGAAAACAAGAAATGGTTCTGAAAATTTATCCCACCCAGAACCAATAGCAATTATTGGAAATTTTCAAAATGTACCACCTGACGATAATAACTGCCCACTGAGCAGGGTGGTACATTTTGAAGTGCCTATTGATAGCCATAAGCTTCCTGCAACTGGAAAGAATATAAAGGATGTTCGATTAAGAAGCTATGAGGTATCTCCTGTTTGAAATTTATAGACAAATTAGGTTCCAACGTCATTTCTATAGCCAATTTACGAGCTAAGATTAAAATTTTTTTTGATTCTTCAAATTGGATTGCTGCACTGTTAACATTAGAAAAAGAACCGATATTTATTTCTTTGGAGACTAAATCATAAAAATATTTCCGATTTTCTTTACTTCTCATCTTTTTGGCAAATTCATTAAATTCACCTATCGCAAATTTATGGATTACCTTATCATACAGAATTTTTAGCTTACAATCTGGATCGTATTGATATAATTCGAATCTGTATACAAATCGTGTTATAGTATAATTTGTTTTGTTAAAAAATTCACAGCTAATATGATTAAAATAATAATCGTGTCTGAAATCTGTTAGTTCTATTTGATCATATAAGCCTTGGGGTATAAGAATTTCATTCTCTTTTTTACTACATGAAAAACAGTAAATACAAAAAATCAAAATTAAAATATTAGAAACGATTGATCTAAATATTAGAATGATGTGCTTTAATATAATCATAAGAATAAATTCAAATCACTTACTTATTCTTTTCAAACCAAAAATATTAAGATTCGATCAGAATTAAACAATATTCAAAAATTACTCTGACTCAACAACCTATTTTTACCTTTATAAGTTGGTCACAAGAATAATACATGAGTTAGATACTTTCTTAATTTTGTATTGGCATTCGACTTTTCTTGGCACCTACTGCAACAGCAAATTCATTGAGAATGTCAAAGCACTCAAATATGGCGGATTCAACGTTTGTCCAAAAATCATCCGTAAGCTCCTTTCTTTGCGGTTGACCGCTGAAGTAGCAAAGATGGACTTTTCCACTTTTTGTTTCAATCTTGCCATGGACAACGGCGTTTCGATACTTTATCAAATCCGATAAGAGTTTACAACAATTGTTTTTCTTTTTGCCACTGAGTAGTTTGCTTCGGTTAAGAATTTCAGAAATTAATTTCTTTTTGGCATCAAATGTACACCAGCTTGCCTGCAAAATATGCCCTTTGAAGAATTCTTTTTGTTCGTTTTTTTCTGGAAAAAAATAATGCAGAATGATCTCCTCAACTTTACGCTCCAAAACTGCCGTTGATACCCAGACTTTTTTTGCATTCTCTCTGGCAACTTGTTGTTCTTTCATAAGCATTGTCAAATTGACAGGCGTCGTTGGAATCTCAAAAACGCCTGACACCACTCCCTTGATTTTTTTCATAGTTTAAGTCTCTAAAGATAGTTTACGAGGATAAAAAAATATTCTCTAATAATTTCAAGGTAATCGTTAGCATCACCCGCCGAAGGTTACAGCGCACCGAGCATTCGGATTTTTAAAATAACTAATGTGGAGCTCTGGACGTCAAATTTACCACAGAGCCCTTTGGGTAAGGTCGGTCAGGTGTATGCATAGTTAGCGCAATATATAAGATCATACGCCAATTTTATTTATAAGAAACTTTAATGAAATTATAATTTCTTGTATGTTTCTTCCACTAATTCTTTACCATATTTATTTTCAAGACGACGCACAATAAAATGACCACGTGCCATATCTTGAAAATGATCAATAAATAAAGTATTTATAAGAACTCCGCCCGCTGCTCCAATTGCAGGTATTGCTTGTGCAGCCACTTTCTCGGATACTTGGATACTAAATCGCTCCGCTATTTGGATTATCAATCGAATAAGAGCAGGGGCACCTTCTTCAGCCAATCCTTTCTCTGCAAGAAATTCTGTAGCTTTTGTTATCGATCGTGCAAGGATTGCTCGAATAGCATAGTAACCAGATTCAGATGCATCATCACTCTTGTTCGGTCCACCCAAAGCAAATACTTCAATGCAAGCAATTTTTGTTGAAATATTACTTACAGATTCACCTTCACTTCGCGCAACATCTGCTATTGATCTCAACATAATAGTTGTTGATATAGGCAACTCTATTGCTAATGCTGGTAATCCAAAGAAGCCACCAATTCCACCAGTTGTTGCCACCGCTAATTTATGCCAATTATTAGACGCTTCTTTAACAGGTACATCTTTCATTGTGAAAACAGCAGTATTAACTGCTGTAGTTAATGCTGCTCGTGTTATTTCACCGAATTTGTCATTCCAATTTTTCGGTAAGAGTTCAAATCCTTTTTCAAGTGGAGTTCCAAGTAAATTTGTCATTCTTGCTGCTATCCCAGGATTTTCCAGTAACAGTTTCGCTTTTTTTAAATCATCTAAATCCGTTTGTTGAAAAGTCATAATTTTACCCCTTAATTTACTTGTAATCTTAATATATTCTATACAAAGTTTCGTTGTTAATAATTTACGCGCTAACCCTTTTATGAGTAACATTTTTTATTACATTGCGGAAATTCTGTCTCAAAAAAAACTTCCTCCTTGTATTTATTGGAGTATAATTTCTTGAAATTTGAATCTTTAGGATAAAAATAAATTTGCTTTTAATTGCTAAGTAACATCAATCGAAATAGACTTGCTTGAAGTATCTTTTCCATCACTAACTGTACATGTTATAATATATGTACCTGCTGTCTTGACTTTCCATTTTGTTGGATTTTTACCAGTCTCTCCAGGGAAAAATTCACCTGCTGAACAACTCCAAAAATATGTCACGTTATCTCCATCTTTATCAACTGCAACAGCAGTAAGGTATATCCAATCGTCAACTTTTGCTGGTAAAGGAGAAATTGAAATCTCCTTGATTTCTGGTTTATTATTACCAGAACTATCTGATGGATTTTGACATGCTGTTATAAAGATAGCTACTGTTATTGCAAGCACTAATAAAGCTCTTTTCATTTTCAACTCCACTTGTTTTAATGTTTAGACCTTATGGGCAAAAATTTTCTTTGACTGAATAATTACAATTAATCTATTGATTATAAAAAAATAACGCGAAAAAAATCACTAATAGTTGAAGATGCAATTGCAATATCTTGCTATTTTTAAAATACAAAAAAGAAAAGCCAAATGCCGAAATATATGAAAATAATTTAATTATATTTCTTACCAATTTTCTCGTTTTTTAAGTTGTAATTCGCGGCAAATAAAAGTAGGATAATCGTCGGTATTAAAAAAAGCGAAAGGCAAGACAGCAATTGAAAAATGCTTCTATTGAATTAAAGAATAATAAACCAATGAAATTTTAGATTAAAAATTTTCATTACTCCAACACTCCAATACTCCGCATAACTTTTTCACAACTCTGTTGGTTCCAATATTAGATTCTCTCAAATCTTCTTAAATTCAGCCAAAGCCACAACCCGCTCCCACACCCCATCCCCCCCATGAACATACCGAGCCGCATCTTTATAACGATACTCCGTTCTTTCAACAAATCCATGATCGCTGGAAAGATAAAACACATCATCCTGCTTCAATTGCGAAAGGATGGGGAACAGGAATGCTTTCAAGCGTTCTATAAATTCAGTCAGCAGGTCGATAATGCCGCCTTTTTCGGCGTGGAGTTTTTCGTCGAGGAAATTGATGATGAAGAAATTGGGTTCATCATGCGGCGCTAAAAAGCGCTCTTTGAAGCGGGAGAGGTTGTATTCACGCTCAACGCTTTTCATGTAGGGAAGCTGCTGATAGTCGAGGAATTGGTAAAAGGTTTCGGTGTCGGAGGGGCTTAAGGACAGGCAGAAATTTTGTTCCATCAGGTGAAGTCCTGCGTACTGGCACAACTGATCTCGCAGCACGACATAAAAGTCCGCTCGCATGCCGTCGATGATGATGACTTTGGCTGGCTCGTTTGCCACGATGTTTTTGATGTGCCAGGAGATGAGATTGCGATCTTTTTCCCAGGAGGGTAATTTTTCGGCAAATTTGTTTTCCAGTTGCGTGAGTCGACCTCGGACTGTGGTGTCGAAAAAATGGGAGAAATCCTGGGGCAGGTAGGTGTGCTGCTCGTTCATCCGAATCATTTGCTGCGACAGCAGGTGATTGCTCATCTGGTCAACGGCAAACGGCAGGAACTGGCTGAACGCATCGGGGAGATCGAGGGGGGATTTATTCATCTCATTCAGCGTCAGCAAATTTTTCAGGAAAAACGTCTCCTCCGAAGGGTCGTTCAGTTGATCGGTCACTTCGGTTTCGTCAAAGGTGTTCATTTTTTTATAGATTGCTGCAATTGCCCGCTTGCGAATCGCTGGGAATCGGGGCAGGCTGTTGTAGAGGCGGACGATCGATTCGATGGACAGGTTGTCCAATTTCAACACTTCAAACAGGATGGAGCTATTTTTGGGCGAGAGCCAACTCAATAGATCCTCGTCCTGGGGCAGCAGATCGATGATATTTTTGACCTTTTCACTATCCAGCGATTCCCCTTTGAAATTGGGAATTTCGATGTTCAGCGGTTCCAGCGTGGTATAGAGATAGGCTGAGACAATTTTTTCAACTGCACTTTCAAGTTTTTCCCCTGGCAATAATCTATCCAATTCTTGCGTCACGATGGCGGGCAGTTCCAGGGCAGCGGGGGCGCCGTGGCTTTCACGGGAATCGCTGATGGAAATATAGACCTCGCCTCGTGGCAGCGCTGCCTCATCCAGCCATTGCCCAAAAATCCCTTTCAACTGGTCGGGCTTGAATTTGCGACCGTAGAGCGCATCGGTCAGCTCGTTGATGTCCTTCTCCACGATGATGATATCGCCCGACAGCGCCTCATTCAAACTGGCGATGGTATGGGGATTGATGTTCTTTTCCAGCTCAGTCAGGGACGGAAACGTTGCCGTGTCCAGGTTGAGAAAATACTCCAACACATCACTGGCATCGACATCCTTCACCATGTTGGCGGTGACTTTGTACTCCACGATTTTGTTGTAGTTATCCTGCGACCTGATGGCGGTCAAATATTCCTCGATGCCCGCTTTGATCATGCCCATCAGCTCATTTTTGTCATACTTCTTTTCCGCCGTCGTGGTTTTGAACTGGCAGGAACAGACAGGCTTAGATTGCAGCTCGCTGAACAGATCTCTTTGACACTGTGACGCCAGAATCGAATTGATGATATTTTCGATGCGAATGAAATCATTTTTCACTGAAATCAGCTCGATGCCCGATAAATGTTTGAGAATGCGAAACTCGCTGCTCGTTTTGATGCCCCTAATCTCGGCATAATAGTCGCTGGGATAAAGTTGCTCGTGATATGTCGCATAAAGCTCTCGGTAGGCTGACTTGAGCTGCTCAAATTCCGAAAATAACGATTCCAGTCCGTATCCTTCGAAGCTATTTTCAAACGAAGCGAGCCTGTCCCGCAGCGCCTGATAGGAATCGACTAAATCCGTACCCTCTACCACCGAGGCGATGAGCGGGTGATTGATATAATCATGGATGAATACAATATGCTGCAAATTGGCATTATCCAGGTTCTTGACATGTTCCAGGGCAATCACCGACCGCTGCAATTCAGCTTCCGATGCGATGGAATTGAGCACCGTCTCAATCCCCTGTCCCGATGGCAGCGACCGTTTGACCTGGCTGAGAATAGCTTTGAGATCGCTCAGCGATGTCAGATAATTGCCAAAGGTCTGGCTTGAAAAAGGTCGGGTATGGCTGAATCGATCGAGTAATAAAATCTTATTACTGATGAATTCTTCATATTTTTCTTTGAACTCGATCAAGGTTTCCCAGGTTTTCTCCTGCCCCTTCAAATGGAGATCGCTGGGTTTGATCGCCCCGAGCAGCGGCGTCAACTTGTGATACTCTTTCAAAAACAGTTGCGACACCTGCTCCCCTGGTGCAATCTGCTCCGCATTCTCAATGATATTGACCGTCACCTGGTTGGGCTTCATCGCCCTGTTGCGATAATAAATCTGGATGAAGCCAGCGGTAGACAGCAGGTACAGCGCAAACACAAACTGCGGCTCGGTGCAGCCATACTCGGACTGCCGAAATTTGTGGAACAGGTATTTGTAATCGGGCTTCTCCTCCTCAATGGTTTTCAACAGTTCTCGGATGAACAGCGACTGTTCGGGACGGGGATCAATGATGATTTCAATGCCCACGATTTTGATCAAGTATAGCTTTTCCACCAGATTTTTGATCATCGATTTCATGGATTCCGATGCCACCACAAAATGATTGCGGGTCAGGTTTTCATTGATATAATTGATGACCTCGTTGATGGAGGCCAGCGGCGGCTCTGAAATAATCGGCTTGATTTTTTTGTGTTCTTCATATAATTGAGAGAGGATTCTGTCGGTCAACCGCCCTTTCAACTGATTGAAATCGATGATGATACGGGCAATATCGCCAAACAGGTTTTCATTGCCATACCTGAGCATTAACGGTGGGAAATAGGATTCGATCAGAATATTCAGCGCCTCGCTTTTGAGATTTTCCATGCGCTGACGAACCGTGACATCCAGTTCACCCAGGAAATCAGGACTTTCGTTTTGAATGATATGATAGGTATATTGTTCGGCATAATATTGGCTCATCAATTGGAGATTTTTCTCGCTAATCATGGTTGGCTGCCAATAAATAAAGGATGCCTGGAATCGATCCGAAAGCGCTGCTGTGCTTTGCCACAGGCTTGCCGTTTTCTCTGCTCCCGCCACAGGATAGCCGACGACCACGACGTACTCAAAATCGCCCCGATCAATTTTCACCTCCCAGGTTTGGAGCATGTCCGCCGTGATCCGTTCGGGCATGGCAAGCGTAATCAGCAATTTACGGGGCGTCTCCTGCCAGGGGCAATGCTCGATGACTTCGTGCTCATAAAAATTTTGCAGCGGCAGACGAGGATTGGCGCAGCGCTGCACTAGCAGGTTGATCGCCTTTTTTTCGATATTGACGATACGCCCGAAATTCTTTTCGACCTCTTCCTCAAATCGATCCAGCACGGTCTTTTCAGGAGAAATAAAATAGATGTCCTCGTACCGACCGTCAATTTCTTCCTTTTTAATATAGGACAGTGAGCTCATCAATTGATTGAGGATGTGACGGATAAAATTGATATTGACATCCTGCTCCAGTTGTGAGATGCCCTTGCCCGTCAACTCGGCCAGCTTCCCGATGGTCAGCTTTTTCAAGCCTGGTGCAATCTCGGTTAAAATCAAAATCTTGACGATGGCGTACGCCGCCTGGATCTGGTCATGAATTTCATCAGCATCCTCGCCCTCGGTCTCCTTAAAAATGAGCGGAATCTCCTTGATAAAATTTTTGTAAATCAGGTCGATAAAATCATGCGTCGCCTGGTTCTCCTGGATTTTGTCGTAAAAATTATCGAACACCTTGTCGGGCGTGATGAGCACATTAGCGTTATTTTCGATGTAGGGAATGTGCGTTTCGGGATCCACGGCGTGCAGGCTGTTGTAAAAAAATTCCACCATGCCCCGTGCTTTGGAGAACAGGTTGGATACGCTTTCGAGATAGTAAACCGTGGCAGGATGGACGGGATAGATGTTGTAAAATTCATCAAAACTCAGCTTCCAGGTGGGGAAATAATCCTTGAATTCCGAATACACACTGGCGATCTCCTGCCCGCTGTTTTCCTTTTTGATGGACAGTCGTTTTTCCAGCAGCTCTTTGATATGCGTGGTGGAAAGGTAGATGCGATTGTTGAACCGATCCCTGATTTTATTGAGCGCCAGCTCCGAGGCACTGGAAATTTCCTCGATATCTTCCTGCATGCTCAGCACCGTCCAGCAGTTCAGCGGCAGATTCCATTCGCCCAGGAATTGCAGAAAGCGGATATCCTCACTCTTAACGTCCAGCTCCGCCCGTGACCGTAGGAATTCTGACACTTCATCGATGAGCAGCAAAATCCCGCCAGGAAAATGCTGCTGCAACGACTGTTGAATGATGAGGTAAAAATCTTCCCGAGAAATGATGGGTGTAAACGACAGGTTTTTCTCCATCAAAAATTCCCGCAAACACACTGCCTGCTCATCTACTGACTTGTCGCCATAAATTTCAATGAATTCGTCAACCAGATCCGCCGACACAAACGCCTTAAAATCCTCAATGATTTTATTACTGATAGAAGCAGGAAAGGGAATGTTCTTTGTGACCAGTTTTTTCCGAATCGAATCAAATACAGCATTTTCGAGGGAAATGTCCTGGGTATAGCTGGTCAAAGAAACGGGGACAGTTAGAATTTCCCCAGGGAAAAAGTCTTTTTGATAATGAGAAATTTCAGGAGAAACGGCCGTCAAATTTTTAAACAAACTGGCGTTTTCCGAAATCGCTGCCATATAAGCCAGAAAATGGCTTTTGCCCGAGCCATAGCTGCCCTTCACAATAAAGCCCGCATTTTGCTTCTGGGCGATCTTTTTAATCATAATCGAAACGCCGAACAACACCTCTTCGGTCAGGATAAAGGTGTTATAGATTTTATCCCTCAGGCTTTTCTGATCATAATCATACAGCTCATTGATTTTGATGACGGTTTCGATTTCAGGTATTTCGATGAGATCTTTGATTTTTTTCATGGGTTGGGTCTCGAATGTGATAGATAACAATTTTAAAATTTAATTTTGATTCTTAAAAAAAATACTTGACTTTTTCCAAGTGATTTATTATAATATATTGTTTCATCTGCCACGTGTAGAAGGAGATCTTTCGCCGTCCATCAGGGCGGCGATTGCATTTTATGCCAGTTTATTTTCAAATTTGTTTTGCAGTTGTTTTATTCTTCTTGAACCATCTACATGATAAGCTGTAACGATAAAATAAACAGTTCCAATTCTCTGTTCCTTTCTTTGTAGAATTATCACATAATCAAATTTTTCTAACCAGATATAAGTATTTATTCTATTTTTTCCTTCCAAGTAATTCCATACTTTCAGAATTGGATCATAACTATTATGAATCGAAGACCCACACCAAGGTAAGCGTTCGGCACGACGTAAATCTAATAATCGCTCACCAGTTTCCTTATCTTCTTTTGTGATAAGATGCCAGAATCCTTCTTCATATTTTCCATCCAATATACGTCGATCATACCATACTGGATAGGTACGAAATAAACAGGTTGAATCCTTAAAATCTCGACAAAATATTTGATAAAGCATTTTAAAAATTTGAGAAGGCTCCCCGCCAATCGAAAGCATATCAGGTAACCAATCAGGTTTTTCAGACATGGGCAGCCTCCCTGCCTTTCCAGACGAATAAATTTACTTTCTTTTCTCTGAGCAATGTTGTTCGATTTAATTCATACCCCGATCTTTTCCTCATCCGCCCAATGAGTCTCAATTTTGCAGCACTGTCTGAAAGTCCTCGATTGAGATAAGATATAATTCCAATAAGAAGATCAGCTAATTGAATTAATTCTATTTCTTCGGATCGAACCAGTTGTATTCTTTCAATGATTTCCCTTGAAAAATCATACATATTATTGCAGAGAACGTCATGAAGTTTTTTCACCTTCGCTCCACCACGAGTATCTTTTAAGTCAAGATAAATTCTATACCGTGCTTCTGGCTCAAAAATGACTTTAAGCATGTCAAAGTAGATTTTGTAATACCATTTATCATGATTATGATCAAACGCAGGATGATCCAATAAAGATTTATCAGGCACAATTAATGCCCTGAAATGTAAATCATCAACATCAAAAAAATAGTCGACAAGCTCAAGATAAAAATCAAGCTTGGCAGGAGAAACCTTTGTCCACTTAATTTCAAACGATGGTTTCAAACTATATTTAGATTTAATTTCTCGGATCCGATTGGAAATGGTCTGCTTTTCTTCAATAGGACACCAAATTGCGCCCAAGACCATCGCCTTTTGATGGTCATTTTCTAAGTGGCATGATTCATCACAATAAATGTTGTAGATCTGGCTCATCGAATTACCTTATTGGTTAAATTAAAAATAGACAATTTAATAATAAAATAGCATTATAATATCGAACGAAGTGATTTCGTAGCATGAATTTTTAGATATTTAAATTTGATTCTTCACTTTTCAATCTAAGATTATCCCCTTTTAGTTCACATTCCCAAATTATCCTATTTTTATACTGTTTTCATTCCCAAGTTATCCCAGTTCTTAGATTTCAAGAGTTCAAGTAAGGTTCACTTTGTTCTCGACAATTTCTTAATCGCCCCCCACAATGATTTCGCTTCGGGATTTTTTTCCAACAAATCCTGCAAATGCTCAACCACCTTTTGCTCCTGCCCAGTTTCTTTGGCTGATTTGATCACCATTGCGATAAAACTGGGAATAAGGAAATTCTTCAACGGCATCTCAAGGAAAATGGACAGCGCCAGATCATATTTTTTCCATTTGTAATAAACATAGCCCAAACGACTCTTGTTATAGTCATTGCTATCATGTTTGAGTATTTCTTTGTAATATTTTTCAGCTTTATCAAATTTACCTTCTTTCAAAAATTTTTCAGCCAATTCTTTCAGCACAAACGGCTCGTTTTTCGTTGTCGAATATTTTAAAGACTTCTCCCATTGTTGGGCTGATATTCCTTTTAACTCGGTTTGAAACTGCATTTTTTGGGAGATATATTGCCGTGGCTGGTCGCTATGATTGATAGCACTGTCGATGAAATCCATAGCTTTATCATATTTTTTTAACGCCTTTTTGATCAAGAATCCCAGGAAATTCAGATCTGGCATATCGTACAATTTAGGTATGGTCTGGTCGAAATAGTATTCGGCTTTGTCATATTTTTTTAATCGATAATATTCTTTGGCAAGGCGCCAGCCCACGTGAGGATCTTTATTGGCATTGTAGAGGTTGTTAAAAATTTTGAGGGCTTCTTTATTCTTGTTCGTTGCAACGAATAAATCTCCTTTGCGACTTAAAAAAAAGTAATTTTCAGGATCTTTTTGGAGAATCGTATCGACAATTTTTTGAGCCTTCTCATAGTTGCCTTTTTTCAAAAAAACATCAAATAGGGCGCCGTTGACATATTCATCATCAGGATGTTCCGCTATTAATTCGTTTAGTATTTTTTCGGCTTCATTATATTTTTTTAATCGGATAAGCTCTCGTACTTCTCGAAGATCTAAAAATGATTTTTTATTTGTCATTGTTTTTTCATTTTTATAATCATTTGAAAAGTTATCTTAACTTTAATATAACTAAAAATATCTCTAAAATCAATTTATTTTTATAAGTTAGCTGGTTTCGATGAAAGAAAAATAATATTACCTGTCAACAGTTGCGATTCATTTATAATATTATAAATAAAATCTTTGTTATCTGGGAAAGAAATTTAAGGGGTGAGAAAAATTATATTGGTAAATTTAAACAATAAGCAATTATAAAAAAGGTTAATTGATTCCACAATAGCATTTTTTTCTCACCCCCTTAAATACAAATACTATCTTTATATTTCTGTTGTTTCGTTATGTTAGAAAATTTTTAATTTTGAAATAATTTTCTTCGATCAAAAAAGGCAAGTTAGGACGATCGAAGATAATATCTTCGGTAGGAACAAGATGATGTTTGATATCTGGCAGGATATGCTTGGGGTGTAAATGGGTTTTCACTTAAAGAGGATCATTGCGATGAGGATGAGAATCATGCCATTACACTTTTCTCTCGATTTAGCTTAATTTGATATAAGCCAGCCCATTTCAGGTAGTCGTCATTCTCTTCCAGCACTCCTATTTCATATAACTTATAAAAATTCGAATATTACTTAAAAATCAGTTGACAATTCTCAAAAAAAAGATTATTTTAAAAAAAGAGTCTATAAACATCTTTAAACGACTAAGCCAGAATTTCAAACAAGCTGAAAACTGAAACTCCCGCTAGCTAGTGGAGCAGGCCGGGATTTATTTTTTCCCAACGGAAAGATGAACCCAACTGATTTTACTATTATTTTTTATCCGGCGGATTCATCTATCAGTTAGAAATGAGTAAAACCAAACATTCACAATTTTATTCTAAGCGTAAGATAATAAAAGCTTAATACAAAAATGAATAATAAATCTTATTTCTCTCAATCGAAACCCGACTCTTTTCTTAATAACTTTTTTATATTCATAATCAAGCTAATTCTGCTTTCATCGGTGTTGACATTTCTTTCTGAGAGCCTCCACGCCCAACAACAGGACCTAAAATTTACCAACATCACCATCGAAGACGGTCTCTCTCACAGCAAGGTCAATTGCATTTACCAGGACAGCCAGGGATTTTTATGGTTCGGAACCAATGAGGGATTGAACAAATACGATGGCTATACTTTCACCGTGTTCCAGCCGGATCCTGATGATCCGCACAGCATTTCCGCGAATCTCATTCGTTGTATTCTGGAAGATAGCAAAGGCAATTTATGGATCGGCACTGAGGCGGGGGGATTGAACCGCTATGATCGAAATTACAAATTGTTTTCCCATTTCACCGGTGATTCATCTTCCGAGATTATGTTGAGCGGAAATAACATCAATTCCATTATTGAAGACAGCCAGGGCAATTTATGGCTCGGTACTGATCATGGGATTGATTTGTTAGATCTGGAGCATAAAGAGGTCACCAATTATCTACCCTATCCTCCAAACGATACACGTCAATTATCAAACGAGATCATCGTTGTCTATGAGGATTCCAACCATACTCTCTGGGTTGGTACTTTGGGCGGCGGTTTGTGTTCTTTTGATCGAGATCAGCAAAAATTTTCCTATTTTCGACATGACGAAAAAAATATTTACAGCATCAGTGATAACGAAATTCGTTCAATATACGAGGACTCTCAGGGGAATTTGTGGATCGGTACAACGAATGGGGGCTTAAATCGCTTTGATAGAAAAACAAATCGATTCTATCACGTTTATCCTGGCAGAGATAATCCCGAAAGTACCACCATTCGAGCCATCCTGGATGACGGCAGGGGCAATTTGTGGATCGGCAATCGCAGCGGTCTCTATAACTTCGACCGAAAAAGCCGTCAGTTTACATATTATGCTCACGATCCCAATAATCCCTATAGCCTGGTTCAGAATTCCGTCTGGACGATCTTTAAAGACGCCAAAGGCGACCTGTGGTTTGGTACTCGTGGTGGAATCAGCTATTTGAATACATCCAATTTACCGTTCATTCATTATCGAGCCGATGCCAATAATCGCCGCTGTTTAAATAAGCAAGCTGTCTATGCCATTCTCGAAGACTGCAACGGTGATATCTGGTTCGGTACTGAACATGGCGGGTTGAATTACTTGAACAGACAGTCGGGACTTTTTACTTATTTTATGTATGACATCAATAATCCCAATAGCTTGAGTGTTAATAATATTAAAGCGTTGTGGGAAGATTGGATCGGCAATCTCTGGATCGGAACCTTCAACGGCGGATTAAACTTATTTGATCGTAACAATAATCGCTTCCTAAATTACAGGCATAAGGATCAGGAACCAACCAGCCTTGCAAATGATAATGTCATGGCCCTGCTTGAAGATAAAAATGGGAATATCTGGATTGGAACGGATGGCGGCGGGCTCGATCGTTTCGACAGAAAAACTCAACATTTTGTCCACGTCCTTGAAAACTGGCATCAGCAGGGCTTTTCCAGCATTCATTGCCTGTTGTTGGATAAAAATAATAAACTCTGGATTGGAGCCAATCAAAGTAAGATCGGCTGTCTTGATATGAGTACAGGAAAATTTACTCCGTACCAACTGAATCATAACATGAATAATGTTGACGTCATGTCTGCGATTGAGGATCGGCATGGCAATTTATGGTTCGGGACTGTGGGAGCGGGACTCTATCTTTTTGACCAGGCAGAAAATTCGTTCAAGGTATTTACCAAAAAAGATGGTCTGCCGAGTAACATTGTCTATGGTATTCTGCAGGACGATGCGGGGAATTTGTGGCTCAGCACCACCAATGGCTTGTGTCAGTTTAATCCCAAAACTGGCAAAACGAAAACTTATTACAAAGAAAACGGCTTGCAGAGTGATCAGTTCACCTATAATGCCTGCCTGAAAACCCGAGACGGTGAGATGTTTTTTGGTGGGATTAATGGCGTCACCGCTTTTTATCCAGGGCAGATTCAGGAAAATGCCTATATTCCGCCTATAGTTATCACTGATTTTAAAATATTAAATCGACCGGTGGCAATTGGCGGTAAAAATCCAGTTTTAACCCGCGATATTAGCGAAACGAAGTCGCTTCATCTATCTTATAAACACACCGTGTTTTCGTTCGAGTTTGTGGCGCTGAACTATGCCATCCCTGAGCAGAATCAATATGCTTATAAAATGGAAGGATTTGAAAACGAGTGGAACTACGTCGGCACCAGGCGGTTTGCGACCTATACCAACCTCGATCCAGGCACATACACTTTCCGAGTGAAAGCCGCCAATAATGACGGCGTCTGGAATGAGGCGGGAACAGCCATTGAAATCACAATCGCTCCCCCGTTCTGGAAAACGCTGTGGTTCAAAATCATCATGATTGCCCTGGTGCTGTTAATAGTTATGCATTTTATCAACTACCTGCGTCAGAAACGAAACCTGCTGAAAACCAGGTCTCTGGCAAATTTAGCCCAATTAAGGCTTCTGCGCAACCAGATGAATCCCCACTTTCTGTTCAACGCCCTTGGCTCGATTCGCTCCATGATCCTTATCAGCAAGGACAAAGCCTGGGACATGGTGTCCGAGCTATCCGAGTTTTTCCGCTATTCCATGCTCAATTTCAATAAAGTCGAAGCCCTGCTGGACGATGAGATTAACGCCGTCCACAACT
>JABAOC010015734.1_pt2 | contig 16378 bp, 10 predicted proteins | sample 7062161 | NCBI WGS metagenome assembly JABAOC01 (sample SAMN14538625, study PRJNA623070) | marine sediment metagenome | biome: marine biome [ENVO:00000428]; feature: marine pelagic biome [ENVO:01000023]; material: deep marine sediment [ENVO:00002113] | place: India: Gulf of Khambhat ... | reverse complement strand
CCCGCACTTGCCCGCCTGGTCTATAGAAGTCAGTCGCACACAAGTTTTCTTCCCGCCAACGATGGGCTTGCTTTTCGGGGCGGATTCTGATAAGAAAGAGAGGGCGATGTTTTTTTCCGGGCCGGACGACCGAGCCGGTCGAAGAATCAGATGGAGATCGAATCGACATGTTAGGCGTGATGATGAGTCAGGGCGAGGTGATGGTCATCGTGATCATCACAGTGGTGGTGGTCTTCATCGTCGCGCGCAAGCGACGGAAAGCCCGATAGCACGCAAGGGCTCATGCCGGTCACGTCTGAGTCCGGCGTAGCACGTCGTCGGCGTCGGGTCGCAACGACGCTCAATCCTCACCCCAATCCTCCCTCGTCCTGAGCCGTTTAAGCAGCCCCCGCCGTTTCTTTTCGCGCAGCCGGCGCTCACGTGCTCCGGCCGGGACCTTGGTCTTCCTGCGAACCGGGCGGGGTTTCAGGACCTCCTGCAGTAACTGCCGCAGGCGTTCCACCGCGGCCCGGCGGTTCGCCTCCTGGCTGCGATGCTTCTGCGAGATGACCCGCAGGACGCCGTGCTTGTCGATCCGATTCGAGAGTTGGCTGCGGACCTGTCGTTTCTGTTCGTCCGACAGGCTCGGCGAGCGGGCCACGTCGAAGAGCACGGTCACCCGCGTACTGAGCTTGTTGACGTTCTGCCCGCCCGGACCGCCGCTACGCGAGGTCTTGAACGCCAGCTCCTCTTCCGAAATGGACGTTTCTTCCGTTACCTCAATCATGCTCAATCCCCGGACCCAATCAGGCCCCCATCCTACCTGTCATACGAAGGGCCCGCAAGCAACCGATGAATTGGCGTCACGGCCGCGTCTATACAGATTCTTGAATCCAGGGTCTCTGATCGCTTGATGAGCCTGAGTGGCAGCGGCAAGGGTAGCTTGCCGATGGGCTTGTCGCCGCCGGCCGGCCGACTTCCGGGAGATTTGCGCGGATTCAATGTCTGGGCGGCGATTTCAAAGCGGCCGATCCGGGTTGTAGGCAAATTCGACGATTTCCGGCTCGGCGAGAGCGAGGTAGTCTTCCATTCTCATGTGGATAGCCTTGTCGTGGGTGCCCGCCTGGAACACGATGTGGTCCTCATCCTGAAAGTCATTGTCCAGGATCGTCCGCATGCCATAGAGCTTGCCGAACGGCGGCTCTGCCCCCTCCTCGCAATCCGCAAACAGCTCCGCGATCTCCTCCTCCGTGGCCATCTTGACGTCTTCCGTGCCCAGGTAATCCCTCAGCGCATCGAATGCGATTCTGTAGGGCGCGGGAAGCACGCACATCAGGTACTCGCCGTCAGATTTGACGATCACGGGCTTGGCCACGTACTGGCCCTTCTCATGCTCCTCGGCAGCCATCACCTGCGCCGTATACGCCGGCTTATGCGCGCTCACCGAGTAGTCCACGCCGGACTGGTCCAGATATTCGAAGACATTCATCTCTGCCTCCTTGATGACGGACGCGTATCTGCGGAACTGTCGCCGTGCCGCAACACCCTGTGGATGCCGACGCGCAGGTTAGCCGACCGCGCGGCCGGAAGGAATCGGCATATCTCTGAATACAGGCGGCGAAAATCCTTAGCGCCCGCCCCGGAAGACTTGTTGCCCGCCCGGGTAACAGCAGCGAATGTCACGTTCGCGCCCGTGTGGACGTGTTCCATTGAATGAGGAAGACGTGCTTGGGCAAGCGTGAGCAGGGCACCGGGCAGGTGCGTGCGGCCGGGTGGCGGCAGGCGCACCTTGCCGACGGGCCCGCGCGAAGGTGTCGAAGGTCCCGGACCTGGCGTCGCGGCGGCTGTTGCGCAAAACACCGCCGGGAGGGGCGAAGAGCAGAAAATTTTGGCTCCTTTTTCGAGAATTGTCAGAAAATCTCTCCCTTGAGACTTCGAGGTTATAGGGGCTAAATCGGGTAAACGGCCGGACTGAGGAAGGCCGGCTCGGCACGATTCGCCGGGGAGTGGGGCGAGTTGGGAATCGCCGGAAGGCCGCGCGGTCGGTGCCGATGCTCGCGCCCTTGAGAACCGGCCGTCCGGCCTGCCCGAAACCCGGCGAGAAACACTCAAGTGCCGGATGATGCTTTGCCGATGCTCACTGGTGGATGAATGGAAACAGCCGTATCAGTACTGGCAGGAACGTTTTTCAGGGAGGTGAGCGCAGGACCTGACGTAGCATTACTCATCAATGGAAACGGTCGCCCCTGGGTCGAGTTCCAGGCGGGTATTTCAAACACTTGACCAATTATGGACTTTGGGAATATCCTCGCTCTGGCTCCGCAACAGGGGCTTCTTTTTTGCGCGTCCACTACATATCCGGCTCCGGCATGAACCGCATCCACTCGGGCCAATCGGGCAACGGGTAGTTGACAATGAAGTCCTTGTTCCACCGCAGCCGCCAGAGCGACTTGAGCCGGATGCGCTGCGTGGACCAGTCGAGAAAGAGCATATTGATCGCCTCGTTGTGGCGATTCAGACAGAAGCGCTTCATGTTGTGTCCGTAGTTGTAGCTCCATTCGCCTTCAAACGCGGGAGGATCGTCGGTGTAGTGCGGGGCGCCGCCCACCCACAGACAATCGGCAAACGCCGGGATACTGCTGGCCCCGTTCACGTTCTTGGTCNNGTCGGTCATGCCGGGATTGGGATTGAACAGAAACTCATTGATGCCGTAACTGCCCTTGAACGGAGGCGATTCCCAGATCTTGAACGTATCGCCCCAATCGGCCCGTCCCGTCTCCTTCCGCTCGCTGACCATGGGGCAGAACCGCATCTCGCGGTCCTTGTAGTAGGGTCGGGCCGGCTCCATCCACTCGAAGTGCTGGCCGCCCGAGCCGGACATGAAATAGCCGTTGTTGTCGTCGGCGTAGAAGTTCAAGACAAAGCCCCACTGCCGCAGGTTCGACGTGCAGATCACGCTCTTGGCCTGCTTGCGGGCCTTCTGGATGGCCGGCATAAGAATGGACATCAACAGCGCGATGATGGCAATGACCACGAGAAGTTCAATAAGAGTAAAGGCTTTCACTTTGCGGACCATGGCGTTTCTCCCGTCAAATGGAGCGATGGTCTTTCGCCCGCCGCACCGTCCACCCGCGGTGCGGCTGAACTATCTCCCATTATACCATCGAACCCGGCCGGTGAAACAGGAATCTGCGCGTGATTTGGCCCCGGGGGTGCGCTCGGCATTCGGTGGGGGATTCGGGCCACTTCCGTGAGGCGAGCGTTCCCGCTCGCCAATCTTGTCGTTCCTCCTGGCACAACACTGCCGATCACCGGGGCCAGAGGGGCGAATGATGATTCGCCCCTACCCCGAACAGGCAAGGGGGGACCCCGAGACATCCGGCTGCGAATTTGGCGTGTCGNNCCCATTCGACTTCGCTCAGGGCAGGCTCTTCGGCCTCCGGTCGGAATGACAGGAGCGAGCATGAGCCGGAATCAGCCACCAAATGCCGACCGCACCCATTTCGACTACACCGGGCGGTTTGTCCTTCGCGCCGACAACGAGAGACCTTATAGTGTCTGCGTAACCCAGAGATGCTGGAACAGTGAGTCGATGACCAATGCGACGGATTATGGAGGCACGAGAATGATGAGCCGAAATCGAAGAGGTGGAAAGACACTGACCCTGGTGGTAATGACAACGCTGATCGCCGGCACGGCGGCGTGGATGTGCCTGGTGTCGGTCCCCGTGGCCGCCGAGCAGAATACCCGGCCGACCGGCGCGGACCTGCGGGCGGGCCGGAACTTCATCGAGACGAAGGTCTACAGCGAGCAGGAAGACCAGAAGATTCTCAAGCTGTTCGAGGGCTTGAGAGTGGCCGATGTCTCGGACGGCATGGACAGGGTCGGCCTGGCCAACGTCGGCCTGATGTCGCCGGAAATCCACGCTTCCTGGAAAGACACGCAGCACTACATGCACCGCTTCATCGGCATCGCCGTGACGGCCCGCTACGTCCCGACGAACCAGCCCCCCGCCCCGCCGATGGAAACCGAAGCCTTCGACAAGTGGGTCGGCAAAACTTACAATGAGGTCACGCCTGAGCCCTTCGTGCCGCTGATTCGCAAGGGCACTGCCCTGGTCATCGACGACGCTCCCGATTCCGACGTCGGCACCATCGGCTCGAACAACATCATGGGCTGGACGCTCCGCGGCTGCGTCGGCGTGGTCACCAACGCCACCGCCCGCGATACCGACGAGGTCGCCACCGAGCAGGTTCCGCTGTATCTCCGCAAGGTCGGCCGCGGCATCCGCCCGGGCCGCAACGAGATCGAATCGGTCAACCGCCCCATCGAGTGCGGCGGCGTCCTCGTCCGACCCGGTGACGTCATCGTCGCCGACGGCGACGGCGTCATCGTCGTCCCGCGCGCCAAGGCCCAAGAGGTGGCCGAATACGCCCAGGCCACCATGGAAGGCGACAAAGCCGGCCGACGCAACCTCTACAAAAAACTCGGCCTGCCCGAAGACGACTCGGTCAAATAGTCTTTCGTCACATAAGGAGCATAGGCAGCGGCTTGAGTTCTCTCCTGATAGGATCGAGAATCATGCCCAGAGCTTCGATCGTCGTAGCGCCCAACAGGAATACTCCTTCATCGCCGAAGATGACCGGCGCCGCTCTGACCTTCCCTTCATATTCGAAATACGCGTTGCCGATGGATTTCTTGATAACCTCGCCGTTGGCCAGAATGAATTCCTGGAAAGAGGTCGGCTTGATGCCCAGTCGCTTCAAGATGTCCTGCGGCACCACGGAATAGACCGCGCCTGAGTCCACGAGAAACTCACACTCCCGCGATTTCTTCGGTTGTTCAGGATTGATTACCTTGACCTTCAGAAATGTGACGCGCATAACATCGCCACTTCCTAATGTGCTCTCGGCTCGTCGACTACCACGGCAAACTGCTCAAGCTGCCGCCGCCACCTTGATTATACTACACACACGCCCGCTTGAATCACGCTGAAATTCACAGACTTTCCGGAATTCCGACGCCGACAGAGAGAGCCGCCGGGGCCTCTACAACAACTCGGCCTGCCCGAAGACGACTCGGTCAAATGAACGAAGACACTCTTGCACTCAGACAGCGTCGGCATCTACAGCGGCACGAAACCGTGTCCGTTGCATGCTAATGTCAGCTGCTGGCTATCACGTCAGTTCGAATCAATTCTTGAATTCAAGCTGACACACCTAAATGCTGCAGGATTGCCTGCCCGCCAGGACTATNNGACTATCCGGCGTCAAATGAGCGGCTCTCGCCTGCGCCGCGCTATAAGTGACCACTCCCGCTTGTTCAGCGAGCCCCCATACTGCCACCCTTCGCGTAGCAATGACGATCGCCTCGCCGCGCTGAACTCGGGGGATGATGAACTCCGCAACAAAAGCACGCGCGAGCGCGACGGAGCGAAGCTTGTACAGCCAACTCCCCGTGCCACTGAATGCCATGCTGTGATACGGCAGCAGCTCGATGCTGGCAAGGGCAGACCCTAAACGCGCGCGGGCTTCGGCGAAGGACACCCGCCAAGCAGAAGCCAAACGCTCCATTACCTTCGCCAGCTTTCCGTGCCACCAGTTGAACCCACCATGCCACGCGAACTGCGGATCCAGGAAGAGAAAAGGTCTGACACCACTTGCAGGTCGCTGTTTCAGGTTGGCAAGAAGGGCTGCGCGATACTTGGGAACCTCATACTCACCGTAGTAGTCGGATGGACCCAACCCAGGGTTCAGTAGCAGTACGTAAATTGAGGCGTTTCGCACATCTCCAAAGAAGGGCTGAGGCAGAAGACCTAGGTGGAGTCGCTTATCGCCTGGGGCACAGAAGTCTGGCGCCTGAATGGTCTCCCGCCAGCCGCCACGGGTGACGGCGGCTCGCAGGCTCTGGCGTGAGCTTAACACCTCCATATCGCCATCCAGTACGAAAGGCGGCGAGTCCGCCTCCCAGTTCGCCCAGGCTTCAAGTAGATCCACGTTCACCTTTCGACTTCATCAGGCTGACGTCATTATGGCCCAATGTCTTGGGCACTCACAACATCCAGTCTCCTTTCACTGCGGCTGGAGACCATCGTAACCCGGCGAAGCCGTCCGCACAAGGGGATCAGCATGAATCCGGCATAAACCACCGTCGGCGAGGACCCACAGAATCTACCGCACAGACTGGGGAAAACAGACTCCCCTTGTGCTACCATCCGTGGCTCACTGCATCCTCAAGAGGCTAAACGGAGAAGTCACTCAATACGCCGGAGCCACCATGGAAGGCGACAAAGCCAACCGACGCAGCATAGGCAAGGAGTTCGGCCTCCCCGCGGACCATTCCGTTCGCTGACGAGCCAGTGGGGCTTAGTTTCCGGCGATCTCGGCGATATGTTCCGCGGGCAGGGGAACGCCGTGGAGCTGTACGTCATCGATCAGGCCGTGGTAGAACCGAGTTTTGCCGAGCAGAGAGCTGATCACGAGCCGAAGGCCCGTCCGCAGCGGCCTTGGCGGACAAGGGATCGTGCCGTCCGGCTGCCCGTTGATGTAGAGGGACAACTGCTCGGCATCACACGTGGCCGCGACGTGACTCCATTCGCCCAGCGGCACTGTTTCGTTTGACATCAGCGAAACCGGATCCCCCTGCTCCGGCACAACGAAGAGTTCGATCTGGCCTTCCAGATGTCGCTTGACGCCGTAATCGATGTCCGTCTCCATACGGGCGCGGGACAACAGCCACCGCGCGCCACCCATGTGTTCGGGGAACAGCCACATCGTCAGGGTCATCTGTTCCGGAGCCAATGCGTCGCTCGCGCCGCAGTCTACATAGTCGTTGAGACCGTTGAGCTGAATCGCGCCTTCAATGATTCCTTCCGTCCAGGTCGCGCCGTGGACGGTGCCGTGATTCTCGCCGGCGGAATCGAAGGCGACGTCCCCTTCGGACTCATCGAATCGCCAGTGGGCGATGGGCCTCGACTGCGGCGCGGTGAAGAGCGTAAACGACATGTCCACCGGCCAGGCCGCCGAATCAGGCTCCTGCCACTGCCACGTCGCCTGCAGATCACCCTCGCCAACCACCGCCGGCGAGCCGAACACGTGCCGATGGCTCGTCCAGCCCCAGGGATGCAGGATCATCGGCAAGGGATCGGTATAGACCGCCGTCACGCTGAACCAGTGCGCGCCGTCGGCACTGCTCTGGCGGAACCAACTGTCCTGGGGCAAACGCACGGAGTAACGGAAGACTGGTTCATTTGGCTCGCCCTCGGGATGCCTGTCGTAGCCGACGAGGACTTCGTCATACTCGTAGGCACGGTATTCCCAGATCACCTCACCGGGTACCTCGCCGTGGCCCGTCCACATCCGCAGGAGGAAGTAATCGGGTCGCGGCGGCTCGTGCGACTGTTCGCACGCACAGGCTTCATACCCGTAGCCGATGTATGAGCCCCACCACGCGACGGCAATCACCGGCGTATCGCGCTCGCAGAGCCAGTCGTCTGCAACGACGCAGCCGATGTTCTCGTTCTGCCGAATCGACGTTCCCTGGGACTCCAGGTCGGTATAGTCCGGCCAGTCGCGAATGCCGGTGAAGGGCTGGTCCCACTTGACCCATGGCTGGTCTGTCAGCAGCTCAAAGCACAGGTCGTAGCCTTCGTCACGGTCGCAGGGGGACGCGCGGAAGACAGGGGAGAACAAACCCGGAAACAGAGACGGCTGAGCGTCCGGCCCCTCGTCGTAGAGCACGAATCCCTCGGCGCTGCGGCCCCAGAGCGACGGCCGGGTCATCCACCGCCACTGGTTCTGTCGCAAGGCTCCCTCCGGATACACGGCCGTGATGCTAATCCAGAAGACTTGCTCGTCCGCCGGGAACTCGGCCTGGTGGAAGAACTCATGCGGTTCCAGCGCCACCTCGTAGGCAAAACACATCTCGGAGCGGGCATCCGGGAACTCACTCGGACCGACCGGCTCGATGCGAACTCTTTCCGGCGCGACATCCAGCGTGTGGACCACTCTCTCCGGCAAGAAGGGATCCTCCTGCAGATCATCGGGTTCATTGGCCCAGAAGCAGATCCGCCAATGATCCGGCAACACCTCCGGCAATTCCGGTGACTCCCACGCTTTGTAGGAACCCCACCATCGAATGCGCGTGATGGGGATTGGGCCCAGGCAGTGGAAGTCGTCCACCTTCATGGACCACGATCTTCGGCCTCCCAGGTCCTGAGCGGATGAGGAGACCTCACTCCAGCCGCAGAAGACCGGCGGCTGCTGGATGTTCGGATCGATCTCCATTGGCGGCTGCGACCATTTCACGTGCGGGCGCTGCCCTTCGCCAGGCACGCCGGGACCCTCGGGTCCAATCAGGACGTGATAGTCCTCCACCTCGCCATCCTGCCCGGGCCCCTCCGGCGGCAGGCCGCCCGTGCGGCTCAAGCGGAATCGCGCGAAGGTCGCGGTGTTCAGCGCGGCCGAAGCCGGAATCGCCACGCTCAGGACGTTGAACCCGGCCGCAACCGGCTCGGCGGTCAGGATCCGGTCGCCGCCCTGGCTCCAACTCCCGTCACCGTCGAAGTCGATCCACGCGTCCACAAAACCCGCCGCCGAGGCGGCAATCTCCAATCCGGCCATGCCGCCGGGCAGGATCGGTGTCAGGAAGATGACGCCATCTTCATCGTCCGCGCCGAAATGGTCGTCGCCGAGGGCGTCCGGCGCAGGTTGACCATCCGGCTCGTCGTCAACGCCCTGCCCCAGGTGGAATCCGGTCGCGATCGTATGATAGGCCCCGTTGCCGGCTCGCAGGGTCGGATACGTTGGGTCGGGGGCATCACCCCAATCGAGCTGCTTCAGTTTGTCCGGAGGCGGCGGGACCGGGCGCGTGGTGTTGCCGAACATTACACATGCCGGCTGTGCGGTCCCGGGTTGGATGCTGATTGTATGCGTCCCGGCGCCGCCGGGCCACGTCTGCTGCCAACCGGCCTGCACTTCCTCCGCCACGGTGTATGAACCAACCGCCAGTCCCGCGAACTCGAAGCTCCCGGTGGCATCCGTGAACTGGAACGGCTCGCCCGCATCCCAGAGACCGTTCTGGTTCAGGTCCAGATAGATCCTCCAATTGGCCAGAGATGGCTCTGCCGCATCCGGCACGCCGTCTCCGTTCAGGTCATTCCACTTCGAACCACAAATCCTGCCATCGGTCGTCGCCCCGCCGGACTGGCGGTTGCCGAACATCTGCGGCAGGCTCGCTTGTCCGGGCTGGACCGTGACGACATACGTGCCTGCTCCGCCAGGCGTGGTCTGCGTCCAGCCCGCCTGAAGCTGCTCGCCCAGTGTGTATGTGCCCGCAGGCACGCCCGTGAATCGGAAGTGACCCTGAGCATCGGTCTGTGTCGTCATGTCACCGGCGTCCTGCTTGCCGCTGTTGTTCGTATCCAGCCAGATGGTCCAGCCCGCCAGCGGTGGCTCGTTCGGATTCCACTGGCCGTTGCCGTTCAGGTCGTTCCACTTGTAGCCGTGAACGATCCCGCCGGGCGGAAGGCCGGGGCCGTCGGCTTTGATCTCCACTAAATGATCTTCCACCTCGCCCGGCCCGCCCGCTCCTGACGGCGAAACCGTCGCATTGCAGTCGCCATACACGCGCAGGCGCGCGTACGTCGTGCCCACTTTCGCGCCGGCCGGCAACTGGAACGCGCCCAGGGCGTGGAACCAGTCCTGGGGGCCGGCCCCGAAGCCGCAGAACCCAAAGGTCGCCCGAAGCTCGTTCAGGTCGTCCCAGTCCCCGTCGCCGTTGAGGTCGATCCACAAGCCGAACTTCGCGTCGCTGGAGAGACCGAAATATCCCTTCAACTCCCACGTGCTCCACGCGCCGGCGGTCTTCACCAGGTTGATGGACAGCAGCCCGTTTTCGTCGTCGCCGTCGGCATCGTTGTCATCACCGGCGGCCTGAGTGTCCCGCTGCATATCTGATTCCGGATCAGGCGCATCGCCGAACAGCCCGAGATAGGGCCCGCCGAGTTGATGGCTGGCCGCCGGGTACGGCAAAGGCGCGTCGCCGTAGTCCAAACCATCGAGGCGGTCCTTTACGTTCTCGAAGACGATGACGATGTTCTCACCCTCGTCGTAGTCCACATGCACCGTGGCACTGGCCAGGTCTACGGACGATCCATGATCCGCATCACCTGTAACGGTGATGTCCTTCAACGTCCAACCCGCGGGCACCGTCTCGACCACCTTTTGCAGGCGATCCAGGTCGGCAAGCGGCCAAGTGTTCGCGGAGGGATCACTCAGTTTGTTGACCAGGACGTCGAAGAAACCTCCCGGCGTGTGGGCAGCGAAATCAAACGGTGTATCGTCCGCGGGCGTTGCCTTCTTGACGACGGTCACAGAGCCCGAGCCGCCGGTCCGGCGGTTGCCGAACATTGAGAAACTGATGGTTGGCAGGGGACCGCCGGGAACTGTGAGGGTGAGAGTGCCCGGAGCGGGCGGTGCGGTCTGGGTCCAGCCGGGCTGCTGTTGCTCACCAATCGTGTAGGTACCGGGCGCCACCGGAGGAAACTCAAATTCTCCGTTGCCGTCGGTTGTCGTGGTCTGGTCCGGCTGGCCGTCCCCATTCGTATCGAGCCAGATCGTCCAGTTGGGCAGACGCGCCTCGCCGTCGGCCGGCTCCCAGAGACCGTCGCCGTCAAGATCGTTGAACTTGATCCCGGTAATGATATGCCCGGCCGGTGGGACATCACCTCTGGGCGTGATCTCCACGCGATAGTCCTCCACTTCGCCTTCCTCGCCGTAGCCTGCTGGCGATGGGAGCCTGTCCACGCCCACTTCCATCCGATAGATGCGGAATCGAGCATAGGTCCATCCGCTCTTCGCCATGGACGGGACCTTGACGGTCTCCGTCATAGCCTTGGGAACACCCGCCCCCGTATCATTGATGGTGACAAATCGTTCTTCGGGGTCTTTGAACGTGCCGTCCTGATCGTAGTCAATCCAGCCGACCACGGCAACCAGGACCCCGGCCGGCGCATTGACGTAGACCAGGACCGTGGCAAACTGATCCACTTGCAGACCCAGTGGGAAGGACACGCCATCGTCGCTATCCCCATTGGCCAGCGGCCCCGGCAGGCCGTCCGGCTCGGCGTCCACGGAATTGCCCATCCTCACTTCGCCCACATCATGATACGGCCCGCCGCTATCGTGCAGCGTCTTATAGGAATCGGGCGCATCGCCGAAGTCGTATTCCCCGGCTGGTGGAGCGTCCTGACAGGAGTTCAGCGAGAGAAGGAATGCATCCGCAGGATCAGTGTCCGCATGAACGGGCCACGTGCCCCCTCCGCACGGCCCTTTGAACAGCGGCACGGGTGTCGGCACATTCGCAGAGTAGGCATCGGGATGGGCCGGCGGGACGTGGGAGATCACACCTTCCAGCCGAATGGACTGTTCCGGCCGAAAACATATGCCAAGGTCCGGCAGTGCGATCTCAACGTGGACATCGAAGAAACTGTCGGCGGTGCCGGAGGCCGTATACGGCGAAACGTCCAGAGCGCCGGGCGTGTTGTTGGCCCGCTCCTCGATCTGGCCGGTCGAGGGCTTCGTGGGGTGTACGTGCATCTGCACCGCCCCGACGATCGGATCGACGCCCTGCAGGTTTAGCTCGACAAGCCTGGTGGCTACCTCCTCACGCCCATCCTGATCGCTGTCATCAGCGGTTCCCACCGTCGGACCGTCAAAGAAGACCTGCTCTTTCGCCGGCCCGCTCAGATTCGTCCGGACCAGACCGATGCCCGGGATGTCCATCTCGAGGCGCAGGCACATGCCAAACACATCGACCTGCCCGCCGGGAGTTGGGCCGTCGCGGCCAACCACAACCTCGTAGTCCTCGACTTCACCGTAGGGAAGACCCCAGGGTGGTTCCGGCCCCGTATTCACAACGTAGAACCGCGCGAACGTCGAGCCAGTCAGGGCGCCCGTCGGCACAGTAAACGTCACCACGTTCACGACACCGGCGGTAAGCGGTTGCTGAATGATGCTCTCGCCCGCATCCCAACTGCCGTTCTGGTCGAAGTCGATATGTCCGCGAACGCTCCAGTCGGGGGCGGTCACCCGCGTCAAATCAATACGGACGCTCGCCTGCTGGCCCGGGATCAGCGGCGTGACGAACGCCACGCCGTCCTCGTCATCGTTACCGTCGTTGTCGTCGCCCAATGCGTGCGGGTCCCTCTGCATGACCGGCTCGCCGTCCACACGAGTGCCCAGAAGAACGGTCGAGCTCACGGTCAGATAAAGATCACTATACGGCTGCGGGGCATCGCCGTGTTCCTCTTCATACTCCGGCGGCGTCCCTTCGCGAACGTTGCCGAAGTCAATCTCGTCGAGGGTGGCCTCGGGCTCCAGACCGATGACCCAAACCCCCGGCCCGCCATCGATCTCGGGATACGTCTGGCGCCAGCCGGACTGCACCACCTCATCCACCTCATACGCTCCTGGCTCCAGACGGGTGAAGGCGTAGTCGCCGTTGGCGTCGGTCGTCGTGGTCGTCAGCATCTTGCCGTTCGTATCCTGCAGAATGATCTGCCAGCCCTCAAGGCCGGGCTCGCCGGGGTCGCGCTGCCCGTTACCGTTGGTGTCGTTGAACTTGGTGCCACGAATGCTCCCGGTCTCGCCCGGAGGCTGCGTTCTCCGATTATGAAAATCCTGCGTAGTGATGACGCCACCCAACACGGTGACGCCCTCGACGCAGGGCTCATCGCCCGCCCAGCCCGGCTGCATCTCCTCGCAGACGCGATACGTCCCTGGCTCAACGTCGGCAATCCGGTAGTACCCATTGCCGTCGGTCAGGCCGCTGGGCTCGCCGGGATCCCGCTGGCCGTTCCCGTTCAGGTCGATATAGATCCGCCAGTTCTCCAGGCCTGCCCCCGTATCCGCGTCGCGCTTGTGGCCGTCCAGAATGCCTGTTTGTTGAGGTGGCCCTCCGCCCCCCTCGACTGTGACTGTGACCGTCGCGGTATCGGTTCCGCCCTTGCCGTCTCCGGCGGTATAGTCGAACGTGTCGGTGCCCGTAAACCCTGGATCGGGAGTATACGTGACGTGGCTGCCATGATTGACGGTCGAGCCGTGAGAGGGGTCTGTCGCACTGTTGATGTGCAAGGGATCGCCGTCCGGGTCGCTGTCGTTGTTCAGCACGTCGATGTCCACGGCCGTATTCTCGCTCGTGGACGCCGTATCATCGACAGCCGCCGGCGGATTGTTCCCCGGCGGCGGGCCGCCCTCCTTCTTGTCCCAGAACTTGTTGCCGGTCGTCGTGCCGCTCAGACCAAGATAGTCGTACTGGATCCAGTCGTCCGACTGGACCGAGCCGCCCACCGTCGTGGCCCCCTCAGAGGTGTACCCCGAGAGGTTCGTCTGTACGATATTGAAGTAGTCGAAAGCCCCTTCGGCTTCCAGGCCGTACCAGCCGTCNNTCATAGACCCGCCCCGACAGCGTCGCCGCCAGAATGCTGCCGCCCGGGACGAGGACGGCGCAGAATGCCACAATGGTTGCCACCTGAAGTTTGCCATTCATCTCTCTGCCTCCATCAGACAAGGACCTCATACGAGAGGGATACGGTCGCCGGCTTTCATCGGCTCCAGGGTATGTCACGGACGGCCGCGATCGGCATGCACCCGGCCCCAAAGTTCGGTCACAGATTATCGGACATGTTCTTTACCAGTATAGCCCCTGGCGAACGGAGTTCAAGGAAATTCGCCACCGAGACAAGGGAAGGGTCACTTCGAGCGGCCTCGGAAACCGAGGGCATAGAGGTCCGCGTCACGCAATGTGAGCCGCAGGCGCACCGGCTGGCCGGCCAGGGCACCCACGTCGCTGCCTTGCTGCCATGTCACGGTGTGCTCGACAGCATCCCCATAGATTTCAGGGCAATCGGAGAGTGCGAGCCCGGCGGCAGTGCGGCCGTCAAGGTCTTCGACCTGCACCTGCAGACCGCCTGCGGCAGAGGTAGAGAAGTTGATGACGAGCCTGTCACCCGCAAAAACGAGCGGCTTTGTCAGAATCTCACCGCCGGCGAAAGAGGCGTGCAGGGAGACAAAGCCATCGATCCGGCACGTATAGCGGCGGGTCTTGGCGGCCTTGCTCTCATAGTAATAGCCTTCATTCGTGTAGAGAGACAATTCCTTGCCGCCGCCCGGCAACGGTGATTCGGTCTCGACCAGACCCCACCAGATGTAGTTGCTGCGGTTGTGCCATTTGTCCGCGTTGAGCCCCGGTCGAATGAACGCCTCTGCCCAGCGACGGAACGCCCGACCGTCCCGGCTGCTCATGAATAGCCCCTCTGTCAGCGAGCCGCGCTCCGGAAGATATCGCGTCGGGAAGCCAATGAGCAGGTGGGGGGCACGATAGTACGGCATCACGCCGTTCGTATAAAGGTGTTCTTTCGGAGCATCCGGGAACTGGAGCCACTGCGGCTCGGACCAGTGGAGGAAATCTTTCGAGGTGGACACTTTGATGTCCCGCCGCCCGTCGCGGAAATCCCGAAAATAGCAGCGGTATTCCTGCCGGAGCATGTCCCAGAACGCCAGATTCTGCGAGTCGAATGCGCCTTGCGTCAGGATCGGCTTGTCGGCCAGCAACTGCCAGTGCAGACCGTCGCCGGACTTGAAGGCCAGAAGCGCCTGGTGGTATTCATCCTCGCCCCGGGCGACCGCCTTGTACCTGGCGTCTGAGGGACACTGGGGGTTCGTATCCTTGAACGGCACGAAATTGTGTGTCCCGGGGCCCACCCAGATGATGTTGTTCTGTTTCGAGCCCTGGAACTCGACCAGACCGAGCGTGGGCCGTTCCCAATGAATCCCATCGCGACTCTGGGCGTAGCAGACGACGGCCCGATGGGTCTGTTTCCCGTTGCTCATGTTGTGGTTCCAGCCGCGGTAGTACATGCGATAGAGCGGCCCATCCTGAAAAATGGTATGATATCCGCACGAGTTGCCCTCCCACGGTTTGTCATGCACCATGACAATCTCCTGCGGCGCCGGCTCATGCAGGCGTAGCTCGATGTCACCCTGCATCCGTTCGATGAGATAACGGTCGACCAGCAACTCCCATCGGCCTGCAATCTGAATGGCGTCCTGCGCCAGGGCACAGGCCGTGTTCCACCCGCCTGCGAAGACGAGGGCACATGCAATACGTCGTGAAATCCAGTGCATGACGTCGCTATCCTCCAATCCGGAACATGACCACGTGAGACTCGACCGACGCCAGTTTGCGGATGCGTCAAAACCACCCTACTGGCTCGCTCTGATTATCGGCGGGAAGGCACCGACTTTCAAGCCTTGCCCTTGACCTGACCGGGAACGTGAGTCCGCACGTCCTCGGCGGCAGACGGGCGTTTTCCTCTTGCGTGTCGCGACCACCGCAGCCAGAATGTAACCGGTTCGTAATCGTTGCGACAACCGACCGGAGCAGTTGCGCGTAGAAAGACCGCCCAGAACAAGAGAGCCGGACAATGAGACTCGCAGTCATCACCCCCATGCGACTCCTTTTGCTGGTGCTGCCGTGTGCCGCCGCTGCTCCCGGGCTCGCGGCCGAGACGCGGAGGCCTAACGTCGTCTTTATCCTCGTAGACGACCAGGGCTACTATGACCTGGGCTGCTACGGCGCGACGGAATTTGCCACGCCGCGCATCGATGCGATGGCGGCCCGGGGCGTGCGCTTCACCGACTACTATGCCGCAGCGCCGATTTGCAGTCCTTCCCGTGCGGGTCTGCTCACCGGCTGCTATCCACGCCGTGTCGGCCTGGAGACCTGGGTGCAGCGCGCGGATTCGAGACGCGGCATCCATCCCGAGGAGTTGACCATTGCCGAGTTGCTGCGAGGGAACGGCTACTCGACCGCTTGCATCGGCAAGTGGCATCTTGGTTTCGCGCCGCCGTTTCTCCCACAGGCGCAGGGCTTCGAGTACGCCTTCGGTCTGTTGCACAATCTCGACCCGGTCGAGACCGTCTATTTCCAGGACCAGGGCGGCGTGCCATTACTCCGCAACGGCCAGGTTGTCAAGCGCCCCGTCGATCCCGCCGAACTCACGAAGACCTATACCGACGAGGCCATCGCATTCATCGAGAAGAACCGCCATCGCCCGTTTTTTCTCTATCTGGCGCACACGATGCTGCATGAGCCGCTGGGCGTGGGCCCTGAATTCAAGGGCAAGTCGCGGTTCGGCGCCTACGGCGATGCGATTCAGGAACTCGACTTCCACGTCGGCCGCCTGCTGGACGCGCTGGAACGGCTGGGTCTCGCCGACAGTACCGTGGTCGTTTACACCTCCGACAACGGACGCGGCCCCGGACGCAACGCCTCCCAGCCGCTGCGCGGAAACAAGCTCACGACCTATGAAGCCGGCATCCGCGTGCCGTGCATCGTG
>JABAOC010006309.1_pt1 | contig 16383 bp, 18 predicted proteins | sample 7062161 | NCBI WGS metagenome assembly JABAOC01 (sample SAMN14538625, study PRJNA623070) | marine sediment metagenome | biome: marine biome [ENVO:00000428]; feature: marine pelagic biome [ENVO:01000023]; material: deep marine sediment [ENVO:00002113] | place: India: Gulf of Khambhat ... | reverse complement strand
AGGATGAGCGGCAAAGGCTTCTACTGCGTTGACTTTCTCACGGGTAAAACCATTAAAATCGACAAGACGATGGGCGAAGTGGGCATCACTTACGCCGATAGAATGATTTACGCCCTGAACCACCAGAGTTCGATGTACCTGCTGGCCGTCACCCCCCGACGGATTCGACATAGTCAGCCGGTTCCAGCCAAAAGAAAAGCCGGCCAATTCCTATCTCACCCACCCCGTCGTCTGCGGCGGAAGGCTCTAAACCCGCTGCGGCCAGGAACTACACGTGTTTGACGTCCGTGCAGATTGAGAGCAAGCATGCTGAATATCATTGTAAATATAACGCGACTCAATGAATTAACATCAACAATTCTAAAAAAAATTCAATCCCAAAAACTTGTTTTTTCCATGCTGCAATGGCGACTTAATTACCTATCTGAAAAGATGTTATAAATAACACCGCCCCCAAAAAATAAGGCTTCTAACATGTATAGGATATAAATAGTCCTAATAAATTCTAAATATCCCGAACCGCCTCATGGGATTATCGTACGAATAAGAAAAACAACAAATAATTGATAATCAAAACTTTGAAAAGGATAAAAAATGAAAGCTTCAATGTTGAAATCGATAGACATAATTGCGTACGCCCTGCTGCTTATCGGGGCGTTAAACTGGGGCCTAGTAGGGTTTTTAGGATTTGACCTGGTGGCGGCTCTCTTTGGGCAGATGTCAGTATTAAGCAGAGCCGTGTACGCACTCGTGGGCATTGCCGCGATTTACGACCTGCTGTCGCTGCCGTCGATCTTCAAGCGATGGGACATCCATCTTCAGCATGATCCGGTCCAGGCATAAGTCGAAAATAATCCCCGGCTAAACATACTAACTCAAAAGCCTCTTGCTAAAAGCTAGGGGCTTTTTTAATATGTAGCCCGAAACGAGGTTAAGGATGTCAAGCAAACTTGCTATTGCCTATAACAATCTTTCCACCATGCTCGCAGCCGGCGTGCCGGTGCAGCGTTCGCTTAATACCCTCATCCCGGGATTGAAGCGGCGACTGCAAAAAGCCTTCCTTGCTCTTGCCGACGGCGTCGCCAAAGGCAACCCGCTTTCTGAAACAATGGTTCTGCATCCCAAGGTTTTTGGCCAGATTGATATAATGATCGTCGAGGTCGGCGAAAAGTCCGGCAATCTCCCGGAATTAATCGGGCTTCTATCCGGGTGGCACGAAATGTCAGGCCGGATGCTTAAAAGAATGATCTCAGGGTTGCTCCTGCCCATTCTCATTCTTACAGTTGCAGCGTTCGTATTCCCGCTTCCAAGTTTCGTTCTGGGAGATTTGAACTTAACGTCTTATCTCTTTCAAGTGGTGGGAATTCTTATGCTGTTCTGGATGCCAGCGGGAATTATCGTCTTAATAGTTCGCACGACACCCAAAACGGGCCCTGTCCGAAGAGTGCTGGACACCGCAGTTCTTCGCATCCCCATCCTCGGCGCGGCCGTCCACAGACTGGCGATCGGACGTTTTTGCTGGGCTTTTCATATGCTCTGCAAGGCNNATTCGGCCCGGCGGCTGAAAGTGTCAAGGCCGGCGAATTGATGTCCGAAGGATTTTCCACCAAGCTTCCATTCGAACTTGTGGAAATGTGGAAAGTCGGCGAAGAGACCGGCCAGCTCGACGATGTTACAAAGCGGCTGGCGAACAATTACTCCGAGCAGGCGGATTTCTGGTTCGCCGAGTTCACCTGCTGGTTCCCCCGTTTTATATACCTGTTAATCTGCCTTGTGCTCATCTATATGATTTTCCAACTCGCCGGCAGTATCTGGAGTAGCTACTAAGTACCAACCACAGAGACCATAGAGCTTTTAATCAAAAAATACAATACTTTTCTTCACGGCGCTCTATGTGAACTTTGCGGTTAATAAGAAATGCAACGTAATTGTCTTTGACTTAATCATCTTGGTCAGTTAACCTTCTGCGATTATGGCAAATATGAAAAGAATGCTTACATCATGTTTCGGTCTCGGCCGGCTGCCCCTGGCACCTGGGACGTGGGGCTCGCTTCCGCCGGTGATAATATTCGGCCTGATGAGTTATTTCGGCGCATCGCCGGCGACAATAACGAACGTAATGGCGGCTTTAGTTTTAGCGGGCGGTGTTGTCTGCGTACAATTCGCCCCGGCAGCCATCGCAGCAACGGGTAAAAACGATCCTCGTGAGGTTGTCGTCGATGAATTCGCCGGCCAGGCGGTTATATTTTTATTCAGCCCGTTTTTAGGCATGGGGACAGCTACGGGCCGGCAAATTTTGATCACGGCGTTTGTAGGTTTTGTGCTGTTTCGGCTGTTCGATATTTCCAAGCCATGGCCGATACGCAAGCTGGAAAAGTATCCGGCCGGCTGGGGGATTCTCGCCGACGACTTGTTGGCCGGCGCGTACGCGTGGGTTGTCTTGCAGATTTGCATCAGGTTCTTATTTACAGTTTAGCTTCTTTTAGGTTAGAAATCAGGGATGTCGAAAGATTATTCTGTTGAGGTATGTCGGGAGCTTGAGGGCGGATTTCACACTGCCAAATTGCATCGGCCGATGCGAATCAGCCGGTATGACGCCGGCACGGAACTGACATACGACGTGAGCGGCGTCGGCCGAACAGAGACGGCGAAGGTGCATCTTCTCGTCGAGAAGTTCATCGGCGGCGGCTTTGCCGGGCAGGTATATCGCGTCAAAGTTACGGGAATCGAGGGGACAATCGAAGGGCTTGAAGTTGGCAAAATTTACGCTATAAAGATTCTCATTCCGCCATCGGGCTTTTCNNGCTTTTCCCGGCTGTTTCGAAACCTGCTGTACTGGATTGGCTTCCAGGGACCGTTTCAACTGCAGGTCAACCCTTCGGCGGCGCGGGCCGGGGCGCTCTGGCAGAAACTTATCCGGCGGGGAGCAAAGATTCGATTCGGCGATGAAAATGCCGTTGTCGATATTTTCGGCACGTTCGTGGACGATAAGCAGGGAAGCTGCGGGGAATTGAGGGAGTGGGTCGAGGGGCGGACGTGGCGGCTGGAGGTTGACGACCGGCTGGATCTGCTCAAGAAGTGGAGGCGAGGGCAAAAAGTCGATGAGCAGCAGGTCGGCTCGCCGGAATACCGCGCGAAGCGGAAGTTTATGAGCGAATTTGTCGGGCTGCTGCACGATATGGGGGCGCATGAGTTTGCACGGCAATACGAGTGGTCGACATGTAAGAGCCAGCCTAACGCGCTGAAACGGCAGGGAACGGATGATGATCCATCCGGCGGACTGGTGGCGGTGGATTTTCGTGCCGGGCTGGCCCTGCTGCCTTTTCTGCCGATGAGCCCGGGCGATTTCAAGCTGATATTCAAAGGTTTGATGCGCGGCTCGCTCGTGCAGTTCGACCGGGGCAATCTTGCAAAATTGGAGGCTTTCGTTGAAGCGAACGGCGAAGAATTTGCCGGCATGCACGAGATGCTGGAGGATTTGAAGACCGCCGAACAAATTTATCGGGACTCAACCCCGGACATATCTCACAACCATCTTCGCTTGTTCTACAGCAAGAAATTGTGGTCAACGATGCTGGACAGTGCGGTAACCGGATGGCAGATTAGGAACCTGGTGGATGAGCAGCATGAGCGGAAGTTTCGACGCAGCAGGATTTTGACGCTGCTGTTCTTCCTGATTGGGCTGATTCCATTTTTAGGCAAGCTCATCCGTCGGATTTGGGGACGGGAGAACTGGCGAAAGCATTATGCGGCGATGCTCAAAAGCTGGGACTATTTTAACTGCGCGTTGCGGGGGAGAATCACCGAGAAGGTCATCGTCTGGCACCGGGCCGGGCGTCTCGATGCCGAGAAAGCTCCGAAGGTGGCGGCGAAAGTATGGCGGTTTTTCTGTCATCTGCCACTGTCGATCCTGCCGGCCGGTCTGCATAGAATCCTGACGGACAAAAAATACGCGAAGGAGCGTCTGGTCTATTACCTTGTCCGACCGGTTCGGCTGTATTTCAACGCAGAGCTGCGAGAGCAGTGGCTGCGAGAGATGATGACCGAGGGACAGAAAAAGCACATGCTCAGCGATGAGGATGCCCAGGTGATTGTTTCGCAGATTAATGAGCCTTTCATACAAAAGTATCTAAAGTCCCTGGCGGTGCATGTTTGCACTTTGCCGGTCACACAGATTGTTTCCGTGCTGGTGGCGTGGATTTACACGCGAATGCACCCGGAACTTTCCGCAGCGGAAACAGCGGTCGCTGTGACGGCGATCCTCGTGCTGTTTCAGATCACGCCGATTTCGCCTGGTTCGTTGACCCGCGGGCTTTACGTGCTGTACCTAGTCATCAGAGAACGTAATTTCAAGGACTATAATATCGCGGTGTTTCTGGGATTTTTCAAGTACGTCGGCTATCTGGCTTTCCCGATTCAGATGACGTATCATTACCCCGTACTCTCGAGATTTATGGCGGCTCATTGGGCAACCGAGGCCGTGCATATCGTACCGGTATTTGGCGAGGGCGGGGCATTGCTGGAGCATTGGGTTTTTTATCTCTTCTATAACTGGCCTTTGACAATCCGGCGTAGAATACGCAAGCGGGCCGAAACGCGTGCGTTAGAGAAGCCGCGATATTGGCACGTGGGTTCGTGTGCTGTAGTTATGGCGGGAATATTGGGGCTGGGAGATTTTATTTATCTTCGGAACGTCGGCGAAATGCCCGGACTGCGGGACATCTGGTGGCTGGTGATTTTGGCTCCATTAATCTGTGGTGCGGCGGTAACTTTGGGCTGCCGCGGGGCAGCATTGGGCAAACGATTCACAGCGGCTGCTGTCTGCGGTGCTTTAACCGGAGTGCTTTATGCGGCAGTTTCAGCTATATTGAGTCAGAACAGCAAGATTGTGGCAAGTTGCCTATGGCGCATATTTATTTTTGCAATTCTATCAACTATCGGAGCAATAATTATAGAGTTGAAGCTGCCCGAGCAAAGTTAGTTTATTTATTGCATGGAGCTCCGACTCGTGCTATAATCTAAATTTGAAGCCAAAGCGTTTTTTGAGCTAATCATTTCAGAGGTTACAACATTTTGAAAGGGAGTTGAAAATGAAGCCAGAAATCGTGTCCTCCACACTGAAAAAAATGGTAAATCACAAACACCTCAGAAAGCTGCTGGCAAAGAGAGTTGATGATTATATTTACAAGCACATGGTTAACGACGACTCAGAAGACCTGCGGCAAGTACAGATTAAGAGGTACCAGTTCTTATCTGCGATGCTGCATTGCGTGAACAGAAATATAGACAAAGGCTTCGTCTCAGGTAAAATCATCGAGAAAATCATAGATGTGTTCGTTCAAAATAATCTTATTCGCGAAGACCAGAGCTACAACCAGGCGGTCGATGAATACGAGAAAAGATACGGGGAACTACCTCCAACATTTATCGTTTTCTCACCCACACAAAAATGCAATCTGAAGTGCATCGGCTGTTACGCCGCTTCGGGAACAGACACCCCCGCCACAATACCTTATCCGATAGTCGATAGAGTAATCAGCGAAGTCCATGATCTGTTCGGCGGCAGATTCATAACATTCAGCGGCGGCGAGCCGTTCCTGTATAAAAGCGAGGATAAGACCCTGCTCGATATCTACAAAAAATATGCCGATATGTTTTTTCTCGTCTATACCAACGGCATAATGATAAATAAACAAGTCGCTCGAAGTCTTGCGGAATCTGCCAACGTAACTCCCGCTATTTCCGTCGAGGGCCTCGAAACCGAAACAGACGAAAGAAGAGGGACCGGCACGTTCAAAAAAATCCTCAGCGCCTTTGAGCATTTAAGGAGACAGGGCGTTCCTTTCGGCATTTCCGTAACCGCAACAAGCAGAAACATCGATGTATTGATGGGAGATGAATTCTATGACTTTTATTTTGAGCAACAGGGCGCCTCATATATGTGGGAATTCCAATTGATGCCTATCGGCAGAGGCAAAGATGAACTCGATTTGATGGTGAATCCCCAAGAGAGACTCAGGTTATATAGAAAATGGGAAAAACTGTTGGGCGAAAAGAAATATTGCCTGGCGGATTTCTGGAACAGCGGCGTGCTCGCCAGAGGCTGTATCGCCTATGGCAGGAGCGGAGGATACATTTATGTCGATTGGCACGGCAACGTAACACCCTGTGCTTTTATTCCTTATTACGTTGATAATATCTATAAACTATACAAAACCGGCAGAACTTTAGCCGATGCGGTGTTCTCAGATCTCATGAAAAACGGCCGAAAGTGGCAGAGAGAATACGGCCTCGACAACTGGAAAAAGCCGGATAACTGGCTGATGCCGTGCTCCATAAGAGACCATTACGAGATTTTCAGGAACTCGGTCCTGCCGAAAGATGCAATACCCGAAGACCAAAACGCCAGAGAAGCCCTGGAATCGAACGAGTATTTCGAGGTGCTCAAAAACTATGACGAAGAACTGCAGGATTTAACTGAAAATATCTGGCAAAACGAGTATTTGAAAGTATAATGCCTCTTTGGCCGATCGTACGGCTTATGAAATTTGAACCTTTTTAGTAGAACTTTTGGCACGTATGCCTTAAGTCTGCTTTGGAGGATTGTCTTAAGATGACTTTGAATACTTATAGTTCGCTTTGCGATGATTTCTATCTCGATATGTATATTAATACCGAGCTGGACCTGCCGACCAATCGTGATACAATTCTGGCCTTTTTCGAGCGGATACAAAAGCAGTATCCATCTATGGGATTTTTTTATCGCAGGGGCAATAACGAATACTGCCTGGAAGAAGACCGCAACCTAGGCCAATACAGGTGGATCACTCTCGAAATAGACCGCATCGCCTCTGGCGTCGCCAATCCCTCGGACTTCGAAATGGCTTATTCCCAGGACAAACTTGTGCTCGAGCTAATGCCCTACATGCTCAGCGTCAACCACCTCGATATCGATTCGATGGATGTCTCCTTCGCCATGGATTTCGATTTTGCGGGCAGTCACGACGAAGTTATTGCCGAGGCGTTATTGGGACAGAGCGCATTTAACTGCCTTCTGGATTTGCCTGATGTCAGGCCCATCGGCTTTTCGCCTGCAATGGTTGTGGCGTTGTCCGACGACGACCGTACCCAGGCACGGATCAGCATCGAATCCAAGACGAGCATATACGAACCCGAGAAAAAAGGGGAGAATGAAGATGAAGCGATATGCTTGTCTTTGACAATTCGCCAATACCCGCCGGCCGCCGGAATATTTAATCCGCTGGAATCTTTTGAAAACCAATGCCGATTGGCCCGGGAATTCATGGATGAAAAAATAGTCCCGAACTTCGTCCAGCCTTTAACCGAAAAAATCGCACAAAAAAGGTTAACGTAGATTCAAAGAAGGACCCTCGGATGGCTATCGAGGCGCCAATAAGTAAATACAAGAAAACCAATCTAAAAATCTATATTATTTTATGCATTGCCGTTGCAGCCTGGTTCGCATACGACGGCTATCTCAATAAGACATTCATAGAGAAGAACACCGATGAAAACGGCAAGCCGAACAGCACGCTAATCTTTAATCAAAAAGCACCGCCGTTTTTTGCCGGTGCCGCAGTGCTATTCAGCGTGTATCTGTTTATCGTGAAGAACAAAAAACTCGTTGCCGATGTAAACGTGCTTGACTTCAGCGAAAAAGACAAAATTCCTTATGATTCCATACAAAAAATAGACAAAACTTATTTTGACAAGAAGGGCTTTTTCGTTATCACTTATAAAGACGAGCACGGCAAAGAAATCAACCGGAAAATAAGTGACAGAAATTACGACAACCTCGCACCCATCCTGGACCACCTTGTAGCAAAAATTAGTTGAACATCATCTTAGACACGGATTAATTCCGATTAACACGGTTTTAGATGAACCACGAAGAAAAAAATGATCATTTTAATTAACCGCAGCGAGTAGGGTGCGATGTATCGCACAATTTTAATTATATTAAATTCATACTCCCCCCCTGCATAAGAATATATCCCATCCGCACGAAACCATCAAATACAGTCCGGCCTGATTTTGTTATAAAAGAATCGTGAGCTTGGCCGTACCTTATGGGAGCGCGATTAACTTAACCCTGCCTTTTTTCTTGCTCAAAAGCGAGACAATATTTATAATCGAACATAGCGGATATGACAGCTATGAAGCGGTAACATTGTAGTTTGTGATTTCTTGTTTTATTACGGGAGGCTTAGGATATCATAAGGAAAACATATAGATATAGTTATACCCGAAAGGAGAAATAAAATGGACGCAAAGGAAATTGCCCAAGAGGCCATTGGAATTCTAAATAAAAAGATTACAAACGAGGTTTTTTTGACTATTCAGAACAACCGTTCCTTAATGCTTGAATATTTGAGAGCAGTTGAAGCTAATGGTCTTGATTCAGTGAATCAAACCATCGGCAAAGAAGTAAAAGCTGCATATCAATTGACGAATGTTAATGAAAGAGAAGACAATCCTTCTTGCACGTTAATTCAAAGTCATCAGAAATTCGAATAGAAAAAGAAATAATAGAAATAATTAAGAAATTGAATAAGTTAGGGACGTCTACAATTTCTGAATGAAAAACTATAAAAACTAGGGACATCCACTATTTAAGATAACAAAAACGAAAGGGAATTAAAGGGCTACGCCTGCCCCTTAGGGGCCTGCCCCACAGGGGGTACATTTTTCGATGAGTTGTACTTGCTAATGACAGGCGCGGCGATTGATTATCGATTATTTGCTATTGATTATTCAGATTGCCGCATCGTTCTACTGGCCTGGCCGCATTGACATAAGGTGTGTTTTTCGAGGAGTTGACAATTGATTAGGGGGAACACACCATTTTATGAAAACGAAAATGTATCAATAATAAGGACCGCTCTTCATCTACTCTTGTTTTCCGCTTTTTTGAGGCGAAAATGGGGAAAAAATTCATAATTTTTTTATTTTTTGTTTGCATTGCAGACATGTCTGTAGTATAATAGACAAAAATAAAGAAATCCGAGCCGGAAAGGAGCAATATTATGGATACACAAAATGACACGTCGCAGAATACGGAAAAACTCAAAGAAATCCCGAAATGGACACGCAAATATGCACAAAATCGAATGCTGACTTCTGTTGCAGTCATAGTAATAACAATGCTTATTGCTATGTTCGTTGCATTTTCAACAGCCTTCATGATAACAGCATTTATGCAAGGGAGTATGATCTTAGCCTCGATTTGTACTGCCGTATTAGCCGCCATAGTGATATTTCTCATTATCTTTATTTCAAAGTATGGCGGCAAGAACCGAGGATTGATAGACCGACGGATAGATCAATGGATATACGGCCATGAAGGAACCGCATCAATGCCGGAACCGAAATTAACCAGGAAAAAGAAATGGTTAGGCTTTGTTGCCGGAGCGATAGTTTTCATTTGCATTCAAGGCAGTTACTATTTAAGCATGGAAGGTTATATTGCATTCAAATATATGCAGCCTGTTTCGGCCATATATTTAATTCCATTTCTTGTCCTTCTGTATTTCGAGCAACGGCCGAGGATCGGGCCTTTAGTCCTGATATGTCCGATACTTTATACTATTCATGCGATATTAATCATTGCAGGTGTACCGATATATTTCACGGGAAATTTGGGTATATTGAATATGGTTCTTCCGGTATTTGGATACACCTTTTTGGCTTATGCAATAAGTCATATCTATAGCCGATACGCATTGAAAAAGCTGAAAGGCCTCACTCATCTTGAAGGAGACACGGCTAATGGAGATTGACAAGATTATCCATGAGCCGGCAAGACTGAGGATCATGATGATTCTCGAGGGGCTCGAAGAAGCTGATTTTAACTTCCTGGTTACGACCCTTAGTTTGACAAGGGGGAACCTGAACAGGCATATGGAGAAACTTGAATCTGCAGGCTATCTAAAAGTCAAAAGGTCCTTCAAAGGCAAAGTCCGGAATACCAATTACCAACTTACGCAAAAAGGTTCCAAAGCGCTGGTTCAATATTGGGAAAATATCGATGCAATCAGGCGATCCGGCCAGCTATAATAAACGATCCTGCTCGATTGAAATCTGATCCAAGCCTTATCAACAAGTTTCTTTACGAGGCAAACGGAAAGCTTGAATTTTTAAAACAAATTTGATATTCTACCCGTCGCAGTCCTCGGGAATCAGTAGTAAGGTATCCTCTGGACTGATGGATATAAAGACTGGGCATATTATTAAAAGGAACAGATACAAATGAATTATTGCGTTGTCGGATTACAATGGGGCGACGAAGGCAAAGGCAAACTTGTCGATATTCTCGCCGAGCACAGCGATATCGTAGTACGATACGGGGGCGGCGCCAATGCCGGCCACACCGTTATCGTAGACGACAGCCGGTTCGCTCTGCATCTTCTGCCCAGCGGTTGCGTTCGGCCGGATACTATCTGCGTTATAGCAAATGGCGTGGTAGTTGACCCGGATGTGCTGCTAAAGGGAATCGACACACTCGCGGAAAAAGATATTTCGCTCGACGGCCGGCTGCTGATTAGTGAAAATGCCCACGTTGTGCTGGATTATCACAAGCAAGAAGACCAGCTACGCGAAGAGTCGCTCGCCAAAAACAAGCTCGGCACCACTATTCGAGGCATCGGCCCTTGTTATTCAGACAAGGTCGGCAGAAGCTATACCGTCCGAATGGGCGATTTCAGGAACACCGAAGCACTCAAAGCCAAACTGCAAAAGATCGTCGAGTACAAGAGCAAAATATTCACAGCCCTTTATAACACCGAGTCGATAGGTGCGGACGAAATCTTCGAAAAGTGTAAAATCTATGCCGAAAGACTCCTGCCCTTCACTACAGACACGACCGAATTTCTGCACAAATCAATTGCCAGCGGCAAATCCATCCTATTCGAAGGGGCCCAGGGCTCACTGCTCGACCTCGATCACGGTACTTTTCCGTATGTGACCAGCTCGAACTCGAGCTCACTCGGCATGCCGGCCGGTTGCGGCGTGCCGGCCAAATTCGTAGACAAATTCATCGGCGTAATCAAGGCCTACACAACGAGAGTCGGTGCCGGACCTTTCCCTGCCGAGCAGGACAACGAAACAGGCCAATACATTCGCGACAAGGGCAACGAATACGGCACCACGACAGGCAGGCCCCGTCGATGCGGCTGGTTCGATGCAGTGGCTGTAGCTTACGGCGTAACCATCGGCGACATCAGCGAAGTCGCGCTCATGCATCTCGATACGCTCAGCGGCCTGGAAGAACTGAAAATTTGCAGGGCATACGAAATCAATGGCCAAGAGACGAATTTCTTCCCGGCAAACGTCGACAGACTCTCTCTGGCACAGCCCGTATATGAAACCGTGCCGGGCTGGAGCGAAGACCTGACAGAAGTAAAAGGTTTTCAGGACTTGCCGGTTAACGCCCAAAATTATGTTCGCCGAGTTGAAGAACACATCGGCAAACCGATAACATTTGTTGGCGTCGGGCCAAAACGAAGTCAGACAATATTCAGACAATAGCGTTCATCTCTCACGAAAATAAGAACTTAATGCTATAATCTGCCGGCTATGGAAACTTTTGAACAGAAACTTAGGAAAACAGCAAAGCGGCTTGGTTTGAAGCTCGAACAGATACCCCGTCATATCGCAATCATCATGGACGGCAACGGCCGGTGGGCACAGCATAAATCACTGCCGCGAGTATTCGGGCACCGCCAGGGCGCAAAAATAATTGAAAGAATAGCTTTATTTTGCGTCGATTTGGGCATCGAATCTCTGACATTATATTCTTTCAGTACAGAAAACTGGAAAAGGCCCAAATCCGAAATCAATGCTCTTATGCACATTCACTCCGAGTATCTTGTCGGAATCCGGCCTAAGTTGATGAAAAATAACGTAAAGTTAATTCACCTTGGCCGGACAGAAGGACTCCCCGTGAAGGTAGTAAGTAACCTTTCGAAAGCAGTTAAGGAAACATCTGACAATACAGGTATGATACTTGCACTGGCGTTGAATTATAGCGGCAGAGCAGAAATTGTGGATGCGACTCGGAAGATTGCACAAGAATATAAAAAGGGCAAGCTCCGCCTGAAGGATATCGATGAACAGTGCGTAGGCCAAAATCTGTACGCGAACAAACTTGCCGATCCCGACCTTTTGATTCGCACGGCAAACGAAATGAGAATCAGTAATTTTCTGCTATGGCAGATTTCATACAGTGAATTCTATGTTACAAAAACGCTTTGGCCGGATTTCAAAAAAACATCTCTCGAAAAAGCAATTATGGCCTATGCATCGAGAACACGACGTTTTGGAACTATCAAAACGGACACATAACCGATAAAGAACAAGCTTAAAATATTAAGCCGACTTTTGCAAAGCACTCATACGAATTAAAATGCTCAGATACAGGTTGTTTTTTGGAACATTAATGACACTGCTATTTACTGCAGTCGTCATTTTCGACGGCTGGATGGATGGCTCTGTTTCTACTCTCACTGACAATAAACCAGTGCAGGGAACGATTTTTTGTATTCTCATTATCCTGCTTATAATCCCCGGACAATACGAGCTGTCGAGACTGGCAGCGGCAAAAAATTTGAAGATTTTTCTCCCCGTTTCGATTACCGCCTCAATTTTATTCTCGATTTCCCGTTATTTACAGCAGCTCATAGAATTTCAGCCGGGATTGTATCTCAGTATTCTTTCGGTTTTTGTGCTGTTGGCATTGCTTCTATACCAATATCAATTCCATGGTACCTCGGGCGTTTTAGCCAATTGCGGGGCAAATTATTTTATAATTTTGTACCTGGGGCTCCTCAGCAGCTTTTGTATAGCAATAAGAATAGAATTCGGCCTCTGGCCTTTGCTAATGTTTGTTTTTGTGGTAAAATCCGCCGATATAGGTGCTTACTCGATCGGGAGCCTGTTCGGCAAACACAAATTTTCGCCCAAAATCAGCCCCGGAAAAACGTGGGAAGGAATGGGCGGCGCCGTTGGAGCGGCGATAATTGTTGCTATTGGTTTTGCGATAATTTGTGATATAATGCTCTGGTGGCCGGCGATAATATTCGGCCTTGTTTTTGCGTTTATCGGTCAACTGGGCGATCTGGCCGAATCTATGATAAAACGAGACGCCGAGCAGAAAGATTCGGCCAATAAGGTGCCCGGCTTCGGCGGCGTACTGGATATCGTCGATTCGCCTCTCGTTGCGGCGCCGCTGGCATATTTGTTCTTTATGTGGAGCTCTTGACAGAGCAGAGCTTTGGAAGTCACAATACAATTAGATTCGACCGACAAGCAGCTCGAATTGTTCGGCCCTGCCGACAGTTACCTTCGGCTTTTGCGCCAATCCCTCGATGTACAGATTACCGCCCGCCAGAGCAGGTTAATAATAACCGGCAAAGAAAACAATGTGAAAAAAACCGCCGAGATCGTCGACAAAATGCAAAAACAGCTTATCAAACATCGTCCACTCACCACTGAGGACGTAACCGCCTTCATCAAGCACCGGGATTCACACAAAACTCTCGATACCGATAAGGCCATTAGCGTCTATTCGCATAAAAAAATCATCGAGCCAACTACAAAAGGACAGCTAAAGTATATCGAAACGATGTTAGCCAACGACCTGACCTTTTGTATAGGACCGGCGGGAACCGGCAAAACATACCTGGCGGTCGCAATTGCCGTCTCAATGCTGAAGAAAAAACAGATCCGGAGAATCGTCCTTGCCCGGCCGGCTGTGGAGGCCGGCGAAAAACTCGGCTTTCTGCCGGGCGATTTACAGGCAAAAGTAAATCCATATCTTCGTCCCCTGTTCGATGCTCTCGAAGACATGATGGATTTTACGCAGATGAAGAAATTCGTGGAACTGGATATAATCGAGATAATTCCACTAGCCTTTATGCGCGGCCGGACGTTAAACGAAGCCGTCATCATCTGTGACGAAGCCCAAAATACCTCGGCGTTACAGATGCTGATGGTCTTGACAAGACTTGGGAACGGCTCGAAAATGATAATAACAGGCGACATAACACAAATCGATCTGGAACCCGGACAGAAAAGTGGAATGATCGAAGCCATTGAAACGCTGCGACGAATCAAAGGCATAGGTTATGTTGAATTAAACCAAAGGGACATAGTGCGGCATCGACTGGTTCAAAATATTGTGCAGGCTTACAAAAAAAGAGGTAAAGCCGATTAGTGATCATTAACGTCCAGGATAGATAGATGGGATTTTGGAAGAAAACAAGTCCTCGGCGAAGTCAGGTTCGCAAGAACATATCTGCCGAGCGTTTTTCACGGATCAGCCAGCTCATTAACACGGATTCTTTAATCTCGATTCTGATATGGCTGCTTTTCGTAGCCCTCTGCACTCTCATTTTATCTGTACCGCAAGCCGGCATTCGCCAGGTAATCCCAATTGCCGTTATAGTTTTTTTGATTTCCCTGGCTGGCGCTTTGTATATACTCCACTTCCAAAAGCGAATAACAAAAAACCACGCCAGGGCTTTAGTGCTGGCCGGCTTGTTTGTCTTATTATTAGCAACAACCAGACTCCTTGCTCTATCAACCGGCGAAACCTTTTGGGCTACAGGAACCGCCGTCACAACAGCAATCATTATGACAATCGCTTATGACCAGCGTTTCGCAATAGGTATGAGCATCTTCTATTGTCTCTTTGCCTGTCTTGCCGTAGGGCCGATGGAATCTAAACTTACGGATATCTACCTGTTTCTGACAATGACCACCGGTGCAGTTACCTGCTGTTTTTGTCTGAAAGAAATCCGAACAAGGATTAAATTGCTACAGGTCAGCACGCTGGCGGCGGTAATAGTGTTCGTAACAGCAGTCGCTCTAAACTTGTTATCCCAAGACCTCAATTCTGCTAATATCATCAGGGACTCCGCCCTTCACGCGGGCATTACCCTTGTGGTTGGCGTACTCATTCAGGGATTGCTGCCGCTTATCGAAAAAGCCTTTCGCATAGCAACGAGCATGACGCTGCTGGACTATAGCGATGCCAACCAGAAATTATTGAAACGACTTCATATGGAAGCACCCGGCACATTCAGTCACAGCCTGTTGATAGGCTCAATTGCCGAGGCCGCTGCCGAAGCAATCGGACGCAACGGTCTGTTGTGCAGGGTAGGCGCCTACTACCACGATATCGGCAAAATCAATAAGGCCGGCTATTTCGTTGAAAATGAGCTTGGCTCGGCCAGCCGGCACAAAGAACTCTCGCCGACAATGAGTCATTTAATTATCGTGGGCCACGTTAAAGACGGGATAGAAATGGCCAAGGAATACGGCCTGCCCAGCGTGCTTCGACAATTTATCGAAACACACCACGGCACAACGCTGATCGAACATTTCTACAACGAGGCCAAAAAACAAAAAACGAAAAACGCAAAAGGAAAAAACGCCGAGGCTCCTTCCGAGAGTGAATTCAGGTATCCGGGCCCGAAGCCGCGAATAAAAGAAGCTGCCATTGTTATGCTGGCCGATACTGTAGAAAGTGCCGTCAGAAGCCTGTCCGAAGTAACACCGATAAAAATAGAAGCGGTCGTGCACAATATGGCTATGAAACGTCTGCAGGACGGCCAATTCGACGAATGTGATATGTCTCTGAGGGAACTAAGTCAGATAGAGGCAAGTATATCAAAAACTCTCGCGGCACATTATCACGGACGAATCGCATATCCGAAACCACCGGATGAATCCCCGGAGACGGAATCCCAGACCGAGCAGCGCGAGCAAAAAAACAACTAACAGTCATGGCCTCTTCCAAACAAGACCAAAATATACTCATTCGAATCATTAAAAATTTCAAAGACATAGACATTTCTAAGCTCAAGATAAAAAAATTGGCAAAAGCCCTCTGCTATCGTTTTGGAAGGGACGAATCGACAGACACAAGATACGAAATCAGTATCGCCATTGTCAACGATAATGAAATCCGCGAGTTGAACAGAAAGTTTCTGCACAGCAAAGCTACTACAGATTGTTTGAGCTTCGATTTATCCGACGACGAAAAGGGAACGAAAGTTTTCGACCTGATCGTTAACGGAGAAATGGCCGTCAGGCAGGCAAATCAGCGGGACCATTCAAGCGAAGCCGAACTGGCCTTATACATCACGCATGGATTGTTGCATAACCTCGGATTCGACGATTCGACGAAAAGCCAGGCCCGGAAAATGCATGACACCGAAGATGAAATCTTGCAGGAATTTGGCTACGGCATAGTATATAATAAAAGCACAAGATAAAAAGAACATTAGAGCACGGAAAACGTAGAACCTGTGCATTAATATAGTTGAAAGGGTATTAAAAAGTGAATTACGCTGGTTGGGC
>JABAOC010015081.1_pt3 | contig 16384 bp, 17 predicted proteins | sample 7062161 | NCBI WGS metagenome assembly JABAOC01 (sample SAMN14538625, study PRJNA623070) | marine sediment metagenome | biome: marine biome [ENVO:00000428]; feature: marine pelagic biome [ENVO:01000023]; material: deep marine sediment [ENVO:00002113] | place: India: Gulf of Khambhat ... | reverse complement strand
CTCGCACATGCCGATACAGCCGTCCACACAGGTGACGCACATGCCCGAGTTGGGCGTCACCGAGCCCTCGGTTCTATTCTTCGTAAGCGTGGCGGCGGACGTGTTCACTCTCGAAAAGGTCATCGCAGGGTACCTCCCTTGTTCTCTATGGCTTCTTGATCTCACAGGCAACGCACGGGTCCATGTAGCACATCATGTCATCGAACGGGTCCTTCTCCAGGCACGGCGGGCTCAGATTGGCACACCCTCCGCAGATTGCCTTCTCAGGCTCCGTGTAGGTACACCGCAGCGAACAGGCCGGGCATACGTAGATGCACCCTCCACATTGTCGGCAGACCTCCGAGGGGATATCGAAGGGCGTTCCAATACTGCGGTTTTGCCCCCTGCCCCGGAAACCTATGGCCTTGGCCATCATCTGCTCTTCGCACATACGCACGCACCGCCCACAAAGGATGCATTCTTCGTATTCCTGTCGGAACCGCTGCTGTTTCACCTCGCACTTTGACGCCAAGTCCTGAATCGTTTTTGACTGAGGGCAGGAGGCCAGCAGCAGCTCGATGATCATCTTGCGTGCTCGCATGACCCGTGCAGAGGCGGTGCGCACCTTCAGTCCGGGCTCGGCCGGATAGGTACAGGAAGTGACGAGTCTCGCGACAGGGCCTTCGCCGATCTCGACGACGCAGAGCCGGCACGCTCCGCAGGGCGTCAGCCCCTCCATGTGACATAGCGTTGGGATAGGAAAGCCCAGAAACTCCGCGGCCTCCAGGATGGTCGAGCCCTTCTCGACGGTGACGTCCAGTCCGTTGATCGTGAGTGTTATCATGCCTGCTTCCCTCCGATGGCGGCCCGCTGCGCACAGGCGTCCTGTCCGTTTTGCGTGAAGGCGAGATCGCACCGCAGACAGCGCCGCGCCTCCGCTTTGGCCTGTTCCTCGGACAGGCACCGTTCGACCTCATTGAAGTTCTTTCTTCGTCCCTTCACCGGCAACACCGGTGGGACCGCCCGGGTCGTATTCTCCAGTTCCTCTTCGTCGACAACGGCCGGCTCCAGAAACACGGTGGGCAATTGTGGACTGACCGGCTCGGCCAGCGGCTGGCCTCGCAGATACCGGTCGATCACGCGGGCCACCTTCTTGCCGGCGGCGATCGCGTCGATGACGGTATTCGGACCGGTCACGAGGTCGCCTCCGGCAAAAACGCCCTTCATGTTTGTGGCGAGTGTTTTCGGGTCGGCCTTGACCCTCCCGGCCTTGTCCACCTCCAGACCCATGGCGGCCAGGCAGTCGCTCTGCGGCCGCTCGCCGATGGCCACGATCAACGTATCAAGCGGCAGCGTGAACTCGGTCCCCGGCACGGGAACGGGCTTGCGCCGGCCACTCGCATCCAGCTCGCCCAGGCGGTTCCGGATGCACCTGATCCCTACGACGCGTCCTTCTCGCGAGAATATCCGCACAGGCGACACGAGTGTCTCCAGCGCCACGCCCTCCCGGAGGGCCGCCTCGATTTCCTCCTGGCGAACATGGATCTTGACCGGGGACACCAGGGTTTCGATCGTCACTCCCTCTTCCAGGGCCGCTTCGACCTCCTCCTCATAGGCCGGCATCTCGTCCCGTGTGCGCCGGTACAGGAGCGTGACACTCGTGGTTTTCTTCTGCCGCAGCGCCACACGGGCGGCATCGACCGCGGAATTCCCGCCGCCGACGATCCCGACGCGCCCGTGTGCCAGTTCTTCGCCCCGCAGGTTGAAGGCCTTGAGGAACTGCATGGAGGGATAGACACCCTCCAGGTCCTCCCCTTCGAGGTCCAGCCGCCAGCTCTCGTGCGCGCCCATCGCCAGGAAGACCGCCTGGAATCCCTCGGCGAACAACTCCTGAAGGTTGGCGTCCTTGCCGAAGACGACGCCGTGCCGCACGCGAATGTTCTCATTCATCAGAGTCTTGATTTCCTCGCGGACGATGCGTCTGGGCAGCCGGTAGGCGGGCAGCGAGCAGGCGAGCATGCCGCCGGGCTCCTGTTCGGCCTCGATCACGGTGGCTGTGTATCCGAGGAGAGACAAGCCGTGCGCCGCGGACAGCCCCGCCGGACCTGCACCGACCACCGCTACCTTCTTCGCCCGGCCATTTCCCCCCGAAAGCACTTCGGGGTGGTACACCGCAGGGTCAACATTGTCGGTCACGAATCGCTTTATGGCACGAACCGCGATGGCTTCGCCTCCGCTGACACCCAGGCTGCAACGATGCTCGCACTTGCGATCACAGACCCTGGCGCTAACTGCCGGGAACGGATTGGCCTCACGGATGATTCGGTACGCCTGTTCATACTGCCCCTTTTCGATTAGCGCGACGTAGCGCCACGGCTCGGTATCGACAGGGCAGGCCGCCTGGCAGGGCGCACCGACCAAGCTCTTGCAGACAAACGCGTCGCACCGCTTGTCCTCGATGTGTCGGCGGTACTCCTCTCGGAAATACTTGAGGGTGCTCAACACCGGGTTGGGGGCGGACTGGCCCAGGCCGCACATTGTCGTGTCCTTCACGACCAGGGCCAGCTCTTCGAGCAGATCCAGATGAGCCAACGTTCCCTTGCCGAGGGTGATGTCCTCCAGGATCTCATACATCCGCTGCGTGCCCTTGCGGCACGTCAGGCACTTGCCGCAGGACTCGTCCTTGAGGAAGCTCATGAAGTACNNACCATGCAGGTGTTCTCGTCCATGACGATCATGCCGCCCGAACCCATGATCGAGCCGACTTTGGTCAGGCTGTCGTAGCTGATGGGCAGATCGAACATGGACGCCGGAATGCAGCCGCCCGAAGGCCCACCCGTCTGCACGGCCTGGACTCGTGTTCTTCCAATCGGCCCGCCGCCGATCTCATAGACCACGTCCTTGATCGGTGTCCCCAGGGGCACTTCGACAAGACCCGTGTTTCGGATCTTGCCGACAAGGGAGAAGATCTTCGTCCCCGTGTTGCCTTCGATGCCGATCGCGGCGAATGCGTCCGCGCCGTGGCGGATGATAAAGGGCACATTGGCGAGCGTCTCCACGTTGTTGATGCAGGTGGGGGCTCCGTGGATGCCCTTGGCAATCGGGTACGGCGGTCGCTGCCGCGGCTCGCCCATCTGTCCCTCGATGGACTTGATCAGAGCCGTCTCTTCGCCGCAGACGAAGGCACCGGCCCCGCGCACGATGTCAATATCGAAGCGGATTCCCGAACCGAGAATGTTGTCGCCCAGCAGGCCCATGCCGCGGGCCTGCCGCAGCGCGATCTGAGAATGCTTGATCGCCAGGGGATACTCGCTGCGCACGTAGATGACGCCCTGCGTGGCGCCGATGGCGAGGGCGGCAATGGTCATGCCCTCGATGATGGCGTGCGGATTGCCCTCCAGGAGACTGCGATCCATGTAGGCCCCTGGATCTCCTTCGTCCGCGTTGCACACAACGAACTTCTTGCCGCCCACCTTGGCCGCTTTGCGCGCCAGTTCCCATTTTCTGCCGGTCGGGAAGCCTGCCCCGCCCCGGCCGCGCAGGCCCGACCGCTTGACCTCCTCGACAATCCACTCGGGATTCGAGCGGTCGAGCGCTTTGAGCAGGGCTTCGTATCCGCCTTCCCTGACGTAGTCGAGGATGCGGATCGGATCGATTCGCTGATTGGTGCCCAGGATAATCCGCTTTTGTCCCTTGAAGAACGGGATCTCCTCCTGGCAGCCGCATTTTCGGATGGTGCCGGGCTCGCGATAGAGGAGGTCCTCGACCACCTCGCCCTTGAGCACGGCGTCGATGATCCGGGGGACGTGCTTCATCTCAAGCTTGGGATAGAGGGCATGCCCGGGCTCCACGACGATGAACGGGTCCATCTCGCAAAACCCGAGACAGCCCGTGATCCGCAGCGAGAGGCGATTACCGAGGTCATGTTCGATGATTTGCCTTTTGATGACGCGAATCAGATCGTTGGAGCCGCTCGCCTGTCCCCCAGTGCCCGCACAGATGATGAGGCAAGGTTTCCCGGCGTCCTGTTCCCCTATGATCGTGCGGCAAAAGTCGCGGAAGTCCGCGGTGGATTTCATCCTTTCCGTCATGCCTTGTTCCCCTCTTTGGAAGTGCCCGACACGGATGTCAGGAGATCGAGCCGGTGTCCCGGACATCCACGTCTTGGGCAGATGTACACGGCGGCGCACGCCCCGGCCGTCATCGTAGCCATCGTCGCACCGCACTCGGAACAACTCGATTCCCCGGAAAGCCCCTGACCACAGTGCGGACACGACAGCACGGTCAACGCGCCGTCCGGAATCTCAGCGTCACACTCTGCGTCGGAACTTCCATAGAATGCCGACAGACGCACTGTGCCCGCTTTTCCCGCGGATGAGATGGCCAGCCTGATGGAGGCACGGCCCTGGATCACGTGTCCATCGTCCATTAGGGTGTGACCACAGCGGGGGCAGCCGGCGCTGATCGGGAATACTCGGTGATCGACGCCTGCGCCGGATTGCGCGAATCCATTACGGGCCTGTTCCAGGATGTGCTGGACCTTGGCCGTCGTGACATGCCGGAAATAGTGATGGTCGACAACCACGGTCGGACCCAATGCACACGCACCGAGACAGTTCACCGTTTCCAGGGAGAACTCCTTATCCGCGGTCGTCTCTCCAAGCTCGATACCAAGCTGCCGGCTAAACTCCTCGGCAATCTTAGGCGCCCCGCGCACATGGCACGCCGTACCAAGGCACACCGAGACGAGGTGTTTCCCGCGGGGCTTCAGGCTGAATGCCTTGTAGAACGTAACGACCGCATAGATGTCGGTCAGAGAGTCACCGGTCGCCTTGGCAATCCGGCGCAAGGCGTCCTGCGGCAGATACCCGTACTTCGCCTGGACATCATTGAGAACGGACAACATGCCTCCCAGTGAGCCGTGATGCTGTGCAACAATTTCTTCAACCGTTTGGTCATCCATCGGAACCTCTTGTCGGTACGAAGTGTCGGCCTCGCGACGACCGCATCCCTCTAACGATACTCCTCACAGTGCCATACCCCGCCGGGTGAATCCTGTAGCGTGCACGAGCTACGGTTTTCGCAGTTGCAGCATAGTCCCATTGTGGTGTCGGGGGTGATTTGTTCGTCGTCCGCGAACAGAACCGGCTCGTTCTTCATGTCCAGTGGCATCCACCCGTCGAATTCCTCGCAGAATATGACAGGGAGTTTCATGCCCTTGCGTCGAGTGCATATGGAACTGCTATTGCATGTCATGCACAGGCCCCAAGACCGTTCTGGCGATGCCATGGCTGCAACCTCCCTTTATCTGCGCACCCGCTGCGAAGATGTGCCCGGGATCAGCGGTCGGGCAATAACACCGCACGAGTACTGCTCAGGACGACTCGCGCAACGGCGCGGAGCCACTTTCTTCACGAACGTATGTCCTGATGGCAACTGTCGTGCCACTTACCGGTGAATTCGACGTTGCGGGCAGGATCCTCTCTACAAGTCCTTGCCGTGCATGGCGTTGAAGAATCGGAGGTGGATGTCCGATGGGATGAGACAGACCTGGTCCACTGTGCCGCGTGGGACTGTTGTTGGTGGGGAGAATTAGACCGGTGGGGAGCATTTCCCCATCTCGCGTGGGGTCCGTTGCCCCAGGCAGGCACGGGACCCGGTCCTACAAGTCCAGTCCGTATTGCGCTATCTTCTTGCGCAGTGTCTTGCGATCAATGCCCAGGATCTCCGCGGCGCGTGTCTTGTTGCCGTCGGCATTGGCCAGGACATTGCGAATGTGATCGGCTTCCACCTCGGTCAGCGTTCTGTTCACGCCGGTGGTGCGCAGAGCCGAGAACCGGGCGAAGGACGGCAGGTCCGGGACATCGATAATCTGCTCATCATTCATGACAACGATCCGCTGGATCACGTTCTCTAGTTCCCGCGCATTGCCCGGCCAAGCGTAGTTCTGCAGCGCCTCCATGGCCTTCTCCGAAAAGCGTGGGACAGTCTTGCCCAACTCTGAGGCGAACTTCTCGGCGAAGTGACGTATCAGCAAGGGAATGTCGCTCCCTCGGGCCCGCAGAGGCGGGACTTCGATCGTGACGACGTTGATGCGGTAGTACAACTCCTCTCGAAACATGCGGCTTTGGATGAGACTGGGCAGGTCCTTGTTCGTGGCGGCAATGATCCTCACGTCCACCTTTCGCGCACGGGAGTCGCCCACCATGCGAACCTCCTTGTCCTGCAGCACGCGCAGCAGCTTCACCTGCATGGCGATGCGGGTCTCACCGATCTCGTCGAGGAAGATCGTCCCGCCGTCGGCGGTCTGGAAGAACCCCGCTCGTGACTCGTGGGCGCCGGTGAACGCCCCCTTGACGTACCCGAACAACTCGCTCTCCAGCAGGCTCTCCGGGATACCGCCGCAGTTGACGGGCACAAATGGAGCGGAGGCCCGGGCACTGCCGTAGTGAATCGCCCTCGCCACCAATTCCTTGCCGCTGCCGCTTTCTCCAGTAATAAGGACGGTCGCCGAGGTCCCAGACGCTCTGCGGATGGCCGCGAAGACCTTTTGCATCGCCGGGGATTCGCCGACGAGGCCACAGGCGGACTCTGGCTCCGGCGCGGGCTTTGTTGCCGCCTCACGCCTGTACCTGAGCTTATCCAGCACACGACGCACCGCGGCGAGCAGCTCGTCGTCGGTGAACGGTTTAGGTACGTACTCCTCAGCCCCGCTTTTCACCGCCTCCACCGCGCTCTCCACAGTCGCATATCCGGTGATCATCATCACTGCGGTGTTCTTGTAGTTCTCCCGAACGTGCCGGACCAGGTCGATGCCGCTGATCTTGGGCATTTTCAAGTCGGTAATGACAAGGTCAACGAAGGTCCCATCGAGGAGCGTCAGGGCATCGACGGCGTTGGCAGCGGTATAGGTCGTGTACCCCTGGGCCGTCAGACTCCTCTGGAGAACCTCCAGCGTGCTGGGTGTGTCATCGACAACGAGAATCGTCTCTTTCCCGTCAGGTGGCTTCATGATTCCGGCCTGTTCTCCCGATCAGGGGCTGGCTCAATGGGCAGTCGAATGGTGAATGTCGTGCCTTTGCCGAGCGTGCTTGCGACCTCAATCGTGCCACCATGAGAGGTGACGATCCCGTGGACCACCGGCAGGCCCAGACCCGTCCCTTGGTTCACCTCCTTGGTCGTGAAGAAGGGTACGAACAGCCGGTCCAGAACCTCCTCGGTCATTCCCACTCCCGTATCTTCGACGCTACAAGCGACGTGTCCATCCTGCACCTGTGTCTGTATGATGAGTTTTCCCCCTTTTGGCATGGCTTGGACCGCGTTGACCACGAGATTGACCAGCACCTGGGTCAACTGGCCGGCATCGGCGGCCAGCATGGGCATCTGGGGGCAAAGCACACAGGACAACTCGATCCCTTCCTTCTCGAATTGGTGCTGAAACAGATCGACGGCTCCCACAACCACTTGGTTGAGGTCCACGGGTCCCTTGAACGTGGGCGTCTGCCGCGCAAACAACAGGAGCTTCTTGATAATCTCCCGGGCATGGAGCGAGGCGGTAACAATCTTCTGGATGTCTTGCTTCCCCCTCTCGGGCAACGCGGGGTCGCGCTTGAGCAACTGGGCAAAACCGAGGATGCTGCTAAGCGGCTCGTTCAGCTCGTGGGCGACGCCCGCCGCCAACTGGCCAATAGTGGCGAGACGGTCCGCATGCATGAGCTGCCTCTGCAGATGGGCTCTCTCCTGCTCCGCGTCCTGATGTTCCACAATCACGCCGATCTGTCTGGCGATGGCATCCAGCAGGCTCCGCTCGTCTTTCAGGAATGGCCCCTCATCGAGGGCCGGTCTGGCCTCGCGGTAGACGACGTCAACTGCCCCTCGGCACTTCGCACCCACGATCACTTCGGAGGTCTGCCTCGCGCAGCCCTCGTCAAAGCCGGGTGTCTCGTATCGCCTATCATCGAGAACGATACGAGCCGATGCGACTTCCGGGTATTGCCACGCCGGCGGTATCAACTCAACAATACGTTGGAATACTTCATCCGGCGATCCCACGACCCCCTCGGATACCCGATTGATCTGGTAAAGGCAGCTCAACTCCTTCACCCGTTCGCGCAGTGCCTGAGCTGTCTGGTCACCGCCTTGTCCAACTGTCTGCCTCTTACTCCCTGCTCGTTTGCCCATCGAAGACCACCCCGTCTATGCAATCCTCGTACAGTTTCCTGACGACGTGTTCCGTCTGATCCGTCCCTTTCTAGATAATCCTGCGGGCCATGTGGAGTCACTCTATCATAGCCGCCACCATCCGCAATGGCAACTCTCGATCAGAATCTTACGTGGACGGCGACTACATGAGGTAATCCATGGCCGACAACTCAGGATCGTCCGCGGAAGTGAGAAATGATCCCGGCCGCTGGAGTCAGATTCCTAATGAGGTTTTCTCGTGAGATACCCAAACACATCCTGCTAAAGCCAGACGATTCTCGAAGCCAATGTGCAGAGCCGCAGCATTTCTGAGCCAAGGTGCGTTACATAATTCGTCAGCTAAAGACTCAGGCCCATGTTGCGGACGAAAAAGCGGCGGAAAACGCTTGCCAGCAGGCGCGAGGCGATGTACCATTGCCATGTGAATGCTTCACCAAGGGGTTGAGATGTAGTCTTCCGGCGTCTTCGTTCATGGAGGGCCTTATGAAGATCGCGGTTGCCAAGGAAATCCTGGCGGGCGAAAAGCGGGTGGCGGCATTGCCGGAGACTGTCAGCAAGTATATTGCCATGGGTCATCGTGTTGACGTGGAGGCGTCGGCCGGGGTGGGTGTCTATGTCTCAGACAGCCAGTACGAGGCCGCCGGCGCCCGAATCATCTCCGATCCAGAGGAGCTATTCGCCCAGGCCGACCTCATGCTGAAGGTCAAGCAGCCCCAGTTCAACGATCGGGTGGGCAGGCATGAGGCCCAGATGCTGCGAGAGGGCAGCATGTTGATCGCTTTCCTGCATCCCGCGGCGCCGGCCAACCACAGCATGATCCGAATGCTCAAAGACAGGAACATCACGGCGTTCACCATGGATGGCATTCCCCGGATCTCCCGGGCGCAGAGGATGGACGCACTGACGTCCATGAGTACCATCACTGGATACAAATCGGTCATTCTTGCCGCCAGCTACCTGCCCCGGTTCATCCCCCTGCTGGGCACGGCAATCGGGGTGAATCCGCCAGCCCGCGTGCTGGTGATCGGCGCCGGCGTCGTTGGGCTTCAAGCGATCGTGACGGCCAAGGCCATCGGCGGCATTGTGTCCGTCGTCGACATTCGCGAGGACGCCCGCAAAGCCGGCGGAACGCTCGGCGCCTCTGTCGTCGGCTTCGATGTCTCCGCCGATTTGGCCATCGGCGCAGACGGATCGGCCAGGAGTCTTCCTGCGGAGTGGCTGGACAGAGAAAAGCAGGCGCTGGCCCCTCTGCTGCAGGCCACAGATATCGTTGTTTTGAGCGCCTTGGTGCCTGGAGAAGTGGCGCCGATCCTCATCACGGAAGACATGTTGTCCCTGATGAAGGCCGGATCGGTGATCGTGGATGTCTCGATCGATCAGGGCGGCAACTGCGCCATGACGCGCATGGGAGAGACGATTACCGTCCACAACATCACCCTCTGCGGGGTGGCCAACATCCCCGGAAGTGTTCCCGTGCTCGCCACACAACTGTACGCGGCCAATCTCATGCATTACGTGCAGAACCTGCTTGCCTCAAGGCAAGCGGTCAACTGGGACGATGAGATTGTCCGTCACTCGACGGTAATCCGCGACGGGAAGATTGTCCACGAGGGCACGCTGAAGGCCATACGGGCCGGGGTGTCTCCTTGAAGCGGCTGGGAAGGCTATGTCTGAACTGCTCCTGTTATCCGGCGTTTTCGTCTTCGTCCTCCTGGTCGGTCGCTATTGGATACGTCGGATTCCCCCCTTGTTGCACACGCCTCTGATGTCCATGACCAACGCCGTGTCGGGGATAACGGTCGTCGGCGCTGTCCTGCTGTTCGCATCTCCGATGCACGGGGCCAACCAGTTTCTGGCCGCCGTAGCGGCGGTCGCGGGGGCATTCAACCTCATCGGCGGTTTCGTTGTCACCAGCCGTATGCTCGCGACATTCAGGAATCCGCGCCAGGGTGAGCCCGATACTCGGCCGCCGCATCGAGAGAATGGCGTGCCAGCTCCGCGTCAGGAGGGTAGTGCCTGATGGAGTGCTTGGGGCTGCTATCGAACACGCCGTCACACGCCGTCGGGGAGTGGTTCCTGATCCTGGTGCTCCTCGCAGGGATTCGGTGGTTCCGGGAGCCGCGGGCCGCACGCTGGAGCAATTGGGCCATCGGAATCGGCCTGATTGTTGGCGTGGTGCTCGTCACCTGGCAGGCCGGGTTGGCGCGCCATCCAGTCGTCGTGCTTGCGCTCACGATCGGAACGGCGTTGGGCATTGTAGTCTCCCAGAAGGTGAACATGCTCGGCATCCCGTCGCTCATCGCGCTGCAGAACGGAATGGGCGGGCTTGCCGCAGCCATCGTATCTTTGATCAAAATGGCCGGCCCGAACAGCCAGCCGACTCCTTTGGGTTCGGTTCCGGCTATCGTGGCCCTGACGGTCGGTGCCGTGACATTCAGCGGCAGTTTGGTGGCCTGCGGGAAACTCTCCGGGATCCTCGCAGCCAAACCAGCGCGACGGCGTGGCCATTACCCTCTGCTCGGCAGCGTTCTCGCGGTCGGCGCAGCGGCCATGGTCGCCGGTATTCTGGCGCCGTCGTCGGTGAACGGACTGGTTCTGGCCTGCGCAGGCATGGGGGCCGGCATCCTGGCATCCATTCGGGTCGGCGGCGCTGACATGCCGGTCCTGATATCGACGCTCAACGCCACGTCAGGACTTGCGGGGGCTTTCACCGGCATCGTCATGCACAGCAATCTCCTTATTGCGTGCGGCGCGGCTGTTGCCTCGTCGGGATTCGTGCTAACGGCGGCCATGTGCCGGGCCATGAACAGGCGCATGCGCGCCGTGCTGCTCGGTCATGTGCCAAGTGCCGCAAAGAACAGTGACTCAGAGCCCACAGAGCAAGGCCCATCCCAGCCAGCCACCTTGTCTGCAGAACAGGTTTTGAGTTGCGCGGCAGCAACGTTGCGGCAGGCACAGAGGATTATCGTTGTACCCGGCTACGGCATGGCCCTCGCACAGGCTCAGTCCGAAGTCGCCAATCTCGCCAGGCGTCTTGAAGGCATGGGCCACGAGGTGACCTTCGCCATCCATCCGGTCGCCGGCAGAATGCCGGGCCACATGTATGTGCTCCTGGCCGAGGCCGGGGTAGACTACAGCAAAATGCTGGACATCGATTCCGTCAACGACCACTTCCGGACTGCCGATGTCGCCCTCATTGTGGGCGCTTGCGATGTCGTCAACCCCACCGCGACGGAGAAAGAGGGCACTCCCATATCAGACATGCCCATCCTCATGGCGCACGAGGCAAAAACGATTGTCGTGTGCAACCTCGACACGCGGCCTGGCTACTCAGGGGTGGAGAACCCATTGTACGCGATGGCGAACACCTTGCTCTTGCTCGGCGACGCCAAGGCGAGCATAAGAGCACTCCGGGACCTGATCTCAGAAACATCGGAAAACATGTAAGGTTTCGGCCACTTGAGGCTCACGGACACACAGCCTCAAGCGTCGAAAACGGGTCTGCCCCCTCGCTCGTCGCGGGTGGCCCCTACTCGTATGGTGCCTTCGGCCTTATCCGAAGATCCAGTCGGCGCCCGCTCCGCTTCGAGGGAGCACCCCCAGCGTCAAGTTTCGCGTCCCTCGTTCAATCACGTTCAAGATGTGTGGGACATCACTCATGCCGACTCCCCACCGTTTCCGGGCCTCGGATGCGCATGTTGTGTCAAGAACCGGGGGAAACTTCAAGCCAGAACGCTCCGTGCGACGTCGGGGGTCCCTCCTGACGCCCTTGCATAAGTCCCACGGGTAAAGTGCCGATCAACGGGTGTCCTGTCGACGGAAAGGAGATGAGGGGGTGCACCCGCCATGCGCGGCTTCTTGCCGCCGTTGACAGCAACCGCCGGGGAGATCGTCATGCACGAAGAACTCAACGCAGTTGGTTTTCCGGAGCTCATGACCGAGACTGGACTGACGCATTTCCTGCGAATCCCGGATGTGAGCCCCAGCGCCAATCCGCACAATGTCGTGGAGAATCTCAAACGCTTTCACCACCTGCCCTGTATCCACGTCAGCAGGCAGCCTCTTTACTTACTTGCCGCCGTGAGAGGGTGGATCGAGGATAAGCTCGCAAAGGAGGGATCCACATGATTCACGATTCACATCGCTGCCTGCTGACGATATCACGGCCTCCGGACCGGTCTTACCAGTTAGGGCCGAAGAGAAAGGAGGTACACAAATGAGACAGCTGGTGAGACTGAGAATGCGACCGTCGCGTGACGGGAACAGCTTCGCATACTTCATTGACTACAAAGACGAAAACGGCAAGCGAAAACGCGTGTCATTAGGCCATACCGACAGACGTAAGGCCAAACGCCAACAGGCCGAAAAGGAACGTGAGTTGCGAATGGGCATCGTAGAGCCGCAGACCGTGAAGCTGAGTGACTTTGTGAAGGACAGCTTGGCAAAGACCGGAGATCAGATCCGCGAGAGCACGCGGGAGGAGTACTGGCGTACCATGAGGGACTTCATCCGCGTGGCTGGTGACAAGGACCTTCAGCGAGTGAGCCTCCAGGACGGTGAGCGATACCGGCAGGCTTGCCTTGATGAGGGCAACAGCCCGGCTACGGTCGTCAAGAAGCTCAAAGAGATCAAGCGCCTCTTGCAGACTGCTGTCAAACGTCGCCGGCTGGATGAGAACCCGTTGGCCCACATCCAGATGCCCAGGTACTCGGCGAAAGAGGTCCATGTCTTCACTGAGGCCGAGTGCACCCGCATCGTCAAGGCGGCCGAGGATTTCGTGCGCCAGCGCAAGGATGGAACTGTGGTCCGATGGGATCGCTGGTGCTTATGGCTTTGTGCACAGGGATGCGGCGAGGCGAGCTACTCAACTGCACATGGTCGGATATCGACCTGGCGGCTCAGACCCTCACCGTTTCTCCCAAGGAGGATACAAAGGAGACGTGGGCGTGGCTGATTAAGGATTGTGACCGAAGGACGCTGCCGTTGACCGACGAAGTGGTTCAGATGCTCGTCGACGATCAAAGCCGCCAGCCGGTGAAGCACCCCTACGTCTTCGTTCTGCCGGCTCGGTATGCCCACATCCAGGATCAACTGCGGGCCAAAGGCACATGGAGGTACTCCGACTCACGCCAGAAGGTCATCCCGAAGTTCAACAAGGCTTTCGGGAGGATTCTCAGGCGCGCGAGCATCGAGCAGGGCACGTTCCACGACTTGAGGCGTACGGCGATCAGCAACTGGCTGGCCAAAGGGCTCAGCGAGTTCGAGGTCATGAAACTCGCCGGCCACTCGAACTTCAGCACGACGCACAGGTTCTACTTGCGTGTTCGCGATGACATGATCGACCGGGCAAGGAAGGCCAGTATCAGGGCCACAAGCCCGAATTTGGCACGCGCCCCCTTCGGCGAGGGATGCCCAAGAAATCGGCAGTCGTAACGTACTGTCAATGCGGGAGTTATGACGGCACTCTGGTGAATGTGCTCAAATGGCACCCGTATAATCAGTCCGTTGCCCGGCCCGACAAATCGTGAAAACCCCGTTTTTCGCGCTTGACACGGGGTTGCAGTACACCGATCTTCCGCGAAACGGATGTGCGTGGAGTCAAAATGGAGACATGATTTTGGCTCGACCGCCGCGGTACTTCAGCTTTGCCTTAGGTATCTCCTCATGCCCGTTGCAGCGTTCGAACTGATGAGTCAGGGGCGTCAAATGCTCGTTCTTGTAGGCCGCGTGCTGAGGACCATTCGAATGCCGATCTCTTGCGTCCGGACCGTGGTCGAGTACGAAACAACACTGTAAGCCCGCAGTGACAGCACTGACCCACCCAGTCCATGCCTATCGCCCCCGCGAATACCGCCCAAGTCGTTTGTGCCTGGCTCTTCTACTTTGGGCCCTGTTCGCCAACTCGCGTAGTCGCGAGGCTTCCTCTACGGACAGTTCCTCATGCTCAATCAGGAAGTGTATCATGGAAGTGAACGCTCCATCAAAGGCCCCCTTGAGCATTTTGCGGAACGCCCCTCGCTTGGCCTCGACCTCGCTGACGCAGGACGAGAACAGGTTCAGGTTACGGATCTTCTGGATCTTCAGCAGTCCCTTCTCGACCATGCGGTCCATCGCGGTCATGACGGTGCTGTAGGCTCGGGCCCGGCTTTCGGCCAGCCTTTCCTGGACCGTCCCGGCCGCACAGGGCTCTTTCTCCCAGACCACTTTCATGATCTCCCACTCGGCCTGCGTCAGTTCGACAAGAGACTCGGCCTGCTGAGACGACTTGGGCTCTCTTGGCTCTTTCACGATGTTACCTTCACATCCGCCCGTATCCGCCGCTCATCTCGGAAGACCTCCTTCCCCACTCATCGCACCTGACCTGCGTCCTCGTCTGGGCCGAGGCCCGGCACCAAGGCTCACGGAGCGTTCGCGGCCTCCATCTCGGTCAGATAGATCTCCTCCAGGTCCGCGTGGCGGAAATCGGCCTTCTCACGCACGGCGACCAGCCGGCCCTGCTTCATGATCCCGACGCGGTCCGCAATCTGCTTGGCCCGGAAGATGTCGTGCGTGGTCATCAGGATCGCCTTGCCCCGCTCCCGGAGCTTTCGCAACTGGTCGAGAAACTCGTTGGCGCTCTTGGGGTCCAGGCCGCTGGTGGGCTCATCCATGATGATCGCCGGCGGGTCCTTGATCAGGGCAATGGCGATGCCCAGCTTTTGGCGCATGCCCTTGGAGTAATTCTTCAGCCGCATCGTCAGCGCCTTTTCCGGCAGGCCCACCAGGCGCATCGCATTGTCAAGTTCCTTGTTCTCGAGCCCTTTCTTGCCCCCCAGCTCCGCGAAGAACCGCAGGTTCTGACGGGCCGTGAACATGCCATAGAGCTGCACGTTCTCCGAGACGTAGGAGACATACTTCTTGGCCTCGAGCGGGAACTTGTTGCAGTCGTGGCCGTTGATCGAGGCCTGTCCCTCCGTCGGCGGTATGAAATCGAGCAGAATGTTGACGGTCGTCGTCTTGCCCGCCCCGTTGGCTCCCAGCAGGCAGAAGACCTCCCCCGGCGGGATCGTGCACGTCACATGATCGAGCGCCAGCACGCCGTCCTCGTATCGTTTGGTCAATTCATTAATCTTGATCATTGTTGTTCATCCCTATTCTGTTAACGGTTGTTGTTCTCTGGCTCAAACAGTCCTCTTCTTACCGTACGTCGTATCTCATGAACCCCGCAAACGCCGCCGCGAAGAACACCACATTGAACAAAGCGAGTATCCCCCAGTACGGCAGCACTCCCATCAGTTTCTCCTTCAAGGGTTCCTCCTTGAATACAAAGCGCGGGTGGTCGCTAATGTCCAACAAGGATTCTTCCTTAAGCGCCGGATTTTTCTTTCTCGCATCGCTTATTCTCTCTTCCGCATACGAGTGTATCTGCCGCTTATATTCATCTTCAATCCGTTTGAAGTGCTCCAAGCTTCGCAGGCCTGTCCCCGTCAAATCTCCGGCGACATAAACAAAATCTGCAAAAGGTGAGATGCAGGCCAGGTTTCTCGCCAGCTTCGTTTGCGAAGCCGCTTTTCTCTGAAGGTCTTCTTCAGGCGAATCAGCCTCTCGAATGCGTCGGAGTTCCTGTGTCGCCTTACGATCTTCCTGACGGAATGCATCCACCATGGCCTTGAACTCGGGATCGGCTTCTGCTCGTTGCTTGGCTGCTTTTTGAAGCTTAGGGTCGTCGCTACCAAGACCCCAGTACTCATTACCACCGTATCCCATTGATTCATATTCAGAGAATAGTGCACCATACTTGAGTCTGAATCTTTTTGCAGCCTCAGCCATATACTTCTGCGCTACTTTAATAGAATGCCTCTCAATTTCACGTGCTCGTCTGCTGGTCCCCTCAATCGAAGGAACGCGGCGAACCTGGGCGGAGATATAGGGGCATACATTGGGAATCACCAGAATCAGCAATACCCAGAGGAAAAGGCAATTTAGAATCGAAGTGGACGAATATCTGGAAAACGTAGATACCATAAGCCCGAGCAGATAAAACAGCGTGATAAACGTAATCGAGGCTGCGCCTAATAGGGCAAGTTCCAGCCATGCGGAGTGATCCCATTGGATAGCCGGGTTTACCGAAATATAGAGTACGCCGACCAGAAGCGCCAGGACAAACGGGATGATGAGGCTGATGGTGCCTCCGACCAGCTTGCCAAAGAGAATCTCTGCTCTG
>JABAOC010009954.1_pt1 | contig 16384 bp, 14 predicted proteins | sample 7062161 | NCBI WGS metagenome assembly JABAOC01 (sample SAMN14538625, study PRJNA623070) | marine sediment metagenome | biome: marine biome [ENVO:00000428]; feature: marine pelagic biome [ENVO:01000023]; material: deep marine sediment [ENVO:00002113] | place: India: Gulf of Khambhat ... | reverse complement strand
GGGAAACAGCCTCCCGAATTATATGAGGAGCTGTGGCAAATGATCTCCAATGGCAAAGAGTGGCGCGGGGAGTTCCTCAACAAGAAGAAGAATGGAGATTTATACTGGGAGGACGCGTCAATCTCAGCCATAAAAAATGAGGAAGGTGTTATTACTCACTTCGTTGGAGTCAAGGAGGACATCACAGAGCGCAAGAAGGAAGAGGAAACCATGAGGCAGTTGGCTTATCACGACCCGTTGACAGGTCTGCCCAACCGTTTACTCTTCAAGGACCGTCTTACCATTGCACTGGCTCAAGCGAACCGGAACCGCCAGAAACTGGCCGTGATGTTGCTCGATCTAGACCACTTCAAGGACATAAATGATACCCTGGGACACAAGGTTGGAGATAAACTGCTGAAAGCTGTCGGCAAGCGACTTATCGGTCTCCTGCGGAAGAATGATACGGTCGCCCGAATGGGGGGGGACGAATTCTTGCTCTTATTGCCCGAAGTTAAAAAGTTAGAAGATGCATCCACCATTGCCCAAAGGGTTATGGGGACGCTGCGAAAGCCATGTGTGGTCAATGGCCATAAACTCCGCATTACGGCAAGCATCGGTGTTGCCCTCTACCCGGATGACGGTCAAGATGATGACAGCCTGATGAACCACGCGGACAATGCCATGTACTGGGCTAAGAAAGAGGGACGGAACACTTGCCGACACTAAACTCCCAACCAAAGGTCAAGGGGTCAAATCTTTTTTGACACATCTCCATACCACGCCCATTTCATCCTTTTCACCAATCTTTCCCGGCTGCCAAAATAATCCACGGATTGGAGAGCAATCATGAAAAAAGCACTCCCTTTCTTACTGCTTCTCTTTCTCGCTTTGGGTACCAGGCAATCCTCTATTGCCGAGCCAATATCGCCCGAGGATGTCCCTGAACCGCTGAAACCCTGGATCGAATGGGTTCTTCATGGGCACGAGGAGGAACGCTGCCCTTCTCTCTACAGTATGGGGAACCAGCGCCGCTGCGGCTGGCCGTCTCAACTGGAGTTGAGGCTAACCGATAAGGGGGGAGCTTTCAGGTTTGACTGGCTCATGACCACTGAAGGCTGGGCCCACCTGCCTGGCAGTGCAAGGCACTGGCCTCAGGAGGTTCGGATCGATGAGCAGGCGGCCCTCGTCGCCCAACGCGATGGAAGGCCAGCCGTCTATCTCACGGCGGGAAGTCATGCGGTGAGCGGTGTGTTTCAGTGGGAGAACCTCCCAGAAACCTTGCTCGTTCCACCCGAAACCGGACTGGTCGGCCTTACCATCAACGACAAGGGCATCGATTTCCCCCGTCTCGATTCCAAAGGCGCCGTTTTGCTGCGAGAACAGGCCACCGGAGAAAAAGTCCGGGAAGAAGGCAAGAAGGAACGCCTTGGTATGAGGGTCTACCGGTGCGTTGTGGATGAAATCCCACTCACGGTCATTACACGCATCGATCTCAACGTATCCGGAAGACCCCGTGAGGCGCTTCTCGGACGGGCTCTGATCGAAGGTTACATCCCTTTGTCCATCAATAGCCCCATACCAGCACGGCTTGAGCCCGACGGCCGCCTGCGGGTTCAGGTCAAACCAGGTCGTTGGACCATTTTGTTTGAGGCACGACACAAGGAGCCTGTTCAGGAAATATCTCTTGCGCCAACTGAGGAGCCTTGGCCCAAGGAAGAAGTCTGGGTTTTTGATGCACGGAATCACCTCCGCCTCGTCACCATCGAAGATGTGCAACAGATTGATCCACGGCAGACCACCTTACCTGCCGAATGGCAACAATTTCCCGCATTTCGAATCCAGCCGGGCGATACACTGCGAATCATGGAAAAAAGGCGGGGAGACCCAGATCCTGCTCCAGATCAGCTCACCCTTCATCGGAACCTCTGGCTTGATTTCGACGGCGGGGGTTACACCGTACAGGATCGAATTGCTGGGACCATGACACGGGGCTGGCGCTTGGAAATGAATCCTCCTATAAAGCTCGGACGAGTTCTGGTGGATGGGCACCCCCAATTCATCACACGCATCGGCGAATCGGACCGTGCCGGTGTTGAGGTCCGACGCGGCCAGATTCAGCTCCTTGCTGACAGTCGTATTGGCGAAGGGTTGTCGCGTCTTCCGGCAGTCGGGTGGGATCACGATTTTCATCAGGTGCAGGGCACCCTGAATCTCCCACCAGGCTGGCGCCTGCTCGATGCCACGGGTGTTGATCAGATTCCAAACACATGGATGAAACAGTGGACCTTGCTGGATCTGTTTCTTCTTCTCATCATTGCCCTGGCAGTTGCGAAACTCTGGAAGTGGCCGTGGGGTATCGTATCACTCGTCACCCTGGTCGTGATCTATCACGAACCCGGAGCACCCAAGTGGGTGTGGCTCCATGCATTGGCATCCATTGCTTTGCTACGAGTCCTCCCCCTTGGCCGATTAAGAAGTCTCGTGCAGGCTTATCGGATAGTCAGTCTGGTGGCGCTCGTCGCGATTGCTGTGCCGTTTATGGTCATCCAGACTCGGCAAGGCTTGTTCCCGCAGCTCGAAAAACCCCAGCAATTGATGGCTCTAGCACCGGGAGTGGCTCCTGAGGAGGCCGACCTCCAGAGAGAATTGAAGGGTGAAGAAAGGCTTGAAGAGGAATTCGTCGATCGGGCGGTTCCTGAAAAGCCGTCGCGCTACAGAGTCCCGAGCGTGACCCCAAAAGAGAAACGCCCTGTATCCCGTTTGGACCTCTCGCAGATGGCGCAGGTTGATCCAAAAGCGAACATTCAGACTGGACCGGGCCTCCCGGGGTGGCAGTGGCGGTCCATCCCCATTCGCTGGAATGGGCCCGTGGAGCGAACACAGGAAATGCATTTGATATTCATGTCGCCCGGGGTCAACATGGTGCTGACCTTCATCCGGGTAGCCCTCCTGGCCGTGCTGGTTATCCGATTGCTGGACATTCGCTATACCCGCGGGAGTGGAGTCGTCTTCGATTTCTTCAAGACGGCTTCACGGACGGCAGCGGGCATCGCATTCCTATTTTCCTTCCTGACTCTCTCCACCCAGGCGCAAGCGGACATTCCACCCCCAGAACTCTTGGACGAACTCCGAATGCGCCTTCTGGAGAAACCCGAATGCGCACCCAACTGTGCCAGCAGCCCCCGTCTGCGATTGGAGGTTGGGATAAACACCCTGCGTGCTCGGATGGAAGTTCATTCCCAGGCTGATGTCGGGGTCCCTCTGCCTGGAAACGCACAGCAATGGTTACCCAAGACGGTGCTCCTTAACGGCAAACCCGCACGTGGCCTTTTCAGAGGAGCTGCAGGACATCTCTGGATCGCCCTTCCCAAAGGACGTCATCAGATCCTGATGGAAGGTCCCCTACCTAACCGCGACACCATACAGATTCCCCTTCCCCTGAAACCCCATGCCGTGGAGGCATCTGCAGCAGGCTGGGAGGTGGAAGGTCTCCACGAAGATGGAATCGCTGACGACCATCTCCAATTGCGGCGTTTGGACGAAAACAAGGAGAAGAAACCAAAGGCAACCCTTGAACCCGGCACCTTGCCCCCGTTTCTCCGTGTCGAACGGACACTTGTGCTCGGCTTGACTTGGCAGGCCGAAACAAGAGTCCTGCGGGCGAGTCCCAGAGGGGCTGCCGTTGTCCTCGAAATCCCCCTGATCGAGGGTGAGTCCGTCACGAGTGCGGATATTCGGGTCGAACGAAACCGGGTTCTGATCAACATGGCACCTCACCAATCTGAGGCTCGGTGGGTTTCTGTCCTTGAAAAACAGAATCAAATGGTCCTCAGCGCCCCGGACACGACCTCCTGGACAGAGATTTGGCGCATCAATGTGAGCCCTATCTGGCATATGGAGTTGGAGGGTATCCCGGTCATTCACCACCAGGACCAGGCGGGTCAATGGCTTCCGGAGTGGCGCCCTTGGCCAAACGAAACCATCACTCTTCACATCACCCGCCCAGGAGGTATACCCGGGAAGACGCTCACCGTCGACGGTAGTCGCTTACTGATGTCTCCGGGCCTCCGTGCGACCGATGCCACATTGGGTCTCACCATGCGGAGCAGTCGGGGCGGACAACACAGCGTAGCACTGCCCCAAAATGCCCGACTCCAGGTGGTAAAGATCAATGGCAAAAAACAACCAATCCGTCAGGAGGGGCGTCTTGTCACCTTGCCGCTAACGCCGGGAAGGCAGCACATGGAACTCCAGTGGCGACAGCCTCAGGGTATCGCTAGCCAGTTTAAGACGCCGCACGTGGATTTGGGAGCTGAGAGCGTTAACGCCCAGGTTGGGATCAAAATGCCAGGCCGTCGTTGGGTTCTTTTCACGGGTGGGCCGCAACTAGGACCAGCGGTACTCTTCTGGCCTTTTGTAATCGTCATTTTGCTCGTGTCTGCAGGCCTCGGACGCGTGACGGTGACGCCGCTGAAAACCCACCACTGGATCCTCTTGGGTCTCGGACTCACCCAAGTGCGCATCGAGATTGCCCTGCTGATCGTTGCCTGGTTGCTCGTCCTAGGATACCGCAAACGGCTTGGTGTGGACACGAAAAAGGCTGTTTTTAATCTTGTCCAATTGGGACTGGTGATTCTATCCGCCCTTGCCTTGTTCTCCCTCTTCTATGCGATCAGACACGGTCTGCTGGGCCATCCAGAGATGTGGATTATGGGGAATGGCTCAAACAATTATTTGCTCCAGTGGTTTCAGGACCGTTGTGGTGCCGTGATGCCGCAAACCTGGGTATTCTCGGTTCCGATTATTTTCTATCGCGTCGCCATGCTGGCCTGGGCACTGTGGCTGGCATTAGCGCTGCTTCGATGGCTCCGGTGGGGCTGGGGGTGTTTCAGCCACAATGGCTTCTGGCGTCCGATCGCATGGAAGAAGCGCAAGAAGAAGGCTAAAGAGGAAAAAGGGGATTCTCTGGAGCTGGATGCAGAAGAATGAAAAATCAGAATTAAGAGAGGGCAACAGCCCGTTACAATGTCACATTTGATTTGGTATCACACCGCCTCTGAGAATAGTGTTTTGAGGGCTGTCTACCATATAACCCAGAGGGGTAATGGCAGAAGTCCTTTTTTAGACGATGCCGGCAAAGAGACCTTCCTTGCATTGCTCTCCGTAGTGGTATTATGGTTACACATTAAAAGAGATTGCTCAATATCTAGGGGGTCCATTGCGCTACGGTAAGCCGTGCGCTCAGGCAGATAGAAATGCACCCGTAAGAATGTTATAATGCAAGGCCTAGCCCTCTCAACTCTCAAGGTGTATTGTTACATTTCAAGGGGCTGATTTCTGGGTTCGAAAATCAACCGAGGCGGATACCGATATGGTCAAACACTCGAGGACACTATTGCTATCACTTGCGATTGTCATAGGTATTGGGATTACCTTTGCTGTCTGCTGGCACTCGCTCGAAGAAATTCATTACTTGAAGTCCTTTTATCCTGGCCGGTTTACCGTCGAGGAAGCCTTTTATGCAAGTGCAATTGAACTCATTAAGGTAATTATTATTAGCCTCCCCTTTTTTCTCGTTATACTCGTGAGCCTTTGCCTTTTAAGCATCTTCCGAAGCAGAGATTAGCAAGCCTGACGAGAAATTGATGAGCTCTGTAAATCTATTGCCATTGATTTCGCTCTGTCGGGATAGTGGTCCGTCCATAACAGGTTTCCCTGTCAAACAAAAATATCCGTTTCGGTCGAAAGGGTAATTTGCATGGGGAAGATTGATCTATGGTATCCTAACGGAGAAAGGAATTTCTTCTCACGTTCTCCATATCGTTTCAAGGGAATCGAGCGCTGTCGCCTCAATCCGGCCTAAACTGAGAAGAGAAAGGATAGATTTCATGACTAGCCTGTACGAGCTTATTCGGCGCAATCGAAGCTATCGCCGCTTTGAGGAATCCCACCTTATCGGGCGAGAGACACTTGTGGAATTGATAGGACTTGCTCGCTTCACCGCGTCGGCAACAAACCGCCAACCTCTCAAGTACATCCTCTCCGCTGACCCTGAAACTAACGGACGCATCTTCCCCTGCCTGATCTGGGCCGCACACCTCAAGGATTGGGACGGCCCTTCCCCTGGGGAACGCCCGGCCGCTTACATCGTGATCCTCATAGATGAGACTATCACTAAGGACTGGTGGTGCGACGACGGCATTGCGGCCCAGACCATTCTGCTGGGGGCGGCGGAGAAAGGCCTGGGGGGATGCATAATCGGAGGGATACAAAGAGAAAGGTTGCGGCGGGATCTTGCCATCCCCGAACACTTGCGGATCCGGCTCGTTTTGGCCCTGGGCAAGCCTGCTGAAACGGTTGTGCTGGAAGAGCTGGAGCATGGAGGAGACTTCCGCTACTGGCGAGACGAAAAGGGGGTCCATCACGTGCCCAAGCGAACGCTGGAGGAACTGATAGTCGGGTGATGGGTGGGAGCCAGGTGTCACCATCTGGCAAATGAGTAATCAGTGAATATTTTGGATAACGTTATACGTGCAGGTGGAGGAATATGACAAGGAAAAATGTTTCATCAGGCTCTCCAATGGAGAAACCAATTGGCTTTTCAAGAGCTGTAAGAATCGGGAACACCATTTCTGTATCTGGGACAGCAGCAATTTCCCCCGATGGGTCAACTGTGCATCCGGATGACGTTTACGGGCAAACAAAGTACTGTATAGAGATTATGAGGAAGGCTATTGAAGAAGCCGGTGGTACACTCGAAGACGTTATTCGCACTAGGATAATGCTAAAAGACATCTCAAAGTGGAAAGAGGCAGCGAAAGCTCACGGTGAATTCTTCTCTGAAATCAGACCAGCTTGTACCTTTGTTGAAGTCAAGGGGTTCATAAAAGCCGATTGGTTGGTTGAAACAGAAGCTGATTGCATCATCGAAGGTGAATAACATCGCAGCCAAATGGGTTCACCGGTGGAATCTATTGGGCGATTTGGTTTTGGACGAGAAAAGAGGCGGTTGAGAGCCTGCAGTCCCGGGAGAAATGTGGTAGTAAAATGCTCGTTTTGGTAATTGTAGCGGTTCGCATAAGCCTGTTGGCTGGGTTCATCTCCGGAGGCCTGGAAGGACTTGGTAACATGGAAATGGCCGAAAATCTTGCTGCGTTTGGTGGTTAGCTAGATTTGGTTAGGGGAATCACTATATTGGTCCCGAGCTTTAGAGTGGGGAGGATTTTGCGAGAGCATTTCAATGTGTACTTGAGGAGAGGGATACAATTCTGAGAGGCAATGGACTTTTTCGGGATTTTCTATCTTCAATAGAGGATAAACAGGCTCTGATGCGTCCCCAAAGGCGACAATAGAGGAGAGTTAGACAATGGGTATCGTGGAGAATGTCAGAGAAATCGCGGAGCTCGCCAAGAAATATAATGATGCCGAGCTCAATCAAAAGATCCTTGACCTTGAAGGCCACATTCTCGCCCTGATCACTCAAATACGTTCTTTGGAGAAGGCAAGTCAGGAGTCAGAAAGGACGTTAACACTTATAAAGAAAATGCAGTTCAAGAAACCCTTCTACTTCCAGGAGGATGATCCGATCCCTTTCTGTCCGCATTGCTGGGAAAGAGAGAAAAACCCCATCCATCTTCTTGGGCCTGTGAAAGTAGCGACTGGAATGAGATATGGCTGCCCCAGCTGCAAAGAATACTTCACGGTAGCGGGAGGACGTTCAGGCCCCACTGTATGAAAAGACGTAAGTCATCGGTGGGCTCAGGCTTTCATTTTGGAAAGGATCCACTATTTGAGGTTTTTACCCAGGGCCCATTTGATATGAAGTAATTCCTTAGAATCAATATTAGAAAATAATACTTATATCATTAAAAATAAAGACAATTAAAGTGGTAATAACTTGATAATTTCGGGGGCCTTTATCCAAGAGAATAGGGGCTCCGTTTCAAAACTTGACATCTGGAGCTCCTTTTCATAATGAGCGTCCTCTTTTCTGGGCCGTAAACTTTTCACAGTGAACGGTAATTTTCTTTCTTTATGGGATTATGCAGGGATCTTTTTTGTGCAAAAAATTGCTTGACCTGAGTCTGCCTCAAGGAAAAGAGGGAAGTACCTTCCATGCGTTTGTGTGAGAGTTGATTGAAGCCTTAAGACGAGGAGGAAATCGTGGGCCATATCGCCAGCACGGGCCGCGAGTATCGCCTGTTGCAACAGCGACTGGACCGGAATGTTACCGGTGCGCCCGAGTCACCTGTCTTAATGAAGATCCTGAGAATCCTCTTTTCTCCCGAGGAAGCGGAGTTGGCCAGGCGGATCCCCCGTCAACTCACCCCTTTGGAGGCTTTGTCCCACAGGCTCGCGATTCCTCCGGACGAGTTGCGCGAAAAAATGACCGAGATGGCCCAGCGAGGGGTGTTGATCGATCTCGAGCACAACGGACAGCGATACTTCGCGCTTCCACCGGTTGTGATAGGCTTCTTCGAGTTCACCTTCATGCGTGCGCGAGACGATTTGCCGTTGGGCGAACTAGCGCGCCTGTTCGAGGAATACATGAGAGGGGATGATCGCTTCGCCCGCTCGGTCTTCCGGGGTCAAACGCAAATTGGCCGCTCACTCGTCCGCGAGGAGGCATTTCCAGATGATGACCACACCGAAATCCTCGACTGGGAAAGGGCCAGTTACCTCGTGCGGTCGGCGACGGCAGTGGGCGTTTCTCTCTGTCCCTGCCGCCACAAGGCAACCCACCTGGGTGAAGTCTGCGACCGACCACTAGAGAACTGTCTCTCATTCAACTACGCTGCGGAAGCGATGGTCCGGATTGGCGTCGCCCGACGTATCACAGTCGAGGAGGCGATGCGTATCTTGGAAGAGTCTAAGGAGGCTGGACTCGCCCAGACCGGGGACAACGTCCAGCGTAAGGTAGCTTACATCTGCAACTGCTGCGGCTGCTGCTGCGGGATGGTCCAGGCGATCAAGACTTTCGACATTCGGAACGCGATCGTTACGTCGAACTGGATCAGCGAGGTCGACAGTTCCACGTGTAAGGGGTGCGGAAAGTGCGCCAAGGTATGTCCTGTGGAGGCGATCGAGATCGCTCAGGAAGGTAAAGGGGAGACGAAGCGGAAGTGGGCAGTTTGCGACGAGGACCTCTGTCTGGGGTGTGGCGTCTGTTACTCGGCCTGCACCTTTGGTGGGATCAGCATGAAGCCCCGCGCACAGAGGGTCCTAACCCCGGAGACCATTTTCGATCGGATCGTGTCGATGGCCATCGAGCGGGGCATGCTGGCGAACCTCATCTTTGATGAACCTGAAAGGCTAAGCAATCGGGCACTAGGACGGATTGTCGGCATCCTGGAAAAATCCCCTCCCTTCAAGGCTGCGATGGCGATTGAACCCCTGCGGTCGGCCTTCCTGAGCTCAATGGTCAAGGGGGCAAAGAGGAAGTCGGGAGAACTGGCGGAGGTATTTAGCTGATCACGGCTTCCCGTGAGCTGACAGGCTCGCTTGGCTCCTCATTCCTTCTCAAGGGAAAAGGGGGCCACGCATGAAGGGGCTGTTGCTCAAACCCCCTTTTGGTCGAGCGAAGCTCACCTAGCTACGAAGAGGTTGGATACATACTTAACGCTCTTTTTGGAGCGGCTTCACACGAGCTTAAGGGGGGTAATTATCCAAAAGCGATCGGTTTTTTCAAGGAGGTCCTTGAGTTCCAGCCGCAATCCGACAGGGGGACAAAAGAGCTTTTCGGAGCGCTTATGGGCTCTGGCGGGAAGTTGCTGTCGGAAGGAAACACAGCGGAGGCTATTGGTGCGTTTTCTGAAGCAGTACAGTTATCCCCGCATAATCTCTATGCTTATCTCGGGCTTGCCAGAGCTTTCTTTGAGAGCGGGAATTTTGCACAAGCTTTGCAGATTACAAAAGACGCTATGAAAATCGACCCGACAAACAAAGATTTCCAATTCCTTTTGCGAGGGTTAATGAAACAATAATGGATTAATGAAAAAGTAGATGAGTCGGGGACTTACACTCCCGCAGGGACGCAAGATATTCTCGGAAATTATTCTACCAGGTACTTGAACCCTTCGGTGAATTCATCAGGGGTAAGATTTGCGGTCTTCGCGAGTTTTCTTATGCGCTCTTTGTCCTTGAAGTCTTCCGTTTTCAACCTGATCATGTATTCGAGGGCTACGTCGTATGACTCCGTGTTCGTGTCGACATACCTCACGGTTATCTTGCCCGTGGAAGGGTCTATCATTTCACTGAGGGGGATAGGGGTTAACTTCCCCTCCTGTATATTGATCAAAGCGCCAGACCCTCCTTGTAAGAGGAATTTTACCGCGTTGAAGCCAAGATCCCTTGCTAATTCGCTATCAAAGGGTATGGGAGGTGCACATCTCAATTCGTATCCGATATCTTTTGTCACCGGTGTAGGGATTTCCTGACCTCTCTGCTCGAAACGTCTCTTGACCTCGTCCTTCAAGATCTTGCCGAAGTCAAGTTCTGATAAGCGTATGTGATCGAACTCATCAAGCTCTACATGCCCAAGGGTCTTTAATTCATCCGGGTTGAATCGTTCTGCTAATCCCTCCGCCAGAATTGCCACGCCATCGTCTCTCCCCATGCTCTTGCGCTTGATCATGGCGCCTTCCAGAATATCGCAGAGCTGTTTCAGGGTAACATATTGTCCCTTGAACTCCTCACTGATAATGGTCAGTGTGGCGCCCGATGCTTTTCCGATTCCCAGTGCAAGATGTCCAGCCTTCCTCCCCATAGTTACCACAAAGTACCATCTTCCCGTAGTCTGGGCATCCTCCATGATATTTTGAACAAGGTTCACTCCGATATGTCTCGCCGTCTGATAACCAAAGGTGGAAGCATATCCTGGAAGAGGCAAATCATTGTCGATGGTTTTTGGCACATGGGCCATTCGAATCCGTCCTCGCATTTCCTGCTCAATGACGCTCGCCGTAAACGCAGTATCGTCTCCACCAATCGTAATGAGATAGTCAACCTTGAGCTCTTTTAGAGCCTTGACAACATTTGTGAGTTTCTCTTTGCTCTTACTCGGGTTCTCTCTGGAGGTCCTGATAATAGAGCCGCCTGAAAGATGGATTCTGGATACATCAGGTATCTGGAGTGGTCGAATGTGCGTCATATCCCCGGTCGCCAGCCACTTGAACCCGTCGTAGATACCCATTACTTTCACCCCATTATTTATCGCCTCGATGGTTGCTGCGCTGATCACACCGTTTATCCCGGGTGCAGGCCCACCGCCAGCTACGATGGCTAATACCTTCTGGTTAGCAGGTGACATACTGTTGATCCTCCAATCACAAGAGAATACTCGGCACGGGCCTTCTTATGTCCGCAGTAATCGCGTATCTCTTTACCATTTCAAGGGTATCATGCACATTGAGTTTTTTGAATAGCAGGTCGAACTTTCTTTCGAGTTCTTCACCGATCTTTTCCCTGAGCTCTTCAGGTAGATTCCATATTGTTTCCTTAAACGGTCCTAACGCCTTCTTTCTCGTCTTATATATGAATTGTTCATGGGTTTGACCCGGTTCCCTCTCGTTGGCATGTTTATCTTGGATGTAGGTATACATCTTATCTCTCAGTTGTGTTGGGAAAAACTCGCTATCATATATGATATTTTGAAAGCCTGTTGCCAGGTGTATTTCAGCTGCGTCGTATTGAGGAAACTTATCAAACGCTTCATCCGGAAGAGTAGAAGCGCCGTGTTGAACCGTTCCTGCCAGGGCATACTCCTGTTTTGCCACCTTGGATATTTCGGAGTGCACCGCAAAATCCAACTCTACCTCAGCTATAGACCCATCCGGCAGAGGAACCCCGCCATGGCTGCTTCCAGTCTGAACGCTGATCTTACTGATCCCCTTGATCTGCTCTCCTCGCTTCCCAAGCTCACGTGTATACCCATCCATAAAGGAGCGAAAGTCCTCAACCGTGCTATTCTTGCCGCCGACCTCCCCGATCTCACCACCGACCGAGATGGTTATACCCTCGGGTTCCAGCGTTCTGATGTAAGCGGTAAGGTCAGCCGCGAGCTCAAAGTTAAGCCGCTGCTGTTCATTAACATCTCTTTGAGAGAGATCAACAAGGGTTGATGTGTCGATATCTATATTATAAAACCCAGCCTCAATTGCCTCCCGGATGAGAGCCTTCACCGCGTTAAGTTCAGGAACAGGGTCTTGTTGATACTTTTTTAAGCCAATCTGGAAATGATCTCCCTGAAGGAATACCGGGGCAAGGTAATTTTCCTTTATCGCGGCTCCCAAGATAACAACCGCATATTCGATCGGTCTCTGTTGGGTGTAACCGGTTTCACTCCGGGCTATCTCGAAGATGAATGCACCTATATTCTGCTTGAGGGCCGATCTTATCGTGGCCCTGGCGACATCGTATGTCAGGGTTCTGATATTGATGGCGGGTACGGTGAAACCACTGACTTCTCCTTTCCCCATCAATTCATATAAGCGTTTTATTGATGCAGGTCTAATCCCAAGATGATTGGAAATCTCGTAGATCAACCATCTGGAGGCATCCCTGATATCACCATCCTCGTCAAACACGGCGTTGTAAACGAGCCGGTCGATGACTTCTTCCCTTAATCTGCGGGTATCTAATACTTTTGTTGTGGTATGAGCTCCGAAATCAACTATCCCTTTTAGGGTATCTTTTAACGCTTCTATGTTTCCATATCTCATAGTGAAAGCTCCTTTCCCCCTAAGAACGTGTTAATAGTAGTAGTATACCAAATACGGCGACTTTTTTTGATAAACGAGAATCGGTCTTGGAAGAGAAATCGAGGGAAGTCGAGAGTAAAGGCCATGACATCTCCTCTACCACAAAACAGGTAAAAATACTCTCCCTATCCCTGTGATTGAATTGCGTGTTTATCCATTCAGCTGTGGAAAAAGTAAAGGGTGGAAGCGGGTCAGGCATTGAAAGATTGACTTCTGGAATTTCGATATCAGATTCAGTATATTTTTCTAAAAGCCGTTGAGCACTACAATAGACGCTAAAGCTTTCTCACTATTGGGTTATGCAGGATTTTCCCGAGAAACAATGGTTGGGCAGCCGTCAATTACAGAGGCCTGCTGGGTGAAGGAGATGTGACGAGGTGAAACCAACACCTATCGAACCTGCCCCTGGTCAAGAATCAGTTTGGGATTATCCCCGTCCACCTCGCGTGGAGGATGTCTCCAAGCACATCGAAGTCGTTTTCAATGGTGTTACCATCGCTGATACGTGCGAGGCCAAGCGAGTGCTGGAGACGAGCCATCCGCCGGTCTACTACATTCCCCCGAGAGATATTCGGATGGAGTATCTGGCAGAAATACCGGGAACTTCCCTCTGTGAGTGGAAAGGTCGGGCTCATTACTATACCGTTGTAGTTGGCAATAAGAGAGCTGAGCGGGCGGCTTGGTACTATCCTGACCCTCAGCCAGCGTATGCAGCCATCAAGGACCACATGGCCTTCTATCCCGCACCTATGGACGCCTGCTATATCGATGGAGAGCGGGTGAGGCCACAGCCAGGTGGCTTTTATGGTGGTTGGATAACGAGCGATATTGTGGGGCCGTTCAAAGGTGAACCTGGAACGCTCGGCTGGTGATGGGGAGGTTAGGTGCGGGTAGGTGTTTTTTTGGTCAACACAGCTCTGCTATAACTGTCTAACCACTCGCTCCAGAGGACTCTTAGACAAAATCAGGGCGGCTCAGCTCGATCGTTATCTGGCAGCATAATGTTGCATGGGATTAGTGAGGGGTACTATGGCGTTTGAATATGTGTCTCCTTCATGCGTGGAGTTTCATGCGTTGACCGGGGACCGTTGGTCTGACTTCGAAGAGTTATTTGGGAAAAGAGGGGCCTGCGGTGGCTGCTGGTGTATGTGGTGGAGGGTAACGCGCCGCGAGTTTGAGAAGCAGCAGGGAGAGGGCAATCGGGAGGCTATGAAGGCGATCGTAAATTCGGGAAAGGTTCCTGGAATCTTGGCCTATTCCGGCGACAAGGCAATAGCCTGGTGCTCAGTCGCACCGCGAGAAAACTATTCGTCGCTGAATCGCTCGCCAGTGCTAAAGAGGTTTGACGATGCACCAGTCTGGTCAATCGTTTGCTTCTTTGTGGCAAAGAGTCACCGAAACCGAGGGATGACGCGGGAGCTCATTCGGGCCGCGGTCGAGTATGTGAGAACTCAGGGTGGGAATGTGGTAGAGGCATATCCAACGCAACCGAAGAGCGGTCAACTGTCACCTTTTTCAAGCTATATGGGCGTTCCCTCCATGTTTGAAAAACTGGGTTTTGTCGAGTGTGCGAGGCCTTCGAAGAGCAAAGTCATTTTGCGATACTCCATAGAATGAGCTTTTTTGGTAGAAGCGCAGCGGTGCCAGCTAGCAATTCAATAGGGCGAACTCGAGATTCATGCACAGCCAGATAGTGGTCAGGTCTTTTTTTGCCATCCTCTTTGTTAGAGACATCTTACGATACCGGGGGGCAACTAAGGCAGCGTGCCCACGGTGTCCTCCAGGGCATACTCCCGAATGAGGGTCATGACCTGGTCCCAGGTGGCCTCCTCTATATCCACGCCCTCCGCCCGGCGCTCCAGCCGAGTCCTAATCTCTTTCTCGCCTGGATACAGTATTCCTTGGGAGCCTTCAGCCAGAGGGGTATCCTTCAGGTGCTTGGTCATTCTGGACACGTCGGCCTTCACCGTCTCTAATGGAGCAAATCTCTCGACGTCTATGACTACTATCAATGAGTTGTTGCTGAAGCATTCCGCCGGGCTCCCGGGGAATCCGCCCCGAGAAAGGATTCCTCCAAACAGGTCCGCCATGAAGGCCAGGGTGTATCCCTTGTGCCCCTGCGAACCACCCAGGGGAAGAAGGGCTCCGCCCTCGTAGAAATCGTTAGGATCGTTGCTGGGGCGGCCTATCGAATCCAAAACCCAACCATTCGGGATCCGGTGGCCACTGGCCTTGTAGATGCGGAGCTTTCCCTCGGCGGCCACCGCGGTTGCAATGTCCGACGAGATAGGTCCCTCTAGGTCGCTGGGAAAGGACATGGCGATGGGGTTTGTGCTCAGACGCCTCTCCCTGCCTCCGAAGGGCACTTGGCAGAGCCCGTGGCCGCCGCCACAACAGTAGATGATGGCCGCAAAGCCATCTTCAGCAGCCATTTCCGCGTATGCCCCCAACCGACCGAGGTGTCCAAGGTTTCGGATCGTAACGCAGCTAACTCCTACCTGTTTGGCCTTGTCAATGGCCACCTGGGTGGCGAACTTCGCTGCAACCTGTCCAAAGGTGCGGAGGCCGTCCACCTGGGCGGTGGTAGATGTCTCGGTGACCATCACGGGTTTGGCATCCGGGACAATTGCTCCCTCCTTTATCTGCTGGACGTACTGGATAACCCTGATGAGACCGTGGGAATCGTGGCCCACCAGGTTGTTGTCGGCCAGATGCTGGGCAACCGTCCGGGCATGCTCATCAGGGGCGCCGGCAGCGCGGAGTATGTGTTGAACGATCCTTTCGATTTTCTCCGCTGATATTGTGGGCATCGGACACTCTCCTTTTGGTTTTGTAGAGACTACCACTGGTTGGACTATAATGCCAGTGGCGGGCGAAACTCAAGTAGTTTGATTAAGCCTTACCCACAATGGCGCTCCATGCAATCTATCCTGCGTTGACCGGTTCAATCTCAAAGAAACTCGGTTACTTCAGATGGTGAGATTTTTTCAACCTTTTGACACAATTTATCAGGTTTTCGGCAGCAAGCTATTGAGATTTCAGTTATAATTTCGGTAAATATAAGAACATCAATTGGATGAAATAAAAGGTTGGGTTGAGGTCTCAACGGGCCGTTGCCAAATTCCCTTTCCCACTCTGAAAAGAATTGTTGTCCATTCTAAAGCTCGCTTCACTGGTAGTCTAAAACTCGTCATGTGAACTCAAACATTAGGTTTGCGGTCGTTCCCCTCGCCAAGAATGGTTACCAAGAATTCTTTGATATTCGCTCCAGGGGATTTGCTGTTTGGGNNTCATGTATGATATACGGCATGTGAAAATTTTATGAACTATTAAGTCAGAAAAACTTCACCAGGGAGGATATCATGGAGCTTCCAGAATACGTAACGGTTGAGGAAGTCAGAAGAGTCTGTAAAGAACTCAATATGAGAGATTGGACCATATTGAAGGAGGCTAAGGTAGCACCGGAAGAGGCCAGAGTAATTCTGGGCGTGGTGAATGTCGAAGGGATGAATATTCCGCTTGAGGACTTTTGTAGGGGGCTCGAGGTGGAACTCGAGCATGGTCTGAGATTTGAGGATGCAAATGTGACTAATAATCATCCTCTTTTAACCGGCAAAATTGTGTTAGCGCACCTCAAGGAATCC
>JABAOC010014469.1_pt2 | contig 16403 bp, 15 predicted proteins | sample 7062161 | NCBI WGS metagenome assembly JABAOC01 (sample SAMN14538625, study PRJNA623070) | marine sediment metagenome | biome: marine biome [ENVO:00000428]; feature: marine pelagic biome [ENVO:01000023]; material: deep marine sediment [ENVO:00002113] | place: India: Gulf of Khambhat ... | reverse complement strand
TGATCAAGGTGGCGGACTTAATAGCCACAGCCTTGCCATCTGGCTTTCCACTTCAAATGGTATTTCTGGATTTATCAATACACCTGAAAATTCTATCTCTCTCGATGAATGGCAACATGTCGCCGTCACTTATTATGGCAATCAAAATGAACTCAAAATGTACATCGATGGAATTGAGCAGACACTCCGCCAGGTGTCAGGTCAGCTTTCGGGTAATATTTCGGATAACAGCAACACTGATTTGTTAATTGGCAACTCAGCCAGCCGACTGGCTTTTGACGGGATTATTGATGAAGTTCGTATCTGGAACATTGTGAGAAGCGCTGAACAAATTCAAACAAATATGAATCTGTATCTACGTGGAAATCAGAATGGTTTGGTTGAATATTCACCGAGTTTTCGATCCGACCACTGGTGTCCTCGCGGACATATTCTGTTGGTGCTGTAAGGTGAATTTTTTATCAAGCTTAAAGATGGGCATATATTTCAATTTGGGTCAGGAACCAGCTTTCAAATCGCCAATAATGAACCCAATCCGCATTTAGCTTATACCGAAAGAGGTGAACAGACTTTTGAAGATGTTAAACAATTTTTTTTAGAAACAAAGTCATTATCAGAGGATGATTTTAGGATAAAAGCATGGGGAGTTGGAGTAACTAAACGTGCTTATTATGTGGTCGGAGCTTATATGGCAAAAACAATCGATGAAAAGGTGGGTAGAGAATTACTCATCGAAACGATTAAGCATGGACCAATGTCTTTTGTTTCGACTTATAATCAATTGGTAAAACCAGAACTGCGGGTATATGAATTCAAACTTTCAGATATACTATCGACTTACCAGTTGTTAAAACAAGCAGTTTTGAATAACGATTTGAATTTGTTCAACGATTTAAAGATGGAAATTAAAAGATCGAATAAGGAAATGAATCTTGAAGGCAAGCTAAGGAGTCTTGGATACAGTATGTTGCATCGTGGTAAGAATCAATGGGCAATTAGGATTTTTAAACTCAATGTAGAACTCTTTCCAGAATCGGCGAATGATTATGACAGTCTGGGTGAAGTGTATATGAAAGTTGGTGAAAATGAATTGGCTATAGAGAATTATAAAAAATCTCTTCAGCTTGATCCGCAGAATGAGAATGCGGTTAAGATGTTGAGAAAGCTTGAGACGGAAAATTAGTATGACTTTCTCATCCTCTGAAGTGTTGGGTTTAAATGGCAAAGTTGCCAACATGTTTTGTAGCGTTCCTGCTCGGCGAAGTGCTCGTCACCTCGCCGGGAAGAAAGGCGAAGGTGAAGAACACCTTCAAGAGCATGGATAGCTGGTTTTGTTCACGTGTTCTATCTTTTATTTGTTTTTTGGTTCAAATAATAATCTTGCTTTTTCTCAAGCAGACAGCGACGATGTAGTTATTGGAAGATACAGAAAAATATTTTCGCAAATACTAAATGAGGAGCGGACTATTCTGGTTCATCTTTCTCAAGGATATGACAAGTCGCATGATAACTCTCTCTTGCTTTATCGGCTGCCACTGTGATGAGACTCAGCTACAGACAGATACCTAAAATGATTGTCATCGCTGTTACCAACACTGATCGTTCACGGGACATGTTCCCAGTGAAACTCAATAGGCGTCCAACAACCCATGGTGCTGATAATTTTTTTGATTGAGGAATTAATCCCTTTTGTGGATCAGAACTATCGGACAAAAAAATTCCGTATCCTTTATAGTGCATCAGCAGCTGGTTTGTTTACAGTTTATGCGCTTCTGGCAAAACTGGATTCTTATTCCGCATATATAGCCAGCCGCCCTATGATATGCAGGTGTCCCGAGTTAATATCTAAAAGAGCAAAAAATCTTTTCGAGAACACGAAATCGCTCAGAAAATTTCTCTACATAATCTACGAAAAAAATTATGCTCTTCGTGTAATAGAAGCTGTGCCGCACTTAGTGAAAAATAATAAAAGTTTATGAACCAAAGGATTCCGATCCGAATGGGAAGTAAAAGTAATTGATAGTGAAGGTCATGTACCATATACAAGTTTATATGATGGTCTTAAATTTCTTATCTCCGATGAGAGAAGCTTATATAATAAAAGGAGATAAAGTGATTGTCATAGAGATAAAAGATTACTGGAATTAAACTTAAAAAATCGTAATACCAGAGAGATGTTTAATCAGGCATAGATGGAGAAAAGGAAAATGAAAAAGATAATTGGTTTTATGATCTTAACATTACGGATTCCCATTTGCAGTTTTACTTCAATTACAATTGTAATATCAGTAATATTTTTTATGAATACTTCATCATTAGCTCAGGAAGATGGCGATCCCGTATCGATTGGTACATACCGAAAACTGAATTCAAAAATATTAAATGAAGACCGCACATTGTTGGTCAACCTGCCCCGGCGATATAATGAACCTACGATTCGTTACTCGGTGCTGTATATTTTATAAAGTAAAATAAGCTGTTGATATTTTACTTTTTCAGATTATATTTGTCAAGAATGGTATTCACGTGCATTCTATAATAATTACCTATTGGAATAACACTTGTTCCAATTCTAATTATATTCCCCTCTATTTGATCGATTTTTTTGATTGAAACGATATAAGACTTGTGGGTTCTAACGAATAATTCGGTTGGCAGATTCTTCTCAATCGTTGTCAGGGTTTCAGCAACCATAAGCATTTTATTATTTGTAAACACTTTTATATAATTTCCACATCCTTCGATATATTTTATCTCGGAAAATAATATTTTATAATCAATCTTATCCGCTTTCAAAAAAATAAAATCATCAGCAATTTCACGATTAGCAGACAATGTGCTGTTATTTTCGACTTTTCTATTTGTTACTTTATTAACTGCCTTTAAAAACCTTTCAAATGAAAACGGCTTGAGTAAATAATCAGTAACCGAATATTCATAACCTTGCAGAGCATACTCTGAATAGGCGGTTGTAATAATTATTTGTGGAGGATGAGTCAGCGTTTTCAAAAATTCTATACCGGTAAGCTCTGGCATTTTAATATCAAGAAACATTAAATCGACTTTATTTTGATGCAAGAATGACATTGCCTCTAAGGCATTATTACATTTTTTTAAAAGTTCCAATGAAGATAACGATGAGATATATTTCTCCAGGACTCTTTGTGCCAAGGGCTCATCATCCACTACAATACATTTTATTTTCATAATTTGATCTCTAAATTCACTTTATAAGATTTTTCTTTTTCTTCAATATTCAGCTTATGTCTATCAGGATACAATAATTCCAGTCTTCTCGTTACATTTTTTAATCCTGATTTTGAAGATGATTTCTCATTCGCTTTATAGTTTTCCTGCTTATTGTTTTCAATGGAAAAGAATAGATCGTTTCCTTCAATTTTCAAGTCAATATGAACATAATTGCTGCTTGTTGATGCAGAGACGCCGTGTTTAAAACTGTTTTCAATAAACGGGATAAGGAGCATGGGAACAATTTTTTTTCCATCTGGTTTACCGACTACCTTAAACTTAACATCATTATTGGCGCTTAATCGAAGTCTCTCTAATGATAAATAATTCTGTAAAAAATTAATTTCTTGAGTCAATTCAACCTTTTTGTTCTCAGAGCATTCCAGCATATAGCGCATTAAATCGGCAATCTTCAGAATCACTTCCGGCACGCGCTCTGATTTATCCAGGCTAAGTGAATATAGATTGTTCAGTGTATTGAAGAAAAAATGGGGATTCACCTGGGATTTCAATAATGCCAGCTCAGTTTGAAGTTGTTTGGATTCAGCTTCCTGTAGTCGATACTGCTGTTTTACTCCCTTACGATAGTATTTTAAAGAAGTTGTAAAGATGATGGCAAATATAGCCGTAGCCGCTCCGGCTGCATGAGTGTCGGTACCTTTTTCGATAATGCGAATTAGGGCTTCCCCTGAGAAATGGGCGCCGATGATAATAACGATTAGTGAAAGAAGATATGGTAAATATCTTCTCTGTTCAAAGAAACGTTTGTGTACATAGAAATGAAGATAGACAGGAATAACACTCGGTACAATAAGGATTGCAATTATCTTAATAATATTTAAAAGAGATTCCCATATAACCATGTTCAGATAGATAAAGGCACATGCGCTAAACCAGTAACATAAATGACGGAAAACCTGGTTACACCACAGTTTTTTGGGGACATTGTTTTTTGTGGTGAATTTCATATCTTAAATATATTATTTTAATAATTAAAAACAACTGTTTTTTGACGAATGCATTTCACAGTTGTAGAGAAGGAGTTTGTCATAGATTATGGACTGTTTGTCATTCTTTTTTGATTTTTTCATTTTAAATGGACATATTTTATCAGTTCAGGAAGTGAAGTGGGAGTCCACCTTTTAATTTTGCTAATCAGAAAAGGCTAAATATCTGAATTTAAGATGGACTCCAACTTATTTCACAGTTCCACAAAATTAAAAGAGGGCTAAATGAAAACTTTAGACATTAAATTTTTCAGTATTATTTTTTCAAGTGTTATTATTCTTACCATCTCAACTTTTTGTTATTCACAATCAAATGTAAATACCGAAAATCCCAACAAGATTCTACAAACTATTGACCAATTGAAAACAACAATAGATAGTGTTTTGAAAGAGACTAACATCCCCGGTTCTGCTGTGGCAATCGTTTCCGCTGATTCCATCATCTGGACTGGAACTTTCGGAGTCGCTAATAAGGAAACCAGGGAACAGGTAACCGAGAACACTCATTTTTGCATTGGTTCGTGCACAAAAAGTTTTACCGGGCTTGGTTTTCTAAAACTTTTAGATAAAGGTAAAATTGATCTAAATTCGCCGATAAGTAAAATCGTCCCTGAGATTGAGATAGATAATCCATGGAAAGACATAGATCCGGTCAGGGTTGTTCACTTGCTTGAACACACTGCTGGCTTTGATGACTCTCACCCAAATTGGTTTTACTTTGAAGGTCCGGTAATACCTCTACGTCGTGCCCTGGGGATCAAGGCGCATCTGCGCAAGGTACGGTGGCGACCAGGTACACGTTTTAGCTACTCCAGCCCTGGTTTCACCCTAGCTGGATATATACTCGAAAAAGTCAGCGGACAGCGCTACGAAGACTACATGAAACAAAATCTCCTGAAACCGATAGGAATGAAAACAACCACAATTGGAAGTTCTGCGGAATGCCGGCGATTGCTTGCGGTCGGTTACGATAAGGATGCCAGACCATTTCCCATCTGGTATGACTATGATGAACCGGCTGGTGCCCTAAACGCATCCATCAAGGAAATGGCGCTTTTTATTCGTTTTATGCTGAACCGGGGTGTCGTGGGCGAAGAACAGATAATCAGCGATAGTTTGTTCGACAGGATAGGAAAGCCTACAACTACACTTGCGGCAAAATCCGGCTTGCCCTCCGGTTACAGTTTTGGGATCGGTACAAAATACCGCGGCGGTGCAAAATGGTATGGTCACGGTGGAGCCGTTCCCGGTTTCCTAACTGAATATGCTTATAACCTTGACCAGGGATTGGGATTTGTCGTGATGCAAAACTCATTTGATGTTTCATTTTATGATGATATATTTTCTCTTGTTTGGGATTATATGATCTCCAATATTGATTCTCTTGCGCCTCCACCGTCGATATCGATTTCAACAAGCCAGCTTAATACTTATTGTGGCTATTACGAACCTCGTAATCACAGATTACAGATTGCAGGATTCGCCGAAATACTTATAGGTGGCATTAATATTATTTGTGAAAATGATACACTCTATAGCCAGGGCTTTATGGACACCAGACGACCCTATATTCCTGTTTCAAACAATCTATTCCGGAGATCAAAAGATCGGAATGCTACCGCTGTATTCACAGAAAATCCTGATGGTAAGATGGTACTTGCAACCCAAAGTTCATATTATGAAAGAACTGCGAAATGGAAGCCTATTGTTTATCGGACTCTTGTTTTTGGCGCATTAATCACCATGATGACTGCCATTGTTTATGCTCTATTCTGGATTCCGGTATATCTATACAAGAGGCTGAAGCGCACGGATAATACATCAAAATACATCAGAATGAGATTGATTCCCTTGTTCGCTGTATCATCGCTTGTAATTGGAATAACAATTTTTATTATTATTCAACCCTCAATATTGGAGTTAGGTCAAAAATCTTTTGCTAATGTCGTATTCTTCATTTCAACTTTACTTTTTGCAGGATTTTCAGCATTGAGTTTATTTACCTCGTACAAAAGTTTTTTCAAGCCGGTGAAAAAGCTCGATCGTATTTATACTGTTTTACTCTCATTAGCCTGTTTCGGAATGACATTGTATCTATACTATTGGGATATTATCGGTTTGAGATTATGGGCGTATTAGTCCCATTTTCGTCAAACTAAGATAGAATATTATTATTTAATTGACAATTATCAATTCACAATTTTCAATTGACAATTAAAGTAGTCCCTTATCATATAAACTTCGAGGATTCTATAAATGAAAAAATTATACATCAGCTTATTGTTTTTTATGCTTGTGAATAATGTCTTCTCACAAAACAATATTCATGGAATAATCAAAGATGCTGAGACCCATAAACCGCTTCCAAACGCGAACATCTATATTAAAGATACTTATATCGGTACTATTTCCAATACAGATGGACATTATAAATTGGAAATTCCCAAGGTTCCATCTGAAATCATTGTTTCTTATATCGGTTATGAATCCAAAACAATTCTGATTGAAGAAAATGGTAGTCAGGAATTAAATATATTATTAAAGCCCATTATTATTCAATTGCAGGAAGTAGTTGTCCGCTCAGACCAGGAGAACCCGGCCATAGCAATTATGAAAAAAGTTATTGCAAATAAGATCAAATGGAAAAAGAAATTAACATCCTACCAGGCTAAAGCTTATACCCGCACCAGAGTTGAAAATGAAACTTCCATAGTTTCCATGTCTGAATCCGTTTCCAAACTCTATTGGGATTCAGAAATCGGCTCGCGCGAAGAGTTCATCGCTAAAAAAAGTTCCAAACAGATGAGCTATTTGACCGAATTGAATGTTGGCTCAAAAAATATATATAACTTTTACGATAACAATATTCAGTTAATCAACCATAAATTTGTAGGACCGACTCATCCAGATGCCTTTAAATATTATCATTTTGAATTAAGCGGAGAAAGGAATTTAAATAATAAAACCGTATTTGATATCCTGGTTAAACCCAAATCCAAATTACAGCCGCTATTTTCAGGTAGAATTTCCGTGCTTGATGAAGTCTTTGCCATGATTGAGGTCGATTTGAAAAATAGTGGCAGTATGAATTTTTTTACGATGCTAAAATATTTTCACGGAAATTATCGACAGCAATTCAATAATTTCGGCAAAGAATTCTGGTTGCCGATTGATTCAAGAATTGAGGAAGTTTTTGAAGTCGACATGGGTTTGATTGCTTTTCCCAGTGCAATATTGAATAAGATTTCAAGAATTTCCAATTATGAGATTAACGTCGATGTTACCAATGAGATCGCCAGGCTGGATACAACAACTACATCTTCTCAAAGTTCTTCAAAAATTCTCAATAATGACCGTGCTTTCGAGGATTTCGAAAGAGTGCCTTTAACATCACGAGAGCAGGAAGCCTATACCAATCCTGACACGACCATGACTTTGATTAAATCATTCCCACCCACAGGAATTCTGGCACCTTATTTTAAGAGTAAAGAAAAAGATCTTGAAATCGCTTTAAGTGAACAGAGTGGTTATTCACCAATACAATCCAATTCTGATTTTGGTTTCCAGGGATGGTACAATCGAGTTGAAGGTTTAAATCTCGGGATAAAATATAACTATCGATTCTTTGATCATTATCTTTTTGGTGCTATCGGGGGCTATCAAACATATTCCAAAAGATTTTATTACGAAACTCAATTGAATTATTTGATAAATAAAGATGATGAGGATAAATATATTTTTGCACGTTATTATGATAAAACCGATACCAGGTATTATTCAGAACACTATTCACAACTGGTCACAAGTTTTTTACCGCTCCTGGGGAAGTATGATTATTTTGACTATTATCTAAATAAAAAATTTGCTGCTGGTTTAAAATATGGCATTGAAGATATTAGAAGTGAAATTTTATTTGCGTTCAATAGTGAAGATAATTCATCAATTACAAGGAAATTTAACTGCAGAATTCTTGATAAAAATTATGTTCAAAGATTAAATCCAACAATTGATGAAGGCAGGCTGAATTCAATAAAACTACGACTTGTTTATGAAGAAGCTTATAATGAACCCAAAATGGAAAAAACGTTTGGTGACAAAACCGATAAAATTGAATTACAAACCGAACATAGCTCACCAAAATATTTAAATAGTGACTTTAATTTTACTCAATTAAAGATCTTATGCGATTATCGATTAATAACATTTTTCAAACGAAGGCCGGATTATAACTATCTCAGGACTCGAATTGAAGCATCCACCTACCGGGGAACTTTGCCATTGCAGAGATTTTCAGTTATCGACGGCAGTATTTTTTCATACTCACCGTTTGGAATTTTTAAGACATTGATTAATAAACCACTTGAAGGAGAAAAGAAATTCGGAATTTTCTGGGAGCATAATTTCAAGTCCATTCCGTTTGAAATTTTGGGACTAAAATATTTTGCCAGAAATAAATATGAGTTTATCATTCACGGTGCTTCAGGGAGAACATGGATCGAGCAGGAAAGATTGAACAAAATTAATAAGATTTATAAACCTTCATATAGAGATGAATTCCATCATGAATTGGGCGTATCTGTTATGATGAAATTTAAATTCTTCTCAATCAGGCTGGATGGGACACGAAATTTAAACAATGATAAAAACTATATTGGATTTAGTTTGAATTTGATTGGGATGTCGTTTTAGGATTTATGTATTTTAGAATAAAATCAATTTATTCGTAAACTATTCTGATAAGAGTTTAGCGTGTTCTTCAGACTTTACCAGAGATTGACCGAGCAACTTTTGTTTTATGCGTCTACCATGAACTACCATGCGCCGAAATTGCCCGTGTCCTGCGATTATCCCTTACAGCAACCAAAGAAAAGGTACACCGCGTTCGTAAAAAGTTGATCGCTACTTGTATCGATCAGGAGGTTTATTGATTATGGAAATAACCAAGAATGTTATTCTCGATTTACTACCGGCGTATCTGGCTAATGAAGTAGTTGCCGATACACGTGCCTTTGTTGAAGAATACTTAGAGACCGATCCGGAACTCGCTAACGTCGCCAGGCAATTAGCAACAATGGAGAAACCGGGATATGTTCCTGTTCCGCTTACCGAGGATGATAAAATGAAAGCCTATCGGAAAGCCAGGCGGTTAATTATTCTGACCACCGTAACCCTTGCGGGAGAGATATCCTTATATGCTCTTTATAGTAGTGCTGGTTTTCTTTTTCTTCTCATCATAGCGCCCGCCAAATGGCAGACAAATCCCAAACTTCAATTGATAGTTCATAATCAATTTCAATTAACATCTAAAAATTTAATGAGGATATAGTTTTTATCTTTTGCAATTGTATTGTTTAAAAAAGAAAGTATTCTGGATGAATTTTTGGTTTTCAATTGAAACTGTTCTAAAGCTCTATTGGCAGCTTTGAGGAACCTTGTAAATTCGATGGGTTTTAGTAGGTAATCCACAGCTTCATATTCATAGCTTTCAACGGCATATTGAGAATAAGCAGTAGTAACAATGACCAGTGGATGGTGCGACAGCGCATTTAAAAACTGAATACCAGACAAGTCGGGCATATTTATATCTAAAAAGTTTTAACCTTCGTTTTACATTCTCCAGACCCAATCCTGGTTCAGTTTCATTATCATTGTCTTTTTTCTATGAATCGTATTTATTATGTGAAAGTGCAAATATTGTTCTTTAACTTGTAGATTGAGTTTAATGAATGACTTTTTAATCAGACTGATGCCGAGCTTAAAAGCATTTTCCACCAATGGAATCAGGAGCATTGGCGGAATTTTTATCACTGAAACATCTCCTGCAATCCTAAAATCTATTTCGATTTTATCATCCTTTAAAAAACGTAGTTTTTGTAACTGGATTGTCCGCTTTACCTGTTCGATCTCTTTTTCAAGTTCAATTTGCTCCACCTTGCTGTTATATATCATATAACACATGAGGTGGGATAATTGGGCGATACCGTCAGCAGTTCTCCAGTCCCGTTTTCACGCTAATCCGAACAAATTATTTAAAGTATTAAAAAGAAAATGGGGGTTGATTTGTGCTTTTAATAAATTGAGTTTAGTCTGTAATTGTTTAGCTTTTATCTTCTGGAAATCCAGTCTCTGTTGAATCACTTTTTTTGCTAATTTTATTGCAGTTGTCATAATTATAATAAATATTTAATCAGTTAGCAAGCTTTTTTTTAATTTTTTAATCTGACTATGTAGTACTATTTACGAGAAAGGAGTAGTGAGATGAGTGAGGAGCAACCTTTAATTTATTCCAAAGGACAGGGATATTTAAGTTATCACAAAGGTGTGGTTGCCATGTATGCCTTACAGGACTATATTGGAGAAGGCGCTGTTAACACAGCATTAAAAGGCCTCGTGAGAAATTTTGGATTTAAGCAAGCGCCTTACCCCGACATGCCTCGATTTAATTCAAACATTCAGATCGATTTCACCTGATAGTCTGCAATTTGTTATTACAGACTTATTCGAAATCATAACCCTGCATGAAACCAAAGCAGAATATGCGACTTGCATAAAATTGAGTAATAAGAAATTCAAAATTAACTTAACAATATCCAGAAAAAAATTTAGAGCTGATGGAAAGGGAAATCAGATGATGTTGAAACGATTAACTAACAACAACGTGGATGAGTGGTTGCCTTCCTGGTCACCTGATGGCAGCTGAATTGTGTTCCAATCTAATCGTGATGGCAAATACGAAATCTATGTGATTAATGCCGACTGAAGAAACCACATACAGTTAATTCATACCTTAGGAATAAAAATGAAGTATTTTTAACTATAAATAAACCTTTCATCTCTCATAAAAACCTCTTAACAAATTATATATCCTTTTGGCAACTTATTATTTTCTTTTACGAATAATAGGTTATATTATTAGAATTAAATATCCTCAAGTTTCTAAAATGGCAAACTTGTTGTATCCAATTCTCTAATATCACGAATATGGAGACATAAGATGAAGTTATTTCGGAGTATCTCAATTACTTTGATTGTAGTAATTTTTAATTTTCAATCGACGTCAACAGGAGACTTTTCTATCGAAATGGAGAGATTGTGTTATCGAGCCATGGTATTGACGGATCGACTCAATCCAGAAGAAGGACATGCTATTGCTCTTGATTCAAAAAAAGATCAAACGCTTCAAGAAATTCAATCGAACTTTTCTGTGGAAAACAGATTTCCCCAGCTTAAAACTTTGCCGTTTAATGAAACCCGTATTTTAAACTTCCGCAACAAAACCATCACCAAATTCTGGCAACAGCTCGCAGTGAACGACTCCATTTCAGCAGCATCAACCATAGAACAGGCAATTGAAGATCATGGTATTGAAGCTGCTATCAAGACATTCAACAGGATAAAAAAAGAGAAAAAATATATTTTCGATGAAAATGAATTCAACATACTGGGGTATAAGTTAATGTCAGCGGGAAAGATCGGGGAAGCAGTTGAAGTGTTTAAAATGAACGTCCAACTGTTTCCCGAATCTACCAATGTACATGACAGTCTTGGCGAAGGATATCTGCTCTATGGAGAAAAGCACAGCGCCATTGTCTATTACAAAAAAGCATTGCAATTAAATCCTGAAAACTGGCGCGCTGACATGAATCTAAAACGAATGAGTGGATTCATCAAAGATGCGCTGTCCGAAACCATGGAAATCTTTCAACATAGTTCTCTGGAGAAAATACCGGATTGCAAGGATTTTAACTGGGACAAACTCCAGCAGGAGATAAGCCCAAAATGTTTGCACCAGGAATTGTCTCCACCCGAGGAAATTATGAATTTTGCTGCACCTAGTCTCCTGATGGCAGGGAGTTCTATTTCAATCGCCGGGAGTCGGAATTATGGTCTGCCGCTAGGAGAAAAACGGTTGGGGGGCGCCAGAGTTAGCGTCCCTCTGTAAAAAATATTCAGGAGCTTTTGAGCCGCATATCAACCCTGATGGCAAAAAATGTTTTTTAGGATTGGTGGCGATATTTGGGCAATGGAAAAAACATCGACTGGAAGGAGCGAAGCAAAGAAACTTTTTCCCGGAATGTACGCTACAACCACTATTGATGGTACAATCTACGTTACTGACATCTCGACGCAAAAAAGGTATGGTAGAATTGTCTCTCGCCAGTTCGGGGATGGTAAATATTCTGACCCAGTTGTCCTTGAAAAAGGAGTAAATCTTTCTGTGGGCAGCGCCCATCCCTGCATATCACCTGATGGAAGTTATATAATTTTTGATTCTCTTATACCATCAGACAAAGAAGGCGAAGAACAAACTGATCTGTTCATCAGCTTTCGAAAGAAAGATGGTTCCTGGAGTGAAGCAATAAATCTCGGGAATAAAATAAATACACCGGGGGAAACATCTGCGCATCGCTTTCACCTGATAGCAAATATCTTTTTTACCTTGCTAATCGGGATATTTATTGGGTGAGTACAAAATTTATTGAAAAAATAAAGCGGGAAAAATTGAAATGAACAAAGTAATATTCTTCATTTTATTTCTGTACTCAATAACCTGTTTTGCGTCTAATCCAAATGGAACTATTAAAGGAAAGGTTTTTAACAAAGAAACAAAAGAACCATTAATTGGAGCTAATGTTATTATATTGAATACCCAAAGAGGCGCTGCAACAGATCAAAATGGTCGTTTTCTAATTTCAAACGTACCTGTGGGAAGCTACAATCTTGTCTTTCAATATATTGGCTTCAAAAAATTCATCCAATCTGATGTTTTGGTTCGACCAGGAAGAATCACCTTTCTGAATATAGGATTACACGAATCCGTAATTGAAGGCGATCAGGTTACTGTAACCGCTGACTATTTTCAAAAAGATGATTCAGAACCGACCAGCATTATTTCATTCAACAATGAAGAAATACGACGATCTCCAGGTTCAGCAGGGGATGTCATCCGCATTTTGATGGCTTTACCGAGTACAGCCCAGGTTCACGACATGGCTAACGATTTAATGGTTCGCGGAGGCAGCCCTTTTGAAAACGGATTCTATGTCGATAATATACCAATACCAAATTTAAATCATTTTTCCGTTCATGGAACAACTGGCGGCGGCATCGGACTGATTAATGTTGATTTTATCGATGATGTAAAGTTTTATACCGGTGGATTTTCAGCGGCTTTTGGTGATCGACTTTCCTCAATTACAGATATAAAATTGAGGGAAGGGAACAGGGATGAATATGATGCCCAGGTTGATATGAGTCTGAGCGGTATTGGCGGTGGTGTTGAGGGTCCGCTTCCAGGTCAGAAAGGTTCATGGCTATTTTCAGCCAGACGAGGTTTTTTGGATTTATTTGTTGATGCCATAGGATCTGGCATTGCTCCCCGTTTTGGTGATACTCATGCCAAATTAACATACAATATAAATCCATGCAATAAAATCACGTTATTAAATATTTTTGGGACAAGCAAAATAGAGTACAGTCACCAACAAGCTATCGACCAGGAATTTTTATTCTCGGGAGGGATAAAAACTCAACAAAATACCGTTGGCGCCAATTGGCGATACCTGTGGGGGAAGAAAGGATATTCCAATACGTCACTATCACACGCCTTTATGAAAAACGATATTCTGTGGAATGATGTTGATACTCAACAACAAAATCACGGCAATGAATCTAGTGAAAGCTCGATTCATATCCGAAATTTCAATTATTATGCTTTCAGCAAACATCATAAACTCGAATTTGGAATGGATATTGGATATCTTATGAACGATTATAACTATTTTGAAAATCCAGACACCAATCGAGTCGGGGTTCTGACGCCAGGTGTTGCTGTTGATGAAAATATTTTTGCATTCAAAGCTGGTATTTTTATGAGTTACATATCTCATCCTTTAAAAAACCTCACCACGGCAATTGGTTTACGTGGCGATTATTTTGATTTTAATCAGAAATCTCAGCTTTCTCCCCGTTTTTTATTGTCATACAGAATAAATGAACGATTAACATTCAATATGACGATTGGAATGTTTTATCAGAACTTACCCCTGTTTTTACTATCACAATATCGTGAGAATAAAAAATTAGATGATCCCCAGGCAATACATTACGTTGTTGGCACCGAATACTTGTTAACATCAGATACGAAAATGACCATTGAAATCTATAATAAAGCATACAAAAATTTTCCACTCACCTCCGATGATCCTTACAGTTTTGTTGTCGATGATTTTAGTTCAATGAAATTAAATATAGCGGGTAATCATTTACAATCCATTGGCAAGGCATACTCACGCGGGATCGAGCTGTTGATCCAGAAAAAACTGGCAAAGAATTTTTATGGATTAGTTAGTGCCACATGGTTCCGTTCACGGTATCAAGATTATTTTGATGAATGGCGTAATCGAATATTTGATAATCGATATATATTTAGTGTTATTGGCGGTTACAAGCCGAGTAAAAAATGGGAAGTTAGCGCAAGATGGATTATTGCCGGTGGGGTTCCTTACACCCCGTTTGATATTGAGAAATCTCAAAAGGTGCATACTGGCATAATTGATAAAAATAGAATTAATGAGCTGCGTTATCCAGATTACCATTCACTGAATATTCGTGTTGATCGTCGTTTCTTTTTTAAGCAAACAAACCTTATCATGTATTTAAGTATCTGGAATGCCTACAATAGAAAAAATATTGATAGATATTTTTGGGATCCATTAAATAATAGACAGAATACCTTTTATCAGTTTCGCCTGGTGCCCATATTGGGTATGGAGTTCGAGTTTTAGTGGATAACAAACAAAAGGTAATTCAACAGGCGCTATGAGTCGTTAAACCAGAGGGATTGACTGGCTGGATAGAATTGAGCTGGAAAAAGCAGCCGCCAGCGGAATTCAGGGATGTTGTCTCAAATGTGATTTGTGCCTACTGTATGAAAGATGTCTCAACATATCGAGGTTGGAAAAAAATATTTCATGATGTGGGAATAAAACAGCTAACAACATTGGCTTATTCAATGGACTTTCAAGGGATGCGTGGAATGGTAAGGGATGAAAGGATAATGAATTCAATTCGTGTCATGTATAAGTATGTTACAAAGAAGCAGGTTAGAAATCGTATGAACAGAATGAATAAATTCTTTTCGGATAATCCAGAATATTTTGTGTAAGGGATTTATATTGCTTGCAAGTAGAAAAAATCTATTAGGTCAGTTATCTGTAAACAAAGGAGTTTTAGTATGAATTCTCAATATTTTTTTTCAACGCAATCTCGTCGAGACTTTTTAAAGCGATTAATTGCTACTGGTTCCCTGTTCCATCTTACAGGTTCCAATTTATTTGCGTCTTTTGAGACAAGGGCAAATCAGGGAGAATCTCCCGCTTTCATTTTCAAATACAAAACCATGTCTGTGGATCATTTAAATGATTTGCAAAAGGATATCGACAAAATTAAAAGTAGCGGCAAAATCAGCAAACATCCAGTTTTTAAAAGTTATATTAAAGATAAGAAATTCAAAATTCCTGAAAATTTCCCAGAAGCCAGGTTCCTCGTAATAATGGCTGTATTCACCAAATTAATGAAGGTGGACTTTCATTTAAATGGAACAACGTATGAAACGATGATCCCACCACAATATTACGACGACGGAATTTCCATTAATGATTTAATAAAAACGATACAACAACAAATCATAAAAGAGCCTGGCTATCGAGTTGAAAAAGCATCGCAAATTCATTTGAAATTACTGGCAGCGAGAAGTGGCTTGGGGAATTATGGTCGGAATAATATCATTTTTGTTGATGGCATGGGCAGTTTTATCACTTTATATGCTTTTTTTACAGATTTCCAATTCGATAAGGATAATTGGCAGGAGATCAAAATGCTTGAAGAATGTGAAAAATGTCGAAACTGTTTAGGGATTTGTCCTACCTCCTGTATTACCATGGATAATTTTGTTATCGATGTGACTAAATGCATCACCCTGTATAATGAAATTGATGGCAAATTCCCGAGGTGGATTCGTCCAAGCTGGCATAACGCCCTCATGGGTTGTATGAAATGTCAAATTCCCTGTCCTGCAAACGAAAAGGTTCCCGATTATGCAGGTCGTCTTGAAGATGTTACCGAAGAAGAGACCCTAAAAATTTT
>JABAOC010032404.1_pt3 | contig 16406 bp, 12 predicted proteins | sample 7062161 | NCBI WGS metagenome assembly JABAOC01 (sample SAMN14538625, study PRJNA623070) | marine sediment metagenome | biome: marine biome [ENVO:00000428]; feature: marine pelagic biome [ENVO:01000023]; material: deep marine sediment [ENVO:00002113] | place: India: Gulf of Khambhat ... | reverse complement strand
CGAAAACGCTTGGAGGAAGCTCCTTGCTCAATTGGAAACATTGAGTATAAAGATTCAATCGCTTTGATACAAAATTTTTATTGGAATTGATTTATCTCATAATCAAAAAACACGAATAGATTACATTATGAACCGCGGTTCAATTTTAACTTCGATCTTGCAGTTATTCAAAGATATTGCCAATTTATGGTAAGGAAACCAGTATCTGTAAAAGTAGTGACCCCTACGAACAAAATCCAGGCAATTTTGTGTATAATTTTTTTTATCATGAAACAGATTAGATACAAGCTACATGTTTTGAAAGCAATTATCTGACCCTTTAACATAACCTAATCATAGCTCAAATATTTGTTTAATAATAATGTTTTTTTGGACTTATACTATTTATTTCAGTGAGGGGTAATTTCTTTAGCAATAATAATTGAAATCAAATCTAAAAGAGGAGTCAAGAAGGAATCAAAGATTGTTTTATTCGAAATCAAGAATAATAGTGTTTTTACTCCTAATTGGATTAATATTAAACCTCCCACAGCCCAATTCGATCGCATTATGTAATTCTAAACTCAAAACAAATTTATCCCGAAATATGGAGAATAATCAAATTAACGATTATATAGTTCAATGGGTCGTCGATTCTACTCTCCGAGGAGATAAATTCCCCCTTGTAATTTTTAATAAGATATCATTGAATGTGAGGGTTAATACAACATGGGGGGCATCTCAATATTTCTTATTTAACCCAACAGAGCTTACAAAAGCTAATGTGGCTTGGGTTAATGTACCGGAGACCACCCAGGGAAATGGGTCCGTGTTCATATACATAAATGATGATTATAAGGGCTCCTATGACGTAGATTGGGCAAAACTTCCAACAATTACTAATATTCCAACACAAATCGATTATTCTTATAGATGGTTTTCATTTTGGTCGGGAGCTACCTTGTTGAAAGTCAATTTATGGGATAATGGGACTATACATGTTGCAAATATAATAATGAAAAGGACATCACTCGGGATAAATTTAGATTTATACAACTCGTCATTTAAATTTGTTAAAAATCATGCAATAAATGACTGGACTGAGTTTTGGCAGCCTATTGACCTTACTAATGTTTTTAAATGGCAGTCTTGGGTATACAACACGCCCGTAGCTCTTTGTGATTATATAGGATTTGAAGAAAGAGGAGAACTCTACTGGGACAGATATTTTCAATACAGAATCTCTTTTAATAAGTTAGTAGACGATTCTACATGCTCTGGAGGAAGAACTTTACACAGCCACCCAGAAATTTCCCAATTTTTTAATTTAATATTAAAAACAACAAAAGAAATTATTACAAACCATTTTAATCAAAAAAACAAACTAACTGAAAGTGCTTACTATCCAATTCACGCCGTAATTCTGGCGCTTCCAATTCTGTGTGTAATTATTATCGCCAAAAAAAGAAGAAAAATGAGAAAAATTGATGAATAGGCCCGTTTTAGAATAATAAATGAGTGTAGTGTCTGGTACAAAAAGCAAAAGAGACACTATAATGGTTAAGGCTGTTTACAGGTTATAATACATCCTCCTTTAATTTGTGAAGTTTTCAAGGGTAGCGGAAATACGAGAAGTTGGCTAAATCCAAGTTTTTAGTCATTTTAGGCGTTTCATCTCTATTAGGATGGATGATGGTGCGAAAATCAGGATTATTGAACGTCTGGAACATGACAATGATCTAAATCGCTTCATTTTGATTTTGATATTACAGCTACACTAAGATTTAGCCAATTTACCGTAAGAATCACCAACTCCATAACACTTTTGATTTATCCCTTGAAAAGCCTGCTCGGTGACATCTTGCCTTTTAAAAAGATTACAGATGTTGATGAAATCGTAAGAATTCTCAAAGAGGAAGTAATAAAATACAAAAAACCTGCAGTCAACCAAATCGCTGAGAAAAAGGATCCCTTCAAAGTACTTATTGGAACTGTATTAAGTGCACGAACAAAAGATCAAGTCACTGGGGAGGCAAGTACCCGGCTCTTTAACTTGGCTAATACTCCTAAGGCAATGGCCGAACTTCCTCTTAAGATCATTGAAAAAGCGATCTATCCTGTTGGTTTTTGGAGAAATAAAGCTAAAAACATTGTAGAACTCTGCATCCAGCTCGTTAATGAGTTTGATTCGAAAGTTCCCAACACATTGGAGGAGCTCCTTACCTTAAAGGGGGTGGGCAGGAAAACGGCTAATTTAGTTCTAACAGTTGGTTTCAACAAGCTGGGAATCTGTGTGGATACACATGTCCATCGAATTACAAACCGATGGGGTTATATCAAAACAAAAACTCCGGAAGAAACTGAATTCGCTTTGCGAAAGCGACTCCCTAAGAAATATTGGATTATTTTTAACGGACTATTGGTCACATACGGTCAAAATGTTTGTACTCCAATTTCTCCATGGTGCAGTAAATGTCCTATTGCAGAATATTGCAAGCGAATCGGAGTAACCAAGAACCGCTAATATCTCGCTTATTTGGGTGCTCGTAAGGAGTTTGATCCTCATGGCATCCTTTTTTTCTCATTAATAAAGGCTGAATCTTTCAAGATTACTTGGTTATAATTAATGAGAGCAGAGTCAAACCAATATGCTTTTTGCAAGAATAAAAACACCAATCCGATAGATGGAGATCATGTCAACCCGTTGTCTATTTTTTGATGATGCATATTTAACTCAATTCGAGGCTAGAATGCAAGATTGGAATGCCCAAGAGCAAATTATTGAGGTGATCCTAGATCAAACTGCCTTCTATGCTACATCTGGCGGACAACCTCACGACGTCGGAACACTCAATGGCATAGAAGTATTAGATGTCATTTGGCGCGGTGTAGATATCGTTCATGTCCTCCCGCGAAAATATGAAGATGAAATAAAACAATGGGAACTTGTTGAGGGAAAAATTGACTGGAAACGGCGATTTGACCATATGCAACATCACACTGGGCAGCATATCCTCTCACGAAGCTTTCTTGATGCTAACACGGAAGCTGAAACCGTATCGTTTCATCTAACTGAAAGTAATGTGCATATCGACATTGCTATTCCAAAGATCCGAGAAAACGAACTAACTCGGGTTCAAGAGTTAGCTAACAAGGTAATCTTTGAAGATTTTGAAATAAAGACATATTTCACATCGAAGGAGGAGGCTGTTCAGAAAAAACTGAGAAAAGCCCCCAAAGAGATAGATAGTGTAAGGATAGTAGAAATTGGCGAATTTGACATAGATCCTTGTGGTGGTACGCATTGCAAGCGCTCCGGAGAAGTAGGACTCATCCTCATAGAGGATGTGAAGAAAGCTGGAAAGAGAGGCAATCGCGTCCAATTTCTCTGTGGGTGGCGAGCGCTTAAAACCTTTAACCAGATGAATTGGCTACTAAAAAACGTTCAAGGACTGCTAAAGTGTAAGCCACAAGACATTCCAGAGTTTGTACAATCTCTACAAACAACCTCCCGGGAGAAGGAAAAACAAGTTCGAGCTTTACAAACTCAAATCCAAACCTTAGAAATCGAACAGGTCATTCGTGATGCGGAAGCGACCCACTCAAGAATTATTACAAAAATTTATGAAGATCAAGATCCCGATGAGGTCAAAAGAATTGCGTTGGAAATTGTGGATACTCATGAAGATATAATTCCAATTTTGGGAGTTAAAAAAGATCCTTCTTTTGTTGTAATGGCCCGATCCGATAGTTATGCAAAATTAGATCTTAGAGAAATTCTAAAAGAAGGATTAAAAGAATCCAAAGGTAAAGGTGGAGGGATCGAAAAACTTGTTCAAGCTGGAGGGATTAAACCAACAGATCTAGTAAATCTTATTACATCCCTGGAACGACTCGTTCAACAAAATATCTGACTAAAAAAAGATCATAAAAAACATTAAAACATTATTCCGAAGACTAACCATAACTAATATACCAACCTATGTATTAGAAGGATATTTTGAGATTCACGAGTCCTTTTGGATTTGAGACGATGAGGAACAGAGAGATCTCACTAAAAGCAGAAAAAGAATTATTAAGAGTTCTAGAAGACCTCATCCTTAGTGTTAAGAGATCGAAGAAACTGTTAAACAAAATAGATAATAATATAATTGATGGAAATCTTCAAAAGTTCTTCAAAGACGTGGAACAAGACTTTAATGACGTGGTTCCCTGCATTATCGCTGTTTCATCAATACTAGGGATGATAATTTGTCGAGTTCTTCGCTATTGGAAACAAGAGATCCCCATATTAACATCAGAAGTTGACACTCTAGAAATCCTGGATAAAACTATGGATTTCGAGTTGCCAGTCGATCTATCCATCTGGGAAGGCATCAAGAGCGCAACGCGAATCCTACAGAATACAATAAGCAAAGAACAGCAAAAAAAGCTCAGAAACCTGATTGCTACATGTCAACTCCAAGAATTATTAAGTGAAGATGCCTTGGGAAGTCTTTTACAAGAGTTCTTACCCCCTTCCCTACGAAAAGCTTTAGCTGCAAACTACACTTCTTTGCTCTCATCCGAACTTTTGGCAATGTTAGCTGTCGAAAAAGATCATATAACCGTCATCGATCCGTTTTGTGGTTCGGGACGTCTTCTCACTGCGGTATTAGATCAAACTACTTCCCAAAATCGTAATAATGTTCATGTGATTGGTAATGAATTATTAGGAATCGCAATAATCTTGGCATTGGCCCGTCTTCTGTACTGGTTCAAATTGCATCACCGAGTCCCCAGACTAAATCTCACTTGTGGAGACACATTTGAACAAACATCCCCATTATTATCTCTCCAAAAGAATGAGCACAAATATTTCATATCTTATGACCTTGTAATTATGAATCCTCCTTTCACGCGCTATCTCCGCTTGCAACACACCTATCTCAAGCGCCTGTTCCAATTGTATGAACCTTACAAAGCCTATATGGGCGAACAAATGGGCTTGCATGTTTTTGCGTTATTCCTTGCAGATCGAATCCTAAAGCCAGGAGGGCGACTTGCGGCAGTTTTACCCGCCCCTACATTTTATTCGCAATACGCAGATGGTCTGAAACGGTTCTTAGTTAATAATTATCAACTCAAGTATATGATTGGAACAACTATGGGAAAGGCCTTTTCGGAAGGTAGTGACCTCAAAGAGATCCTCTTTATCGCAGACAAACTGAAACCCATGCCAACGATGATAACGACGTTTGCAACGATCGAAACTCCACTGACAAAGAATAATATCAACAAAATTGCTAATGGACTTCATTCGAATAGTACACAGGGACTTCCAATAAAAGTTCAGATGGTTCGACAACAAGAATTAGAATCTGACTGGAATTGGATACGGTTTCTGGAAATCGGTGCAGTCCAAGCCCTTACGACAAGACTTCGCCTAACTGGAAGGATCAAAAGTGCTAATGACTTGAACTTGCGGATTGTCCGAGGCTTTGAAATGTATGGGCCTGAATTTTTCTTTATTTTTATCCCAAATCGATATTGGGATATTGACAAATGCACAAAGGACTCTATAATTGTGAAACACAAGGAAACCAACAGGTCCTTCGAATTTTCAACTAATTGGTTGATTAGATCTCTACGAAAACCTGGGCTTTATAATTCATGGATTACACCCAAGATTGACCATTTTGCCATAAGTATTTCTAAAAAGCAGGATCCAACACTACTGGAGCCATATATCTCAGCAAATCCTAAAACTTGGAAAGTTGCCGCTCAACGATTTGGTTCTGATTGGATCACGCATATCCACACTCAACTCGAATCGAAGAACCCTTTTGGTCACTTATTCATTGTGGATAAATTCGGAATCACAACGACTGGAGTCATCGCTCATTTTACCGATGAATGTTTGACCGCGTCTAAAAATTTCTATATAATTGATTGTCCAGCAGACAAAGCCAAGCTTCTAGCGGCTTGGTTGAATAGCACAATCTTTATTCTTCTCTTCCTGGCATCACGTCGTGAAATAGGAGGCGCTTATGGTCGATTGCAAATCATTGATTACCAGAACGAGCCCTTATTCATTGACCCAATGAGCATCGACCCTACTATTTCAGAAAAAATCGAATACCTTTTTGATGACTTCCGGAATCAAATATTGCCACCATTAAAGGAACAATTGACCTTAAAATTACGGAAAACCTTAGATTTCCTCTTTCTCAAAGCATTAAGATTTCACAAGGCAGAAGCAAATGATTTGCGTAAGGTTATCTACTTAGAAGTAAAACGGCTTTTCATGGAAATTGATACCCGCAGTAAACATAAAAGAAGACGTACCTAAGATATCAACTAATCGGAAAGCGGATGTTGGAGCCATGTATGAATCCGTCAATTATTCTGCTGCAAGTGGGAATTGGTACCATTTTTCTAATTCTTCGATTTCACCATTAAGTCACCGAGGGTTTTTGACACCTTTGTTCATAATGTTCTAGATATGATACTAATGTGATACTCCATTCACACTCAATTTTTTTAAAGAAAATTAGAAATTTATTAATGCCTTCCTCAAAGGTATTCATGTTCGGAACTGGATNNCATGAATGTCAAAGTGGATTCGCACCAAAAGCGCGAAAGCGCTAGCGGACCGATGAAACGGAGATGCAAAGAACAAGAAGGATCAAAGCCCCGATGAAAGGATAACTCCTGAAATCGGTGGCTCTGTCGAATGAAACTGGCACGGAGATGGCCCGAATCCGAGTGGCTTCAGTCGAAACGGGTCCAGAGTCACGCGGAGATCGTCTTGGGAGCCGGGAGAGGAAGGCACCTTTTTTTCCGTAATAATAATGTTATTTCAATCTGATTCACAACTACTAACTAACCACGAATAAATAACTTTGGTTTAAAAGATAGTAGATTTATTTTAGAATAAGATTAATATTAAAAGACGTATTATCAGTTCGTTATCATAAGTCATCAATATGAATACAAAGAATAAATCAAGAAAAATTTTACAAATCTTTTTTATGTGTGCGCTTAATAAGCATATACGCATCTAGACAAGGTAGGTTTAAGAAATGGCTACGAGCAAGGAGAAATATAAAGGTGGAAGAGAGGAGCAACCAAAAAACCAGATAGATCTGACTTATTTCAGAAGAAGGTTCGATCGATCGAATCCTCAAAAACACCTTGAACCTTATGTCACAAAGGGTCAGGTGGTTGCTGACCTTGGTTGTGGTCCAGGTTTTTATACACTGGCTTTGGCTGATTGCGTTGGTCCCGAAGGAAAGGTCTATGCCGTTGATTTTGACGAAAAGTGTATCCATGCGTTGAAGAAAAAGGTGGAAAAAGGTGGCTATCACAATATCGAAACGCATGCGACATCTGCCTCTGACTTGAGCTTCATCAACGATGGATCGGTTGACTTCGTGCTTGCTAATGGACTCTTGTGTTCCATGACTGTTACTGATCAAAGAAAGTCAGCTGTTAACGAAATTAAACGTATACTCAAGCCAAGCGGACAGGCGTACATTAGCCTAGGTTCTCCTTGGCTCCCTCCCCTTCTTGGATATGTAAACCGAACAGAGTGGAAGAACATACTGGACGGATTCCACGTCCATCGAAAAGGTGGTTTCCTCCAAAAGTGGGCAGTAGTGTCCACCAAACAATGGTAAACAAATGTCGAGAGACAAAAAATACTATAACGATTTGATAACGTATATGCATAAATAAGATGATCCTTAAAGTAACTTAACGCGTTTGCCAAGTCCTTTCTGTTTAGCAAGTGTATAGACAATGTGAGAGGCTGCAATGTCTTGTGCCGACAATCCAGTGGAATCAAATAGTGTGATCTCTTCTTCTGTCTTTCTTGGGGCTTTCTTTCCAAGTAAAACTTCCCCGATCTCTGCGTGAACATCACTTTCTAGGATTAAACCTTGAGAGAGCGCGTGTTGAAGTTCCCCGATCACGCGACATTGTGAGAGACTGTCTACTACGATCTTTGTTGCTCGTGTCATGATCTTTGGATCCCATTCTTGCTTGCCGGGGCCATCTGCCCCGATAGCATTGATGTGAGTGCCTTCTTTAATCCATTCCGACATTACCAACGCTTTTCTGGAGGGGGTAGCGGTCACCACGATATCGGCTTCACTTACAGCGCTTTTTACCGTATTTACTGCTTGAACATCTATACCAAGCCGTTCTCTCATCTCTACGGCGTATTTGTCTCGCCCATCTTCATCAATATCCCAGACCTTCACTTTCTCTAGAGGAAAGATTTCATTTAAGCCTAATACTTGTTGTCGGCCTTGGGTTCCTGAACCAATCATTCCGACTTGTTTGGACTCTTTTCTTGCGAGTACGTTGGCGGCAACGGCTCCCGCCGCCCCTGTTCGAACCGCTGTTATGTATGTACCGTCCAAAACCGCTAGTGGGAGACTTGTCTTGAGATCCATTAGGACGATGACGGCTACGCCGGATGGTAAGCCTAACTTTGGGTTATCATAATAGCCTGAAGCGATTTTGGTTCCAATAAGACTAAAATCCTCCACGAAGCCAGGTTTTATGTCCACTTCGCCTCGATACTTCTCGATATGAAGATGTTGCACCGGTGGCATTTGAACTCGCCCCTCTGCAAATGCTTTATATGCTGTTTCAACCGCTTTTATAGCATCACTCATTGGTAGACACGATTTAACTTCTTCCTGTGATAGGATAACTATTTCCGACAATCTACACACCTTTCAAGTTATCTACATAATAGCAACAAACAGTCTGTCGTAGTTTGATCAAGTCAATGATAATTTATATCTACCTGTGAGCATCCCAGCAAACAATAAAGAGTTGGCAGATGCTATACTATGGCATCAGGGTAATAATTATCGTTCTAGGTATTGCTAACATCGCTGATCCTAAGAAAGAGAAAAAATAATGAGGACGCATGATAAATTCAAATAGAACTATTTCACGTTAACTAGGTGGCTATGGTTTCCTCAATTGCCTTTGTGATGCAGTTAAGTCCTCCTTCCAACTCCTGTTTGCTGGGCCAACCATATCCAATGCGCATATACCGCCGATCCACCTCAAACCAGTGGCCTGGCCCTACAAAGGTCTTATACGTTTCATTGAGGATCTTGTAAAAATTATCTAAGTCAATCTTAATACTGGGTTTAATCCGGGGAAAGCAAACACATCCTCCTCTTGGCTCTACCCACTCCATATAGTCATTATTTTCTATCCAAGTTTTTATCGTCGCAAAGTTCGTTTGTATATGAGCTTGGATTTTTGGAAAAAATTGTTCCTTTTTAGATAAATAGTGGTCAGCAATTTTCTCATCCAATACAGAATTGCAAATGAAAATCTGTTCTTTTGCCGCTAGGAACGTTTCCATCAATGAATTGTCTTGGGTGATAAGCCAGCCTATGCGAATTCCGGGGAGACCATAAGACTTTGAAAAAGAAGATACACTGATAGCTTTTAGGCTTAAATCAGCTGCCATCGGAAGAGGTTCGCTGTATGTCATATCCCTATAGGTTTCATCAATAAGCAAATAACACCCTTTAGCTTCGATTAGTGAAATAATTTTTGTCAGTTCGGATTTCCTTAACATGGCTCCAGTTGGATTGTGTGGATAAGTAAGACTAATCAGTCGAGTATTTGGTTGGATCAATTGTTCGAGTTTTTCTAGGTCAAGTTGGAATTGTTCATCAAATGAGAGCCGCAAATAGTCTACTTGGCATCCGATTGCTTTCGGGGTTTCAATATTTGTGACATAGTTTGGGTGCAGGACTACCATGTGATCCTTAGGCTTTAAGAGAGAAGTTGCAATAATAAATAAAGCCGCTGCCGCTCCTGCGGTAACTAGCACTTGGTCTTTAGTTATCATCTCTCCTTTATTGGCGATACGCTGCCGTAGATGTGGATTCCCAATATGATTGCCGTAGCAGAGCACCAAATCTTTAAGATACAGGTTGCCCAATTCCCCCAAACTCATATCGGGCACAGAGCTTTCTGTTAGATTATACTTGATGTTTTCATACCCAAACTGTTCTGGGGATTCTATTTCGATGGGGGTACGTTTGTAAGATAGAAGTCCTTCTATGTGAGAATTGTTTGATTTCCTACTTTTATTGTCAATTTTTTTCATTTAATACCTCCATCATGAAAAACTCCTTTTGTTGGGCTCAAAATTATCTTTCTAAAATGTATCCCTAGCTTCTTAGGTGTTGGGGTGGAAAAGTTGGCGGGGGATTGACACTTAAAGGATTGTTTTCCTTTTCACACGATTCCTCAATGTCCCTATCTTCTCTATTCTGATCTCAACAATATCCCCTTCTTCTAAAGAGAAATCATCGGGTGGAACTATCCCAGTACCTGTTAGACAGACAGTACCAACAGGAACGGGGTTATATCTGCACAGATAGGACTTGAGTTCCTCTATACTCCTTTTCATTTTGGAAGTATTAATTGAACCCTTAAAAATCCGCTCTCCAGCGCGGAAAATCTCACACTCAATATCGAGTTTGGGCTCGGTACCCATTTCGTCGATGGTGACAATGGACGGGCCTAAGGCGCAACTACCCGCAAAAATCTTCGCCTGTGGGAGATAGAGTGGATTCTCTCCTTCGATATCTCTCGCTGAAACATCGTTTCCACCTGTGAATCCCACAAGTTTTTGATCTGGGCCTAGGATGAAGGCGAGTTCTGGTTCTGGGACACTCCAGTGGGAGTCTCCTCTTACACAAATATTCTCATTGGGGCCGACACATCGGCTGGCAGTTCCTTTAAAGAAGATCTCAGGTCGTTCCGCATTGTACACGAGGTCGTAAATTCCTTTTACACCCGTCTCAAACTCTCTTGCTGCTCTACTCCGTTTGTATGTAACACCACAACCCCAGATCTCAGGTGGATCAATGGGGATTACTAATCGCTTGATTCTGTTCGGGTTATCAAGTTCTTCGTATGGCTGGTAGGATAGATCACCAGATTTATCCTCAAATGCATTTTTAATGATGTCTACAATGCTTATCCTCTTCTCATAAGCGTTGATAACTAGATCAATGAATGATTTGAAGGATTTTTCATCCAATCGGGTTAGATCTATTACTTCATTTCCCTCCAAGAGCCCAAGACGTAGGCCCTTATTGGATTTATATCGCACAATCCTCATGACAGAATACATCCATTATGTATTGCATAAATCGCCAAATCAAATGAATTAACAATAAATCCTACTTTTGAGGGAGATTTGCCTTCTTCAAATATTCTTCGACTTCTCGATCATTTAGATCATGCCAAGCGACGTAGGCATCCGCCACAGCAAAGAACCGTGAGTCTCTAACATTCAAACATATTATCTCGTCAACTCCCGAGATTCGGTTTATAGTCGAGGCTGGAGCAGTTGGTACTGCTACAATCACTCTCGCGGGATTTTGTTCCGTTACGGCGCGTATTGCAGCCAACATGGTAAAACCTGAAGCCAACCCATCATCAGTCAGTATTACAATCATTGAAGTTAGGTTGGGAAAGGATACATCCCCAAGAAACTTTTTCGTCCGTCGCTCGATCTCTTTTAAAACTATCGCGATATGTTGCTTGATTTCATCCTCGGATAGATGAAGTTGTTGGACTAAGGGCTTGTTTAAAACTACACTACCATCAGGAGCCACAGCTCCATACCCAGCCTCCGGATTCCACGGAATCTGGATTTTACGTGTGATCATCAAATGAAACGCACACTGGAGATGTTCTGCAATCGCAATTCCTACTGGAACACCACCTGATGGGATAGCTAAAACAATCACCTCATCATTTTTATAATGCTCCAGTTTCTTTGCCAGAAGTTTACCAGCTTGATATCTATTCTCAAAAATATGGGTCTTGTTGTGGAGTGAATGCTCCTCCACAAATCTTGGCTTTCCTCTAATTTTTTCGTTCACATTCAATCCCAACATCACACTACGGGTTGAATTCTACTTTGATTTTGCATGCTATGCTATAATAATGGGGAATTGATTTTCTTTGATGGTCATGCGATGCAAACATCTCATAACACGACCACTTTTTGCAGTGAATAAAAAGGATTTTTTATATTTCTCGCGTAAAGAAAGCATTTCTTCAAAGAGAGGGTCATTAAATGAATGATCTTGGAAATACTTGATTATATCCTCTATTGAACTTGTTTTTTTCTCGTAACAAAAATAACATGTAAGAAGACTCCACTTGAGAGCTTCCATAGCAAACTTTGTAGCATCTGGATGAAAAGGATAAGCGAAACAGGCTGCTAAAGAGAGAAATGAATTCATAATGTTACTTTTCAGAACATCCTTCTTTGTTATTGGTGGCAGAGGAACAATTTTTAATAGGTTTTTGCCAACAATAGTTTGTGCAGATGCCATTGTACTAGCCCAAACAATATTTGTTGGGGCTAAAAGAAACGCAAGAACAGGATTCACATTAAACACTTTTGTGAATTTTGCAGCCACAAATTCTTTTCTGTAACACATGAAATGAGAGATAAACATCCCTGTAATGTGTTCTGCAGTCTTGAAAACAACATCCATAATTGATTTAGATTTCTTGCGAAAACCATAACTAAATTCTAATTTCATCAAGTCTTTACGTAATTTTCTCATCGTTTTTTTCGGCGTCTCGTCTGCGATAACAAGAATCATATCGACATCAGAGACCTCATCTAAAAAACCGCCCTTCAAAATGCTTCCAAAAACTATCAAACTAACTAAATCAACATTATTTTCTGTACATAACTGAACAGTTTTCTCTATGTATGTTTTTGTTTTCTGTGATAAATTAGACAATAAATTCATTATAATCCAACTGAGTCTTATAGAAATGATCTAATACTACAATATTCCGGTTTCACAAGTCAAATTTAAAAAAATCTCAAGCGAGTAGTTGAAATGAAATATACATCACTAGGAACATCAGATTTGAAAGTTTCCGCCATTGGACTGGGCGGATGGCAATTTGGATCCAAAGGATGGGGTTATGATAAAGATTTCAAACGTAACGACGCGATTGCAATTATTCAACGCGCCTTAGATCTCGGTGTGAACTTCATTGATACCGCCGAAGTTTACGGACGAGGTAAATCTGAAGAAATCATAGGGGAGGCTATTAAAGAGCGAAGGGATGAGATTATAATAGCAACAAAATTCCTGCCGCTCACACTTCAGCCGAGTAAAATACGGAAAGCTGTTAAAAATAGTTTAAAACGACTTCAAATTGATATCATCGACCTTTACCAAATCCATTGGCCTATTCCATTCGTATCGAAGAAACGTATACTCCACTATATGGAAGAGATGGTCAAAGAAGGAATTATTCGGTATATAGGTGTAAGCAATTTCTCGAAAAAGCTACTCGAAAACGCACAAACTTCGTTAAAATCTGAGGAAATTGTCTCGAATCAAGTTAAATATAACATGCTGCAACGTGGGATCGAAGAAGATCTTTTACCCTTTGCAAGAAAGGAACAAATTTCTATTATCGCTTACTCTCCCTTAGCACAAGGCGTTTTAACAGGGAAATATCGTGAACAGGGACCAAAGGGAGGTATCCGACGGAGAAATCGGCTCTTTGCGCCTATAAATCTCAAACGTGCATGGTCAGTCCTCGATGAACTCGCACGCGTGGCCTCTGCGCACGAAGTAACTTCAACTCAGGTAGCAATAGCTTGGGTTATCCGTGATCCAACCGTGATCGCCATTCCCGGAGCTAAATCAATCGAGCAGCTAACGAATAATATAGAGGCAGCAGAACTTAATCTTTCCCAAAATGAGTTACAACAACTCGAGACAACTCTACAAGCGTTCAAACCAGCTAATTTCCGCAGTACTCTCTGGGCAGTCTATTCTGTATTATTTGGGTGGATATTTGAGTAAAAAAGAGCAAGGAATAGTATTCTGAATTATAATGGGATATTTCCATGCTTTTTTTGAGGCCTAAGTTCTTCCTTGTTTTTTAACAATTCTAGCGCTTGGCAAATAGCTTTCCGGGTTTCTCGTGGTAGGATAATATCATCAATAAACATCCTTTGCGCGGATAGGTAAGGATTCNNNTACATCTTTGCGGAAGATAATACTGGCTGCCGCATCGGGTCCGACAAGGGTGATCTCTGCCGTTGGCCACGCAAATACCTGATCGGCACCCAGATCCTTGCTACACATAGCTAAATAGGCACCTGCGAAAGCTTTACGAAGAATCATGGTGATCTTCGGGACCGTAGCTTCCGAGTAGGCGTGTAACATCTTTGCTCCATGGCGAATGATGCCTAAATACTCTTGACGGGTCCCGATGATGTACGCTGGGGCGTCTTCGAGCTGGACCAAGGGAATATTGAACGCATCACAGAATCGAACAAATCTAGCCGCTTTATCCGAAGCATCTACGTCAAGACCACCAGCCAAAACCCTTGGCTGATTCGCCACAATCCCAACAGAATGCCCATCGAAGCGTGCAAAGCCAACAATCATGTTTTTGGCGTAATGTGGCTTGATTTCAAAAAACTCGGAATCATTATCGATAATACTGTAGATAACATCATACATATCATAAATTTTCCGAGAATCTGCAGGAACAATTTCTTCAAGTTCAGGAGCTAGGCGTTTAGGATCATCACCTGATTCAATCCTGAGTGGTTTGTCTTTATAAGAACCAGGAAGGTAACTCAATAAATCTCGAGTTCGATCTAGGCATTCCTGATCGTTTGCAAACATACCATCAGCAACACCACTGATTGTATTATGAACGCTAGGACCTCCTAAGGTTTCGGTGTCCACTTCCTCGCCTGTAACAGCCTTTACAAAATTTGGGCCTGCAATAAACATATAGCTGCCTTCGACCATGAAAATAAAATCACACAAAGCTGGTGAATAGGATTGGCCGCCTGCAACCGGTCCCATGATTAATTGAATCTGTGGGACAACCCCTGAAGCCAATGTGTGCCTATAAAAGATTTTTCCGTAAGCGCTTAGAGAATCGACACCCTCTTGGATTCGAGCTCCACCGGAGTCATTGAATCCAACAACCGGCGCCCCAACTTTCATAGCCATTTCAATTATTTTCGAACACTTGGCTCCATGAAACTCACCGAAAGTGCCACCCATTGCCGTAAAATCCTCAGAATAGACGAAAACAAAGCGTCCATTCACTTTACCATAGCCAGTCACAACGGCATCGGCCGGGATCTCCCGTTTTTCCATCCCGAAATAGGTGCACCGATGGCGAGCGAAGAGATCAATTTCTACAAATGTCCCAGGGTCAAAGAAGACATCAATCCGTTCGCGAGCTGTGAGACGACCCTTCGCATGTTGACGTTCAATTCGATCCGGTCCTCCTCCCAATTGGAGAATTTTCTTACGCTCTTCAAGCTCTTGGATATGATCTTTCATTGTTTTCAATAGTAATGCCCCTGTAAATCTTTACAGAATATACTAGGGCTTTGCATGAAGTCTATCTCCAAAAGTTTTTCTGAATCACCCTAAATTGTATATCATAATGATGACCTAAGTTATGACATGTCCTTTTAGGATATCGCATCATTGCCAAAATTTAATGCAGAAGTGCTTTATTGTCTCACAAAAGTGATGAAGAAGGTCACACAGAATCTGGAACGCAAATTATTATACAATAATCATATGTTTAGTTTAAAACACTGGAGTAGGATTTAGAACAAATATATAACAAAGAGTTTGGTGACCAAATGTTGCAAAAAATTTTTGTCCAAATATTAGTTTTACAGTTATTATTCTAATCTAAAAACCTTAATTTTTCTTCTTAGGGGTTTTTGTAAAATTGTTAAACAAATTATTTAGGAGAAACAAATTATTCATTCATTTATTAACTGCAACTTCGATTATAATTATGTTACAAGGTATAAGAGAATTTTATTTACATGGTTATTTGTATAAAAATTATTTTTGGGGCTTAATTTTATGGACTACTGGTTGGGCATCAATATTAGTCGTATTATTACTTAAAGAAGATGAGATAACCCAATTTATTAATGAATTAAAAGTTAAAACAAATCTGGCTATTTTTGCTATAATTTTGTTAATAGGTATTTTTCTGCGCATAATCCTATTTGATTTACCCGGTTATTCCTCATATGATGCGTGGAATTATGTTGTTACTGGACATTATATAAATGATGGCTGGATTCCCTATAAGGATCCCGATATTCAACCTCAATTTTTAACGCAATATGCTCCGTTCTTTTATTTGTTATTAGACATTATTATTCATCCAAATTTTGAATTAATTGATTGGAGAGTGTTAATAAATTTATTAGATATTTTTACTGCAATATTATTATCATTAATCCCTCAAGATCGGTTTTCCAAACTTTTTGTTAGTATTGCTTACTTATTCAATCCATTGATAATTTTTGAAACTGCTTGGAACGGCCATAATGACTTATT
>JABAOC010006193.1_pt1 | contig 16410 bp, 15 predicted proteins | sample 7062161 | NCBI WGS metagenome assembly JABAOC01 (sample SAMN14538625, study PRJNA623070) | marine sediment metagenome | biome: marine biome [ENVO:00000428]; feature: marine pelagic biome [ENVO:01000023]; material: deep marine sediment [ENVO:00002113] | place: India: Gulf of Khambhat ... | reverse complement strand
GCATGGTGGTGTTCATATAACCATCACACATACGGATCTGGGATCGTTATCGATAGGTCTAATTTTGAGGAATAATATGAGTTTTCCACCAGATCGTGCAGGAGGGCAGCCATGACCAGATGGCGCTTTTGCGGTGTGAGATTGGGCGATAGGTACTTTAAAGTGTGGAATCGTAGATGCTTTGACGGAGCGGCTTCTTGGTTGTCATAACTGGTGTGCAGAATCTACCGAATGCTCCTATAGCCCCACGTTGTGAGATGAACGACAGATTGTATTTATAAAAACGCTTCCAGCAATTGGTATTTTGTGTTTTGACGAGATTCAATATTAAAATAAGAAATAAAATACGATTTTGTAGCTTTATCCGCTTCATACATAATGATAGGATTTTCAGAATATATATCAATTAGTACCAGTGAGTAATTTAGTAACTAATATTGGGTTATCTTTTTTTCCATCAACCGAGTCCCAACATCAACCGAAACCATGGAATTATGTTCCGAAGCCGAGGAAAGAATGCTGGTACTTTTTTCTTATACGCTGCATATTCCTCTCCAAAACGCGCCAAGAGTTCTTTTTCTTCTACAAGACTTAACCAAAGGTACTCTCCAACTAAAAAAATAAGAATAGAAATAAAACTATTCACATTTCCGGATAAAAACGCCGCTCCAATCGCTATATGGATAAGTCCGGAATAAGCAGGATGTCTAACCACAGAATAGAGTCTTTGATTAACTAATCGACTTTCTTCAGGAAAATAAAGATACACTACAAACATATGATCGAAACCAAAATAAGAGAGAGCCCTAAAAATAAGAAAACCACCAACTATCCAGCAATAGATCACAAAAAGCACTCTCAAGGGATATTGCCTAATAACAGGTGGTCCATCTATAACCAAAAGATGAATCACGGTTGATATCAAGAGTGCAATCCCTGGTATATACCACAATATAATAGCTCTCTGATAGCCGTGCATTCCATATTTTGCTAAATATTGGATCTTATTCCCCCATACTTTTGATAATAAATAGTACGCCAATAAAAGGACCAAGGTTTGTGCTAATACTGGAGTCTGGGATGAAACGAAGTTTAACCCGAGGGTTTGTTTAAAGATCAATACTAGAAATGGATCCACAAACCAGAATGTCAAAAGTGTAAACACTATAATCCCGATGGGAAATATTCCTAAAACGATCACTCCCCATCCTTGATTCATGATTGGCAGTTTTTGTTTTAAAATATCGAATCCGGGCAAATCCAAATTATTGGCCTCTAATAACGATTCAGAAATGATCAGAATGAAAAAATAAAGGTTATACGTCAGATAGTCCTTCCACTCCTGCCATAAACTTTTAAGCTCGTTCGCTTCCGCATCTCTGGCAAATCGCAACACCTTCGCGAAGTAAAGTACCACAGTTTCGGCAAGGAAGTTCTGGATACTGAGCTTTTGAAAACCTCTTTAACCATACTGCCAGAATGAAACTAAGCATAAAGATCACCGCACCCAAATAATAGGGATAAGCAGTGTTAAATTCGAATAAGACAGTGGCTAGTAAGGGGCCTATTATCCGCATAAAGGATCCTATTCCCTGATTTAATCCTAGAATGATTCCTGATCGTTCAGGTGGGACCTGTTTTGATAGAAATGCACCTAGAGATGGATTAGCGATAGAAGATCCAAATGCTAAAGGAGTTACCCAAATAAGCATGCTGACAAGCGAGGTGACACGACTTAAACCAAGAAAACCTAGGACTAAAAACATTAAGCCAGCAGCTACCAACATCATGTCCGCAAATTTCTTAGAGAGGGGCCCAATAACTCCGGCTTGAGTAATTACTACAATCATCCCCACTACAAAAAAGATATAGCCACTTAGCGATTCATTTAACCCAAATCGGTTCTCTCCGAGTAACGCAAGTGTTGCTTGCATCCCTGAAAATGCTAAGGAGATCCCAGCAAATAGGATCAGAGTTAATAGAATTGTTGGAGCCCCGATAACTATTTTTCGGATCCTATGATCCTCTTTTTTCTCCTGAAAGGCAGCTTTACGGTGAAGACGTTCTTTTCGTACTTCTTTTGGTAATGATTCAGGCAAATATTTGATTCCAGTTCCCAAGTTTATGAGGGATAAACCCGTAGCAACCGCCATTGGTAAAGCATAACCCCCAGACAGGGCGGCTAGGACACCTCCAATTCCTGGACCTAATGCAAATCCCAATCCGAAGGCGGCACTTATTAACCCAAAACTTTTCGCTCGATCCTTCTCGCTAGTCGTATCTGCAATGTATGCCTGAGACGTAGGTAAAGTGGCGGCGGTGAAAAAGCCTCCAATTATTCTTGACGTAAACAACATTGCTAGTGAATCAATAAATATATCAGCGATCAATAAAATACCTAAACTAAGCACTGTTCCGACTAAACCTGCTAAGATTACAGGTCTTCTGCCTCGACTGTCCGAAATTTTCCCCCAGACAGGAGCTAGTGCAAAACTCATAAAAGAATAGACACTTGCTAGAACTCCGTACACAAACGGTGATCCACCTAATCGTAGGGTCCAAAATGGTAAAATCGGGATAACCACCCCAAATTCCAGTAAATCAATAAAGACAGCGAGAAAAAGCACTCCTAGTGCTCCCGTTTTTATTCGGGTAAGTTCTGGAGAAGTTAATTTTTGATTCATTTTTATTCCCGTGTCCTCCATGATCTAACGATTAATTATGTTATGTTTAAACAATATCAAAAAAGAAACTGACTTCCTCCTCTCTCTATAGCACGAACTACAAGTGCCCCCCTATTCTTTAGGCCGGTCTTTGAGCGGCTTTTANNGTTCTCGTGCCTTGAAACAACCTAAACACAACCAAATCCCTGAATTACTCTCTTTAAGCCGCTCCTAGATGCAAGGGAGTTCCATGAAGGAAATCGTGTCGAGATAGCTGAGGGTATGTCATCTCATTGTTCAAAGATGACACCACGAACGAATAGAATTCTTGTCAAAATGCTTTGAAATACTTTTTGTGAGCAGCACAACACCGTTTCATGCACTACTGTCAGAGCACCTGCGAACGGACGGTCATCTTAAGTGTTCATTTTGCTTCAACAGATTCGGGGAGACGATAACTAAACAAATGAGTGATCGTAGCTCATTGTAGATTCATTTCATTAATTCAGAAAGATACCCAGTCATGTCAAAGATATTTATGACCCAGATCCAGCCAATTGCAGTGAGTACAGTCAAAATCTCAGGGATTGCCACACCGGACCAAGCAAATATTCCAGCATTTGAACCCCACCAGAGATATACCGAAGCAAACGGCACAAATAAAGAGATTATTGCAAACCATCTAAGTTTCGTGAACCGGAGCCATGAAAGACCAATAATCCACATTGTCCACGGGAACGAAAAGAAAAATCCAACCGAAACATAATAGTGGATCGGATCGAAATTCTCTGAGAACAAGCCGATTGAGATGAGAAAGATACACGCAATTACATAGGGCAACATCCCGATTCTTGTGGGTAGGTCATGTAATCTACGGAAAAAGGACTGCATGTAGTAGAACATTAATAAACCGGTCAGAATCAGTCCAATATTGAATATGAGTGCCCGGAGAAGTGGGTTGGGGCCAATGTCAACCCTGGTGTAATGTCCGAGATCACTCAAGGCATTATTGTACCAATTGAACGTTGGTGACATCAAAATCGTTATTGCAATGCCGAAGAGGGCGATAATTGGGGCAACAAAGCATATGAGATTAACACGTGGGAATCCTGCAACCCTATTAGTCAATGTCATAATGTTCCAAATGGAGGAATTCCATTTATAATATTTACGGGAGAAGACACAGCTACTGGTAGCGGTGATGATCTCACGAGTTGAAATATGTCCGGCTTTCTCCAGCTATCTAGGGATCCCTCCTTACTTTCCACTCAAGTAGTTCCCTAGGAATTCCCGCATCGCAGGATGCGTTTCATAATAGGTTAAAATGTTTAAAAAAGATAAATGAGTATGCATCAGCTATCTATGTAAGGTTGAAGGAAATTCTTTTTTTTTGATCAATTGGAGATTTAATTTATTAAAAAAAATTAAACACGAAGGAGAAACATTCTTAAAGTCTTTCATGAAAAATTTCAGTTGTATAAATTGAAATGAATGAGGAAAAGAAAATGAAAAGACTCAGGGAATATTTTCCGATCCGGAATAGGAAAAAGCTGGGTGTTAGTACAATTGCTATTTTACTAATCCTGCTTATAATTCCAGTGACATTAATCCGATCTCAGGTCACTCTCACCCAAATTCCAGTTGTTATGACTAAAGGAAAGCTTTCAAGTACCTTTGCTCCAACTGCCCCCAAAATTGATGGAATCATCTCCCCCGAGGAATGGGGGGCTGCAAGAAAGATACAGCTAGAACATGGATGGCTTTTATTCCAAAATGATGTAACTACTCTCTATCTCACTATAGACCTAATAGAAGACACTACGGACGATCCACCNNGCCGTGGGGGGATTATTTCTTACTCGCATTTGATGTTCTGGCAGATGAGAAGATAATTCCTGGCAAAGATTTACAATATGGCATTTACCCAAGTACCCATAAGCTTGGGATGCAAAAGTACCTAAGTAATAGCACTTGGACAGGTCTAATGGATACGTATTCCCAACTGGGAGCCGGCTTCGGCCCCTCAATGAACTCGAACACTCCCCATCGTATTTGGGAATTTGCCATTAGTCTGCCAGAAATTCAGATAGGTCCGGGAGGTCGTGTACGATTTGGTTTAAGGACGTATTCTCAAAATCCAAGCTTTAGTGTGGATACCCCCGAAAACTACTTGTATGATTTTTCAGACTTACTAGAGATTATACTCGTTAACGCTCAAGTAGACTTGTTAATTCTTGCTCATGAGGATTTTTGTGACGCTCTAAAGCCTTTAAAAGCCCATAAGGACAATACTGGACTCTCAACGTATATTCAGAGTTGGCAGAATATCAACCGAGGTTTTGGAAGTCAGGGTCGCGATGAAGCCGAACGAATAAAGAGAGCTCTTACCTTTTATGAGAAGTATTGCCATACCAGTTATGTCATGCTTGTAGGAGATAGTGATCTGTTTCCTGTAAGATATACAATGACAGACCGCAATACCACTGTTGCCTTCCATCGCGCATTCTATGCGACTGACCTCTACTATGCAGATCTCTACAAAGCAGATGGGAACTTCGATAACTGGGATTCCAATAACGATGGGTATTTTGGAGAGTTGCATGGCTCGACAATAACGGGGACAATCAATTTTGACAAAGTTAATTTGATTCCTGACATTGCAGTAGGAAGGGTACCCGCTTCAACGGTTACAGAAGTCTCAACGTATGTTAATAAAGTGATTAGTTATGAATTCGGCGCATATCAAGCTAGTTGGTTCAAAAAAGCTCTTTTAATAGCTACCACCAATTGGCTTAATGATGCGTGTCAAGCAAATGAAGATATTGCTACATCGCTGACAGGTTATACTATCATCAGGCAATATCAAACGGGCAATCCATGTGTTGTTACATCAGATGTACCCACCCCTGGAAACATTAACAAAGTCTTAAACGAAGGCGTGGGTTTTGTCAGCTATATTGGACATGGAGGCATCAATGAATGGCAAATACCAAACAATCATTATACGACAAGCCACCTATCTGGGCTTAGCAATAATGATGAATTACCGGTGGTCTTTGCAGCTGCCTGTGGCACATCTGCTTATGCTATCCAACCACCTTATGAAGGATATATAGATATATCTGGGCAACATCACCCCGGAACCCATAATGGAGAGGTCTTCAACAATATCCCACCACAACCTGCAACAATCCAGTCGAGTAACCCGGATAGCTTTGCAGAAGCAATTTTAGTCAAACATGCTGCTGGTGCAATCGGATATATGGGATGTGTAACTGGAGCTCAATCGAGTGCTATTAAGTTAGACAAATACTTTTTTGGCGCCGTTTCTAAGACATTCCCGCCTACTTTGGGACTTATTTGGAACTCTATGATAACAGAATACTATCAGCTAGAGATCATCCCCAGCTCCATAAGTAACACGGATTGGGTCCAAGTTTCGAGAATTCATCACCCTTGGAAATATCACCTCTTTGGTGATCCTTCGCTACGAGTTGGTGGCATCATGCGGCCCCTCATGACCCTCGCGACACAACCTGTTGCCACATTACCACCAATAACTTCCCTTGACGTGCCAGTAACTTTTGTGACTCAACCCATTGTCACTCAACCGATCGAGACTCTTGAGACTTCTAAACCTCAACCCGTCATCACTATATCAAGCGAGACTCCTGAGATTTCCAAACCGTCTGGTCTACCTGGTGTACCAGGTTTTGGGCCTTTTGAAGTATTTATCGCACTCTTAGCCCTTCTAGGATACATAAAACGTCGATCAAAGCCATAAGAAGGGTATTATTCTATAGAGCTTATCCAAGAATTCCTAGGATTTGATAAAAATGTGATCCCCCAATTTTCAAATGATAATGATCATGAAGAATTCATTAACCCACTCATGCTTATATATCCCGATTATTATCACCTTATGGGAAAAGATATTCGAAGCCTCTCAAGTTCAGAAAAGGATGGAATAATTAGGATTCTCAAAGCTGAATTTAATTTAGATTTCATTTTTTCTTTTCCTTTTCCATTATTAATCACAATATGGCTGCGAATGTATGTTCGAAGCTATTTTATAAATTAGTATAGGTCAATTGCTTTCATTTATTTATTATAGGATTAATCCCTCCCATCGGAACATTTAATAAATATCTTTTTTTCGTGATTCCAATATAAAAACCAATTATTAATAGGTGTTAAAATGTCAAGTGAAGAACCTTCGAAGGAAATAAGTAATGAGGTATTTTGGAGAAATCTAATCACTCGATACTGGTATTCTGTTGTGATATTCGGCGTGATCACTATTGGGGCCATTATTGGATGTATTCTAACAGTGAATTGGTATATCGATGATCAATCAATTGGCGGATACGGCTCATGGACATTTAATGAATTTTCATTGAAAACTGCACTACTATGGTGTATATACCTTGTTATCTGGATATTGATACTTGTTGGAGTGCCCACTTTAGTAATCGGCGGATTTGTTGTAGCTACTCATTGGTTTGCGCTCTTTCCTGAAGACCTGAAAGCAGAAATGAAATCACGATGGAAGAAAGAGGAAGAAGAAAGGAAAAGGCGCGGAACAAAAAGGGATAGCGGCGGAGTATTCTCATTTTTAATGTTTATCGGGGTGTGTATATATGTCTACGTTGATGGAAATTGGTCGACCGAATTTGGAGACCTCAACTTAAGATACTTCGTAGAAGCGTATATCACCGTATTCATATGGGCCTTAATCATATTCGGCATTCCGGCTGCAATATTTGGAATTCTTTGGTTTGTTAAAAGATATGGAATATCGGATTAGAATAATTTTCTAATCCTTTTTTATTTTTATTTAATTTTTTACCAAATAGAGTCAGCTCTATAATTAACAGCTACACTTTTATGACCTATCATTGAAAAACAAAGGAAACGATCAAAGAAAATGTACCCAATAAAAAGATGATGATCACCATATCAAACGAGACTCCTGAGATTTCCAAACCGTCTAGAATACCTGGTGTGCCAGATTTTGGGCCTTTTGAAGTACCAATCACAATCTTAGTCCTTCTAGGATGCATAAAACGTCAATTAAAACCGTAAGAAAGGTATCACACAGCCATTCCCTAAAATCTTGACTATGTGAAATTCTCATAAAAATTTCGTTGATATTGGAGTTAGGTCCATGATTGTATTACGAGATACTATAAAAATCAAAACTACTCCCGAAGAAGTCTTTGAGTGGTTTGCCCAGTTCAAGGAGAATTATCGCGCCTGGCATCCAGATCATGGGGAATGTCGGTACCTTCATGGGAGTCATCCTTTCGAAGAAGGAACGATTATTTATGCGGAAGAATATCTCCATGGGGACCTGCATAAGTTAAAAATGCATGTGTTCAGAGTTGTGCCCAATTCGCGAATGGAATACAAAATCCCTTTATTGGGAAGCGGTGCTTTCATCATTGAGCCTTCTGGAGACGATATACTTTTTACAGCAGAATTACATCTCGGATGGCGGTTTCCCGTTATCGGGAGCCTTATTGATTGGGTTTTCCAGACCTTCTTTAGGCACCGCTTAAAAGCGATGAGACAACATATGAGGGAAGAAGGAGTCAACCTTAAGGAACTTGTGGAAAAAAAGAGTTCACGGGATAAGTAATCAACCTATTAAAATGGTGTAAATCATTTAGAGATGTATTCGGGCTAATCTTCACCCTTTCCATTAAGACAAAGGAAAATATAAAAAGTATCACTAGTGAGTATTTAGAATAGTGACTAATGCTGTGACGGATGGAAAATTTTCTTTCTCTAAGTGGCTCGCTCCTTTCATTACCATGTATCTTGCTGTACTGTCTACGGGGCTATTCACCTACTTCAGCTTCAAAATAAGCTTTCCACCTCTTCACCAGAACCCAATTATCGCCAACTTACAACAGGGGATCTACAATTTCATATTCATCAGCCCAGTCATCTTCGGATACCTTTTTGGCATGTTATGGTTCACAAGACCACACAGTATCATTCGAGCTGTTGTTGCTAGTGGAATACTCAGTTTCCTCTACATAACATTCGCCTCTTACACTATATTATTCTGTAAATTGGGTGATTCGATTCTTCCCTGACGCCTATTTATGGTATCAGAACGGCGAGAACCACCCAATAACTATAGGACTCATTTTCCTTATGATTTGGCTTCTCGCAATACCTTATATCTTAGGAACCACCGTAACAATTTCTCTCTCCTTTTCACCTCTAAGAGGATGGCTCACATCGAGAGGTCTACTTCTAGCTCTTCTTATAGGGTTCACGCTTATCCTATCCACCCCTTTCATCTTCTTGGTAAGCAAATTTCGCTGGAGTCATGATCCTTGGTTCATGATAAAACTTACTCTGAGTTTTCTGGTAGGTCCGATATTACCTTCGATAACTTCAAGTTGGATTGCATATCTAAGCACTCTTAGGGTTGACTTTAGTTTTAACATGTTTACAGAGATTAACAATTCATTCTAACTTTAAATATCCGATATTAACCCGAGATGTCAAAGTTACGGAGGGGTGATGACGAAAAATGATTAAACAATATGGACTTGGAGGCCATTCAATCTGTGTAAGGCTATTATTCCCATTGCTTTCCACTAGCTAAATGCTTGAAAACATTTAGATCGATTAAGAAAAGATTGAGAGGAGTCATCAGGAGTGAATCATACTTTTTTTTCTTCCGGATATATTTTGCTATTCTTTGGGCTATTTATTATACCCAAACCCGTTTTCGCAGAGCATGAGCAAAACCTAGAGAATGCCGCAACATTTCTCCAATCCCAGTACAACCAAACTTTACAACTCTGCGCAGAGGCTCCAAATGTAGCACCAGACACTTATTGGTTGTGGAATGATAATTATCTAGCTTACGAAGCTCTAAAGTACTACAATGAAACGATGGAAAATGAGATTTTGGTGACGCTAGAAAGATACGGATTCATGAAAAACAACGCATATGAAGCGTTATTCGGACAAACGATTGAGCTACCTTTCAGAAGATCAATGAACTACGTCATTGAAGAAGGTGCTGACTATATCATTAAGTTAGACATTTACAACGGAAGCATCATAGACGATTGGAAGAGCTTCGCGAATCTCCTGTGTGTAGCCGCACTTTCCGAACACTGGCAGTGGAACCATACAGCGGCTTTGGACTATTTCAATGCTGCCGCCGCGATGTGGGACGGCATAGGACTTAGCGATGCGGCAAATACCAAGCCCGAGGACGAAGATTCTCGGCATTATGCGACGTACAAACTAGCACTGCTCCTATACACCGAAAAAATCTTAGGACAATCGTTGAGTTTCCATGCGGAAGCCGAGAACATTATTTGGCAGATGCAAAATAGTACAAATTACGGGGTTCATACGGACTATGATAATAATTTTGATCCTAGTGGTTCAGATGTAAACGTAGAAACCACGTCGCTAGTTATAGGGCTTTACAAATGGCCAGAAGTCTTTGCACAACCAACTGTTAGCCCTACCTATGAAATAGGCAACAATTTAGCCGAAATAATTATTTTATCTGCTTTGTTGACGTCTGTAAGCGGCTATCTATTGTGGGAGCGTTGGAGGCGAAGATGAATATTTTAATATAAAAATAAACAGACCTCAACATTTTTCTTTTTAATAAAATAAATTGAGCTTAAAATGAAGAAATATTCCTAAAATGAATGAGAAAAAGGAATTGAGGCTAGTTTTATTGCGCTTATCCAAGAATTCCTAGGAACTCCCGCATTGCTGGGTGCATCTCGGCCATCAATTCATAAAGACAAACAATCCAGAGTCCACTTTTGGGAAAAAACTTAGCTCCTCCATATCAGAGCATTTGAGTTAAAAAGAGGTTATAGGGCAGAGAGGGCGCCCATGGGTCGAATACGGAACTTTGTTCCAAAAGAGGGGGATAAATTTTAAGGCGAAATCGAAGAAGCTACAATAAATTAGCAAAACTTTTGTTTGCAAGACATAATCATCTCACAACTCAATTCCGCAACCCTACCAAACAGGAAAGCTGCTAAAAAGGAAGATCGGACAATTTAGCTGCCAATTGCCTTTTTGCCTGGCAGGAGCTAATACGGAAGTATACCCAAAAAGAGAGAGGAAATAATGAGCTTATCTTCTGTAAGGTCTTCTTCGGAGCCACAGGATGAAGGGAATAACTACGAAGATTAGGAACCCTTCGAATCCGGGAACCTTCGGGAGCGTAGTGGCCTTAATCACAGCAGGAACCGCCAGAGGAGACGGATCTTGGTTGTTTGCAGTACCTTCGATCGCATACGGAGCATCTGCAAGCCCATTGCCATCCCGGTCAGTATTATCATGGTCATCCCAATAGTTGCTCGTAAAGACATTATTTGTGCCATCATCTCTAGCTTGAGAACTGCCACCTGGATTGTTTCCGAGAAAATCATTCCACTTAACCGTGTTCTGCTCAGAATTCCAAAGGAAAATTCCAGTCCCGCCGTTATTGGAGACAGTATTATTGGAAATGTCATTATTATTAGATCCACACCCAATAACAATTCCAGTTTCGCCGTTATTGGAGACGGTATTATTGGAAATGCCATTATTATTAGATTCACACCCAATGACAATTCCAATCCAACTGTTATTAGAGATGGTATTGTGAGAAAGAGTGTGATTCCCACCGTATTGAAGAGAAATTACATCCCAACTGCTAATTTGTATAATAATTCCACAAGTGTTGTTAGAGATAGTATTGTAGAAAAGGGTGATATTCCTCACGGTTTCAAGGTAAATTCCAGCCAAAATGTTATTGGAGACGGTATTGTGGTGGATGTATAAATTAGAACTGAAGGCAACGAACAAACCGATTGAGGCTCGGGACAGGTTTTGCATCGTCACTTCTACTGACGTCGTATTAATAAGAATGACTTGGCCGGCACCCGGGGGAACGNNCACCCGGGGGAACGGTGCCCCCAATCACATTCTGCCAATAGACTAAGGGGCGGCCGTTGACCATATTATCCGCTACGTTTCCTTGTAAATATTGATCGCGATTCCCATCAATTAATAGGCCATTATTTACTAGATTGTTATTTAAAAGGGTGTTCTGCCCAGAGTTCCAAATGTAAATTCCAAACTGGTTATTGGAGACGACAGTATTGTTGAAGAGGGTGCTATGCCCCGAATTCGAAAGGTGAATTCCATTCTGGTTATTGGAGACGTCATTTTGAGAAATAGTGTTATTCCCCGATTTTTCAAGTAAAACTCCATCACAAGTGTTATTGGAAACAGTATTATGGGATAGGGCGCTATTCCCTACGTACCGAAGGTGAATTCCAGCAACACTGTTATTGGAAGCGGTATTGTGGTGAATATGCAAATTCGAACTAAAGGTGGCGAACAAACCGATTGAGGCTCGGGACAGATCTTGCCCCGTCACTTCTACCGCCGTCGTATTAATCAAAATGACTTGGCCGGCACCCGGGGGAACGGTGTCCCCGATCACATTCTGCCAATAGACTAAGGGGCGACCGTTGACCATATTATCAGTCACATTAGTTTTCAAACATTCCTCGATTTTAAAACAATCAATAATTAGGCCATTATTTACCAGATTATTACCTAATAGGGTGTTCTGCCCAGATTCCCAAAGGAAAATTCCAGTCCGACCATTATTGGAAATGGTATTATTGGAAATGACATTATTACCAGATTCCATCTCAATGAAAATTCCAGTCCCGCCGTTAGTTAAGACGGTATTGTAAGAAATGATTGTGTCACTCGAGTTCCAGAGGCGAATTCCATCACAAATGTTATTGGAGATAGTATTATTGGAAACGGTGTTATTCCCAGAGGTAGCAAGATAAATTCCAGTTCCATCATGAAAAGGTCCAAAAGGACGAGGAAAATTTCCAATTTCATAGCAACTTGTATTGGAGACTTTATTGTGGGAAACGGTGTTATTCCCAGAGGTAGCTAAGTAAATGCCACAGAGACTGCTATTGAAGATGGTATTATGGGAAATGATGTTATACTCCGAGTACGAAAGGTCAATTCCGATCCTGTTATTGGAGACGGTATTGTGGGAAACAATGATATCCTTCGAATGATCAATAAGAATTCCCACCTCACATTTGGTAATGATATTGGAGGCAACAGTCCCATGACTTACATAGATCAGATGGATTCCATCATGAATAGGAGCCTCACTAGTTAGGCCATTTAAGAAATTGTTCTTGATATGAAAATACACGGCCGTATCTTCAATTTGGATCAATGGAGTAGTTGATCTCGTAATATTTAGTCCTTCGATAACATAAGGGTTCTCGAGGCTCCCGTCTCCGGGAAAGCCTAAAGCCGCAAAATCCGCATCACTCTTGATCACGATGGACTCATGCTCTTCATATTGTGGAAACGCGCTGACAGCCGATTTTTGCAGAAAACGGCGTGATCTCACGCCTAAGTCTTGATATGGCTTGAGATTGAGTTCGCATTCTCGAACCAACAGAATCTTGGTTTGATTCCCGGTAGGGGACAATCTTGTTGGAACCCTCAGTCCAAAAATAGTTGAATTCACCAGGATTAACAACATAACGGCAAGCAAACTGCTTTTCGTCTTCATAATGTTCTCCCGCAATCCCAATTTCTACTTCCTCATTAATGATAAGTGGAATATTAAATATTCTTGTGCGCTTTCAATCAATTGAAAATTGTCTGGTACCTAGATGTTTCAGCAGGACCAATTGATTTCAAGCCCCAAAAGTTTGATTGATTTCTATTAATTTTCATATTATTTCAGGGTGACCTGTTTGAACTTCTTTCACTTCAAACGGTATTGATGTGCCACGATTGCATAGCCGAACAATCGGATATTTAATTATCCCTCTCTAGTGGACTTTAAAGAGGAATGAGCAGTGTAGCCTCTGATCTTGCCCTTGGTCAACAGCTACACCCTAATATGAAGGAGGTGACCCGAATTGGAACAGAACCGGCAACCACTGCGATTGCTATTCTTCACCCTTTTTTTTCTTGCCTTGGTACTGGAGGGCATTATCGGGGTGAATTTATATCTCCTGAGGTCTCATTTGTTTGATATTATATTCGTTTCATGTGATACCAAAGTGCCCCTATTCCTATCAACAGCATCTACAATGCCTTTAAAGCTCTCTCCATTGGCCTCTCCCCTCACGATGTAGACTGGTTGAATATAATTTTTACCACAATAATATTCTAGGGAAATTTCCTTCACGACTAATCTCTCAAATATGACATAATTCACGCGACAATTGAGTTCCTGTCCTTTTGGCGGGATTCCCCCGGCATCTAAGTGTGCTTTGAGGATTTTCATCGCGTGAATGGGAGGTTTAAGCTTAAAACTTGCATAGGGTTGAAACTCGTAGATAGTTAACATGACCTCGTGGATGGAGCCTCCATAGGAGATACTCACATAAGGTCCTAAATTTTCCAAAGAATACTCGCCTATTTTTGTCTGAAAACGAACCCCCATCACTACCGGCTTATCGTCATACGACAACCTCGCTCCAACTTTTACTCGGCTTATGTTCGAGGGATAAAGGTCGTGCTCTTTCAGCCATTTCTCAGCGATCGTTATGCACTCCTCCTCGGTTGGGAGGGTCCCCGTCTTAGGCACCGTTTTGTGATAAAATCTCACGCTACCATCCCATTCCACTTCTAAGACATGGGTATCATTCGTGAAAACGTATGCCCATCGATCTTCGTCAGATTCGGCTGGGATAAGCTCTCCCGAAAAGCCGAATTTCTTAGTCATCTCCCGAGCGAACTCCTCATTAAAAACGGGTTTAATTACCTCGTACACCATGAGGTTCTCGGGGACTGAGGGAGGAGTAGTATCTAGGATTATCTCATGTTCTGAAACGTTGTATACGCCCAGTTGAGCTGTTCCTTTGAAAGCAGAGGGGAAAATGGTCCAATCCTCTGTTAAGAGGCTAGCTCGCTCCTCCTCGCTTACTTTAATCGTTTTGTAGGGGGGATTGAATTGAAGAATAGCAGCAAATATTCCAATCAATAAACTGATTCCAAGCAGTAAGAGGAGGAGTTTAGCTTTCTTCATTTTCTTCACATCCTATCTGATAGGGAATAACCAGTTTGACATTCTCAACTGGCGTTTTTGCTTTAAATGAGTCTATGTTAATCGCTAGCTTAAAAATAGCAAGGAATGACAGTTATATTTTGAAGTGTAGCCGAATTGAAGACTAATTCAATTCGATATCCTAACACACGAACCTCGCGTAGAGTTGCGAACGTCATGGCAGTCCCAATCCATTGTCATCGGGCTTCTAGGAAGGTAGTCAACTTTTGACCAAGCGAGGTATTACCTCATGGATGGCACAAGGGTGGTCTGTTTGGCCCTCCTAGTCTATTGGAAGGAGCGATCTATCCATACCTTCAAAAAAGGTTCTGCCTAGTAACTCTTTCTGATTCACAAATATCTCTAAATCAGTTTGTCACCATCCATCGACGCCTCACCCAACCAATCAGAGCAACAATAGCGCCCAAGGCAATGATGGCGCCCAGAGCAACAATGGCACTCAGATTTACAATTGTGACAAGTTTCAACAGCAGATATCCTCTCTGTTGAATCTCTCCTCTCACCCAATAAAACGGATCACTCGATAGATCTTTGGTGAGATACTCCCAAGTAAGCAATTGAGCAAGCCAAGTAAATAAAACTAACAGGCATAATCCGAGCAATAGGTTTCGAAACCCTCGCCGCATTCGCCTCATTTGGATCCTCCAACTCAATACGGCTCTTTAAGAAAAGAACATTTCTATTTATATTAAAATTATAGTTTCTATCCATATATAAAAAATTTGATTGTTTAAGAACTTATTTAGAAACCTCACAGTTGTATAATTTCTCTAAATAAATGACTTTAAATCATTGACCCAATTCAAACTAAGAAAAAAACTTGTTATATTTGTTCAATGAAGTGAAACGGCTCGAAAAATTCTTTAAATGAACCTTACGAAGCTCTAATGAAATTGAATTTTTTAACTACTCCAAAGAAAATATTGAAAAAATGAAATGAAAATCGTGAGATTTCCATGGAAAAAGCTTAACCAAGAATTCCAAGGAATTCCAGCATTGCGGGATGCATCTAGGCAGCTTGCGGCACCTGGAGATACGAACAATTCTTTCTGTATTAGGCTATTATTGCCTAAACTTTCCACTAGCGGAATGCTTGAATACATTTAGATCGATTAGGAAAAGGAAGAGAGGAGGCATCAGGAGTGAATAATACTTTCATTTCTCCCCTTCTTTTTATTCTACTCTTTGGGCTATTAATCACGCCCGAACCTGTATTAGCAGAGCATGAGCAAGACTTAGAGAACGCCGCAACATTTCTCCAAAACCAGTACAACCAGACCTTACAACTCTGTGCAGAGGCACCAAATGTAGCACCAGACACTTATTGGTTGTGGAATGATAATTATCTAGCCTACGAAGCTCTCAAATACTACAATGAAACGATGTCAAATGAGATTTTGGTGACGCTAGAAAGCAAAGGATTCATGAAAAACTACGCATATGAAGCGTTGTTCGAACAAACGATTGAGCTACCTTTCAGGGAACCAATGAATTACACCATTGATGAAGATGCTGGATATACCATTAAGTTAGATATTTACAACGGAAGTATCATGGACGACTGGAAGAACCACGCGAATCTCCTGTGTGTAGCCGCGCTTTCCGAACACTGGCAGTGGAACCATT
>JABAOC010010222.1_pt2 | contig 16439 bp, 18 predicted proteins | sample 7062161 | NCBI WGS metagenome assembly JABAOC01 (sample SAMN14538625, study PRJNA623070) | marine sediment metagenome | biome: marine biome [ENVO:00000428]; feature: marine pelagic biome [ENVO:01000023]; material: deep marine sediment [ENVO:00002113] | place: India: Gulf of Khambhat ... | reverse complement strand
AATTGACCTGTAGAATTCTTGGCATGATTCCACCTCCTCGATCTTGATTACGCTTATATACTTGGACAGTGCTGAGCTTAACCATTTCCCGAAGATCTTCGGGTGATTCGGATGAAACGAGAAGGAGATAGACCTTACCATATAACCATAGAGATAGTAAACAGAGGATGCAAAGGACTGCAAGCGCTTAAGGACTTACGTGTTCAACAATACACGTTGGATGACATCCGCGGCTTATCTGAAGGCTCAACCAGACATTTGATTAGGATGCCGTCAAACCAGATCACCGAGATATCTGAAGACACGTTTACTGAAATTCGTCGAAGCGGCAAATCTGGCGGCGAAGCATCTGTCTTGTTTGACAGTGACGGCTGTGACGTCTGTAGAGCAATACTATCCAATGATTCACTTCTGGTCTCCGGAAGACACGTAGACGATTACACTATTATATACAGCTTCGTAACGCCCAATTTCGATGCTTTCAAGAACGTGATATCAACGCTAGAAGCACACGGCTTGAAGCCTAAGATACGGGAAGTGGCGAAATTCAAACCTAAGGGGGAGGTCTTGACTGAGAAGCAAGAAAGAGTTCTGTGGCTAGCCTTGAAAATGGGCTTCTTTGAATTCCCAAGAAAAATCACGATGCTAGAGCTTTCTCGCAGAGTGGGAGTCGGGTTATCTACGCTGTCAGAGATTAACAGAAGAGGATTACGCAGATTAGTGGAACGTCACTTTAAAACTTAGTTTCTAAGGCGTTTCTGGGCAGTGGTCGAGCGCTTTTCAGTTATCAGCGGAGGTTTAGAGTCAATTAGACAAGCTGATCTCTTCAGAATCCAGGTTTTTCGTGTCTTCAAGGCGGAGGCTTGACAAACAGTGGAACCCGATCATTGGTGTTACTCGTCGGCTTCACCTACGCCAAGCAGCTGTTTTAATGAGCTTACCTCTTCCTTCAGCATGCCGATCTCGCTTTCCAAGGCATTGGCTTTGGCTTCAGCCATTTTCTTTAGTTCGTCGATCTCCAGCAAAAGGTTTGCTCGTGTTGTTTCCAGCGTTTTGAGTTTTTCCCTCAGGTTTTTCAGCGTACTCACAAGTCCTCCCTCAATTCCCTTAATCTTCTCCGCCGCTCCTTTTATGGTTAACTCTTTCTTCATTTCGCTCTTCACACCTGCACGAAATCTGTTTCCACACTCTTGGCATTCAAACATTCCGAAAACAGTCTCTGTTGAGCCGGACTTTCCAGTTTTCCTGGAAACAGTCCACGTCTTGAAGGGGGCTTCAACCTCGGCTCCGCATTCTGCGCATGTAGCCAAACTGCATCGCTCCAACCTAATTGACTAGTATCTGCTAAAAGTCTTGTCTCAAAGCAGTTTCACCTTGGAACTACAGCGTCAAAAAGAAGGGGACTAGATGCTGATCTCGAATGTGAGGCGTTCGACAAGTTCTTTGTAGCGATTCCTGATCGTTACTTCTGTTACTTGTGCAATCTCGGCAATCTCTCGCTGCGTCTTTCTCTCGCCGGTCAAAACTGAGGCTATGTAGCTTGCTGCTGCTGCAATACCTGTAGGGCCTCTTCCAGAGGTCAGCCTCAACTCTTTCGCAGTTGCTAAGATTTTGTGAGCAATTTCCTCTACTTTGCCCTGCATCGTCAACTGATTCGAGAACTTCGTTATGTACTGGCTTGGCTTCAACGGTGGAACAAAATAGTCAAGCTCCCTTACTAGAAAACGGTAGCTGCGTCCAACCTCTTTTTTGTTGATGTTTGAAGCCTGTGCGATTTCTTCTAGAGTTCTTGGGAGACGACATTGCCTACATGCAACGTAGATCGCAGCTGCGGTTACACCTTGAATAGATCGACCGCGAATTAGACGTTCCTTCACTGCTTTTCGATAAATCACAGATGCTGTTTCAAGAATGTTTTTAGGCAGGTTAAGGGCATTAGCGATTTTGCTGATCTCTGAAAGTGCATAAGCCAGATTTCGCTCCGTAGCGTCTGAAACTCGGATACGTCTCTGCCACTTTCTAAGGCGATAGACTTGTGCCTTCTGGCCTGGTGAAAGACGCTTCCCGTATACGTCTCGGTCGTGCCAGTCAATCATTGTAGATAAGCCTTTGTCGTGAATCGTGTACGTTAGCGGCGCACCGACTCGTGTTCTTTTGGCTCGCTGCTCGTGGTTAAATGCCCTCCATTCAGGGCCCCTGTCTTGGAGTTTTGCAGCAATTACCACGCCGCAGTCCATGCAGACGATTTCAGCAGCGTCGTAGTCCCGTATTAGACGGTCGCCTCCGCATTCAGGACACTTCTGAACCTTAACTGGCTCTGTAGAGGTGGCTGCAGATGGAGAGCTCACTTTATCTTCCATTCTTTCTCTTCTCCTTTCTCCTTGAAGTGGAGGGGCGCGTGTAAAGCGTTCTTTCAACCAGATGCTGTGGCTCAGATATTGCAGGCTTTACTGAAACATAAGGTGAAGAAACAGGACCGAAAACATCGAAAACTTGTCCAACAGGTTTCAGATTTTCGTCTACAACCTCGTCCCTGATTTTCGGGACGGCTTCCGCCTTTAGAATTAAATTATGACTTGAGCTTGCGTGAAGCACACGGCCTAAACGCTGCAAGTTTCCCTGATCCCCTCACAAAAGGACAGACAGACCAGAAACTTCGCCGTATTTAAACCTTATGCAACCGAAAAGCTTAAAAAGACAAAAAAATCCGCAATCGTAGAAGTGAAAACGCTTGAAAAACGGGAAACTGCCGCCTGGACAGGTTGAAGCCAAGAAGGTAGTTCTCCGCCACAAGGGAAAAGTTCCGAAATTCGACTTAAACGCTTGGAAGCTCACTGTTTACGGCAATGTTGAAAATCCCCTCTCCTTAACCCTTGAGGACATCCTGAAGTTTCCAGCAGTTGTGAGCGTTTCAGACTTCCACTGCGTTGAAGGCTGGAGCATTCTGGAGAACAAGTGGGAAGGCGTCCCTTTCAATGCCATTGTTGACATGGCTAAACCCAAGAAGGACGCAAAACATGTTGTGTTTGAATGCCTCGACGAGTATTCAACCTCTCTGCGGTTAGCAGATTTGCTGAAGGAAAACGTTCTGCTAGCTTACAGGTTGGGAGGCAAACCTCTTCAACTGGAACGAGGAGGTCCTTTAAGGCTGGTAGTGCCTCAGAAGTACGCTTACAAGAGCGCTATGTGGATCAGCAAGATCAAGTTCACGGACAAACATGAGCTAGGGTATTGGGAGAAACGGGGCTACAGTGACACGGCTGATCCTTGGAAAGAAGAGAGATATGCAAAGTAGAAGAAAACAATTCTAATGGGACTCTCTCTTCCGTGTACAACGTGCTAATCTAATCCTTTCCAATTGATTTATCTAAATGCACGCGTTTTACGATTTGAAGTAGTGATTGTCGAAGGGAGAGTTTGGATGGAAATCGTCACTCTCGGACCTGCCTTGGAACAAAGTTTCTGGGAACTTGTCAATCAGGACATTTTTCACTATCACTTCTTTGCCTATGATTGGAAGTTCAACAGAGACGAAACAGAGATCCTGTTAGCCTTGAAGGAGAATCACATCGAAGGAATGATGCTAATCTACGACAAGAGGGTAGTTCAGATAAGGGGAAGTCGTGAAAGCGCAAGAGCCTTGGTGGAAAAACTTGATCTGGAAAAGGTCCAACTGCAGGCNNATAGTAAGTCATGAATTGATGCTTATGGTGCTTCATAAGGGGGAAGAGAGGCTTCAGACGAAGCATCCGATAGTCAAGCTGGATAGTTCTGATGCTGGGCAAATCGCATCTATAATGCAGCAGGTTGATCCTGAGCTCTGGGGAGAGGTAACGAGTGAGCAAGTTGCTGAGAGAATGAACGGCCTGATTTGCTTTGGAATAAAAGTCCATGGAGAACTTGCTTCTTTCTGCAGAACACGTCTAACCGAGAATCTGGGTCATGTAGTCACAGTGGCCACACGTGAAGCTCACAGGAACAAAGGCTATGCAACATCCCTGGTCTCCTGCTCAGTTAAGCAGATCCTAGAGAAGAAACCTACTGCAATTATTCATGTACTTACTGACAATCCGCCAGCGATTCGAGTCTACACCAAGGTTGGATTCAAACCTTACAGAACCTATTTCTTCATGAAGGGTGAGAAGCGTTAGCATCACAAGTGGTCAAAAGAAGAGAACAGGGAAGGTACGGGAGGGACCTCCATTCTCATCTGTGTTTAGATTTCGTAGTTACTCTGAGGATCTATAGCTAACGTTTCCTTCTCGCTCTCTCTTCTTTAAGCAACTTTTCTTCTTTCTTTATTTTTCATAGGAAAAGAGACTACTGCAAGGTTATGTGTGAAATGTTCAGTTCAGAAAGCCTAATAATCCCGAAGGTACAGTATACTATGGGGAAAGGATGAAGCCACAGTGAAATCAACAAGATTAGCGGCTTCTTTGATCCTTGTTCTGCTGGGCAGTTTGCTTCTTGTGACATCGAAAATCGAATTCGCTGAAGCCCCACCTGTAACGCTTAGGGTTATAGGTCCGTGGTATGGATCAGAACAAGATGACTTTCTTCTAGCCCTAGGAGCCTTCGAGAACCAGACAGGAATAAACGTGGAATACAATCAGACGTATGCCACTGAGCTTACGCAACTTCTGCCGGGAGAGTTCGAAGAAGGAAGGACGCCTGGCGATTTGATTTTTGCTTTTCCTTGGTTCATTCAAGAGATGGGTGTTCAGGGTCATTTGGTTGATGTGACCTACTTAATCAATGAATCTGACTTTCTGCCAGGGGTCCTTGACGCGATCAGAGTTGAAGGTAGGCTGTATGGTGGTTCGTATACAGGCAAGGCTAAGCCAGGGTTCTGGTACAGGAAGAGCTTTTTTTCTGCAAATGGTCTGGCTGAACCTACTGACTGGAATGCATTCCTCACACTACTTGACGACATTGCTAGCATAGAAGGAATTGTGAACCCTATAGCCAGCGGTGATCAGGTTGGGTGGCCTTTATCAGACATAGCAGAACACTTCTTGATAACCTTCGGCGGTCCCCAACTGCACCGTAATCTGACCTGTGGGAAGAGCGCTTGGAACAGCAGCGGAGTGAGGAATATTTTCTCAGAGAGGCTTACTCCTCTACTTCAGGGAAACTTCAGCGAACCTATTGAATGGCTGGACGCAATGGATCTTTGGTGGCAGGGGAATTATAGCCTATACTTCAGCGGCAGTTGGATAATCAGCATGGTTGACAACTCGACAGACCTTGGTGTATTCTCTCTGCCTGGAGCGGAAGGATACGTATTTGGCCCAGACTACTTCTTCGTCCCAATCTATTCGGAACATCCGGATGAAGCTCTGGATCTCTTCAGATTTCTCGCGAGCGCTGATGGACAGGAGATTCTGGTTGCTCAGGGTGGTCACTTCGCCACAAACGTTAACGTACCTTTAAACGCGTATCCGCAAACTGATAGGATGGTGGCGGAGATGCTTGAGGGGAAGGAGATGTTGCCAGACCTTGACGATACGGTTGGCGGTAGAGGAGGATCTGACTTTCAAGTCACATTTTGGGAACAATTGAAGCTGCTCTGGACAGATCCAACCAGTCTGGACGACGTGCTTGACGTCCTTGAAGCAGCGTTTCCCAGACCTGTCATTTGGACCGTGGATGATGATGGACCTGCAGACTTTTCCACGATACAACAAGCGGTAAATCGCGCATACCCGGGAGACATTGTCCTCGTGTTACCGGGAACATATTATGAGAACGTAGCCGTGAACAAATCTGTATCTCTTATCAGCGAAAACTTGGCCAACACAACAGTCGATTGCTCCGACGTGGCTACTTTCGCCATAACAGAAGACAACGTTAACATCACTGGCTTCACTGTTAGGAACGATGTTTCGGGGATCGGAGTTTCGATCTCCCTCTCATCAAATGTGAGAATATACGGGAATGATATCTCAAGCAGCCAGTACGGTGTCTACGCGTATCAGTCATCTAATGTCTCGATCTTTGGGAATGATATAATAGGTAATCAATATGGAGTTGCTATGGGCATTTGCAATGATAGCACGATCCTTGAGAACCACATTGCAGGCAACACCCTAGCAGGTATATTACTGTCCAACTCAACTGGAATCAGCGTTCATGGGAACGAGATAGCGGACAACAATCGTGGGATCCATCTCGGCGATTCACTGGGCAATCTCTTCTATCACAACAACTTTGTAGGCAACACTTGGGCTCATGTTACTACAGTCACTCCCGACTTGTCCAATTCTTGGGACATGGACTACCCTTCTGGGGGCAACTTCTGGGGTGGCTACAATGGAACAGATCTGTACAGGGGTCCATATCAAAACGAGACAGGAAGTGATGGGATAGGAGATTCCCCGTATATCATTGACGGAGTTAACGTAGATAGGTATCCGCTCTCCGGTTCCTTCGGGCCCCTTACCCCAGTGGGAGAGGATGTCATTGTCTTCTGCTCTGACGACGTAGGCCTCATATTCAGGAGCGTGACTTCGGAGGGTGTTACATCCGCGGAGAAATTCGATGATGGACCGGAACCTCCCTTAGGGCTCTCGGTTGTGCAGTATTATAGCATAGTGACGACTGCCCGTTACACCGGCAACATCACTGTTAGAGTCATTTATGACGACTCGAATTTGACTCAAATGGATGAAGAGAACCTGCAGTTAATGCAATACGTGACCCTAGCAGGAGATGTAGATTGGGATTTCGACGTTGACATCTTTGATATTGTACGGATTGCTGGCGTTTATGGCTCTGAGGAGGGAGATCCTAAATTCTTGCCTGAATGCGATATCGACAGAGACGGGGATGTTGACATCTTTGATGTAGTTCTTGCAGCTGGAAATTATGGGCACATTTTGGCACCAGACCAACGTTGGATAAATATCACCAAATGGATTGACATAGAGAACAATCTTATCATGGGTGAAGCGGTTCACCTATCCATATTTGGCGTAACGAGATGGTGATGATGTGTCTAGGAGGCACGCACATGCCATGTTTTCTTTCAGAAAAACTTAAAGGTGATAGCGACACGGTTGTATAATGTTGGTCGCTGAGAAGGGGAGGCTGTAGACTGCGTTCTTTCATTCAACGAGTAATTGGTCATTACAAACAACTTGAGGAGTTTTGGGTCTGCTACAATTGTGGAGAGAGAAATCCACGTGATGCTGATGTGTGTGCAAATTGTGGAGAGAAACTTCTCATTAGAATGTCTGTTGAACCTATCACAGAGAAACATCGTAGAGAATCAAGTGTGTACCGTCAAACGATGGAAGCCGGTGAGGTTTCGAAGCCAGAAACAGGAAGCAAGGGACCAAAATTCTATGGCAAGGTGTTCCTTCATGGAGTTCTGTTTACCCTTCTTTTCATCGTCTTTTGGTTTGGCTGGGCGTTTGCTACGCTAATTCTGGTCTCCATCGGCAGTATCATCGGGTTGGGGTTAGCATTTGGTCTGCTGTGTCTGGGAATAGGTGGGATTAACGCGTTTCTCGGAGTTCAACTGTGGAAGGTTGAAGCAGACACCAGTTTCTGGAGCCTATTCTTTCACGGGCTGGTCCTTTTTGTGATTCTCCTATTTGCGGGAGGTCTAACGACCTTTCTGCCAAACCTAGTCTTTCCCGGGGTCGCGACATCTGTAATCTCAATTGTCATAACTAGCCTAGTGTATGGACTAGTTGGGAAAGAGGTTGCTGAGTGGTTCTGATACCTCAATTATCCGGCTGAAAACCCAGTCATCTGAGAGAGTTCTCTACTAGGTAAAAACCTCATCACTACCAGCAGCCCCCCGTGTCAGAAGGAGGAGAGCGAAGCCCAAAGATAGGTGGAGTTCCGCCTATTCTATCTAACTTGGACATTAGACTGTAACAGGCTCACTGCCTAGAAGCTTGAGCATATTTATATAATCCAAGCTAGCTGTTCTCATGGTTGACGAAATGGGCATTTGGAGATTATTCAAGAAGAAAAGGGTCTTGCCAACCAATTATGAGGAGTTCTTTCGGAAGGTTCACGAGAGATTGTATCCGAAAGTGCTGAAGGACATTGATTTCATACTGGAGGAGGGGTGGTGCGCGGAGGTCTCCCCTTTCGATTTATACCATGTGCATCTCTGTAAGGAATCGTCCGAGCCGATTTCAGGTGTTGACGAGTTATTATCCTTGGACGATACCCGATTGCTGTATCACGGATCTGAGAAAAGCTTCTTCCCGCCACGTTTCTTCAAGAGAAACATTGCATCTTCGCTATACCTGCCCCCAAAAGTGATTCCTGTAGAGTACATTCCCTATGTTGACGTGCACGGCTACCATGGATACATATATCGGAAACCCACAGTGCATTCAAGCGACTTGGGCTGGTCGGAATACGGGAAAATAGAATTCACAACAAACCCTGAAGGACGCTACAAGCTTGCAAATGGAGTGCGGCTCAGCATGTCAACTCGTTTACACAGCTATGCGCTCGATCCTTCCGGGCCTATGTGGCGTCCACGCTGTTGATTGCATCGTTCATCCTTTTTGGCGAATGATATTTGCATACAACTTAGGAGGGGCTATCTTGTCTACATCGATAGCACGCAGGCTAACTATATGATACTACTAGCTGGGGGCATCTCTTTCCGGGAGAACCACGCTTTAGGCAATGTGAACCTGCTCTTTTGAACCCGCATAGAACCCTTGATTTGTCATTAACTCCGATTTTGCATCTGTAGTGCCGTTTTCTTGCCTTGTTGGCTTTCCATTTTCCCATTATGGTTCCTTTCTTGCCTTTCTCTGTAGAACGTTGTCTCACCTGCATGTAATGTCCTTTTATCTTTATCCTCTTCCTAGGCTTCGTCTTTGACATATGACTCAATGGTGCACTATTGACTGCCTTTCTAAAAAGAGATATGAAGCGAGAATTATGATGTACGCTCGATTTTACGAAAAGCGTGGAAAAATGGGTGTGCTGGAGATATCACCAGAGCACCGGGGGGTTCAAATCCCACCTCCCACACCTTGCGAAACCAGAAGAATTTTAACAGGAACCCACACAATCTTGGTAGACTGTTTATGTGGGGAATAGCAATAACTGCCTTAATTGGCTTTGTTATCGTGATATACCTATCCCTTTCCTGGACCCCAAAATTCAGATCACGGAATGGACGAGTCATACCCGGAAGCATTGCCTCTCTAGAAGGAATCGAACTTGGCGGAATAAGGCAGTATGTATTGATTAGAGGAAAGAACAAAGAGAATCCCATTCTTCTTTTCTTGCATGGAGGACCTGGAATGCCTATAATGTATTATGCCCACAGATTTCAACGACAGTTAGAGGACCATTGTGTTGTAGTGCAGTGGGACCAGAGAGGAGCTGGAAAATCCTTCAGCAATAACATTCCAATTGAGTCAATGAATGTTAACCAGATCCTTTCCGATGCTCTAGAGCTGATTTACATACTTAGAGAGCGTTATAAAAAGGAAAAGGTATACTTGGTGGGTCATTCTTGGGGGAGCTATCTAGGTATGCTTCTGGTTCATCAATACCCGGAGCTGTTTCATGCATATATTGGAGTCGGGCAGGTAACTAACGAAAAAAGGAGCAGACAGATTGCGCATCAGTTCATCGAAATACACGCGAAAGAGACTGGTCAGGATGAGGCTATCCGAGAGTTACGCGAAAAGGAGGAGTTAGTTTTAGAGAAATGGCTGTTCAAATTCAGAGCTGAACTCTATGGAGCAAATAGCTGGAAACCTTTTCTTTGGGCGGGACTTCTCTCGCCAGAATACAATCTGTTTGACTTTGCAAAAATCCCTAAAGGCTCGAGTTTTTCTTCTAAACACATGAAAAAAAACGCGATACAGGGTGAACTGATGGATGAAGTAACTCGGGCTGACATTCCGGTCTATTTTATGAGTGGAAAGCACGATTATGTGACCCCACATGAGTTAGTTGAGCTTTATTTTCAGGTGATCAAGGCACCAAAAAAGGAGATCATATTATTCACGAACTCAGCTCACTTTCCATTTTTTGAAGAACCAAAGAAGTTTGCAGATGAGATAGTAAAGGTGCTTAAGGAAACAGCCCTGGTTTCTTCAAAGTCATAATGGGATTCGCGCGCTGAATGCTGGCAACAAAAAAAGGAGAATGTGCGGGAGAAGACGGAACTTAGAGTTCCAATATCTCGGCTAAGAGTAGTACTCTCAGCATATTTACAGGTACTAAGTTTACCCCTCAGAAATTAAAGCAGATTCAAGATAGACGAATAAATCGGTTGGTCAAAGAATATAGAAGCAGAGGCTTCCGTTGTCTGACAAACAAGGAATTCCATGCTGGAGTGAATATTCTAGTCTTTAACCAAAACTGGAAATTATGTGAAGCGGTAGAATCAGCGAACTATGCCAAAACATCCCACATGCATCCTAACACCGTGAAAAGATACCTACGAGCATTCAAGAAGTTCAAAGGTGTCGATAAGAAACTTGTAATATCTTTTGACTGCAACATCAGGAAGGGGAACCACAATGCGCCTCATAAGTGTACTTGAGAATTTTCGTCTAAAAAGAATTCTAAACCATAAATTTCAAAAGACAAAACAACCTGATTATTAACGGGGAAATGATTGAAAGAAGTGAGGGTGATAAGGATGGAGAAGCTGGATTCTGAGGAAGATTCAGATGAAGACGCTGCTCAGGTGCCGCAACGGGCAAAGAGCATCATTGTTGTTAGCGCTTTGATCATGATTGTAGGGTTTGTATTTTTGTGGGTTCTTATAGCAGCTTTTGCTGGCTCAAGCATCAATCCCAGCTGCGGATAGGTTTCTAGGTGTGAAACACATGCGCGTGCGTGACACACCTGTAGGGATGAGATGGGTCAGCGTTGAGGTGGGGGTGTTCATTTTGTCGCTTGCATTCTTACTGTCACTGTACTTTCCCGAAATTAGGGATCAACCTTGGCGCATAATCATTATGCTTGAAGCGAGTCCAACTGCCTACTTAGTTCTCTCAAAGAGCATATTACTTCGTTCGGTCTTACCTATAGTTCTGGGTTTAACATTTAGTGTCATCGGTTACATCAGAGAGATAAGATCTCCAACTGGAGTCCTTGGATGGTCACTACCTCTGGCGGTCTTCGGATTCTTTTTCTTTATTTGGGGAGCCTGGGGGCTTCATCACTACTACAATAGTTATTTCCACGCTTTAGTTGAGGCGGAATTGAGCCCCTTTGGCAGTGCGTACGTGAGGAACTCAATTGTGATCGTCTATGCAACAGCATACGTGGCGAGAATAATCTGGCTGTTTACAGGAGTCCTCTTCATGCTCTCCCCCGTATTCAAAATTATCATAAGGAGGAAGTACACGCAAGAACAAGCTAGGGTGTAAAACTGGCTAGAAAAGGAAAGCAAGTTTCGAAGTACCATGTCGTGAGTTTGGCTGCAGCGGTTCGCGTGACAGCTTCCTTTGAGGGAACCAGATGACTCAATCAGACAAAGTGATAACTTCCTAGCAAGCGGAATTGCTGCTCAAAGACCTGATTCAAGGCGTGAAGGGACAACTGTTGCTTGATGGTTTATCTTGAGGTGCCGTCCGCGTAACTCTGAAATATCATCTAATCAAGCAAATACCTTTTCATCATCCGGCAAGAAGATAGAAATACAAAGAGCAAAATAAATGTTAATGCTTAGAGAGGAAAAGGTATGAAGGAGCAGGAGAAGACGATTCTTTGGCCAGTGTATTTCGATTCTTCTAAGAAGAGGAGGGAAGGACGAAAGGTGCCGAAGAGTGTTGCGGTGTCAAATCCAACGTTAGCGGAGCTGCAGAGAGCTGCAGAGCATCTGGGCTTGGAGCCTGAGGTTGAGGTAGATGTTTCTCATCCGTCAATTCCGTGGCGAAAGACGGGGCGGGTATGGGTTCGGAAGAAAGAGGCAAAGATGCGGATTTTGGTGAAGGTCGCTGGGGAGATAGCGGTCATGAGGCAGCAGGCGAAGAAGTAAGGGTTTTACTTTTTCCGTTTTGTTTCCTTTGGGGTTATGATAGCGTTTACCATGCCGTGTTGTCCAGGTCTTGAAGTTACCCGTGCTTGTCCCAGCTTGGTCTCTATTATTGTTCCTTTGGTTATCACGCCGCGTCTGTCGTAGTCTATGTTGGCTGGGTTTCGTACGACTCGAAGGATTTCTGCTTTCTCTGTTTTTCCAGTTGCTGGGTTTGAGACGCTTGCTTGGTTTTCCTTGAAGAGCTTTGTCTTTTGGTTGCCGCCTCGTCCACGAGTTTTCTTTGTTTTTCTTTCGCCCAAGGTGGTTTCTATTGGAAAGGATCCTCTTTCGAAGCGGCGTTTTTTGCGGCTAGCGCGTTTGCGGCCGCCTGATAGTTTGCTCTTGTGGGAATCCCCGTGCCAAACTGACAATGTTTTGTCTCCGGTTGAGCTTCTTCAGTCTTCCTTGCATATGACATATAAGCTTAGCGCTATTCCTTCTCTTTTTCCTTTTCTTTGGGTTTATGTTCGAATCCAAACACTTTTTTGAGTTGCCTTTTCATGGCGCGCAGGTCATGGCTTAGGCCAAAGTAGTCTGCGAAGAAAGGGGTTGTTCGTATGATTTTTGTTCGTCCTGCTCGTTCTCGGGTAATTAACCCTAATTCTTCAAGCTGTTTTAGCTGGCCGTAAACGTGGTGTCCCCGAACGTCTAGTACCTGTTTTTGGGGGACTGGTTGTCTATAGGCCACGTAGGAAAGCGTTTTTAGGGGACCTATTGTTAGGAGAGGCCTTATGGCCAGTTTTTGTACCCGCGGCGAGTACTTTGCCTTTAACTGCATGACGAAACGTTCGTCGGCCAGCTCCAAAATCTCTAGACTCGTGTTTCGACTGTCATAGTCCTCTTTCAGAGTGCGTGCAAGACGTTGAGTCAGCTTCTTGGAACGGGTTCTGATTACAGAAGCCAGGGCCTTCAAGCTTAACGGTCTGCCAGCGACGTACAAGGCCGCCTCTATCAACGCCAAGCGCCGCCTCTGCTTCTTTGTCTCCAGGCTTGCTGGCTCAGGCGACGGTTTCTCCATTTCCTTCAACAGCTACGTCTCCCTCCAAAGAAATCAAGACTTCGCCGAACTCTTCTTCCTGCCAGAGCCAGATTCTCTGTTTTTGAGCGAGAAAGAGAAGGAGGATGAACGTGCGGATAGCTTCAAGCCTGTTCTTGTCAAGCACGAGTTTTGAGAATCTTAGGAACTGTTTTCCTTTGACGAGGCGAAGCATGTCGCTGTACAGCTTTTCCATCAGATTCTCGATTTCCATTAGGTAGCGGTCAATCTGGGGCATGATCTCCATTGGAGGCGGCAGAATGGGTTCTAAGCGCGGCTTTGATGGTAGCAGCTTTTCGCCTTTCAGAACTGTGTCTAGAGCGTCTAATAGCTGTTCAATTGTGGTAGAGGTCAGTTCATATCGGAGTGGAAGGAAGATCGGCGGGGGGATGAAGCCTGGTGAAGGTTTAGGCGGCGTCGGTGGCTCTTCAAGTTTCAACAGGAGTTTCGATTTCATCAGATAGATGAAGGCAGAGGAGTCTAGGGCTACGCCTGATGCTCGGAAATCCACTTCATCTTGCTTCTGCATCTCATCTAGAAAGGATGTGAGGAGGAAGGATATGTTAACATTCCAAGGCTTTACTTTTTCGAGTTTGTGGATTTCGAAGAGAATGTTCCATGGAGGCGTGAGGAAGAACGGTTTCTTCATGGACACTAAGCCTTAGCCTCCGGGAGCTGAGCGGCGATTATGTGGGAGGCTCCGTCCCGCATGTAGACCCCGTAGACCTCTTCGGCTTTGGTGACCATTTCAGGCTTCAGTGTGACAACTATGAACTGTGACTTTTCAGCTTCTTCTGCTAGGAGTTCTCCGAGTTTGGCTATGTGAAAGGCGTCTAGGTGGGCGTCAATCTCGTCGAGGATGTAGAACGCGGCTGGTGTAAACTCTTGGATGGCTAGTAAGAATGCTACGGCAGACACTGACCTTTCTCCGCCGCTGGCCCCGCTTACTAGGATAGGCGGCTTGTTGGGAAACTCAACGATCATGTCGATGCCTCCGCTGAACGGTTCTTCCGGGTTCTCCAGTTTTAGCTCAGCGTGGCCGCCACCTGTTACCTTGGAGAAGTATTTTCCCAGGTTCTCGTGTATCTTCTCGAAGGCCCCCATGAAGACTGCACGTTTCTTGCCTTCAATCTCGTCCATGAAGCTGATTATCGCCTGTTTTTCGCGTTCTAGTTCATTCATGCGTAGCGATAATTCTTTGTATCGTGATATCTGCTCTGTGTAATGGGAGAGTGCAAGCTGGTTGACGGCTCCGAGGCGTTCTAGCTCGAATTTCATCATTTTGAGGGACGCCTCAGCCTCTTCCAGTTGAATTAGGGTTATGGGAAATGGTTCTTCGTAGCCGAATTCTCTGAGTTGCCGTATGGAACCGTCTAGCCGTAGCTGTGATGTTTGAAGTGAGAGTTGAAGCTGGTTGCGCAGGCGTTCTGCCTGTTCGTATTCCGCGTCTAGTTTCTTCAGTTCTTTGTCGATGTCGTCGATTTGAGCGGTGAACTTCTTAGCTTCTTCTCTTGCGCTCAGAACAGTTTCGGAGAGCTCTTCTCGCGATTTCTCAAGCTTGACAAGTTCTTCTTTGAGCTGTTCCTTTTCCTGCGTTGCCTCGTCAGCCTCTTCCTCGACTACTGAAAGCTGCTTCTCCACTTTTCTGAGTTGAACCTTGACGTTTTCGTAGCCTAGCTTCAAAACGTTGTCATATTTTGACTGTAGTGTTGAGAGCTCGGTTTCGATTGTGCCGAGGTTTTGTCTGAGCGCTATGATGTTCTCAGCTAGCTTGTCTCTTTGAACCTCTAGCTCTTGAAGGTGGGTGGGATCGATCTTCTGCCTCAACTCAGCTAGTTTGCCGCGGAGCTTTTTCCTTTCTTTTCGGATTGCGGTACGCTGAGTTTTTTGAAGCCCGATCTCTGTGTTCTCCTTTTCCAGCTTTTCTTGCACGCGTTTCATTTGAGAGCCTATTCGCCGAATGTTGCGTTTTGTGATTTTCCCGCTTTTTATGACCCTGGCAATTTCAGTGCCTAGAGTTGCGATGGCCTCGGAAAGCCGTGTTATCTCGCTTCTTGTTCGTTCTATCTCTTCTTCGAAGAACGAGATGTCTTTTCCTCTCCTTGCCAGGTGCTCATTGAGGGCTCTCACGGCTTCATCTAGGCTTTTGATGGCGGTTTCACTGGGAATGATTGTTGAAAAGTCTATGGGGGCGCGGAAGAAGCCGCTTTCCAGTCCTCCTCCAGGTTCGTAAACGTCCCCGTTTACTGTTACACTTCGGTATCCCTTTCTGCAAACGTCTAATGCTGTCCTGTCGCTTTTCGCAACAACGGTGTCGCCGAATACAAAGTCGACAGCTGGTTCATGTTCCTTCGCACACTTGACAAATGCTGTTGCTGATCCCTCCACGTTTTTCAGTTTCGAGACGTTTACGCTCTTCCTCTTCATTCCTTCTACGGGGATAATTTTGATTCTGCCAAGTTTGAGTCGCCTCAGTGTTTCAGCGCATGTAAACGCTGCGTCAAAATCACGTACTACTAGGGCTTCGAGCCACCCTGCTCCAGCGGCTTCTAAAGCCTGTCTGTACCGTTTTTCTATCTTGATTAGATTCTTAAGCCGCCCGTATACTCCGGATACTACTCCAAGTTCACAGAGTTCCTCAATGTTTTTCAGGGCGCTTTCTTCTGAAGCAACGGTCTCGGCAAGTTCTCGTTGAGTCGCGAATTCTACGACAGCTTCCCGTGCTGTTCCAGCGATTCTCCCTGCTTCGTCGATCTCTCTTTCAACCGCTTCCTTCTGCAGGTTTCTCCGTTCAAGGGATTTCTGTATGTCATTTAGCTGTTTTTTCTGTTCTTTTTGCACCTGCTTCAGGTCAGCTAGGGATTTTTCAAGCTCTTCCAAGGTGTCAGTAAACCTGTCTTTCCGAGTTTTGAGATCGTTCAGTCTGCGCGTTAAGACCTTTCTAGAGGTCTGTTTTCGAGCGTATTCAGCTTTCAAGTTGGCAAGTTCTTGGTAAAGCCTATCAAGTTGCCGTTCCGTTTCCCGGATTTCCTTGCTGTTTTCTCCAATGTTTTCCCAAAGCTGTGATGTCTCATCGGCAAGGGCGCCATGTTCAGCTTTCTTAGCTTCAACCTCCTTAACCAACCGTCCTCGTCTTCTCTTCAGCCGCCGAACTGTCTTGCGGTTCTCGTCTATTTCCTTCCGCATTGCCCCACGTTTTTGAAGGAAGTTCTCTCTGACCTTTCTTAATCCTTCAAGAGTAGTTGTGCTTGCACCGATCTTTGTTGAAAGCTCAGTCAGCCTTGATTTCAAGTCTCCTATTTTTATCTGAACCTCAAGAACCTTTGAACCACCTTCCTCAACGAAGTCTGAGCTAAGCTTTCTCCACTCGCTTTC
>JABAOC010003639.1_pt2 | contig 16442 bp, 19 predicted proteins | sample 7062161 | NCBI WGS metagenome assembly JABAOC01 (sample SAMN14538625, study PRJNA623070) | marine sediment metagenome | biome: marine biome [ENVO:00000428]; feature: marine pelagic biome [ENVO:01000023]; material: deep marine sediment [ENVO:00002113] | place: India: Gulf of Khambhat ... | reverse complement strand
AACTATTGATTTTACAAAAGAGAGAAAAAAGCCGATGTTACTATCTACGAGAAATTTCTTTTTTTCAATAACCTTTTTTACAGTTTTTTTAATTTCTGTTATTTTGATTAATCTTCAGTTTTTTCTCTCTATTAGTCTCCCCTTTGTTTTAGTTTCTTTATTTACTATCATATTTCTTTTGACTTTTTCTCTTGTTTGGCAAAATAGGATGCTTTCGGTAGAATCTTTAATTTATATAGTTACTATTAGCTTTATTGAAGTCGAAATTGTTTTAGCAACTAGTTTTTGGAATATTAATTATCCTCCCAATGTTTTTAAATCTTCTTTTGGGATTTGGGGAATTCCTTTAGTAGCCCTTATTATTACAGTTATTTATTATTTTTTGTGGGGACTCTCTTTTCACAAGTTAAAAGGGAGCTTGACGAAAAGTATTATTTTAGAATATAGTATTATTTCGGGAGTTATTCTTTTAATTTTACTTTTTACTTCAAAATGGCTTCCATATGTCTAGATGTTTAAAAAGTGATTTAGAAAGTTACTTTCAGGGTAAAAAAGTTGACTTTACACATTACAAAATTGATCTTTCAAAATATTCTCCCTTAACTCAAAGAGTTTTAAACGAGGTTAGAAAAATTCCTTATGGTAAGACTATTACCTATAAAGAATTAGCAAAAAGAGTCGGTCGACCTAATGCTTATCGGACAATCGCGAGATCCCTGTCTTGTAACAAAACTCCTATTATTATTCCTTGCCACCGGGTAATTGCAGCTTCTGGATTAGGCGGATACAAGTATGGAGTTAAAATAAAAAATAGACTTTTGAAGTTAGAAGAAGCTCTTGATTAAGCAATCAGTGATCAGTTGTTAGTAATTAATGAATTTTTTTCAATTTACTATTAATTAAAACGGAGGGATTAAGAATGGCTGATATTAAGATTATTAATGATGGAGAGCGGCCAAGAATTAGCTCTTACTCTAAAAAAAGGCCTAGCTTTGTTTTAGCAATAGTTGTTTCCTTGGTCTTCGGGGTAGTAGGTGGCTTTTTTGGTGGAGGAGCTTATGAGGGTTTTAAAGAAAAGACTGACTATAGTCCAGGTGTTACTGAGGAAAAAAAAGTTGAACTAAAAGAGACTTCCGATATTATTGATGTTGTTAAAAAAGTTAGTCCGTCAGTAGTCAGTATTACAGGGGAAACTACCGGATTCGATTTTTGGGGTCAAATTTATGAATCAAAGAGTTCTGGTACGGGGTTTATTGTCGAAAAAAACGGCCTCATTATTACCAATAAACATGTAGTTAGTGACCAAAATGCAAATTATAGTGTTTTTACTTCTGATGGCAAAGAATATAAAGCCAAAGTAAAATCACTTGATCCTTTAAATGATATTGCTTTTCTTGAGGTTGAAGCTTCTGATTTGCCAGTTGTTGAGCTTGGAGATTCAGATAAATTAGAAGTTGGCCAAAAGGTAATAGCAATTGGCAATGCCTTAGGGCAGTATCAAAACTCAGTTACTACTGGAGTAGTATCAGGGATTGGAAGAATAATTACTGCAAGTGATTTTACCGGGGCATCGAACGAGACTTTAGAAAATGTTATCCAAACTGATGCTGCTATTAATCCTGGTAATTCTGGTGGTCCTTTAGTGAATATCATTGGTCAAGTGATTGGAATTAATACTGCAGTTGATTTAGAAGGACAACTGATTGGTTTTGCTATTCCAATTAATATGGCTAAATCGGCTATAAAAAGCGTCATCGAAAAAGGACGAGTAATTCGACCAATGATTGGAGTTCGTTATATCCCAATTACCAAAGATTTTGCAGCCAGTAATAATTTATCAGTATCCGAGGGTGCTTTTGTCTATGGGGGAAAAGGAGAATTAGCAGTAATTCCTGGAAGCCCAGCGGCTAAAGCAGGGATTAAAGAAGAAGATATTATTACTAAAGTCGGAGATGATAAAATCGACCAAAATAATAGCTTGGCTGTTCTGGTTCAAAAATATGAGGTTGGAGAAAAAGTTGAACTTACTATTTTAAGAGACGGAAAAGAAACAATAATCGAGGTAACATTGGCAGAAATGAAGGATTAAGACAAAAGTTTCGGTATTTAATGAGGGCGGGTCCATATGGACCCGCCCTCATTTTTAGGAAATTTTTTCCTGATTAGCTAAGGTAAGTTTTTGGATTAAATGATCAATTCCACCATCTAAAATAGAAGGTAAATTGTGAAGAGATAGGTTAATCCGGTGGTCAGTAACCCGGTCTTGAGGAAAATTGTAAGTTCTAATTTTTTCACTTCGATCGCCAGTCCCAATCTGAATTCGTCGAGCTTCACCTCGGTTTTTTCTTTCCTCTTCCTCTTTTTGGGATAGGAGGCGAGAACGGAGAATCGAAAGGGCCTTAACCCGATTTTTTATTTGGGATCTTTCGTCTTGGCAAGCAACTGTCATTTTACTTGGAAGATGAGTGACTCTAACTGCAGAATCAGTAGTGTTAACGCTTTGACCGCCAGCGCCCTGGGACCGAAAAACATCAATTCGAAGATCTTCTGGCTTTATTTCTAAATCAACTTCCTCGGCCTCCGGGAGAACTGCTACTGTTACGGTCGAAGTGTGGATCCGGCCGCTACTTTCAGTCTCAGGAACTCTTTGAACCCGATGAACTCCGCTTTCAAATTTTAATTCTTTATAGACATTATTCCCTTCAATACTAAAGATAATCTCCTTAAAACCTCCAATTGAAGTTGGATTAGAACTTAAAATATCGATTTTAAAACCTCTTTTTTCGGCAAAGCGCGAATACATTCGAAAAAGCTCAGCCGCAAACAAAGCGGCTTCATCTCCGCCAGCCCCAGCTCTGATTTCCATAATAACATTTTTTTTATCATTTGGATCAGAAGGAAGAAGCAGACTTTTTAATTCCTGATCTAATTTTTCTTTATCTTTCTCTAATTGACCAACTTCTTCCTGAGCCACAGCTAAAAGTTCAGAATCAGTTTCTTTTTTTAAAACTTCCTTTGCTTGTTTAAGATTTTTTTCGATTCTTTCGACTCCCTCAATTTTTTTGATCATTTCTTTTAACTCGGTCTGTCTTTTAAGGGTTATCTGATAAAGAGGTAGATTCGAAATCAACTTAGGATCACTAAGTTTTTTATTTAAATCTTGGTATTCTTTTTTAATCTCAGTAATTTTATCTTCCATAGTCGCAGATTTACACGGAACCAGACACGGATCAACACGGATTATTAATAAAATAGCCAGTTTTGATCCGGCTATTTTAGGAATAAATTAATTTATTGATCCTTTTTTGATTTCTTTGAGGGGGTTTTCTTGTTAGTTGAAGTCTTGGTAGAAACGGATGACTTTAGTGCTTGAGCCTTCTCTACTCTGGCTCTAAACTTGTCGACCCGACCAGCAGTATCAACTAATTTTTGTTTTCCGGTAAAAAGAGGATGACACGCCGAACAAATCTCAACTTTAATATGAGGTAAAGTAGAACGAGTTTCAAATTTATTCCCGCAGGAACATTCAACCGTCGCCGGACCATATTTTGGATGAATATCTTTCTTCATAATATTACAAATGATTACCAATGTTTATACGAATCTGTTACGAATATTTATTTGTAGAACATTCGTATAGAAATTCACAGCCATTCGCTATACAAGTTTATCAGAAAATTTGTCTTTTGGCAAGGGAGAAATCGTATCTCTTCCTAGACTATTCTGTTAAAATAGTTTTATGAAAATCAAAGAGGTTAGGTGTAAATCAATTTTGGTGAAAAGTAATTTGCCGGGGTGTGATTTTGTGATTAATCCCTATGTTGGTTGTCAGCACGCTTGTGTCTATTGCTATGCTCGGTTTATGAAACGCTTCACAGACCACCCCGAACCTTGGGGAGAATTTTTAGATATAAAAGTTAATACTCCCGAAGTTTTAGAAAAACAACTGTCTCAGATGTTTGGCAGTAAAAACAATCAGCTAAAAATTAAGTTATCAGTCCGAAAAAAGCCAACAGTCTTTTTAAGCAGTGTTACCGATCCTTATCTGCCAATCGAAAGAAAATATAAGCTTACCCGAAAATGTTTGGAGATTTTACTTAAATATCAGATGCCGGTATCCATTCTTACTAAATCAGACCTTGTTTTAAGAGATTTAGATTTATTGAAGAAATTTAAGGATGTCTCAGTTGGTTTGTCAATCACCGGAGCCGATGATAAGATTTCCAAATTTTTCGAACCTTACGCTTCTTCTGAAAGTAGACGAGTTAAAGCTGTTTCTATTTTACATAAAGAGAGAATTAGAACTTATGGTTTTGTTGGCCCAATTTTACCTTACCTAACCGATTTGCCCAAATTATTTAAATTACTTAGTGGTAAAGTTGATGAGATTATGCTAGAGACTTTAAATACTAAACCAAGCAGTTGGATTGGGGTAGAAAAGGTTTTAAAAAAGAATGATCCTGAACTTTTCCCAAAATACAAAGAAATATTTTTCACAAAAGCCAAAAAAGACTACTTAGATCAATTAAGGGCCGAGATCGACGGGCTTAGCAAAAAATATAAGATTAAAACCCGCCTTTTTATTCACTCAAAAATTCTTCTTGCATTTTATTTTTTATTTTGCTAAACTTCTTTAAGTAAAGTTTAAATTCAATTTTTAATTCACACGCTTTTTGGCTCTTACTATCTTGAGTGAAAGATAGCGTTCTCAGAGCCAACCCTGAGTTCGGCAGCTGCCGGATCGAATGGGTGGACTGCTTTTGTCCTCTCCGACCTAAAGTCGGAGTCAAAAGTAGGTTGATAAAAGCGGAGGTCCGGCGACTTGTCGGAAAAGGAAAAAAATTTTATGGCAATTCCGTCAATGCGAGAAATGTTAGAAGCAGGAGTCCATTTTGGGCATAAAGCTTCTCGTTGGAATCCCAAAATGGCCCCTTTTATTTTTACCCAAAGAGATAAAATTCATATTTTTGATTTAGCCCAAACGGTAGAAATGTTAGAAAAAGCTTGTAATTTTTTAGAAAAAATTGCTAAAGAAGGTAAAACAATTCTTTTTGTTGGGACTAAGAAACAGGCCAGCTCAATTATCAAGAGAGAAGCTGAAAGATGTGGGATGCCCTATATTAGTGAACGGTGGCTAGGGGGAATGCTTACTAATTTTAAGACTATTCGGGCACGGATTAAATATTTTAAAGAATTAGAATCCAGAGATCTCGAAAATCTTACCAAAAAAGAAAAAGCCAGACTTTTAACAGAAAAAAACAAGCTAAGACAAATATTTGAAGGGATAAAAGATCTTAATGATTTACCTGACGCTCTTTTTGTAGTTGACATTATTCGAGAAGAAACAGCGGTTCGAGAAGCAAATAGATTGAAAATACCAGTTGTTGCCCTTGTTGATAGCAATAATAGTCCTAATTTGGTTGATTATATTATTCCTGGCAATGATGATGCTATTGGTTCTATTAAAATAATTGCTCAATCAGTGACAAATGCTATTATTGAAGGTGGAGGAGGAAAAGCAAAGAAAATCGAAGAAGTAAAACAAGAATCTGAGGAGAAAAAAATCGTTTCTAAACCAATTAAGGAGACTAAAGAAAAAGTTAAAAAAGTGTCAAAGGTGGCAGAGGCAACAGAAGTATCAAAGATAGAGAACAAAAAAGAAGCAAAGAAAACTGAGATTAAAGAGAAAAAAATAAGAAACCGGAAAAATCTAAAAAGACTAAAGAAAAATCAGAAGTAAAAGCTAAGAAATCCAAAAAATCGCAAAAAACTAAAAGGAAGAGCAAATAATGAAAGAAAAAATCATTGAATTAAGAAATCAAACTGGGGCCGGAATAGTTGATTGTAAAAAAGCTCTAACTGCCTCAAGTGGTAATATTGAAAAGGCAATTGAAATTTTAAGAAAGAAAGGACAAAAGATTGTAGCGGCTAAGACCCAAAGAGAGGCCAAAGAAGGACTAATTGAATCCTATATTCATGCTGGTGGTAAAATAGGAGTATTAGTTGAAGTTTTTTGTGAGACCGATTTTGTTGCTCGGAATGAAGAGTTCAAAGAATTAGCTCATAATTTAGCAATGCATATTGCGGCACAAGATCCACAGTATTTAAGAAAAGAAGATATTCCTAAAGATATTTTAGATCAAGAGAGAAAAATTGAATTAGAGAGATTAAAAGATAGTGGCAAACCCAAAGATATTTTAGATAAAATAGTAGAAGGGAAGCTGAAAAAGTTTTTTGAGGAGACTTGTCTTTTAGAACAAACCTACATTAAAGATGAATCAAAAAAGATCAGAGATTTGATTGAAGAAAAGATAAGTAAATTTGAAGAAAATATCAAGATAGGAAGGTTTACAAAATACCAGTTAGGAGGGTAGGATGATTGATGAAATTTTAAATAATCTAAGACCAAGACTAGAAAAAGCTATTGAATTTCTAAAGAGAGACCTCTCTACCCTACATACTGGAAAAGCAAATCCTTCTTTAGTTTCTGATGTTTTAGTTGAGGCGTATGGTAGTAAAATGCCTTTAAAAAGTGTTGCTTCTATTACTGCTCCTAATCCTAAATCAATTATTATTACCCCTTGGGATAAAGCAAACCTTGGGCTTATTGAAAAAGCTATTCTTTCTTCAAACTTAGGTTTTACCCCTATAAATGATGGGGAGTCAGTTAGAATTAACATTCCTCCTCTTAATGAAGAAAGAAGACGGGAATTTGCAAAGATAGTTTCCACAAAAGCCGAGGAGGCTAAGGTTAGTATTCGAAATTTACGTCATGAATCCCATGAAGAAATAAAAAAAGCGGAATCTGGTGGAAAGATTACTGAAGACGAAAAGTATCGCGGTGAAGATCAACTTCAAAAAATAGTTGAAGAATATAATAAAAAAGTTGATAATATTACAAAAAATAAAGAACAAGAACTGATGCAGATATGATCTTAGCTAATTAGTTAAGTAGTTAGTTGGTTAATTAAAAGAATAAATGTATTAAGGAGAAAAAAATAATGACCAAAAAATCAAATCAAAAAGTTCCAAAACACCTTGCTATTATTATGGATGGCAATCGTCGTTGGGCAAGAAAAAGAAAACTACCAATTCCGGAAGGACATAGAAGAGGGAGAAAAGCCTTTAGGGATATCTTAAAACATTGTGGAGACCTAGGAATAAAGATAGTTACAGTTTATGTTTTTTCGACCGAGAATTGGAAAAGATCTAAAGAAGAAGTAAAAGGATTAATTGGCTTACTAGAGGAATCTATACTCAAAGAGGCAGATAGGTTAGACAGAAATAATGTTAATATAAGGATTTTAGGTGATATCACTGCTTTTTCTAAAAAAATTCAAAAAAAACTTTTAGAAGTAATTAAAAAGACAAAAGACAATAAAGGTTTATGTTTAAATTTAGCCTTAAATTATGGGGGACGAGCTGAAATTACTAATGCTATAAATAAACTAATTAATAAAAACAAAAAACCTAAAATTACAGAAAAAGATATCGAAAAAGGCTTATATACCTTTGGTGAACCAGATCCTGATTTGCTAATCAGAACCGGAGGAGTCTATAGATTAAGCAACTTTTTACTTTGGCAACTGTCTTATACCGAACTTTATTTTACTAATACTTTATGGCCAGATTTTAGTCCTAAAGAATTAGATAAAGCTATTTATGAATTTGGTAATCGTATTCGTAATTTTGGGAAGTAATGAAAAACCCTACCTTAGTTTTAAAAGCTTTTGAACGTTACGAAAAAGATCTTCGTAAAGATTTAGAAATAGTTCTTTTAAAAAAGGAATGTCAGTATACGTGTAATATAATAAAGTACTTCTTAGGCTGGTTAGATGAGAGATTCAGTCCAATTGAAGTTTATGGAGGCAAGAGATTTCGAGGGGGATTATGTCTTCTGGTAAGTGAAATTATTTCAGGTGATTATAGGAGAGCGTTGCCAGTTGCTTCTTCTTTGGAACTTTTCCATAATTTTACTTTAATTCATGACGATGTAGAAGATAATGATCCTTTAAGAAGAGGGAGGCCGACAGTTTGGAAAGTCTGGGGGAAAAATTTAGCAATTAATACAGGAGACGTTGGATTAATTCTTAGCTTACTGTCTTTAAATCGACTAAATAAACTGGGTTTAAAAAAGGGGAAAATTCTTGAGATTCAAGAGTTTTTGGGAAACATTTATCTAAAAATTGGTCAGGGCCAATTTTTAGATTTAACTATGAGTGAAAAATCTCTTACTAAAGATATTTCTGAGAAAGAATATCTAAAAATGATCGAATATAAAACTTCTGTCTTAGTAGGCGCATCTACTAAATCAGGAGCAATGATTGCTACTGACAACAAATGGGTTATAGAAAATTTTTATCACTTTGGTCTAAATTTAGGCTTAGCTTACCAAGTTTTTGATGACACCATTAGTATTTGGGGGAATCCAGAATTCTCTGGCAAGTTAAAATTTAATGATATTAAAGAAAAAAAGAAAACTTTACCGATTGTTTATGCATTTAATCATACTAATTCTAAAATAAAAAAAGAACTAGCTGATTTATATAGTATTGAAAAGATTAATGATAATATTGCAAAACAAATTGTTGAGATTTTAGATAAAACAAATTCCTATGCATACTGTTGGAATTTAATAAATAGATATAAGGAAAATTCCTTAAAATTCTTAAGAAAAACAAAGATAAAAGACATAAACCAAATAGAGTCTTTGGTTCATAATTTAATTCCTAATGTAAAAAATTATACAAAAATAGCCGTTAAATAAATTAACATTAATTAACAAAAGTTAATAAAATAATAGGGATATGGAAATATTTTTAGCTAAAGAAGCAGGATTTTGTTTTGGGGTAAAGAGGGCTGCTGATCTTACTCTTTATGCGGCTAAAAATAGTGATAAAGTAGAAACTCTTGGCTCACTAATTCATAATAAGCAATTTACAAAGTTTTTAGAAAAGAAAGGTATTTTTGAAGTAGGTGATATAAATAATATAAAAGCAAGTAAAATTGTTATTCGCTCTCATGGTATCACTAAAAATCAAGAGAAGACTTTGAGAAAAAAAGGAGTAAAAGTGATAGACGCGACGTGCCCCTTTGTAAAAAGAGTACAAAATTTGGCTGAAAAATTGGAACGAGATGGATTTCGTGTTTTAATTTTAGGAGAAAAGGGTCACCCCGAGGTTATTGGGATCAGAAGTTATATTTCAAGACCTTTGGTGATAAAGAATACTAAAGGGATGTCGCTACTGAGAAGAAAAGAAAAGATTGCTTTAGTTTCGCAAACTACTCAGGAATTATCTTTGTTTAAAAAAGTGGCTGATTATCTTAGAAAGAATTTTGATAGTGTCAAAATTTTTAATACTATTTGTGATGCTACTGAAAAGAGACAAAGAGCCGCAATAGATCTAGCAAAAAAAGTAGGCATCATGATAGTTGTTGGAGGAAGACACTCATCAAATACCAGTAATTTAAAAAAAGTTTGTGAAAGTTATACCAAGACCTATCATATTGAGACAGAAAAAGAATTAAAAAATTCATGGTTTGTTTCTACTAAGTCTATTGGGGTTACAGCAGGGGCTTCTACTCCTGATTTTGTTATTAAAGCTGTATTAAATAAGTTAAAAAATATCGCACTTTCTAAAGGAGCCGAATGATAACCTTAATCTCTTTTTTATTAGTTTTTGGGTTTTTGGTTTTTGTCCATGAATTTGGGCATTATATTGTAGCAAAGCGAGCCGGAATAAAAATTGAAGAATTTGCCTTTGGTTTTTTTGTCCCAATTTATACTTGGAAGAAAAATGGGGTAAAATATTCTATCAACCTTATTCCCATTGGTGGGTATGTAAAGATGTTGGGAGAAGANNTTCTTTCCGCTGGTGTAATTATGAATATTTTTTTATGTATTTTGATTTTGAGTTTTGGTTATGGGATTGGTATGAAGTCCTTAATTCCAGGGATGTGGGATCATCCTGGAGTTGTTAATACTCAAAAAGTAAAAATTTTAGAGGTTAACAAAAACTCTCCAGCCGATAAAGCCGGCCTCAAGCCTAATGATAAAATTTTAGAAGTTAATGAAGAAAAAATCTTTCTGGATTTTGAGTTTGCTGCCTTTGTAGCTGATAAAGAAAATCAAACTGTTAATCTTTTAATCGAAAGAGATGGGAAGAAAGAAAATATTAAACTTATCCCGACCTTGAATGAAGACGAAAAAAGAGCTGTGATTGGAGTGATAATTGAAACTGAAGGAAAGATTAGATCGCCTTGGTATTTAGCTCCAATTGCTGGATTTTTAGAGACTTTAAGATTAGCCAAATTGACCGTTATTGGTATCTTTAATTTTTTCGCTACTTTATTTACCAGATTTAGTATTGGCGAAGAAGTAGTGGGTCCAGCTGGAATTTTTGCCGTGACAGGAATGTTTGCCAAATTGGGATTTTTTTATCTTTTACAATTTGTAGCTATTTTAAGTTTGAGTTTGGGTTTGGTTAATATTCTTCCAATCCCAGCTCTAGATGGGGGTCATATTCTTATTTTTGGGATTGAAAGATTAGCTGGCAAAAAACTTAGTCTTGAAATCCGAGCTTTTATCAATACTTTAGGCTTTGCCTTTCTAATACTTTTGGTTATATTGGTAACAGTTAAAGATTTTGGTCGGTTTGAGATTTTTAGGAACTTATTTGGGAGATAATATGAAATTAAGTCAACTTTTTGGAAAGACAAAAAGAGAAGTGGCTCGGGAAGTTGCGAGTACCAATCACCGTCTTTTAGTTAAGGGTGGTTTTATTGTCCAGCTTACTTCCGGTATTTATACTTATCTTCCCTTAGGACTAAAAGTTCTTACTAAAATTGAAAATATTGTTCGGGAAGAAATGGATGCTATTGGCGGGGAAGAAGTTTTAATGCCAGCCCTTCAGCCTAAATCTTTGTGGCAGGAAACCAAGCGATGGGACGGGCCGATTTCGGAAATTATGTACAAGGTTAAAGATCGGGAAGGGAAAGAGTTAGGTTTGGGGCCGACTCATGAAGAAGTTTTGACTGATATTATAAGAAAAGACGTAAGATCTTATAAAGACCTTCCTCTTTATGTTTATCAGATTCAGACCAAATTCAGGGACGAACCCCGAGCCAAATCCGGACTTCTTCGCGGTCGGGAGTTTAGAATGAAAGATCTTTATAGTTTTCATACAAATGAAAAAGATTTTAAAAAATACTACGAAATTGTAAAAAAAGCTTATCTTAAAACTTTTAAACGTTGCGGACTTTCTGATGTCTTGGTAGTTGAAGCTTCTGGAGGAGCTTTTACCAAAGATCTTACTCATGAATTCCACGTTACAACCCCAGCAGGAGAAGACTCAATAATTTACTGTGAGAAATGTGGGTTTGCTCAAAATGTTGAGATTGCCAAGAAAAAAGAAGGAGAAAGTTGCCCTAAATGCAAAAAAACTCTTAAAGTTTTTCGGACTATCGAAATTGGTCATATCTTTACTTTAGGGACAAAGTATTCTAAGGATATGAAAGCTTATTTTTCAGATAAAGATGGTAAGGAAAAACCAATTATTATGGGCTGTTATGGGTTAGGAGTGAGTCGGCTTTTGGGAGCGATTGTCGAAGTTAAGTACGATGAAAATGGTATTATTTGGCCTAAAAATATCACCCCTTATCAAATTCATCTTTTAAATCTCGAGTTAAAAACAAAGAAAGAAACCGAAAAAATTTACAAAGACCTACAAAACCAAGGAATAGAAGTTTTATGGGATGATCGAGATGAATCTCCTGGTGTCAAATTTGCCGACGCTGATCTAATTGGCATTCCCATCCGAATTATCGTAAGTCCCAAAACTCTTAAAGCTTCCTCAGTCGAAATTAGCCCAAGGGATTCTGAAAAAGTTAAACTGGTAAAAATCAATAGAATCACTCAATATATAAAGACTTAGTAAGAACTAAGTTATGATCTCGAAGATTATGTACACTATTTAGCTTTCTAATAAGTGTAGTTACCTTTTGTGTTGACCAAAATGAAAAAAATTGATTTATTATTATTTTTAGCTATCTTTATCCTTGCAGTATTAACTTTCTTTTTAATTGGTTATAAATTATTTATAGATCATAGTAATCAAAATTTAAAAATTATAAAAATCAATGATACACAATTGATAGTTGAAATTGCTGATACGGTTGAAGAAAGAGCTAAAGGACTTTCTAATCGGAATTATCTTATGAAGAATCGAGGAATGCTTTTTGTTTTTGATAAGCCCGATTGTTACTCGTTTTGGATGAAAGACATGCTAATTCCACTTGATTTTATTTGGATAAAAGATGGTATAGTTGTTGAAGTTAGTCAGGATGTCAAACCAGAGGATTATCAACCTCCTAGAGCATTAACTTCTCGGGATAAAATAGATATGGTTTTAGAAATTAATGCTGGCTTGGTTAAAGAATTTAATTTTAAGGTTGGTGACAAAGCTAATCTAATTTATGATTAATATGATTGAATTGATATAAGCCCTGAGGGATTATTGGTAACTAATTATGTCGAAGGACAACTTCAAAAAGTTGTCCTTTTTTCTTTTGAGATATTAGATATTTGTCTATAATAAAGAAATGGACCATAAAATTAGTAACACTGGCGGCTTTTTTCTTGCGGACAAGCCTTCTGGGATTTCAAGCGCCAGAGTCGTTAGTGAAGTTAAAAAGAAGTTTGGGTTTAAAAAGGTGGGGCATGCCGGGACTTTGGATCCGTTTGCCACTGGGCTTCTGATTGTTTTGGTTGATAAATTTACCAAGAAGTTTGATTTTTTTCAGACTTTGGAAAAAGAATATGAAGCAACGGTTATGTTAGGGAAGACTACCGATACTTATGATGTTGAAGGAAAAGTTATTTCAGGGTTTAAAGGTAAAATTGAGATAGAAAAAGAAAAATTACTTACGGCTTTAAAGTCTTTTGAAGGTAAGATTCTCCAAAAACCACCTTCTTTCTCAGCTTTAAAGATTAAAGGCACTCCTTCCTATAAATTGGCAAGAGAAGGAAAAGTTGTTGAACTTTCTCCTCGCAAAGTTTTTATCAAAAAAATCGAGCTGACAAAATTGGCTCTTCCCAAAATTTATCTTAAAATTACCTGTTCGTCAGGAACTTATATAAGGTCGCTGGCAAATGATTTGGGAGAAAAATTAGGCTTTGGGGCATATCTTTTTGAGCTCAAAAGAACTCGAATCGGTAAATTTGATTTGAAAAATGCCACATCTCTCGAAGAATTAAGTTTGAATGATTTAAGAACTAACCTCACTTAATTTGACAAATTGATTTTTAATATGCTAAACTTAGGCATTCTGGGAAATTCCCAGAATAATTCCGAACTTTGAGAGGTGAATAAAGAGTGAATTCAAAAAAGAGCGAGTCCCAGATTGATCAGTCGACACTAAACCTTTTTTCTGCCATTGCAAGATGGCTAAAAATTGGTGACAGTGGTGTAAGTAGCGAGGCCATGATTTATCATCTAACTGGACTTGACCTTCACAGCAGTTGCCAGCATCCTATTGATGCTAATGATTTTGGTCGCTGTGAAAGGTTACTCAGCTCAGTCCCGGGGCTTCGTGAAAGGCTTCCCAAAATGGCTGAGGTCTCATCGCAGTGGGCAGCACTCGTTGCTAGGTGGCCCGAGCTTGCTGAGGCCTACTATAGACCGGGGTTAAAACCATCTTTGTCAACACTAATACGTGAAATTCTCGCTTCGGCGTAGTAGTTATTAGAGTTTGTGGAGTAGGAGGTGAAAATTGTGGACACGAAGACATCAAGAGTTTTGATGGAAAACGGAAAGATAAAAATAGAGACAACGGCAATAATCGGCCCGGAGGACTTTTGTATCACCAAGAAGGACGGAGTCTCAATGACCGGCAGAGAAGTGAAGGGATATCTTTTGGATAAAACAACGTACCCTTTACCTGAAGACAATAGCTACTATCTTACGGGACATGAGTTAAAGTAGATCTTCAGGGATGATGAGACGTATAATCTTTCTCGAAAAGTCTTTGCGGATTTTATCCAAGCACGAGAGTAAGAAAGACTTCAGAGCTCTTTCTTAGAGTAGGAGGTGATTTGGATGCTTAGTTCTTCTGGGAAAGCGGTTTATTGTGAGGATCCCGGCCATCGGGAATGCTTTCTTGAGTTTACACACTATCATGCCAGGGATTGTACTACTAAACCAGGGAATGTGACAGTTATTTCTTATTGCCAGAATCAAAAAGAAATAACAGACTCTTGTCATTCTCAAGAGCATCATCACGAATTCAAAATCGAGGAAGTCAAACAAGCACTGGAAAATTTTACTGCCGGGCTAAAAGAATCAGCCAAAAGTGGCTCAAGGGGTGGCCCTGGCGGCGGAGAGGCCTAAACAAGATTAGTTTCAGAGTTTCTCAAAGGGGGTGAAAAGCGTTGAGGTATCATTTCAGACGTATCTTTCAGATCGGCTTTTGCGGTGACTGGATTGAAATCTATGAAATTAGACCTCATCCGCGGTTCAATGGAGAATTCTTTCTCGCTTTTCGGGAAAAGCACAAAAGGAAGGTACTACCTTTCATGGATGGCTTAACTGTTGGTGGAGTAAAGAAAATAATAGAGTCATTGACACAGCTCCCTAGCGCAGCACTCCCCAATATCTTAACAGAACTCTGTCTCTTGATTGATGATAGGCAGAAAGATCCGCGGTATTCGCTCATACCTATCGTTGCTAGATAGATAAGAAATTGGACTATAAACCCCGTCTGCTTTTTGCAGTTTCACTAAAAAAGACCTGTACCAGAAATGGTGTTTTGCAGGTCTTTTTCTTTAATAATATTTTGACCTTTGGTTTACAATTTTCCCCGTGTCCTCATTAATATATATCAAAGAAATCGGCCCGATGACTCTCTGACAAGTCCGAAAACGACTGCTGGAATTATTCGGACCGTAGAGTCCGAGTATCGGACTCCTTTGGAGAGTCCCGACCGAAACGCGGGAAATTTTGAGTTTTTATATTATTTCTCTCTTGCAAGTAGCTTTGGGGCGTGGTAAACTTTTTTTTGCATATACATCTTAATCCGAATCTTATTTTCGTTATCATTGTAGTTTTATAAAATAAAATCTTCTTGATTCGGATTTATTTTGAGTTATATTTTTGAAGAGTAGGTATGTATGATCAATAAAATTTTTGGTTATTTTTCTCATGATATTGGGGTTGACTTAGGGACTGCTAATACCCTTATCTATGTAAAAGGGAAGGGAATTGTTATTAATGAGCCTTCTGTTGTTGCTATTAATAACAAAACCAAACAGATTTTAGCAATTGGAGATGCAGCAAAAAGGATGGTGGGTCGGACCCCGGCAAATATTATTGCTAGCCGTCCGTTGGTAGATGGAGTTGTTTCGGATTTTGAGGTAACTGAGCAAATGCTCAAATTTTTTATTGAGAAGGTTCACAAAGAAGCCTTTACTCTTTTTCCTCGTCCTCGGGTAGTGATTGGAATTCCTTCTGGGGTAACTGAAGTCGAAAAGAGAGCGGTTGAGGAAGCAACAGTTAATGCTGGAGCCAGACAAGCTTTTTTAATTGAAGAGCCAATGGCAGCAGCAATTGGTTCAAGGCTTCCAGTTCAAGAAGCCGGAGGGAGTATGATTGTTGATATTGGGGGTGGAACTACTGAAGTAGCAGTTATTTCTCTTGGAGGGATCGTTACTTGTCGTTCAATTCGAATTGCTGGCGATGAGCTAAATAGAGATATTATTCAATTTGCTAAAGATGAGTACAATCTGCTTTTAGGGGAAAGAACAGCCGAAGACATTAAAATTAACATTGGTTCAGCTTATCCATCAAAAGAAAATTTAGAAGCAGTAATGCGAGGTCGAGATTTAGTGACAGGACTTCCAAAGTCAATTGTTGTTAACAGTAATCAAATTAGAAGTGCTTTAGCTAAGTCAATTGCTACTATTGTTGATACTATTAAAACTACCTTAGAAGAGACTCCTCCAGAACTGGTGGCTGATATTATGGATAAAGGGATTGTTTTGGCTGGCGGAGGAGCTTTACTTCGTGGTTTAGATGCCTTAATAAGTCAGCTTACCAAGATGCCGGTAATTATTTCTGATGATCCTTTAACTACGGTTGTCAGAGGGAATGGTTTGGTTTTAGAAGATATTGAGTCGTTGAAAAATATTTTGGTTTCTACTCAGTATGATAAGTCGCCGAGATAAATATTTAGAGAAAAGATAGAAATTAAAAAATAGTTATTAGTCTTAAATTGAAATTGAGAATTAAAGATTCCTGATCTTTTATGAAAAAACGATACTATTATTTTTTAACAACCTTTATTTTAGTTTTCTTTTTGATTTTTTTACATCGGGCCGGATACTTAAGAACTGCCGAAAGTTTTGGGAGATCTTTAATTTCTCCAGTTGGGATTTATCTTAATAATCT
>JABAOC010008852.1_pt2 | contig 16443 bp, 16 predicted proteins | sample 7062161 | NCBI WGS metagenome assembly JABAOC01 (sample SAMN14538625, study PRJNA623070) | marine sediment metagenome | biome: marine biome [ENVO:00000428]; feature: marine pelagic biome [ENVO:01000023]; material: deep marine sediment [ENVO:00002113] | place: India: Gulf of Khambhat ... | reverse complement strand
AGATGGACTCCACTTCGGAAGTGGAGTCCATCTGGTTGCAAAATTTTCCCAACTGATAGATTAAGCCAACGGATAAAAAATAATAAAAAATCAGTTGGATTCATCTATCCGTTGGGCATAGAATAAATCAAAATTTTTATCCAGGTAAGAATATATGTGCTTATCACAAATTCTAAATAGATTAATTGTCTATATTTTTTTAATTGAAACATTAATTATATCAAATTGCACCAATATAAATCCTGTCTCTCCAGGTCCCCAGCCTCATTACCTGGAAGATGTCAAACACCAACCGATGCTGAATGTATTTGGCATTTTACGCCCCGATTCTATCGAAGGAATACCACTTTCTTATGTCCACCTCGAATTTTCTTATCCCACCGACGATGAACCTGACAGCACCATCATTACCGATGCCCAGGTAAAAATAATCAATATGGATGGAACTACGGCAGTTGATTCTGCTGCGTTTGTTTATACCGATTTCGGCATATTTCCCAATCGGGAATATCGACATACATCTTTTTTCCCACAGGAGGGGACCTATCGATTGATCTGCCGAAAAAAAGGTTTTCCAGTGCTTTCGGCTGAAACGATATTTCCTAACGTTCCTGTTATTCAGGAAGAAACCATACAAAGTCAGGGAAATTCCCTGTCCTTTCATATCCTGAGAGACGAAAAGGTCGGGTTATACGAAGTGGTTTTGGAAGGTAACAAATGGCTGATCAAGGACCGCTTTCTCCGACCAAAATCAGGCAATGTGCCGATTTCACTTTCATTGGAAGGGATTCCCAACGGAACCTGTCAACTCACTATTTACGCATTCGATTTAAATCTTTCCGAATATCTCACTGTCAATTTAAGCATCAAACCGAATATTTACCAGAAGGATTTTGGTACGGTGGAGAATGGGTTTGGGTGTTTTGGGGCCATGAATATCTATAAAAGAATGATTAGTCTTTAGTACGGTGATAGGTGATATGGGTTATTGAATAAAGAACACCTGAAATGAATTTTACTCCATATATCCCTTATACCCTAAAAAACATTTGCATCCTAAGGCTAAATTTATTAAATTTTATTCCATAGACAATCATTCTCAATCAATTCTGATATTAAATGTCGTTTACCACACTTAACATCATTCTATTCCTTGCCGCTGCCCAGGGATTACTGTTGACAGTTTTAATTTTTCAAAAGCATCGCCGCCTGTTCGCTAACCGATTTTTAGGCTCAATAATGTTTTTCTACTCAATCATCATCATCCAATTGCTATTAACCGATTTAGAATTTGACAGAAAATATCCACATCTGATGCTGATTCCAATCGGACTCCCCTTGCTGATGGGACCTTTGCATTATTTGTATGCCAAATCGTTAATTCATTCTTGGACAAAAATTAAAAAGAAAGATTGGTTTCATGCTTTACCATTTATCATTTATGAGTTATCGATCATCCCTGATTATTTTACCTCGAGTCAGGAACTTGCTGCCGCAATGCAAAAAATCTATATCGAAGGACTGCCATTTAAATATGTCATCTTTAATTGGTTCATTCTCATTCAAATAATGATATACCTGATTTTGACCATTTTGATTATTAAACATTATTCTCGCACGATAAAAAATGTTTTTTCAACCATTGAAAAGATCAAACTCGACTGGCTTAGAAATGTGACTTATATGGGGATTTTTGTGGTTACGATTTTCTTCATCGAAAATATCTTTCTTCTGGCTGGAATCAATTTATCCCATTTTTTCAATCTCACATCGCTTTTATTTGCTATATTTATTTATATCATGGGATATATGGGGTTATTAAAATCAGAAATTTTTACCGAGCCTGCCATTGCCAAATCGATCAGCGAATTGCCAGGATTAGCTTATCAGAACCAAATTGCGATTGACGGAACACATCCAAAATATGAAAAATCAGGCTTATCGCAAGAAAAGGCGAAAAAATATCTTTCAGACCTTCTCCAATTAATGGAACAGGAAAAACCTTATACTGATAGCGAGTTAACGCTCTCCCAGTTAGCAAATATGCTTTCCATTACTCCTCATAATTTATCTGAAATTCTCAATACCCAGATCAATCAAAATTTTTTCGATTTTGTCAATCAATATCGTGTCGAAGAGGTGAAAAAGGCTTTAACTGATCCTGTGAAACAGCATTTTACAATCCTGGCAATTGGATTTGACGCGGGATTTAACTCGAAGACGGCTTTTAATACGATTTTTAAGAAGTATACGAATATGACGCCTTCAGAATATAAGACGCAATTCGGTCGGTAAAAATAAGTAAGCAAGTCATCATGTAAAAGAGTACAAGTTCTATGATGAATTTAAGGACTCGTTATTCTAAGGGATTTTTAACTTTCAAGAAAGTAAATTCTTCAAAATCTTCGACGTTGACCGTATAAAGACCTTCTATTTCGTGATCTTTAAGAGTAGCTACGAGATAGACATCAAAGGTTTTTTTTCTTGTCGTTGTGGATTCAAGAAGGTTGAGGAAAGTCTTTAATTGGGTAGATCTTGGATAGAGAATTTGGATATTAAGGTATTCATCGTAGCGATGTATTTCCTTAATTGCTTCTGATATAGTTAATGGCTTACCGATTGTTTGTCGTGTACAAACGTTAATAAATTCAGCACAAACCTGTAATGGAATACAAATAACGGGATTCCCAAATTCATCTTCTTCACCAATAATTTGTTCGACAAACATTTTTGCTTTCTGATGAAATGGAGAAGCCAGATTATGTGCGTAGACCAAAATATTGGTATCTAAAGCGAACATCAGATGCCTCGTTCAGAGTAAATCAGGTCACGATCAACTGTTACATCTTCACCAAGATCGAATGGCTTAATAGTAAAATTTCGACGACGCTGCCGTACTTTCTCGATACAATCTAGTTCCTTTTTTGACTTTCTTAATAGGTTAATGTCTTTCGTTATCATTTTCAAAGTCGCCTCAATTATGGTCAGGCGCTCTTTCAGCGACATGGTTTGAATCAGAGAAATTACTTCCTGAGTAGACATTTTTATTTTCCTTTAATTTTTAACAATTGGATAGTGATAGCCATTTGTGATTTCGCATTTCTAAAATAATAATTTTTTATGTGGATGTCAATATAATTTTTTTACTAATAGTATAAAAAAATCGTCATAGAAGTTAAATCTACATATAGACAATATAACAAAAAGAGGGAATTAAAGAAATTTGGTTTTACATTGGGATCGTATCGCTCTTTTCTTCGAGATCCATCTGGAAGGAAAGGCATTTTATATTCTTATTCTGAATATACTCAACACTGGATTATTGATTTTTTATATTCAAGAAATCTAAATTGTAGGATGACAGAAATTAAAAAAATAATCGAAGCTTCGTCATTGCAATCCCCTTACACAGATATAGAATATTTTGTGTAAGAAAAATACAAAATCGCAGGGAAAAAACCTAGTAGTAGAAATACAACTAATATTGGTTCTTTTAAAAGTAATGAGATTAATGATTTTCTTAAAGGAAGTGATGGCTTTGCCAGCCAAAAAGATTTCGAAGAATATTGGAGAAATTATTAGTGGAAACCCTGTTTAAAGAACATATCAGTGAAAAAGCAATATCAGATTTTCCTCAAACAAGATATCAAGGTAGTAAATACAAATTACTAACCTGGATATGGGAAAACATTTCTTTTTTAGACTTCGAAAATGTCGCTGATCTTTTTAGCGGAACTGCTGCCGTCTCTTATCTTATGAAAGTCAATGGGAAATGTGTTACTTTTAATGATTTACTAAGATCAAATTATTTTAGTGGATTGGCACTTATTGAAAATCGAGCGACAAGAATTAGCCGATTTGAGCTTAACAATATTCTTGAACGAGAGGATAACGATCAACTAAAGCTAATATCAACAATCTTTCAAAATATTTATTATACCAATGAAGAAAACAACTGGTTGGACAGAATTATCCAAAATATCGATTTTTATTTTAATGACGACCATTATAAAAAATCAATTTTATTGTGGAGCCTGTTTCAGGCATGTATTATCAAACGACCATATAATTTATTTCATAGAAGAAATTTGTATATCAGAACAAACAATGTAAAACGCAGCTTTGGCAATAAGACAACCTGGGATAAGCCATTCGAATATTATTTTAAAAAATTTGTTCATCAAATTAATCATGCCGTATTCGATAATAACAAAATTTGTGAAGCCTTTCAAAGAGACGCACTTGATTTTAAAAATAATTTTGATTTAGTATATATCGATACTCCATACATCTCTAACAAAGGCGTTGGAGTTGATTATTTTCACTTCTACCACTTTTTGGAAGGAATTTGTGATTATTATAATTGGGAACGTAAAATCGATTATTCCAAAAAACATCATCCATTGTATTCACCCTATAATCGTTGGGTGGATAAAAATAAAATTAAAGATGCTTTTTTAGATTTAATATCACATTATCGGAATTCACAGGTTGTTATTTCCTATCGTAGCGATGGGATTCCATCAGTCGATGATTTGATAAAAATAGTCAAGCAATTCAAGAAAAATTGTAAATTGGTTACTTTCAAAAATTACAAGTATGTCCTTTCAACTAATGATAAAAGTGATGAGATTCTTATTATAGGTTGGGATTAGATTTATTTCTTTGAACCTAAATTTTTAGTCAATTCGTCACCAGATTTATAATTCGTACTATTTTGCCCAATTTCCCATATCCACAAATCGAAATTTGATATCCACTAAAAAATTTCCTTTACATTCTAACGTTAAATTCATTACATTTTAAATACAAAATGACACAAGTACTGCACTGAAAATTTTTCACTTCTAACTCAAACAAATTTCCAATTATCTACTTGACTTTGTAACCTTATTTTTATATATTTGCGAAAAATAATGAGCCTATCATAAAACTAACGATCAAATATTTTTGATATTTTATCCTTTGTGCAATTTAAAGATAATTTGTTTGAAAACTCTGGTGACTTTTTAGCTCAAAGGTTGTATATTATAAAGTAAAGATATTTATGAAAACTAAATCACCATTTACGAGGTGAACGATGCTTGAAGTTACTGTACAGCTTACTTCTCCCATGTCTGACTCAATTAGGGAGATTGCTAATAAACAATTTGAGGGAAGTTTGTCAGCAGTTCTAAATGCTGCTCTGGAACTCTATTTAAATACTCAGGCAAGAAAGCGTGAACAACTAAAAGAAGTTGTGCAACAAATACGGCAAGAAGTGGAAGCCCAGGGTGGCATTGATGAACAAGATTTGGAACACCGTATAAAAGAGTATCGACGTTTAAAATACTCGAAACCTCTATGAGGAGCTTATCATAAAAGCTGTTTTAGATACAAACATTCTTGTTCCTGGTCTTGGCAATCCCCAGGGTGCCCCCGCTAAAATTCTTGATCGATGGCTTGATGGTCAATTTGTTCTTTTGATTTCGCAACCGATCTTTGAGGAATATTCTCGAATATTACTCACCCATCCAATTGTACCCCGTGATAAAGCCGAAACTTTTCTCAACGGGCTTGCAGAATTGGCACAAGTCGTTACGATTTCAGAAAAACTAAATGTATGCAAAGATCCAGGTGATAATTTTGTTCTCGAAACTGCTACGGTTGGAAATGCTCAATATCTGGTAACAAAAAACATTAGACATTTTCCATTTAAAAACTATCAACAGGTGGAAATCGTGCGTGTGTCAGTTTTTCTCTCGCAACTGGAAAAGATGTTCGGCAAATTATGATTTTCATGATGTTCCACACTCCCGACTCATTGAGACCAATGAGGCCAGCCAGCATATTTTTGTTCCAGTGGATTCGCATCTGGGGTTGATGGAGTTTTTTTCACAATTGCCAATTACTACAATTTATCGGTTTTTAAAAGTTCAATTTCAACTATGATTTATCAAACGATAGTTGCTTACTATTTTTCCAACCAAATCGACAAAACAAATCCAATTTTCTTTTTCAAAATCTTTTTGCATAACCTTTAGATATTTCCAATTCGATCCTGTTTTAGTTGTTACCCTCTCACACCATTGCTCTATGGCTCGATCTTTCAGGGCAACATCCTCTTGCTCCCAGCCTTTGGTTTCAATAACCCAGTTAATTTCATTGCCAGACAGATCTCTCTGAACCGCAATGAAATCAGGATAATAATAGGATGATGCTTTTTTATGATTCAGGTAATCCACTCGAAATTCAGTAAACCACTCCGCTAACTTTGCGAAGCGTAAGATATCTTCGGAAGCATCTAGAAACTGGGCGAATTGTCCCTCGAAATGATTATAAATTGGTACCAAATTAAATATTGTTTTCTTGCATGGTAATCTTTTCTGACGCCATATAAATGTTTTAGTTTTTGATAACTTGATAGGTAACTTTTCTACTTTAAATTCTCTGGTTTCAGTCGTCAATTCGTTTATAAGCTGGGTGAAATAATCAATTAGCTCTTGCTGGACGGATGAGTTATTCAAAATTAGTGTTAAACTTTCCTCGTCTAATCCAACTATTTCTCCAAAGCAGTAGTTGAAAACATATTCTTTAAGTTTGGGATATAGTAGATAAAAACAACCGACCAATTTCGTATTTTTCATGATACGATTTGTTAAGCTAGTTATAATAATATTGAAAGGTACTTTATTAATTCTGATAATATCTTTTTTTACCACAATACCTAAAGGCGCATGTCTGGTTTCAATCCTGATCTGGTTATCAATATTCAAAGGAATATTTTTAATTATGGGTTCTAACTTATTTGGCTCCAATAAATCGAAATTTTTAAATTCTCGTTTATGGGTTTCTGAAGTTCGAGGGATGATAACATCATATTCAATTTTTTCATCAACTGGAAAGATGTGTACTGGTGGCTCTGGCGTTTTCTTTGTAGTGATGATTCCAACTCCTTCCTTCTCTAATTCACGCACAAAATTTTCAAATGCATTGGTGCCGATGATCTCGAGTATTTGTGTTTCGTCAGGACTGATGCGACTCATTTTTCGTAATCCACGACCGATAGTTTGCTCTGGTAGGATTTCGGCTTTGGAGGTGAAAGGTCGTAAGCCTAAAATGAGAGTCACATTTTTCACATCCCAACCTTCTCGCAACATTAGCACACTAACAATGGCTCTAATGTTTGATTTGCCTCTATCAACTTCACGGGCAATTTGTCTGGCTTTTTCTAAGTCCTGTTTTCTGATCTGTCCTTTATCTTTTCCTTGCATGTTGATATGTATGGTCAAAACCTTATTTTTAAATACTGGATCTTCTTCCAATCGAGCAGCGATTTGGTCGGCGGCAGCGGTATTTTCTGCCATTACAAATAGGATGGGATTCTGTTTAACGACTGAATATGCTTTTTGATGATCTTTCCAGCGCCGAATCGCAATCTGGATCCAGTCATTGTATTGAATCGCTGCGTTCAGTTTCGGTGTATCTTCAGGATCGGCTTTATCAATTTGATGCACGACCAGTGGTGTTTTTACAATATGGTCTTCGACAGCCTGGGCTAAAGGATAGTCAACGATAATCCAAGGAAAATATGTACCATTCTGATCTTTCGGTGTAGCTGAAAAATCCAGCCAGGAAGCAAGTCCTTTGCCTGAATGTTGTTTGATTTCAGCATGAATGTTCAGAATCGCTTTGTACCATGCCAGTTCTTCATCGTGAACGTGATGCGCTTCATCGTTCATGATCATCAAGCTATCTAAATTTTTCACAACATCCAGCATCGACTGTTGATTCAAATCGATGTCTGCTTTTGGTTTTGGGCCTAATAGTGTTTGCAGTGGATTGATTGGCGTTGATTCAGTCTGTCGTTCATAAATCTGTTGTATGTTTGTTAGAAACAGATTGCCCTGATGACCATAAGTAGTCCGTTCACCACGCAGAATCGGTTTTAAATTGAAATCATCTTTCCATTCGGGTGGAATGAAAGGTAATTCATGAAAAATGCTATTACCAGCAAAATCTTTCTGCAACCGCTCAAAGACAATCAAGTTGGGTGCAATAATGAGAAAATTTTGTGTTAAAGGAGAATTGTTTTCATAGCGCTTATGGAAATATGACCAGGTCACCGACAGCGCCATGACAACTGCCTTACCAGTACCAGTTGCCATTTTAAAAGCAAAACGAGGCACTTCTTCTGGAGGTAATTGATATTGAGCAGAGATATTATTATCGAAGCCAATACGACTCAACATTCTGCCACCATTTGATTGGGAATCAAAAATCAAATCAGTTTCAGGCAACAATGATTTTGAAGAATAATAGGCTCGAACGAGCGGCTCGACATCTCGTATGCCCTTAATCTCAAAAAGATAAATATACGTTTCAATCGCTTCACGTTGACAAAAGTAGAATTGCCATGGCTCGTCTTTTTCGAAATGCGATTCATCAAACCAGAAGTGTAATAAATGTTGCGTAGTTAGGGACGCACCTGGATAATTTTGATCCCGCCAGGCATCCACTTCATTTCTGATTTTTTCAACGAGCATCGTGACAGAGGCTCTGCGCCCCTGCTTTTCGGTGAATTCATTCTCGCCAACCTTAATCAGATGAGAATTAGGTTTCTGATATTCTGAACAAAATCTTAATTCTGGTAAATCCCTATCAAAATGAAATTGATCAACAATTCTATCTTCACTCATCATCAGACATCTCCACTGTTACGATCTCACTGGTATCGTTGCCAAAAATATCAATAACTTTGACCAGAATACGATAACATCCTGCTTCAAGATAGGTATGGGGATCGGAGACCAATTTCAGTTTTCTATTGTTTCGAGTGCGATAGTTTTGCCAATGATTCATGAAGGTATCATGCTGAAAATTCCAATCGATTGCCCAGTAGTCAACATAATCCGACCAATTCTTTATTTTCTGGCGGAAATCATCGGGAATCAATTCAGGATTGGAAATCACAAAATCTTTCAGCAAAACCTGGACATTTAGTCCCTGTTTATTAACGTCCACTTTCAAAAATGCCAGTTCAAAAAATTGAATGTCACCTGCATCGGTAGCTCGTTTATCCATGACTTCTCGGGGAATATTCAAAAGTCGTAATTTAATCCCATGATTTTTTGCTTCCTGTATAATCGGTTCATGAATACCCATTTCCCACTCCCAGCCTAAAATATCAAGCTCATTGAAAGGTGATTCTTTGCATTCAGAGATTGTATCACTGATTTCGCTAATGGTCACTGGCGCATCGACTGCTCCCACATGTACTAGTATCTGTCCTTTCTTCCCATGCAAATGTCTGTAACCTGAGATTGGTCTGGCATTATACAATTGCAAAATGAATTCGACATATTGGAAATAGGCATCGGGTTGATGATCTGTTTTCAATCCGAATTCCAAACTCTGCCAATATTTTCGCTCATATTTGCCCAGATTGAGAACTTTAAATGGCATGCAACTTTTAATGTCAAGCAAGCGCTTTCGAGTGACATGAATGGCATAGCGACTCAAATCACAGCCAATCCAGCGGCGACCAAGCTTTTCAGCGACAGCGCATGTAGTACCAGAACCAATGAAACAATCAAATATGATATCACCATAATTTGACGAAGCTTTGACAATGCGTTCAAGAAGCGCTTCTGGTTTTTGTGTTGGAAAATTTACTCGTTCTTTTGACGTTGGGATTTGCTGAAAAGACATAATGTCATCCCAGACATCTCCTATTGCTTTCCCTTTCTCTAATATTTCATCGAGATATCTTCTTCCACCTCTTCCGTCAAAATACCTTTTTCCTTCCTCGTCAATCTTATTAAATCTGTGTATATATTCTTCCCGATGTTCTGTACTCTGTTTATTAAAAGTATATGTATTACTTTTTGTATAAAAAAGAATTGTGTCATGTCCTCGAATCCAATTATTAGCAAGTGTTTTAAAGCCAGACAGAACTCTAATATCCCAAATTAATTCTCGTTGAAAATTATTGTAGCCAAAAATATCATCCAATAAACATTTAACATAATGACCAACATGCCAATCAAGATGAACATAAATTGAACCAGTTTCACTCAACAATGATTTCATCAAAATCAAGCGTTGATAAATCATATTCAAATATGATTCTATTCCTTTACCCCATGTATCACGATAAGCCTTTTCTTCAATAATTGACTGTTCTTTCGTAAGCTCAAAATCTCCGATTTTAACTTTAAATGAAAAATCTGCTCCAGTAGCAAAAGGTGGATCAATATAAATCAAATCAATCTTGCCTTCAAAATCTTTAAGCAGGCTGGACATCACATATTTATTTTCTCCCCAAATTAGCAGATTGTACCAATCACCATTTTGAGAAAAATGTGGCTCATAACTTTCAAATAATTCTAAACTATCATCTTTTGTTTTGGTAATGCGTTTACCATTTTGAATGGTTTCAATACACTGGAAGGGGAGAGAAACTCTCTCAAAATCAGCGGATTTCTCAGGCCATGTAAGCTCGGTTTTATTGTTGTTGGTTCCCATGATGCGCTCTCTTTTAATAAATACCGAATTAATATTAAATTTGGTTCAGGTCAATTTCTTCTGCACAGGCATTAATAATCTTTAAATTTTCATATTTTAATGCTGCTTTATCTTGAATCTCCGTTTCTATAAGATTATTATCATAGCAATTAAATATAGGCGTCAACTGAGGGCTAATGATCTTAAAAGCAGGATTCAGAATTATAATTTTTTATCCACCCCCCGCACCGAAAACTAAAACTTTTTCAGATGACATTTCTATTTCCTAAATTTAAATTTTTTGTTTAGCGATTTTATGCGAGTAAACTGTTTTTCAACTGTGATGTAAAAACAATATTTAATAGCCTCAACTTTAAAATCTTGCGTAAGGTTGTGAAGTTATTTTTATTAATATTCTTGTTATTTCACATTGGCAAAATAATATTAAAATAACAACAGCTATCTGGCTCTTTAAATATGCGATTTTTAATTTCAATAAAGTTCAATCCCATTGGTAAGAACCATATCTCAAGTTCAATCCATTGGGATAGAGCGAAATTCTTCTCTACTTTCCTTATATTTTGCCAACTTTTGAAATAATAAATTATTCTCAATTTTAGCTCAAAAAATAGGAGTATTAAAAATGAACAAGAATTTTTTTAAAGTTATGTTGTTATTGTTATCAATCAACCTGATAAAGGTAAATCCCGCCTTTCCTCAACAAAAGATGCTCACTGGCACAATCAAAGGAAAGCTTATCGATGCCGACACCAAAGCACCGCTTATTGGTGCCAATGTGATTATCGATGGCACGGTATTAGGCGCGGCTACTGATCTGGAAGGAAATTTTGTTGTTTTGAATGTGCCAGTTGGAAATTATTTCCTCAAATTTAGCTACATCGGTTATGAAACGATGAAGAAGACTGATATTATTGTCAGGTCAGCCCGAATTACTTATGTCAATGTTGAATTGAAAATGTCGCCGCTGGTAATGAATCAAATTGAAGTCACTGGCGGGTATTTTTCAGAGACGGAAGATCAACCGATCAGCTCGATAAATTTTTCGTATGAAGAAATCCGTCGTGCACCTGGCTCAGGTGGAGATGTCAGCCGAATCTTGATGTCGCTGCCCAGTCTCGCTAAAGTGAATGATCAATCGAATAATTTAATTGTCCGTGGCGGTAACCCGATGGAAAATACCTTTTTCGTCGATAATATCGAAATCCCGAATATTAATCACTTTCCGCACCAGGGCGCATCAGGCGGTCCGATTGGGATTCTCAATGTGGATTTCATTCAGGATGTGAATTTCTATACCGGTGGATTTTCTGCTCTCTATGGAGATAAACTCTCTTCAATCATGGACATCTCTTTTCGAGAAGGCAATCGAAGTGAATTTGATGCGCAGTTGGATTTGAATTTTGGTGGTTTCGGTGGAGTTGCTGAAGGACCTATTTTCAAGAACAAAGGCTCGTGGCTGTTTTCAGCCCGTCGAAGTTACCTCGATTTTGTGGTGGATGTTTTTGATGTCGGTTCAACCATCGCACCAGTCTATGGCGATATCCAGGGCAAATTAGTTTATGACTTCAATCCGAATCACAAACTAATCTTTCTCGGCGTCTTTGCCGATGATCACAATGCGCCAGATCGAGAGACTGGAGAAAAGAATTATATGACTCATTATGGCAATCAGGATCTTTACCAGGGAACGGTTGGAATGAATTGGCGAGCCGTCTGGAATAACAGCGGTTACTCGAATACTTCGATGACATTCACTTCAAATAAATATGATGAAGATTGGTACGAAACCACAACTGGTAATTATGACATTCGGAACAGGTCTCATGAGCAAAACTTTAAATTTAGAAATGTCAATCATTTTCGATTAAATAAAAAACATACGATTGAATTTGGTATCGACGCCAAACATTTAATAGAGGATTATGATAACTTGTATGCCGAAACGACCAATGCACTGGGTGATACGATTCCTGCGTTGACATTAAAAAAGAATATCTCAGCGAATAAGTTGGGAGCTTTTATCAACTATATCGCTAAACCGCTCAATCGATTGACTACAACATGGGGTGTTCGAACGGATTATTTTTCATACAATGAAAACATATCCGTTTCGCCCAGGTTTACATTTTCTTACCAGTTGACGTCTCAGGCATCAATCAATGGTGCGTTTGGTCTGTTTCATCAAAATCTTCCACTATTATTGCTTTCACAGAATGATAGTAATAGGGAATTAAAAGACCCAATGGCAGTTCATTATATACTGGGTTTCGATCACCTGCTGAGTGAAAACACAAAACTGACTTTGGAATTTTACCAGAAGAATTATAAAAATTTTCCGATGGATCTCTTGCAGCCGGCCCTTTTCATCATTGACAGCAATTTCTTTGAAAATTATGGAGCTTTTGTCGATAATGGTGAAGCGCTCTCAAGAGGCATTGAGATNNTTGGAATTTTACCAGAAGAATTATAAACACTTCCCAATGGATCCGTTGCAGCCGGCTCTTTTCATCGTTGATGGAAATTATTTTGAGAATTATGGGATATTAGCTGATATTGGTGAGGCACGCTCTCGAGGCATCGAGATCATGGTTCAGAAAAAGCTGGCAAAGGATTTCTATGGGCTGGCAAGTGCTTCCTTTTTCCAAGCACGCTACAAAGGTGGGGATGCTATCTGGCGAAACCGTAACTATGACAATCGGGTGACTTTTAGCATCGAAGGTGGTTACAAACCCAATCGTAAATGGGAATTCAGCATCCGCTGGATTTATGCTGGCGGGGTTCCTTACACACCATTTGATGTTGAAAAATCAAATTTAAACCATCGAGCAGTCTACGATGAAAAGCGTGTTAACGAAGTCCGTTATCCTGACTATCATTCCATGAACATCCGTTTTGATCGGCGGTTTCATTTTAGCGGTTCCAACCTGGTTTTTTACTTGAGTGCCTGGAATGTTTACAATCGGAAGAATGTTGCCAACTATTTCTGGAATGATAAGGAGCAGAAACAGGATGAGGTTTACCAGTGGCGAATTTTGCCGATTTTTGGACTAGAATATGAGTTTTAAGCTTGATTTCTTAAAAATTTTTATTGTATAAATAGTATCATATTATCTTAAGGATGAATTAATCGCATCTAAAACAAAATAAAGAATTATATTTTCCTATGGTCATAGACTCATTTTGAGTTGAAATGTAATATATATTTACCGATTCCATCGCTCCCAGCGATGGAATCGGTTTTCATTGAGTTATAAATTAAACCTTAAAAGATATATATGATACAAACTATAATATATATCCCTGCAATTCTAAACTAAAAACAAAAATTGCAGGGATATTTTCTGATCCTAAAAAACGTTACGATCAAAGAGCTGATTGTAATTTTGCTTTAACTAATCTTATTCCGTTTACGTCGTCCTTTAATTTTAATAATGCATATAAATTGTCTTTAGAAAACGTTAGCAATCTAAGACTGGGATTATCAAATTCACCTGGTTCCAGTGTAGTCTCGCAAATGAACTTACCCTCTTTTGAATACACCTGGTAAACTCGAAAGACATGATTTTTATCTTCGGTGTATTTAAATACTAAAATATTATCATCTGAATCAATCTTAATTCCATAATAATAAGGCATATATTGGTAATAAAAATCTGGCGATTTTAGAAGCTGCAACAGACTATCGGGGGCATTATGTTTTTTTATAAATTTTTCAAAACTCTGGTAAACTTTATCTTTATCTTCTTGCTTTACTTTTTGTGGGGAGTAAGTTAGCTTGATTTTATTCAGTTGTTTCCCATCAGTGTCATATATTAAAATTTCCGAATTTTTAGAATTTCCGACAATTAGATTTCCATCTAAGCTACGATTAAGAATAACCTTGGATGCTCTTTGAGGAAAAGATGAACCAAGCCACCCGCTCTTTTCTGTTTTGAAGGAAATATGCTCTTTTTTAAAATCTCTGAAAAAAGCGATAACGGGTTTCTCTTTTTCTGTTTGGATATCGACCACAGCAATGTGCATTTTCGTTTTTCTGTTTTTGAGTAGGACAAAGCCTTCAATACCGACCCTATTATTTTTTAAAGCAACGGGATTATATATAGGATAATCAAAATCAATAGTTTTAATAAATTTCCCATTTAAGTCAAATACTTTAATAAATGCACCACCGCTAATCAGTAAATATTTATTGTCAAGAATTTGCAGTTCATTTACGCGGTGATAAACAGAGCTTGATTTTGTCGTATTCAAATTTATTTTTTTTAGGAACCTCCCACTTTTGTCGAATTTTAATACCTGGTGTTCTTTTCTATCCAGAAGAAAGATGTCTTCATCATCGGAAAGCACAATATTAGTATATCTTTTTAAACTTTGGTCATTATTCTCGAAATAACTATTATCCGCTCCAAAATCTGAATCAGGATGAATAGCAATTTTCCCGGTTTTATAAATATCAATTAATTCTTGTGCCCCAGTTATTGATATATGCAATAACACCAACAAAATAATCAACATTGCTTTTTTCATTGTATCCTCCAATTCATTCAATTCATTTTACGTTATATTATTTAGTAATTGAACGAAAACGCATGCGATCGTAACGCAAGCATCTTGCTTTTCTCCAAAAACATGAAATCAACTTAAGTAAAACCACAAGCCAGAGGCTTATGTTACGATTTCGTTCAGACCTATTTAGTTTGTTAATTTAATGGAATTACCTCATGTGATATTGTTTTTCCTTTTTTAGAGGTTCGAATAATTTCCACCTGCATTTTTTCTTCATCAAAACAAGATATATAAAAAGCATCATCATTCAAATCCTGTTTAGGATCCGCCATGAATGATTGTTCGATCGCAACAACATGTTGAAATATCTCTCTATAATCTGGTCTTGATGTTTTCTTTAGAAAAAAACTCATTATCAAACAAATTGCCACCGTTGAAAATACCAACGCTTTTTTCCAGTCAAAAAAGGGCGATATTGAAAGTATTTTCTTTTGATAATATCTATCAATCGCTTTTGCTGGCACAATGAATGGTTTTTCAGGTATCCGCTCTGGCTCTAATAAAGCTAAATTTTCATTAACGAATTGTATGTTTTGCTGTACAGCAACATATCTATTCTGACATTTTTTACAGCTTTCAAGATGCTCAGCTACTCTTTTTTTCAGATCTTCGTTCAACTCTTTGTTGAGATAATTAAAGATTATCTCCCTATTTAAACATTTCATAACTGTTCCTTCTCAATTTGTATAGCACATTTTGATATGGCTCGCGAAAGCATTTTGCCTACCGATGCCATTTTGATTTTGCTAATTTCAGCAATTTCCTTATAAGACAAACCATCTCGATAAAGTTGTAATAAAACTTGATCACGAACCGATAATTTTTTTAAGGCGCGACGAAATATGTTTATTTTTTCAGATTGTAAAATATTATCTTCTATGCTGTCATCAATGCTAGTTGGTATTTTTTCATGTTTCGAGATCAAACGACGATATATATTGTTTCTCTTGATGTGATTTTTGCTCATATTTGCTGCCACTCGATACAGCCATGATTAGGGATAGCTTATATTGTTATTATTTTTTAGGTAATAATATAGTTTTAAAAATGTGTCTTGGGTAATATCTTCCGCCTTGTGTAAATCGCCAATTAAACGATAAACAAACTTAAATATTTTCTCAAAATGGTTATTGTAAATTTTCTCAAAATCGTTCATGAGATAATCAGTTTTATTCCCCTCTGTTTATTAATTAAGACAATTAATATTTTCATTTGTGACAAATTTTAATGACCTTTTTTAAATCGACACAAAATTTGAAAAATCAATTCTATTAACCCAGATTCAATGTCATTAAGATAAGGAATTATTTATCGATTCCATCGCTCGGAGCGATGGAATCGGTAGCTTTAACTTAATGACATTGATCCCAG